>Ga0316198_10000016_pt1 | contig 59918 bp, 52 predicted proteins | sample OudBieAanoxic_MG_FD_204935 | JGI IMG/M metagenome (GOLD analysis project Ga0316198, IMG submission 204935) | Coastal sediment microbial communities from Oude Bieten Haven, Netherlands - site A anoxic | ecosystem: Environmental > Aquatic > Marine > Coastal > Sediment | place: Netherlands... | reverse complement strand
GCGAGGAAGAGACTGTGGTGCTGGAATCGGTCATATCGAGCCTTTCATCTACCGGGTCGTGTGGTCGATCCGCAGTTCTTCTGAGGAAGAGGTTTACCTGACGATTTTTTTGTGACGTAGAGAGGTTATGCGGCGGGCCCCTGACGGTTACATCGGAGCCGAATACCGCCCACCCATTTCGAACCACGAAGGCACAAAGAAGACATTTTCACCGTTGGCCTGGAATCAGCGGACGAAACTCCAGCGAAGGCGTGGGGCTCGGTGGTGTCGTTGTACCAGAGCCAGGCGCGGTCCTCGGGCACCCAGTAGGTGACGAGAGACGGAGCCTGGTCTCCAGGTTAATCCGCATGCCACGCAGCTTTTCGTCCTCACGCCGCTCGCCGCATGGCCACACGGCTGCGAAAAATGGCCGGCAGGACCGGGAGCACCGAGGCGTAGCCGAGGACGACCGGAAACCACTGGTCGACCCTCCTCGCATCCACCCGCAGCCAGGTCAGCTCGATTCCGATGGAGCGATCCATGGTCGTGGGTTCGCTGTTGTCGGCGCCGGTTTCGAGAATCTCGATGGTGAACGGTGCCGCAGCGTCACCCTGTGTTCTGACCTGGAGGTCGGTTCGCAACTTGGTTTGATTGACGCCGTCGGCGTTGGCCGAGACCGGGATGACGAGGGTCTGAGCTGAAATTGTAACGGCCGTGGCCGTCCAGATGACGATGGCCACGATCCAACGTTGCATTGAAACCTCCGTGCTCACAAGCCGGCGGCAGTCTACCGTGTTTAGGAAGATGTTGCAGGCGGATCGATGCCCTGTTGTCGGCCCGCCTTCCGACCCTTACGGCGTGAACTCGGACCACTCGCCGGGTCCGCCGCTCTCGAAGCCGTCGCTGAAGATGAGGAGAGTCGGGATGAACGCGAGGTCGTCGAATCGCGCCCTTACCGGTTGGTTGGCGAGGTCTTGCCACGTGAGGAAAAGAATGTCGGCGGCGACGGCTCCCGCCGGTGCAATCATCTCCGAAGTGGTGAAGGCAAGCCACGTGTCGTAGATGGGGAAGTCATTTGAGGTTGCACCCGATGCGAGCCCCGTGGTGCAAGTGGCATCGCTGTAGAAATAGACGCTGAACCTTGGTGTCCCGGTTTGAGTCACGTCGGGGTCATTCGGCCAGTAGTACCATCCCGACACGAGATAGCTGGATCCTGCGCTTACCGGGACGCATTGCCGACACCCTAACCACCGGTTGTTGGAGGTCGCCGTGACGTCGTGCATCATCGACCCCGAAATGGCGGATCCGCCCCGGTCTTCCGTGCTCCACGATGCCACCCCATGGTCGGAGGTGCAGGTCCAGCCATCGAGTTGGTCGGCATCGTCGAAACCGGGGTTGACGAGAAGGTTCTGGGCGAGGGCGGGCGCCGCGCTCAAGACAGTGATGGCGACGATGATTGCGGTTCTGACCATGGGGTCCTCCTCCAAACCGGCCTTTCGCCGTTGCGGATCATGTCTTGATCTTCTCTTCTCACAATAGTCGTTCAACGCCGAGTCTTCAACTTCAGCTCGGATTTTTCGTATTTCTCTTGACGTCAACTGTTGACGGCGATGAACTCCCAAATGCCGTGGCGACGGAGGAACGAGCGCTGAAAACGACAGGGCCCGAGCCAACGTTCGACCTGGGCCGGTGGGGGATCGAGGACAGGAAGTTCCTTTCGTACCTGTTCAGGCTACCACGTCGTCCGGGAGCATTTTCAGGTCTCGATCGGGGGTTGCGCGCGGTCAGCAGGCTCTCGTGGGGCCCGAAACGAACGTCCGGGAATGGAGGTTAGTGCACCAACCCCCCGATCCCCGATTCCGCGCCACGTTGCTGCCGCCACGGGCACACCCCCTACGGGCAACATCTGCCGGCGCGAGACTCAAGAAACGGCCGCAGCGCGGTCGGATTATCTCATCGTGGCCGACCTGGCGGTGTCAGTCAAGTGATCCCTGCGCGCTAGCGGATCACTTTCCCACCACCTCCAACCGGTGGCCGGCGGAGTAGGCGGTGAACTCGGGTGCGTACATGGACTGCAGGACCGCGGGACCGACCCGAAAGGCGCCGGCCATGTTGGCGCGGAGGCGGTATTTGAAGGTGTACTCACCGGCCGGCAGCCACTCGAAGAAGAAGTTTGTGCCGGAATCGCGGACCTCTTCGTACCACGAGATGCCGAGGTCCCATTTGTACTTCGAGTGAAGCGTCTCGGGCTCGAAGCCCGCTCCACGCGGATCGCGCAGGTGGACGTACTCGGCTGCATGTTTGGCCCGGATCGAGAGATGGACCTCGATCTGGTCTCCGGGCTCGATCTCCTCTCCGTCGGCCAACGGGCGCAAGACCCAGCCGGACCCGTCGTTGAAGCGACGGAAATACTGGCGCGTCACGCCGAAGAGGTCTCCTCGGGCTTCGGGCGGCAACCGTTCGGTCGAGAAGTGCCAGGTCGCCGATGCGAAGGCGAAGCCCTTGGATGGTTTCTCGACGATGATTGTGGACATGGTCTTTGGATCGATATCCTCACCGACGACGATCACGCGATTGCGGGCGCCGGTGTATTCATCTGGCTCGAAAACGAACTGCGTTGTTCGCGGGCCCACTGTCACCGAAATCTCCTCGCGCACCGCCAACGAGTCTTCGTGTTTGAGGTAATGGGCGAGCGAGTAGAGCACCTCCGCGGTGGCGCGGGTTGATTTCCAGTGGTTGAGCTTTTTGTTGAGCAACAGCCAGTGGACGAGACCGTGGCGGCGCCCATCATCGGGCTCGAGCTCGGTCAGGGTCCTCAGCGCAAAGGCGTGGGTCTCGGTGGTGTCGTTGTACCAGAGCCACGCGCGGTCCTCGGGCGCCCAATAGGTACCGAGATCCTGATCCGTTTTGGCCGAGTCCATCACCGCATCGAAGACCAGCACCGCGTCGTCGTGACGACCGGCTCGCTCCAGGGTCAGGGCCAGGTAGCCCTTGGTGAGCGGCGAGTGCTGCCGCCAGTGGCGGAAGCTGAAGTCGAGCATTCGTTCACGCTCGTCATCGGTGAACACACCACCGGTCCACGATTCGTCTGGATAATTGGAGAGCGTGTAGTTCAGGAAGCTGATGGTCTCCCAGCAGCAGTCATGGGCCATCATCCACTCGACCATGACGTCGATATAATGGCGGTGCATGTAGGACCACGCGCGAACCACCACGTCCTTCGGCGCATCGACGCCGAACTCGAGGCCCTTCGAAAAGCCGTGCAGGATGTAGAGGGTCATCCACGGTGACGGAGGGCCTCCTGGCCACCACGGAAAGCCACCGAGCGATGTCTGGTTCTTCTTGAGCTCGGCCAGGGCCGCGTCGCGCTGGGCGCGGGTGATCTTCGGATCGAGGACGTTGATCAGGTCGTCCATATCCTCCGTACCGCCGCGGGCGGTCTGCAACCAGGGCGTCTCGACCAGCTCCATCGCCCGGTTAGGATCATCGGACTCCCATGACTCGAAACGGGTCTCGCGCGCAGACAGCTTCTCCGCCATCCGCTCGACCGAGGGGTACTGGTCGAAGAGGCTCGAGACGATGCCGGTCGAAAGAAAGCGGTTCAGGGTCTGCTCGGAACACTCGTACGGGTAGTTGACGAGGTATGGCAGCGCATTGAGAACGCTGTAAAAGAGCTGTGCGTCCAAGGTCACAAGCAACTGGTCGTTGATCAGCGTCGGATCGTCATCCGCCGCCAGGTCCGCGAAGTGAAGCTCGCGGCGATCGGCATCGTGGAGGGTGACGAAGCGCGATTGCATGAGGTGGAGGCGACCGGGCAGCACCGGCAGCGGCCGCAACTCGCCGTCCGAAAAGGCGCCGGCTCGGGCAACAACCTTGAATGCCACGGTGCCGACACGGGCAGGGACCTCGAGGGGAAAGCTGAGGTCGGTGCCCTTGCCCGCTTCGACCGTGAACGGCACTCCCGACGAATCTTCCGGCGCGAGCCCGAACAGTGCACGGAGATCTTCCTCGGTCTCAGGGTCGTAAATCTTGAGGTTGAGGGCGCCGTCAAATGCCTCTTCGCCGGCGTTGTTGACAACCACCTTGAGCATCGCCCGGTCGCCCTCGCGCAAGAAGCGCGGCAGGTAGGGCCTGACCATCAACTCCTTGACGCTCTGAGCCTGGCGCGTGGTCGAACCACCCTTGAGGTCGGTCGTCAGGCCGTGTACCCAGAGGTTCCAATCGGTGACCGAGTCAGGAACCTCGAACTCAACCGTCACCGAGCCGTCGCTCTCGAGCCTCAGGTGCGGCTCCCAGAAGGCGGTCTCGGAGAAGTCCGAGCGGAGTTCGACCGCACCATCCTCAGGCGCCACCTCTCCGGCGCCAGTGACCTCGTCAAGATCCTTGCGCTCATTGCCCTCCTGTGCGAGCGCTTCAGCCTCCCCTGCAACCATCGGGGCCGCGGCGTCCGCCAATTCCATCCTCGACTCCATCGCGAGCCCGGCCTTCATGGCCCGGAAATGCCCGCGGCGGCCGGGACCGCCGATGCCATAGCCATCGAGCGCGGCCAGACTGTCGCCGCGAAGATGGGGATAGCCGGGCAGACCGGGCAGACTCGTGTGGCCCCACGCCTGCCGGGCAACGCCCAGGTTGTCCCACAGCTGGCCGATGCCGGTGCGGTTCGGGTAGAGCGAAAGCGGGTTCGGCGGGTTGTGAGGCCCATAGATATCGAGGCTGCGGTCGTACATGTAGGCGAGAAGCTCGGCAGCGGCGCTGTCGACTGCTCCGCCACCGTAATCCCGGACCGTGACCGAGAAGGTTTCTCTTGTACCCGGTCGCATCTTGTCGCGGAACGATGTGAAGGCGAGATCGAGCCGGCGATCGTCCCACGGCACGAAGACCTGTGCAGTCCGACGGATGAGCTGGTGATCACGGACCAAGGACAGGGCGACGCCGAAGCCACCACGGTCGGAAACCTCAATCGGAAATTCAAAGATCCCGGAGCGCCCAGCGCCGATCTCGCGCCGCTCGACCCTCCGGCCGTCGCGGTAAATCTCGAGCACCATGTCCTGCGCCTTGAGGCCGGTGAACACAAACAGGCGCGCTGTCTCCCCGACCGCCACCGCAGCGTTTTCGAAGCCGAGCATCGCCGGCAGCGCGAGCGGGGTGCGCCGTGAACCGACGACCACGAGGTTCTTGGTGGTTGAAAACTCTGCGCCAAACTCGTCTTCGGTCGTGTAGATCAGTCGGTAGGCGCCGGCCGCCAGGCCCGGCACCTCGAGCTCGGCCGAGCCGTCCTCGCCGTGAGAGGCCTCCCCAGCGACAATTTCTCGATCTTCGGACCAGCTCGCGAGAACCGCCTCCGGATCATAGTCCGGGTCCCAGCGGGGACGGAGGCGGTCGCCCGGAGTCTGGTAATCATCGCCACTTTCAGGTGGCAAGAGACGGGGTTGGTCGGCCGGGGTCAGGGTTTCCTCGGGTTGCTCCAGCTGCACCAGGCGCCAGACCCCACTGCCGGCGCGTGGGACACCGTCGAGATCGGTGCGGAGGACCCGAACGACCGCAGCCTGTTTGGAGGTCAGGAAGCCGAGGTCAGCAACGATCCGGGCCTCGACCGACACGAAACCGAGTCGAAAGACGCGTTCGGCGGAGCGGGTTTCGCCGCCCTCGTCGGTAACATCGACGCCGAGACGATAGCGGTAGGTGACACCCTGTTTTGCCAGCCGCTCATCCGCTGAGGGTGTAAATTCGAGATTGAAGCGACCCTCCTCATCGAGCGTGGTTTCACCGGTGGCCACGACCTGGGACTGGGTTGAGGGTGACGGATACCACCAATACCACCACCGCGGATAGACCGGCTCTCGGGTCACCCGCCAATTCACCGAGCCTGTGACGACCGGCAGCCCGAAGTAGTAGCGAACATCGCCCGACAGCGCTGCATCGTGGTTGAGGCGCAGGGGGGTCTCGGGATCCGCGACCTCCACCTCGAAGGTCGGACGTTTGTACTCCTCGACGCGGAGCCAGCTCTGACCGCCGTGGGAGGTACGAAGGTACCACCGGCCGAGCAATCGTCCGGCCGGAATTTCGAATGATCCGGAGGCCGAACCAAAGTCGTTGGTCATCGCCGTAGCCGTCGCCACCTCCTCGTGGTTGGCATCCATCAGGGAGACCTGGATGGAGGCGTTTCCCACAGTCTTGTAGCTGACATCCTCACCGCCGCCGCGATAGGCCACCGCTTTCCAGTAGAGGGACTGTTGCGGTCGGTAGACCGAGCGATCGGTGTAGATCAAAGCCGAGGAGGAAATACCCCGTTCACCCTCGTCGTAGGGGTAAAGACGATCCCCGTCAAAGGCGAGGTCATCGCCCCGCCGCGCCATCAGAAAATACTGGTCTCGCTTCCAATGAGTATGGTCGAAAACGACTCGGCCGTCGTCACCGGTCCGTTTCCGCTCGATCTCACGGTGACCCCGCTTATAGTCGAATCGATAGAGCGAAACATCGACACCGCTGGTCGCACGGCCGCTCGAACCCGATCGGATACTGACCTCGTATCCGTCCCCAACATGCCGTCTGACCAGCACGAGGTCGGAAAGGATGAAGTTTTCCGCCTCCATCTGGTTCCCGTGTTCGGCAAAATCCGCTCGCATGGACGCCGCCACCAGATAGGCGCCCGGTTCTTCGAGCTGTGGCACGTCATAGGTGATATGGGAGCGATAGTCGGGTGTCGACGGGATATCAATCGACCACTCGGCATCGGGAGAGCCGGCCATGATCTCTTCGGCCTCACGGTGGCCCGGCTGGATATTATAGTCCTCGGAGCTTTCGACAAACCGGCGGAGATCGTAACGCCAGGCACGAAAGTGAAGATTGGTGAAATTGCGGTGGGTGATCTGGAACGAACGTCGTCCGCTTCCGTCGACGGCCATTGCCGCGAGGCTAAACGACGGCGCCTCGATCGAGGCGACAATGTGTCTGCATCGTTGGCCGCCGATGCTCCCGGGGTGGCGATCGCGGCCGGCGATGGCAGCGGCGCGGGCCCGGACCAACGCATCGGGCTCGGTCTTCAAACGAATGAACTCGGCCAGCGTCGACTGGCCCGCCGACCACCACTCGAGGCTGCGGTCAAATCTCTTTTGCCGCTCCTCGAGGTGTTTCCGAATAGTGAGCCTGTCCTCAGCCGTGTCGAAGGCGGCGTGGAGCCGACGCAGCCGCTCCAAGCGGCTCTCCAGTGCCGCCTCTTCGCGTCCACCGGACTCGTGCCAGACCTCGAGGTCATCGAGCAGGGCACCGATCTTGAGGATCGGGTGAACGTTTGAATCGGCGAGATCCAGCTCGGCCGAGGCCTCGGCATCACCGCCGATCAGAGCGGCCAAATCGAGCCGGAAGGCTTCGTTGGACTCGGACGGGCTCCAAAATGAAGAATTGGCCAGCAGCTCGACCCACAGGTAGGTGACGGCATCACGGAGGGTTCCGCGTATCCGTGGCGGGTAGTTGTTCTGCTGGATATAGCGGGAGAGCTCGCCGAGGCTCTCGCTCCCCCACTCCTCCCGAGCTGACCACACCGCGAGAAATGACCTGTCCGCTTCCTCGAGGATCTGCTCCAGGTCCCATTTCTTGAGATCGAGCTCTACATCTGTTTCGACCCGCTCGCGCTGGCGGATCTCCCACGAGTAGGCACGCGCATAGGTGGCAAGGGAGTTCGCGAAATAGAGCTCGAGGATCGCCTGCGACACGACGTCCTCGGGCCACGGCTCGGTCCGAAGAAAGCGAACCGCAGTCTCATAGCCGTGCAGGGCCATCCGCAGCTTGGTCTCCTCGACCAGGGCTCGAGTCCAGTCGGAGGCGTTGCCGTTTTCCCGGGCGTGTTCGCGGATCGCCGTCACCGCTTTCGAAGCGGCTTCGAACTTCTGCTCTGAAATCAGACGGTCGACATCATTCCAGCTCACCGCTTCTCCCCCGGTGATAGTAACCGGAGTCGCCTCGGGCGGTGGGTCTCCGCCAAATCCCGGTGTCGTCAGCGCCTGCATCGCCGCGGCCGAGACCACGACGACGAAGAGGGCGGTGAGGAGGATATTCTGACGCGAACTGGAGTGATGCAGTGTTTTTCGCATGGCACCAGTTTAGACACGGAAGCCTGAGAAAAGTTCCACGACCGCTCTCCGCGTCCCCACCCAACAGGATTTTTGGCCTGGGGCTTGGGGGCTCGGGGCTCGGCAAACGCGGGCCGGAGACTCTCCTCTGTTCTGAGAACTCCAAGCCTCAGGCCACAAGCCTCAAGCCCTGGGTGGACGGCGGGCGTAAAAACCGGGCGCATCAGCGCCCGGCCTGAGGAGTGAGAGTCGAGGGTTCGAGCTACTTCTTGATCGGTATCGGCCCCCAATTCTCCAGCACATCAACGTCGGTTGGGTTCTCAATACTCCACCGCGCCCCTTCGGCGACTTTTGGATCTGGATCAGCAGCAAGATCTTCGAGCACCTCGAACGCGCGCTCTTTCTCTTCCGGACTGCCCAGACTGCCGATAATGTTGAGACCCAAAACGGCCTCACATCTTAAGCGGCGATCGGGTGCGCCTTCGGCCGCTTCAATAACGGTTTCGAGTTTCCCGGGTTGGAGCCGAAAAATAACCTCTCCCTGATCGTTTCGTTCAAACGAATTCAGGAGATCGGTCGAGGTAAGGCGCTGTTTGGTACCGAGACGCTGGGGTGCTACTTCACCGAGGACCACCGACGCCGACAACGCGAGTTCGAGATCGCCGTCGGCGAGTGCACGTTCATAGATCCCGCGCGACGCGAGATGTATGCAGGCCAAACCGACCAGATCAGAGATCACCACCACATCTTCCTGGCGGAGCAGCCGACCCAATCGAATCGCGCGGCGGAAGTCCGCCATCGCGGTTTCGGTAGTTTCGGCATTCAGACCCCGCGCCACCCACGAGCGCACGAAATTCAGCGGGAGGAGAAGATTCGTAATCCTGGTCGCATAGCCGTCGAGTTCGTAAATATCGGGGTAGAAAGTCATCGTCGCCTGGTCGCACCACGGTTCGGCCTCGAGCAGGAGTGGGTCATCGGGAGGCAGGACCTCGCCCAGCCACTCCGGTCCTTCGACGCGGCGAGCCATGGCGGCCGTTGCGTCGGCGGCACGTGGGCCGATTTCTCTTGTGAAGAGACCAAACCACTCCGCAGCGTTCGCCGTGCCGGTCCCCAGAGGGGCCAGGAGATCGAGGTCAGTCTGGAAGCGCAAAGGCCAATCGCTGTTGTATGGACACGTCCAGCAAGGCACCTCGAGATCAGCCACCTGGAGGTTGGCAGGATCAGGCACGAAGGCGGCGGGCGCGTGAGGCACTACCGGGGAGCTGTCACGGGCAATCAGTCGCGCCCCGAGCGAGCCAGCCAACACCACGATCAATGCAGCCGCGAGCAAAACGGGCCACATCTTCGATTTGCTGTTCTTTGAATTCATGACGGATTCCCTTCCAGGTCGAGATCGGTCAGGCTGCTGGCAGCGGCAAAGAGCCCAACGACCGGTTGAACGTTGTCGGATATCGGAGCTGGGCGAAGCATGTCGACGAACTGCTCGTCGACGTGGTTTTCCACAACCAAAGCCGGGTCCACCCGACTCGGAACGGCGCCATTCCGAGCAACGAGGAAGACGTGCCCGGCCAGAAGCAGGGCTGCAGCACCCGCCCACGCCAGCCGGACTCCCCGGTTATTCCAGATCGTGGACCATATGTTGGTCACCGGTTCGGCGGCCATTCGCGCATGGGCCGCGGCAAGAACTTTCGATCGAAGATCGGGCGGCGTCTGCGGTGGCTCGAGGCCATTCATCAGCCGTTCTGCGACAGCATCTCTTTCATCGGGCTTCATGATCGCCCTCCATGATTTTCCTGAGTTTTTGAATGCCGTTTCGGTAGCGGCTGGCGGCGGTGAACTTGGGCACACCGACGACGTCGCCGATCTCCGAGAACGTGCACCCGGCAAAATGTCTGAGGTAAATGACGATCCGGTGGGTGTCCGGCAGACCGGCCAAGAGTGCCGACACCTGGGTCGCCTCGAGCGTCCGCTCACCGTCGTTGGCGGCGGTGATGAGGTATGCACAGTCTTGGAGAGGCTCTGTCTGGCGACGGCTGCGCCGACGGATCAGGTCGATCGCGGCACGATTGGCCACCGTCATCATCCAGGCCCTGGGGTTCCGGACCTTTGCGAGCCTGGCGCCCTGCTCCGCAACGCGAACGAATACGTCCTGCACGACGTCGGCAGCGTCCTCCTCGGAACCAGTGCGCCACAGGGCGAGACCGTAGATCTTCGATTCCGCCGCATCGTACAGCTCATCGAGGGCGGCGAGGCGCCCCGCTGCGAGGTCGGCAAAGAGATCGCGCCAGTCCTCGTCGGCGTGGCGGTTGGCCCTATTACTCTCGTTTGAGATGGGCGGCAATTCGTCGGTCACGGCTTCCACAATACTTCAGACGCGCCAGCCCCACCTATTTGTCACTTCTCTACCTTGATGAACTATTACGGCGTTCTACGCCAAATCGCTGAGACGATTCCGCCCCCTCCGTCGTCGAAGAATGGGGAAGGTGGTTGGGAAATCCGAAATCCGAAATCCGAATTTCGAAATAGGGGTCGGGGCGGGTGGCAGGGAATTCCGAATTCCTAATTCCGAATTCCAAATGCTCCCCCTGCTACGATGCCTGCATGCTCTCCACCGTAATTTTCGCATCGATCATGGCCGGCGCGGTGATCAGCCTGCTGCGCGCGATCCGAGTCAAAGATCGGACCGAGGAGGTGTTTTCGAAGACTGCAGCGTCGGTTGCGTTCGTGATCCTCGGCGCCGTCAGGTGGTCGAGCGGCGACATCGTCGGTGGTTGGATTGTCGCCGGTCTCGTTTTGTGCGCGGTAGGCGACGTCCTGCTCCTGGGGAAACGGACCTTTGACGTCGGCCTGTTGGCTTTTTTACTCGGCCACGTTCTTTACGTTGCCGGCTTTCACGCGGCCCTTCCAGTCGGCCGGTGGTCGTGGCTGGTCCTGGCACCACTGCTGGTCGTCAGCGGAGGTGCCGCACGGTGGCTATGGCCACATCTCGGTCGTCGACGAATTTCGGTCCTCGCTTACGTCATCGTCATTTCGGTCATGGTGTGGGGCGGTGTCTCGGTGTACGCCCGGGGCATCCTTCCCTGGACGGCGGCCGCCGGTGCCATTCTCTTCTACCTGTCGGACCTCGCGGTCGCCCGACAACAGTTTGTTCACGAGTCCTTCGTCAACCGCGCGATCGGTCTCCCAATTTATTACTTCGGCCAGCTCCTCCTTGCCTTGACCATCGGGGCGGGTTAGCCTCACTTTCTCTTGGAGGATCTGTATGAAGTCAGGAACAGCCATTGCTTTCACTATCGTCCTGCTGATCGGCGTCAGCGCCGTCGCACAGGGCGGCTGGAGCACTCACACCAGCGCCGGCGAGTACGCATTTGCGCGCGGCGATCTCGAACGCGCCGAAGCCGAGTTTCGGGCGGCGCTCGATATCGCGCAGGGATTCCCCGCGGGCGACCGTCGGCTGGAGACGAGCCTGGAAAACCTCGCCCGTCTCTACGAACACGAGTCGGATTTCGACCGTGCACAGCCCCTGTATCAACTACTCCTGGCAGCCAAAGAGCATCGGCTCGGCTCGGAGGACCCCGCCCTCCTCAGTTCCTTCTACGCCGTGGCGCGAGTGAGCCAGCCGATGGGCGACCTGCCGACGGTGATAAACAGCCTGGAACGATTCGCCACGATCGCTGCCGCGAGCGGCGAAGCCGATCCTCGCCAGCACTGGCAAGTCCTGCAGATGCTGTCCCGGATGCAGACGATCCAGGAAAAACCAGAACAAGCCGTCAAATGGCAGCGCCTTGCGGCGGAGGCCATCACCGACGATCGGGGAGCCAAGTCCGAGGAAAGGATCGACCTTCTCGTAGGTCTGGCCGAGATGGAGCTGGTCGCCGAGAACGGCCCCGCGGCGGAGCGCATCTATGTCGAGGTGGCCGAGCTTCGGACGGAGGAGGACGAAGCTGACGCCTTTCCAGACACAATGGCCGAGGGAGCCGAGACGGCCCTCAACGCGGCCGCGTTTGAAACCGCCGAGCGTCTCGCCATGCGGGCAACCAACGCCCATCCAGATGCGGTCGCCGAGCTGAAAGCACGGAAAGTGCTGGCGGAGCTTTCATGGATCAAGGTCAACCGGGGCACCAGCGACATGGAAAATCTGCTCGCCGCTGCGAGCGACGATGAGGAACTCGTGCGCGCCCGGGACCGCCTGCGGGCGCTGATGGTTCTCGAGGGCACCGACAAACGGACAACCCTGACCCGGTTGGCCCAGGTGGAGGCCCTCCGGGGCCAGCCGGCGTCGGCCGCCGAATGGCAGTTCCAGCTCCTCGAAATCGTGGCCGACGACCCAGAGGCCGCAGCCGCCGCACGGCGCGACCTCGTCACCCTCCTCGCCGCCGCAGGTCGCTACGACGAAGCGTTGGCGGAGAATGCAGCGGTGCTCGCTGATCTCGAGGCGCAGTACGGACCGTCGGACAAGAGGTTGGTGCCCGTTCTAAGCCAACGCCAGGCACTCTGCGAGGCTGCCGGTAACAAGAAACAGGCGAAGAAGATCAAAAAGCGATTGAAGAGGCTGTCTCGATAATTCGGAATTTTGAATTCGGAATTCTGAATTCCCACCCACCCCACCGTTTTGGGCACGCCCATCGGAGTGTTTGAACAGTATTCCGAATTCCGAATTCCGACTTCCGAATTCTTGGCCCCGCTTGCGGCGGTTGGCGCGGTCAGCGAAGATGCCTTCATGAAGGACCGTTTGCCACCTGGAAAGGTTCCCTGGGAAATCGTTGCGGATCTGCTTTCAGGGGAGCTTCCGCCAGAGGTCAAGCTCGGCCCGGCGGCCGGAGAGGACGCAGCGTTGGTCGAGATCGGCGGCGAGCTGTGGGCGGTCGCTTCGGATCCGGTCTCCTTCACCGCCGCCGAGGCAGGACGGCTGGCGGTCATTGTCAACGCCAACGACGTCGCCGTTCGCGGTGCTCGACCCAGGTTCTTCCTCGCTGTTGGGCTCATCGCTCCACACGAAGCGACCGAGGACCGCGTCAGGGAGCTACTGAACCAGATTCGAGATACCTGTCATGAAGTTGGGTGCAGTCTCGTCGGAGGGCACACCGAGGTCACGTCCGGGCTTCCGCATAGCATCGTGGTCGGCACCATGCTCGGACGGGTCGAAGGGAGACCGCTGACCACGGGTGGCCTCCGCGACGGTGACCTGGTGGGGATGACCCGCTCTGCGGGTCTCGAGGGGACCTCCATCTTGCTCGCGGAGCACGGCGAACGACTGCGGGCGGTCCACGGGGCAGATGCCTTCACCGGATCGGAGGAGATTCTCTCGGGAGACTGGCTGCTGGTGGTCCCTGAGGCGTTGCGGGTAGCGAACTGCGAGGGAGTCACGGCACTGCACGACGTGACCGAGGGTGGTGTCGGGGAGGCGCTCCACGAACTGGCCGTCGCTTCAGGTCTCGCTATCGATGCTCAACGGCAAGCGATCCCGGTTCTGACGGAGACCGCAACGATTTGCGCTGATCTCGGGGTCGATCCTCTGGGGCTGATTGGTTCCGGGTCGCTGTTGGTGGGCTGCGACGAAGCGAGCCGCACCGAAGTCGAGGCCGCATTCGCCACAGAGGAGGTGCCCTTTTCCTGGATCGGACGCGCCGTTGCACCCGAAAGGGCGCCGGGATCCAGTCTGCCGCGATTCCCACGCGACGAGCTGCTCAAGACGGGCGTCCTGGATGGGATTCGTGCCGTGATCTTCGACATGGACGGCACCTTGGTGAACTCGACCTACGATTGGCCCGCGATCCGACGACACCTCGGGGTTACCGGAGCATCAATCATCGACGATCTCAATGGTCTGGCGGAGCCCGACCGATCCCAGAAATGGGCTGAGCTGGAAGAGATCGAAAAGTCAGCCACCGAAAATGCGCGAATTCACGATGGGGCCCACGAGGTGCTCGAAATCTTTTCAGCCCGCGGTCTCCCAACCGCCCTGGTGACCAACAACAGCAGCGCCAACACGCGCCGTCTTCTCGCCCGTTTCGGTCTGCGTTTCGACGTCGTTTTGACCCGCGACTCCGGCCTCTGGAAACCATCTGGAGCGCCCATCAAGGAGGCAGTCACCCAACTCGGAGTCACGCCGGCGGAATGCATCGGGGTCGGAGACTCGCGTTACGACGTCCTTGCCGCACGAGAAGCCGGGCTCGCCGCCGTGTGCCTGGTTCACGACGGAGCGGCTCGCCACGGCGTGGACGCTGACCTGAGCTTTGCCGACATCCCTGCGTTTGTGCGGTATTTGAGGGTCGTGCTGCCGTAAGGACCAGATTCAAGATACAGGATGCAGGATGCAGGATGCAGGATGCAGGATGCAGGATGCAGGATGCAGGATGCAGGATGCAGGATGCAGGATGCAGGATGCAGGATGCAGGATGCACCAAATCGATAGTCGATATCAGTGCAGTGTCAAGGGCAGGTGGCCGGATCCAGTATCCAGAATCTAGTATCTAGCATCGGACAAATGGGTGGGAGGGCGCTACTCTCCTGCTGGCGCCGCCAACGCCGCTTTGAGCTCCCGCAACTTGCCCTGGATCAGGCTCACATTTTCCGGGCCCATGCGAAGAAAGTGCCGTTGGGCGCCAGACAACGCCTCGAGCTTGTCGTCGGCCCAGGCATAGGTGACGACCAACTGCTCGACCTGTGCCGGCTCTTCTAATACGGGCACCGCCAATAGGAGATCAAACGCCCTGTCGAGACGGTCGGAAAAATTCGCATCGGCCGGGCCGATCTCGGCGTAGGCCTCGTCGATCAGCGGCTCGAGCTCACGGTAGAGGGTCACCGTACCTTCGGTGTCGAGTGAAGAAACGACCTGCGCAACGACATCGTACCGGCCGTAGCTGCCGGTCTCGATGACCAGCACGCCGTTCCGTCGCTGATCAACCTCGAACCCCTCTCTGGGGCGGAGGAAATCAAGGTGCGCCTGGGGGCTGATACCGGAGGCGATGTTGTCGACCGAAGCGACAAAGCGTCGAACGAGATCCTCGTTGACAAGCCACGCTGCAAGCTTGGGGTTGGCCGAGATTTCCGAGACCAGCTCTCGCACTACGATATCGCTGGTGGCCAAAGTGGTTCCGCTGAGGCGATTCGAAAGGCGCTCCTCGAGGGTCGGTGTCGGCTCCAGCACTGGAGTTGGAGTTGCTGCAACGGCTGTTTCCAGCGGCTCTTCATCGCTATGGCGCCCCAGGTACCACCACCCAAAGGCCGCCGCGATGATCACGACCAGTGCAACAAAGATAGCGATGATCGTGCGGTTTTCTGATGCCATGGAGACCTCCGGGTACAAGGATACACTCCCCCCCGACCATTCACCCGATGCTAGATGCTGGATACAGGATGCTGGATGCTGGATACAGGATGCTGGATGCTGGATGCTCGAGGCGATCAAACCTCGAGTGTTGTACGCACTTTTCTTCAACGAGCGGGCGAATCCAGTATCCAGCATCTAGCATCCAGAATCAGATCTAGTAACCTTTCGCCTACACTCACCCTAGATTGACCGAGCGGACGAGAGGGAGCCATTGATGATTGACCCGCAGCTGAACCTTCAGCCTGACGACGAGTACAACAGACTGCTGGCGGAAAATGTCCACCCGCCGGAGTGGCAGAACCCCACACCCGATGGGCGATACAATCTGGTTGTTGTGGGCGCCGGTACCGCCGGGCTCGTCGCTGCCGCAGGCGCCGCAGGCATGGGCGCAAAAGTGGCATTGATCGAACGACAGCTCATGGGCGGTGATTGCCTCAATGTCGGTTGCGTCCCATCGAAGGCCATCATCCGTTCGGCTCATGCCGCACATGACGCACGAACCGCGGAACGTTTCGGAATTCGGGTCACCGGCGCGATCGAGGTCGATTTCCAGGCGGTAATGGAGCGCATGCGCCGGATCCGCACCGGAATTTCGCCAAACGACTCGGCGAAACGATTTTCGGAGCACTACGGGATTGACGTCTACTTCGGGCCTGGTCGTTTTACGGGTCCCGACACGGTCGACGTGAGTGGCACGAGCCTGAAATTCGCAAAGGCCGTGATCGCCACCGGAGCCCGCGCCGTCGTTCCGCCAATCCCAGGCCTCGAAGAAGCCGGCTTTCTCACCAACCACAACGTCTTCAACCTCACCGAGCAACCGCGTCGACTGGCGGTGGTGGGCGGTGGGCCCATTGGTTCGGAGCTCGCCCAGACCTTCGCCCGACTGGGGACCGAGGTCACGATCATCGAGATGGCGGATCAGTTCCTCCAGAGAGAAGACCGGGATGCGGCAGAGATCCTCCAAGCTTCCTTGGAGCGCGACGGTGTCGCCGTTCGCCTCTCAACGAAGCTCGAAAAGCTCGAGGCGTCACCCGACGGCAAGGTTCTATTCCTCGACACGCCCGCTGGAGCGCAACAGGTCACGGTTGACGAGATCCTGGTCGGTGTCGGCCGCACGCCCAACGTCGAGGCCCTCGATCTTGAAAAGGCGGGCGTTGAGTACGACCGCATCGGGGTCTTGGTGAACGATTTCCTGCAGACCACCAACAAGAAAATCTATGCCTCCGGCGACATCTGCCTGCCATTCAAATTCACCCACACTGCCGACACAGCTTCGAGAGCGGTGATTCAAAACGCCCTCTTTCCCGGCCCGAAGAAAAAAATCAGTCGATTGGTCGTTCCGTGGTGCACCTACACCGACCCGGAAATCGCCCACGTCGGACTCTACCCCCACCAAGCTGACGAGAAGGGCACCGAGATCGATACGTGGGAGGTCCCGATGAGCGACGTCGACCGCGCGATCGCCGAGGGCAACGAGGAGGGCTTCCTGAAGGTGCACTGCAAGCGGGGAACGGACACTATCCTAGGAGCTACCATCGTCGCCCGCCACGCGGGGGAAATGATCTCCGAGATCACGACCGCGATGGTCGCCGGGATGGGTCTCGGAGGGTTCTCCGGAGTCATCCACCCCTACCCCACCCAGGCCGAAGTCATACGCAAGGCGGCAGACGCGTACAACAGAACGAAACTCACGCCTTCGGTCGCGGGACTGCTGAAGCGATGGTTCTCGTGGACGAGGTAGACAGCTGGGCATACGGCGGTCTGATCGGCCTCGTGAGATATTTCAGCCGTTCTTCTGTAGGTGGGTCCTTCAGGCGCCTACAGTTCATCTCCTGGAAGGACCCTAGGTCGCTTCGACGACGGAAACCGCAAACACTAAGGCACGAAGACACAAAGCACAACACGAAGGGATTTCTTTGTGGGTTTCTTTGTGACTTTGTGCCTTTGTGGTTGTGACGAAAGGCGCTGACTCCAGACTACTCATCGAATGTAAGGCCGCTGTAAGCGGGTCCTTCAGGGCCCTCTAATCCACCTTCAACTCTCTCTGGTTTGCAATCAACCCGGATCGCGCTCGGGCGCGCCCTAAAGGGATGCGCCTACAATTACTAAACTTTCGTTTGATCGCCGAGAAAGACCCTAACCTAGAACCCTTCCAACACCGCGGTCACCAGGGCACTTGCGAAATCCGACGAAAGCTCGCTCATGGCGAGGTTTTGCTGGTCAAAGTAGTCCACCGCATCCGGGTTTACGACGTAGGAGGTGCGACGGGAAAATGCTTTGTCCTCCCAAAGGACCTCGGCCTCCTCTGCCCGTACATCTTTGAGTTGCACACCCGCCTGCAGGCTCATCTGGTACTCGTTGGCGCGACCCTGATCGTCGTACGACACCGGGATCACAGCCAATCGCTGAATGGTGCCTGACAACACAACATCCGCCTGGGCGGGATTGTCGACCAGCTGCAATCTGCGCCGGCGAACCCACTCCAGCGTCAGCGCCTCGATCAGTCGCTGGTCCATATCCACCCATTTGGTCTGATTAACGAATTTTTCGACGTAGAGTGTTTTGATGTCCTCAGGCAGGAAGGAGGTGGTCCCCACCAGATGGTAGCCGCAGCCCGACACCTCTGCGAGCACGAGCAGCACAACGATGATCCGAAGGGCGGTCTTCACGACTGAAAGGTAGCACAGGTAAGGGCCTGGGGCCTGGGGCCTGGGGATTGGGGCTTGGGGTCACGAGGGATCGAATCACGCCCGTCGTCTCTCAAGCCTCAGGTCTCAAGCATCAAGCCTTGAATGGCGCGCCTACAGACACCGTCGCACCATCACTTCTTGTTCCGATGGCGCGCCATGAGATTTCGGATCTCTTCCATGCGCTCGGCAATCCGCGCTTCCCAGCCATAACTGGTGGGTTGATAAAACCCAGTGCCGACGAGCTCGTCCGGTAAACACTCGAGGTCGGCAACCGCTCCCTTCTCGTCGTGGGCGTAGCGATAGCCATCGCCGTAGCCAACCTCTTTCATCAGATCAGTTGGAGCATTGCGAATCGCCATAGGAATCGACAGGCCCGGCCGCTTCGCCACCTCCCGTTTGACCTTCCCGTAGGCCTTGTAAAGGGCGTTCGACTTGGCCGCGAGGCACAGGTAGACAGCTGCTTGAGCCAGTGCGAGCTCGCACTCCGGCATTCCGACATGCTCCACCGTGTGGGCCGCCGCCGCCACCTGCTGCAGAGCTCTGGGATCGGCCATGCCGATATCTTCCGACGCCATCCGAAGCATCCGCCGTACGACGAACCGAGGGTCCGCACCCCCTTCCAGCATCCGCGCAAGCCAGTAAAGAGTCGCGTCAACGTCTGAGTTTCGAACCGCCTTATGGAGTGCTGAGATGAGGTTGTAATGTTCCTCACCGCCCTTGTCGTAGACCGCGACGACATTCTGCGCCACGCGTTCGACGAGCTCGGCGTCGATCTTGTTCAGACCTTCGGACCTCGCAACCGCAACCGCCAACTCGAGATGGTTGAGGGCCTGGCGGGCATCGCCGGCGGCCACTGTTGCGATCAGCTCGAGGGCCTCGAGCGCGACCTTCGGCGCGACCGCGCCGAGACCGACCTCCTCGTCCTCCAGGGCCTGGCGGAGGATGCCGACGATCTGTTCGGGCACCAGCGGATCGAGGATGTAGACCTTGACCCTCGACAACAGCGCGCGGTTGAGCTCGAAGGAGGGGTTCTCGGTGGTGGCACCGACGAGCACGATGTCGCCGGCCTCGACAAAGGGCAGAAAGGCGTCCTGCTGGGCGCGGTTGAAACGATGGATCTCGTCGACAAAGAGGACCGTTCGACGGTTCTCCGAACGGCGCAGGCTGCGCGCGGTGGACATCACCGCACGGGCCTCCTTGACGCCCGAGAGGACCGCAGAAAAAGTCACCATCTCGGCGCCGGCGGCATCGGCAAGCAATCGGGCGATGGTGGTCTTTCCGCTCCCCGGTGGGCCCCAGAAGATCAGCGACGGCAGCTCGCCGTCCGATAGCAGCGATCGGATGACCCCCCCTTCGCCGACCAGGGCTTGCTGGCCAACGACATCATCAAGGGTCCGTGGCCGCATCCGTTCGGCGAGCGGTCCGATCGAAGGATCGTCAGGGAAAAGCGGCGGCTGGCCCATTCCTCAGCTCCGAGTCCCGGTCAGCGAGGCGGCGCGCTCGAGATCCAGCATGCGGACGAACGCAGCCATCAACGACGGTCCGACGGTCACTGCTCCATGCTTCTGAAGCACACAGGCCTTGGCAAATCTCAGTGCACCCGCCGTCACCTCGGCGAGGGCCACGGTCCCCTCGGCGTGATAGGGCACCGCAACAACCGAGCCAAGCATCTTGCCGCGGTCTTCGAGCCGCCTCCACACCGGAAGCTTGTCCTCCACATCCAGCCGCAACAGCCGCGGCGGATGCGCATGAACAATTGCGCCGACATCCGGCCGGAGCCGGTAGAGCTCGAGGTGGAGTTGAGCCTCCGAACTTGCGTCAGATGGAATCGTGGTGGCCTCGATCGGAACCTCCACGAGCTCAGAGGGATCGAGGTGACCCAGGTCCGAACCCGCAGAAGTCACCAGACAGTGCGAGTCTCCGAGCCGAATCGAAAGATTCCCTTCGCTTTCACGCACCAGACCAGCCGCGGCGAGGCGCTCGCCGACCGCGATCAGCTGAGAGCGCTGATCAGTCTCGATCATGCTCTGAGGAAACACGCACCTCATGGCGGCAGTCCTCGCTGCAAAAGACGCGGCTGTCGCCGTCCGTCAAAGCCCTGCCGGAGGGCACAAAGGTTCCGCAGGAGATGCACTCCACCAGCTCTTCCATCGTGCGCGCGTCGCCGCGAGCCTGCCGTCGCCGGCGACGAGCCTCCGGAGAAAAGCGGCTGAAACTGTCCGCGCCCGGCGCCCTTTCGGACAGACGGCGGCCGATCGAGGCGAGGATACGCCACACAACGAGCAGCACCACAATAACCAGCAATATTCTTTGCATTAATCTTCCCGCTCACGCGGCTACACAGAGTATACGCCAGCCTCCAAATTCGGAATTCGGAGGTCGGAATTCGGAGGTCGGAATTCGGAATTGCATTCCGCCCACCCACAGTCTGTTTTTCCCGAGGAGAGGATGGGCGGTAATCCGATTTCAGAATTCCGAATTCAGAATTCCGGTCGTGTCAGTCGCCGTGAACCTCTTGCTCGAGACCCGAGAGGTCGGGGATCGCGGAGTTGCTCTTCTTAAGCTCCTGCAGGCTTTTCAGAGCTTCAGCGGCGTCGTCGTGCTGGTGGAGGTCAAATTGGTAGACCACGACCTTGTTGTACAAGGCCTGCCAGTGGTCGGGATCGGCGGCAAGGGCCTGGTCGAGGAGCTCGATGGACCGTTCATGTTCGCCGAGATTGCGGTAGACCACCGCGAGATCGGTGAGGACATTGGGGTCGCCGGAGGAGACCTGGAGCGCCTTTTCATACCAATCCCGAGCCTCCGGCCAGCGGCTGGCGTCGAAGTAGATATTGCCCATCGCAGCCATCAAACCGGCGTCGTTGGGGTTGGCGGCCAGTAGGCCCTCGAGCTCGGCTACTTGTTGGCGAAGGCGTTGGGCGTCGGCGCCGGAAGCGCCGTCGACGGGCGGATGTCCGCCTGGCAGCGCTTCACCCTGTTGGGAGGCGGCCTGGGGGCTGAGACCCAGCCTGATGGCCTTTGCAGGCGGTACAGCCTGGCGCTCGGCCATTACATAGCCAATGATGAGACCTACGATCAGACCAAAAATGAGTGTGAACCAGGGGTTTCGGTGCATGATTGGAATCCTCCGTCAGGCCTCTTCCGCGGGCGGCCCAAGATCGGACACAATAACACGAAAGACCGGTAGATTAATCCTCGTCGACCACCCGTGTCGCGGTCCACGTCCCCCTCGACGGGAGACCGCTGGCGAGCTGGGTCGCTTCCCAGTTACCCTGCAGTCTCGCGTTTCTGCCGCGGCCCACCAGCCGACCATAGTAGATCGCCGCAAACCCGTACTGCGAATCGATGCGTTCGAGCCGAACCTTGCCGGCGACAAAGGTCCCTCGATAGGAACCGGTGAAGCCGCCTGAAAGCGAATATGTCCCTGTCACCAGTGTGCCCTGTTGTTGCAGGTATGCGATACCCTCCTGGTCGGGTTCGACCACAAATTGCCATGCACCGGTAAGAGGAGCATCGGGACCTCCGATTTCCGCGGCCAGGCGCTGTACCTCGAGCTCGATCGAGGCGATCATGGTTCGGTTTTCGAGCATCGAGCTCCTCTTTTGCTGGGCTTCGAAAAGCGCTGCGAGCAATTCCGTTTCCGCCTTTCGCAGGTCAGTGTCACGGAGCCGTAGACTCTCGACGCTCTCGCCCTCCGCCTGGGCCCGAAGCATTCCACCCGTTTGTTGCTCCAGTCGAGTCCAGATTTCGCGCAAATCCTCGCGCATGTCGCCCAGATCCTGAAGCTGTGTTGCCAACAGGCTCTCGCGGACCTTGGCCTGCTCGCGGAGACTTTCCGCCACCTGGCAAACGGCCAACGCGGGCTGCATCAACGCAAACGCCATTAGAACGAGAACAACTCGTCGCATCAGTCACTCCCTTCGGAAAGCCCATCGAGGGCCGTGTTCGAAGCGAAATTCGAGTGGAGATGTGAGATGTACCCGACGCGAATCGCGGCATATCCCGGGATACGCCAAGCGTGAGCGGAGAGTACAGATTGCGCCTCCACTCGGATTTCAGCCGGACGACGGTCCCTCATGAGCCTTCGAACCTATTTACGACCGCGGTGCCGACGAGGTCGCTCCACACGTTGGTTGCGGTGCGCATCATATCGAGAACGCGATCCACCGCGATGATCGTACCGATACCCTCGAGCGGCAACCCGACGGCCTGGAGGACCACCACCAGCATGACCAGACCAGCCATCGGAATACCGGCGGCACCCACCGACGCCAGCAGAGCTGTCAACAAGACCAGAGCCTGCTGCGGCAGCTCAAGTGCCACTCCGTACATCTGGGCGATTGTCAACGCAGCAACGGCCTCATAGAGAGCGGTGCCGTCCATGTTGACAGTGGCCCCGAGGGGAAGCACGAAGCTTGTCACTCCGCGGCGATTTCCGGCCTTCTCCGAACAGTCCATGCTCAGAGGCAGAGTTGCCGATGATGAGGCGGTGGAAAACGCGGTAGCGACGGCCGGCGCCATCTGATGTGCGTATCGCGCCGGGTTACGGTCCCCAAGAGTGAGCAAGATAATTGGCAAGGTCACGGTCGCGTGGATCAGCAGACCGACACCCACCGTCACGAAGTAGTAGCGCAGGTCCCAGATGATTCCGGGGCCGCTGCGCGCCACCTCGCGAGCCAGGAGGGCGAAGATCCCGACCGGTGCCAGCTTGACGATGGCCAGGGTCAGCGCCTGGATCACTTCGAGCACACCGTCCACTAACCGTTGTACGGCGTCCACATTGGGTCCGTTGAGGCGGGTCAGGAAGAGTCCAAAGAGAAGGGCAAAGACAATCACCGGCAGGACATCGCCCGCGGCCATCGCGGAAACGATGTTGTCGGGCACCATCCGTATCAAGAACTCCGGCAGCGTCGAGGATGTCGTCGAGAAGCCCTCCGGCAGGGCTCCGGCGTCGGCAAAATTGAGGTGGGTCCCGGGCTTGATGATATTCACGAGGGCCATGCCAACGGTAATCGCGAGGGTCGTCGACACCGTGTAGTAGAGAACGGTGCGGACACCTACGCGGCCCACCGAACGGGCGCTGCCGAGGCTGGCAACACCACTCACCAACGAGGTGAAAATGAGTGGGATGATGATCATTTTCAGAAGCCTGAGGAAGAGGTCGCCGAGAAAGCCGATTCTCTCCGCGGCCGCAGGCGCCAGCCAACCGAAAGCAACACCTGCCACCAGGGCAAAGAGCACCTGCCAGTGGAGCTTGAAATACCAGGACTTCGAGTTCGCACTTTTGATATCGGTCATCAATCCTCCGTCGGTCGTCGCGGGTCAGAATAACACCGGCACAGGAGAGCGCGAAATAGGGCCGTTGGCTTTTAGCCGTTGGTTATTTGCTTTTGGCCTTCTGGTGTGAACATGCTAACCACTTCCTCAGGACAGACCGCTGATTTCCCGCGCGAAGAATATCCGCTCGCCCCGCATTCAGCCTGATTGTTTCTGGAGTTTTGGAAAGCTAGCAGCCAAAAGCTAATGGATCGCCCTCACTCGTCATCCTGCTTGACGACATGCCCGAGGGCGTCCTCGACCTGCTGCTCCACCTTGACGACATCCCGGCGGTCGACCTCGGCGACCTCGTTGACCAGCAACTGGCGCGCGTGGTCGTACATCTTCCGTTCGCGGAAGCTGAGGGTTTTGCGGCCGGCAACCTCGGCCAGGCACAACAACACATCGACAATTTCGTCGAGGTCTCCGGTCTTGATGCGTTCGAGGTTGGCGCGATAGCGATCCTTCCAATCCTCGGCGTTCTCGCCCTCCGCTGCCTTGAGGCGTCGCATCACCTTTTTGACCTGTTTCTTTTCCGACAGTGGACGGAGGCCGACGCGCTCGGAGTTGTCGACCGGGACCATCACTTTGGAGTCGGAGCCCACCAGGCGAAGGTGGTAACACTTCATCTCGGTGCCGGCTAAGACCTCTTTGGAGATCTCCTCAACAACCGAAACGCCCTGGCTGGGGTAGACAACCTTGTCGCCAACCTTGAATCGCACTCGCGCCCCTTTCGTGAACGCCTCAGGTTAACACGGCCACAGATTTTTCCTCAGCTCAATTCCGCTTTGCAGTGGGGACAAACCAGGGCCCCGGGGCGGACGGCCTCTCCGCACTGCACACACGGCGTTCTGCGGCCGTCGACCGCGCGCAAGGTCATTACCGACGCCACGATAAATCCGACCAGCAGTAGCGCCGACAACGGTGGCGCCACCAGAGCGGTGCCGGAGAGTGCTGCCGAAGCGCCCGCTTCACCGACCGAAGCAAACTTCCCCGCAGTCTCGTGGGCGTCCTCGGCAAGGTCGCGGAACGGTCGTCGGACCTGGTTGCGCAGCCAATGGACACCAGCTGCGGTCCCGCCACCCAGGATTCCCGACGCACCGAGCTGGATCATGCTGTCGTCAAGCGTCCCGGTCACGGCGGCGAAACCGAGGAAGCCCGCGATAACCTTGGGCAAGTAGGCCGCGATATCCGAAAATCGGCCGAGGTCGGGGTGGGCATCAACAGCTATCTCGACGAAAACCAGCACCCCCAGGACAATCATCACGGCCGGATCGGCAATCCAGGCGAACCGTTGTGACAGTTCGAAGTACGGCGTGTAACTGAAGGCGCCAAGAGCAAGTACCGGGATGACGGCCTTGGCACCAGCACCCGACGCGAGCCCGAAAGCCGCCATATAGGTCATCAACGATTCCATATCGATCTCCTTGTCGTGAACTCAGCCTGACGGTGCCTGCATTTTCTCCATGATGGCCATCACCGACCACCCGAAGAACCCCGCGAAGCCAATCGCCAGAAGGATCAGCCCGATGCTGATCACGGCCAGCGCGACCGGGACCAGCTTTTCCCATGGAGCGAGATCCTGACCTGTACGTTCTCGATTCAGACTCACGGCAGTCGACACGTGCACGATCGTGGTCAGAAGAACAAACGTACCGGCGCCCAAAAACACCCCAACCGCCGGGACCGTCATTGCCCCGTAGCCGGGCAACCCTATCCACAGGAAGGAAAAGCGCGCCAACCATCGATTGAGGAACCTCCTCACAGGACGCAGCAAACGCTGCGCATCACGGACCAGTACCACCCGTACGCTCACGAGGTGGACTGCGACCAACAGCGGAACGACCGCCAACGCTCCGATGTGTATGAACGGCATCGCGATGCCGATAACAGCAACGGCCGGCACCCCCCAGGCAAGCATGCGGCGGTAGGCGGCCGCTTGGGCGGCCTCCACCTTATTGAAACGCAGCTCTCGTGCCTGTGGTTCTCCGGCCTCACCAAGCGGACGTCCGCAATGTGGGCACTCGAGAGGAGTTGGGCGAACCGGTAGCGGCTCCAGGCACCAGGGGCAAGACCTCATCATCGGTTAAGTATACGAACGAGCGACGTTTCGAATTCTGAATTCATGATCGGGTTGCATCGAGGGTCAATTCTGTGGCCTGATCGATCTCTTCCTCAGTCGTGAAGCGACCGACGGAAAAGCGAACCGTGGCGCGGGCCAGATCCGACCCGACGCCCATCGCCTGCAAAACGTAAGAAATCATGGTCGCACCCGAATGGCACGCCGATCCAGCCGAGACGGCAAGTTCTTCCGCCAGATTTTCGACGAGTCCGTTTGCATCGCGACCCGGGAGGGCGACGCTCAACGTGTTTGGCAGCCGGTCATTGGGATGTCCGTGTTCCACGAGGTCTCCACAACCCGTCCGCAGCCCAACCGCAAGCCGCTCGCGGAGATCGGCCAACCGCATCTGCTGCCCTACGACCTCATCCTGAGCCAGCTCGCAGGCCATTCCCAGGCCTACAGCCAGAAGCACATTCTCGGTACCGGCACGGCGACCTTGTTCGTGGCCGGCGCCGCGAATCTGCGGCATGATTTCGACTCCCTCACGCACATACAGCGCCCCCACACCCTTCGGGGCGTAGAGCTTGTGCCCTGCAACCGACAACAGGTCGACACCGAGATCGGAGACATCAACCGGAACCTTACCCACAGCCTGCGCCGCATCCGTGTGGATTGCCACCCCGCGGTCCCGGCAGAGGGCTGAAACCTCTCGCACTGGCTGCAGGGTGCCCACCTCGTTGTTGGCCAACATCAACGACACCAGCACCGTGTCGTCGCGCAGGGCGGCAGCCACTGCCCCTGGATCGACCCGGCCGAAACGGTCGACCCCAACGATCGTCAACGCGATACGGCCCTCGATCTCGAGCGCGAGAACCACCTCGAGCACCGCAGGATGCTCAACAGCAGATGTGATCACATGGCCGCCTCCGCAGGCTTCGACCAGACCGCGGATCGCCAGATTGTTCGATTCCGACCCTCCAGAAGTAAACACTACCTCGGAGGACCCACTGCCGAGGCTGTTCGCCACCCGTTTGCGAGCTGCTTCGAGCGCCGACTTCGCCCTACGCCCCTCCGTATGGGTTGACGAAGGGTTGCCGAATCCGCCAGAAAGAAACGGTCCCATTGCTTCCGCAACCCTCGGATCAATCGGAGTCGTCGCGTTGTAGTCCAAATAAATGAAACTCACCCAAGCAGTCTACCTGTTCAATTCGTGCCGCCGCAGTCAGCCCGTACTTCCCACAACCTCGCGACTGCGGCGGCACGAATTGAAGAATAGGATTGAAGAATAGAGGCGGGCCCGCTACGATGCCGGAGCGTGCCCCGCGGCGGTGCGCACACCACACCAATCAGCCCCTTGGAGGTCCATCATGGCCAATGGAATCGTCTCCGTCCCACCGCCGATCAACGATCCGATCAAGTCCTACGCTCCCGGTTCGCCTGAGAAAGCCCCGCTCAAGGCAACGATCCAGCAGATGTTGAGCGAGGAGATCGAGATCCCCCTCATCATCGGCGGCAAGGAGGTGCGAACCGGTAATACTGCCAAAGCCGTCTGCCCACACGATCACAAACACGTTCTCGGCACCTACCACAAGGCCGGCGAAGCCGAGGTCCAAATGGCGATCGACGCGGCTGCCACGGCATGGAGGGAGTGGTCGGAGACACCTTGGGAGCATCGCGCCGCGGTGATTCTCAAGGCCGCTGAGTTGCTGCAGGGCCCGTGGCGCGACCGCCTCAACGCCGCCTGCATGCTCAATCAGTCGAAGAGCGTCTTCCAGGCTGAGATCGACGCCGCCTGTGAGCTGGTGGATTTCTGGCGTTTCAACCCCTATTACATGCGCTTTATCTACGAGCAACAGCCCGAGTCCATGCTCGGCCACTGGGACCAGGTCGAGTATCGGGCCCTCGAAGGATTCGTCTTTGCCGTGACACCTTTCAATTTCGCCTCTATTGCCGGCAATCTGCCAACCGCGCCGGCTCTGATGGGGAACACCGTGTTGTGGAAACCCGCGTCATCGACTGTTTTCGTCGGCTGGTATCTGATGCAGCTCATGGAGGCCGCCGGCTTCCCAGCCGGCGTCATCAACTTCATCCCCGGGTCCGGAGGTCAGGTCGGCAACCCAGTCATGGCGAGCCCGCACCTGGCCGGTATCCACTTCACCGGCTCGACCCCGGTCTTCCAGGGGATGTGGAAGTCGATCGGCGACAACATCGCCAACTATCGCACCTATCCGCGCATCGTCGGCGAAACGGGCGGCAAGGACTTCATTTTCGCCCACGCCTCGGCCGACCGCGAAGCGCTGGCAACCGCCATGGTTCGTGGCGCCTTCGAGTACCAGGGCCAGAAATGCTCAGCAGCATCGCGTGCCTATATTCCAAAATCGATTTGGTCCGAGGTCAAAGAGCTTGCTCTGGCTCAGATCTCCGAGATCAAGATGGGCCCACCCACCGATTTTCGGAACTTTTTCAATGCGGTCATCGACGCCGGCGCGTTCCGCGACATCACCACCTATATCCAGCACGCCAAGGATTCCACCGAGGCCCAGATCCTCTGCGGTGGCGAGTGGGACGATTCCGAGGGCTATTACATCCAACCAACCATGGTCGAGACCACCAACCCACGCTTCAAGCTCATGGAAGAGGAGATCTTTGGGCCGGTGATGACCGTCTTCGTCTATGACGACAGCGACCTGGATGCCACCCTCGAGCTCTGCGACACCACCTCGCCGTATGCGCTCACCGGTGCCATCTTTGCCCACGACCGGACGACGATCGTCAAAATGGCCAACCGCCTCCGCCACGCCGCCGGCAACTTCTACATCAACGACAAACCGACCGGCGCGGTTGTCGGTCAGCAGCCGTTCGGCGGTTCCCGGGCCTCCGGCACGAACGACAAGGCAGGTTCCTACCTCAACCTCATTCGTTGGACATCGCAGCGCACCATCAAAGAAAACTTTGTTCCGCCGAAGCACTTTGCATATCCCTTTATGGGACAAGAATAGAGAACGAGTTCTCAGTTTTGAGTTTTGAGTTTTGATTTTCCGCCCAGAGCTTGAAAACTGATCACTGACCGGCCACCGCGGAGCCCGCAAGGGCGGCGCGAAGCTCGTCAGGATCATGGGTGGGCACGATCAGCGGCCGGGTTTCGACGCTCAGGCTGAGCACCAGCTCCCGAGGAGCGTAGAGGCGGCGCCATGAGGAAGACGGTCGATCCATCGCCGCCTCCACACATCCGGTTGGCAATCTCCTGCGAAAAAGCCCCAGTCTGAGCTCGATCATTTTCTGGCCGATCGTCACCTCGTAACGTCGGCACCTGACCAAAGCGACCACCAAGGTGCAGCCGATGAGAACGAGGAGGGCGGCTGTCGCCTCCCCCATCCCGGACTCGGCTTTCACGAAGGCCACGATGCCGGCAACGATCGCGACTATCCCGGCCAACCAGCCCACAGCCCCGATACTTGGCTCGAGCGGCGACGCTTCGTAGTGGAGCGGTAGATCCCGATCCCGGGTGATCCGAACCATAAGTTTTCCAACCACGATCATAGACCCGATTGTCGCCTTGCGGTACCCGGCGTGTTATCAGAAGCTAAACGGCGGCCACAGTGACCGATGACAGGACGCGCCCCAGGCGGTGGATGCCTTCCGTGATCCGGTCTTCGGGCATCGCCGAAAAGTTGAGACGGAGGGTGTTCTCGTGGCCGCCGCATGGGAAAAAGGACTCGCCCGGGACGAAGGCCACGCGCTCTTCGAGGGCGTGCTCGAGAAGCATTCGCGAGTCCAATCCCTGCGGAAGCTCGACCCACAGGAAAAGACCGCCAGCGGGCCGCGTAAAACTGACATCCTTAGGGAAGTGCGTTTCCAGGGCCACGAGCATGGCGTCCCGGCGGCCTCGATAGACATCACGTATTCGTGCAATGTGCGCCTCGAGATCGTGTTCGAGCATGAAGCGCGTGGCGAGGAGCTGGACGAGGCTGGAAGTGTGGAGGTCGGTTCCCTGCTTGACGAGCACGTATCGCCGCAGGAGATCACTGTCCGCCACCACCCAACCGAGGCGCATGCCCGGCGACAGGATCTTCGAACAGGTTCCCAGGTACACCACCGCGCATTCATCACCGAGAGACGCGACCGGCGGCATCGGCTCACCTTCGAAGCAGAGCTCCGCGTAGGGTGCGTCCTCAATCACCGGCACATTGAAACGGCCTGCAAGCTCGGCGAGTTTGCGGCGGCGTTCGATCGACCAACGGCGCCCGCTCGGATTCTGGAAATCCGGCACGACGTAGATGAACTTGACCCGATCCACCGAATTGAGACGCGCTTCGAGCTCCGCCGGCAGCATGCCGTCGTCATCGGTCGCCACCTCGACGAAGGTCGGCCGGTAGGCGCGAAAGGCGCCGATGGCGCCGAGGTAGGTCGGGCTCTCGCAGAGGACAACATCCCCCTCGTCGAGAAAGACCTTGCCGGTCAGGTCGAGCGCTTGCTGCGAACCGCTTACGATGAGCACCTCGTCGGCGGAACGCCGCATACCCCAGAGCCTCTGTAGCCGGTCCGCGATCAGCTCCCGCAGCACATTCAGCCCCTCGGTCGGCGCGTACTGCAACGCCCGCACGCCATCGTCAAGCAACAGGTCGCGGGCCAGGTCCGCCAGCTCCGCCGCCGGCAGAAGCTCCGCCGCGGGCAGGCCGCCGGCAAAGGAGATGATATCGGGCTGTTGCGTGACCTTGAGAATCTCGCGGATGTCCGAAGCGCGCAAATCCTGCATGCGAGAGGCGAAGCGAAAATGAGAAGATTTCATTGTTGACCTCCCAGCCCTCAAACGACGGGTGACGTTGCAACGCCATCCGGCCGTTTCACCAACCCCCACACCCTCGTCTCACGTACGCCTTCGAGGAAACGCTCGATGCCGACCTCGATGGAGTCTTCCGACGCGTGCGAGAAGTTGAGGCGGATACAGTTTTCCGTCGGCTCGGTCGGGTAGCAGGCTCGCCCGGGAAGAAAGACGACACCACGGGCGGCGGCGTTGGCCAGCAGAGCGGACTGCTCCACCCCCTCCGGCAGTCGGCACCAGATATAGAAGCCTCCCTTTGGAACATCGAAAGCGAGATCGATCGATGGATCCCGCCGCAGCGCCGCCGCCATCCGGTCACGGCGACGACGATAGACCGGTTTCGAGTTTTCGATGTGGGCCGCGAAATGACCATCGCGTACGAAGCGCTCCAGCAGGTACTGGGAAAAGCTGTTGGCGTGGAGGTCCGCCCCCTGCTTGGCCAGTGCGAGCTGGCGAAGCACCACCGGCGGCGCTACCAGATAACCGATCCGTAGGCCGGGGAACAACGCTTTCGAAAAGGTGCTCTGATAGAGCACCAGGTCGTTGTCATCGAGCGCCTTGAGCGACGGCAGGGGCTCGCCGTCGTAGCGCAGCTCCGAGTACGGGTCGTCCTCGAGGATCGGCAAGTGCCACCTCGAGGCGATTTCGAGGAGGTGGCGGCGGCGCTCGACGCTCATCACAACACCGGAAGGGTTCTGGTAGGTGGGCAGGGTATAGATCAGCTTCGGGCGTTCGCGCTCGAGAATCGAAGCGAGAATGTCGGTGCGCATCCCGTTCTCGTCGACCGGAATGCCGATGATCTTCGCTCCGGCAACTCGGAACGACTGCAGGGCGCCAATGTAGGTCGGTTCTTCAACCACGACGACATCGCCCGGATCGATGAAGACTCTCGCCACGAGATCGAGACCCTGCTGCGATCCGGACACCACCAACACTTCCGAGGCTCGCGCGCGGATACCGCGCGCCGCCACCCACTGAGCGAGGGTCTCGCGCAGCGGTGTGTGGCCCTCGGTCGGGCAGTGCAGGAGCAGTGGTGCGCCAACCTCGCGGATCAACTCGGCGGTGTACTCGCCGAAGGTGTCGAGCGGCAATAGCTCCGGCGCCGGCAGGCCGATGGAAAAGGAAATGACGTCCTCGCGTTCGGTCAGAGCGAGGAGATCGGCAATGATCGGATCATGGGACCGCGCCACGCTTTCGCGGAAGAGTTGACGCCACGGCACACCGATCGCGTCAGGAACCGGGGCCGGCGCTCTGAGGACCGCCGTGCCACGGCCGACGTGGGCGTCCACCAGACCGAGGGCCTTGAGCTCTCGATAGGCATTAAAGATCGTACTTCGATTCACGCCAAGCGCATTTGCCAGCCGTCGTTCGGGTGGTAGCCGAAAGCCCTCCGGCAATGAACCCGAACGAATGAGGTCCTGGATCTCCCGCACCACCTGTCGAAAAATCGGTTCGCTGCTGTCTCTGTCAATCGAGATTTCCACTCAGGACCTCCGGTACCGCCTCAGTTTCGTCTATGAGTCCAATAACCCTCACGCATACCTCCACTGCCCGGAGGGCCTGAGTACCTTGCGCAGACCCGCACCGGGATCGTCGTAGCCAAGGCCGATCCAGCAACCGCCCCCTCCCCAGCTATCGAGATCCGACACCACGTCGACCCGGGTGCAGCCGTGGACTCTCGCGATTCCTTCGGCGAACCGAACCAGACGCGAACCGATGCCGTGGCGGTTGTGTTCGGGATCGACGACGAGGACACAAATGATCGCTTTGTCCAGACGGCTGTTCGCGCCCCAGTACAGCCGCAGCCCGAGCACTGCCCGCACCTGCCCGTCCTCCTCGGCGACGAGGAATCGACTCGAGGGATGATCCGGCAAGCTCCGGAGGCGGGCACACGCCGCTTCCAGCCATGATCGCCGTGTCCCGGCACCGAATCTCTTGAGTTCCTGGAGATCTGTGTGTCGTATTTTCATGGTTTCGAACTCCAACCCCTCCATTAAATTGGAACCATCCATTTAACAAGATATGCCCTCCATTCGCGCTGTCAACCACCAATATTACAAAATTGGCGCCATCCAATTTCAAGAACAGCCCACCAAAATCTGGCCGAGCATTGTCCATGAGGTCGCGATAGAATCACCGCATGGATGTCGAGATCAAAGGCGGAATTGATCGCTCAGCACAGGTGGTCGCGAAGGCCGACGCTCTGTTGATCGCCGCCGGCGCCGGGATGGGGGTCGACTCCGGGCTGCCGGATTTTCGTGGCGACAAGGGATTCTGGAAAGCCTATCCGCCCTTTGAAAGGCTGGGGGTGTCCTTTGTCGACATGGCCAATCCGAACTGGTTCATCCGCGACCCGGAGCTCGCGTGGGGATTCTATGGCCACCGGCTCAACCTCTATCGCGAGACGACGCCTCATCGAGGATTCGACGTTCTGAAGCGGTGGGCCGAGGGGTTGGATTACGGTGCATTCGTCTTCACCTCGAACGTCGACGGCCACTTCCAACAGGCAGGGTTCATTCGCGATCGGGTTCTCGAATGCCACGGCTCGATCAGCCACCTGCAGTGCACCGAACCCTGCAGCAACGAAATCTGGACCGCCGATGGCCTCGAGGTGGAAGTAGATATGGAAAGTTTCCGCGCAGAGTCCAAGCTGCCGACCTGCCCGCGCTGTGGAGTCCTCGCGAGGCCAAATGTCCTGATGTTCGGCGATTGGCACTGGATCCCGGGACGGGCCGCCGCCCAAGAGCAGCGGTTTTCGGACTGGCTCAAGACGGCGGCAGGCCCAAAGCTCGTAATCGTCGAACTCGGCGCCGGCTCGGCGGTGCCGACGGTTCGAATGACCTCCGAGCAGATCGCCGCCCGGTCGGGTGCCACTCTCGTTCGGATCAACCCGCGGGAGCCTCAGGTGCGACATGGGCATATCGGACTGGCGCTCGATGCTCTGGAGGCGTTGGAAGGCATCGATAAACGCCTCCGCGAATCCTGATATCGGGCTGAACGTATTCGCTTATTTCTATTCTCCTTTTTCGATTCCGGCGGTCTGACCGCAGGGATCGAAAAAGGAAGAGGTATGATGCCGGTTGCGGAGGAAAATATGGCAAAGCTCTGGATATTGCGCGGGCCGCACGAGGCGCTCGGTTGGGATCAGCTGCGGAAAGAATACGAGGACGAGAAGGTTGACATCATTCACCTTGACGCCAAGGTGTGGGCGATCATCAGTAATGACGAGGAGCCCTCCGGCTACGAAGGCCTGAACGCCCAGGAACCAGCCGACGGTATGTACATTGACCCGAACGGCTCACCGTTGTTTCTGGCCGGTGGCGAGGTCCTGACTACCGCCGGCGCGGTGATCGAAGCGCTGGGTCCGGAGGCCCAGAAGATGTTGGAGAAGACCGGCGACGCCGAAATCGCCCTCGAGCGGCTGCGAAGGGTCTTCTGAGGAGGCCCATTGCGTCAACGCATCCTGTTCGCAACCGTCTTCGTTCTCGTGGCCGTCGCCGGCATCGCACCGGCCCAGTCGCCGGAGTGGCAATACGGTGGTCGCGTTCTGTGGGTCAGCGCCGGCACCAGCAGCGACGAGTTGGGGGACACCGGCAGCACCCTTGATCTGCGGTCGGGACTCGGCGTCGAATTCGACGCCACCCTGATGTTTTCGGATCTGTTCGGCGTCGAGTTCTCTATCGGAACATCGGCCCATCGGCTGGATTTCAGCGGCGGCGACCTCGGCACCATCGATGCCGGCAGGTTGTGGCTCGTACCCCTGACCGCTATCGCCCAATATCATCATCCGATCTATGGCCCGTGGGATCCGTACGTCGGTCTCGGGATCACCTGGGCCGCACCCTTTTACAAAGAGTCAGGGGACGCGAACGATGCTGGAATCGAGGATATAGAGTTCGACGGCGGACCGGCGATCGCCGCCCAGATCGGCGTCAACTACCAGATCGACAACCGCTGGTATGCCAACATCGATCTTCGATACACCGGTACGTCGGTAGACGCGCAGGTGAGAATTGACGAGGTAAATCTGCCGACGATCAAGCTCGATATCAAACCGCTCGTGATCAGCCTCGGCTTCGGATACAAGTTCTGAATTCGGTCCCGAATTCAGGTTAGGAGTGAAGAGTTTAGAGTAAAGGGGATCCAGTCTGTGCAGCCTGACTCTTGACCCTTAACTCTTAACTCCGATCGGAAGTGATCGCACCCGCATGAGCCCCCAGAATTGCCTACCGCTGAGTTCTACTGTGCGACCGGTTCGTCCGCAAAATCCCCCGGATCGTGACCGTCCCCTTCCGGAATCTTCTTCATCTGCTCGCGCACCATCTGCATGTGCTCGACCTCTTCCTGCCGCAGCTCGGTGAAGAGTTCCCGGACTTCGGGATCCGCAACTTCAGGCAGTGCACCATCGAAGAATTCGAAGGCCTTGGTCTCGGCCGCCAGCGCCACATCGAGAGCTTCCTGGAGTGTCATGAAGGACTTTGCGGTTTCGTAGCCCGGCGCCTCGACGTCCCACAACAGGGAACGATCGACACTCACCGGTTGACCACCGAAGAGCTCGTTTCTCTTGGCGCTCAGCTCTTCGCCATGTTTGGCTTCACAGGTCATCATGAACCGGAAGAACCGGGCCGCGTCTTTGGTGTTGTGAAACTCCAGATTGTCGGCAAGCTCCCGGTAACGCTCCTCGGCTTCCTCTTCGACCAGGATGGCCAGGTCAAGGGCGTCTTTGATGGAAAGATTTGCAAAATCAATGTCAACACTCATGTTTTCAACCAACTCCCTCGATCTATGGGATATATCACTCGGTCCCTACCTCGTGGCTCAACCCTGGATGAAGCCGCGTTCAGAGCTGTCGATGAATTGAAGGACGACGTCAACCTCTTCCTGACCGCCCAACTCCTCACGGACACGATCGACAGCCTGGGAGGTGTTGAGCTTCGGATCGCGGAGAAACCGCCACAGCTGTTTGAGGGCTTTGCGGCTCTCTTCAGAAAAGCCCTTGCGCTCCAGACCGATGGTGTTCGGGCCAAAACACTTGGGCGGCCGGTTCCCGACCGTGCTCATGTACGGAAGACAGTCTTTGTTTGCGGCGGTGAAACCGCCGAGAAAGGCGTGCTGACCGACGCGGCTGAACTGGTGCACCGCCGACAGAGCACCAATTGTGGCGAAATCACGGACCTCGACATGGCCGGCAAGGGTCGCGTTATTGGCAAAAATCGTCTGTGATCCGACACGGCAGTCGTGGGCGACGTGGGCATACGCCATGAACAGGCTTTTATCACCAATGCGAGTGAGACCACCACCGTCCGCTGTCCCCCTGTGGAGGGTAACGAACTCTCGGAAGACATTGTCGTCACCGATCTCCAGACGTGTCGCTTCGCCCGCATATTTGAGGTCCTGAGGAGCAGCGCCCACCGAGCAGTGGCTCTCGAATCGGTTGCGGGCACCGACGGTGGTACCACTGCCAAAGCGGCAAAAGGGTCCAATCTCGCAATCCGCGCCGATCGCAACATCCCCCTCGATGACCGTGTAGGGACCGACAACTGTTCCGTCGGCGAGCTTGGCCTTGGGATCAACGACTGCGGTGGGGTGAATCTTGGCGCCCATCAGCGGTCCGCCAGAGCGGACATCATCTCCGCCTCGCACACAACCTCATCATCGACCAACGCGCGTCCGTGGATTTTTGCAAATCCCTTTCGTTTGGCCATCAATTCGACTTCAAAAATAATCTGGTCACCAGGCACAACCGGTTTGCGAAAACGGCATTTGTCGATCCCGGTGAAATAGATGAGCTTGTCTTCACGATCATCGACCTGACTGAAGAGCAGGAAACCGCCCGCCTGAGCCATCGCCTCGACAATCAGGACGCCTGGCATCACCGGCACCTCCGGGAAGTGACCGAGGAAGTGAGGTTCGTTGATAGTGACGTTTTTGACAGCGCGGATCGTCGAATCACTCATCTCCAAGACCCTGTCGATGAGGAGGAATGGGTAGCGGTGCGGCATCACCGCCAGGATTTCGGAAATGTCGTTCATGTCTTCCGCTCCTCCACCTCGGCGAGTCTCTCTTCGAGCTGTTTGACCCTTGCCCGCAACCCGTCGAGGCGCTGCACGTTGGCGTTGGCTTTCAACCACTCGCGATGGGGCCGCGCGGGCGCCCCCGCCATCGTGGCCCCATCTGGAACATCCTTATAGGCCGCCGCACGCGCCACGAGCACGACGCCACTACCAATCTTGAGGTGGCCCGAGCAACCGGACTGACCGGCGAAGACTGTGTGGTGGCCGATCTGGGTGGAGCCGGATATTCCCACCTGAGCCACCAGGAGACAATGCTCGCCGATCTGCACGTTGTGTGCAATCTGCACCAGATTGTCAACCTTCGTGCCACGACCGATCCGGGTCTCGCCCAAAGCCGCACGATCGACACAGACGTTGGCGCCGAGCTCGACATCGTCCTCGAGTACGACAATACCCACCTGCGGCACCTTGTGGTGGACGCCGTCAACAGTCGCGAAGCCAAATCCATCGGAGCCGATCACAGTCCCCGAGTGGACGACGCATCGATCCCCAACACGGCAATGATCCCCGACCACAACCCGCGGGTGCAGGATACAGTCCGTGCCAATCTCGACACCGCGCCCGAGGACGCAGCCCGCGCCAACCAGGCTGCCTTCACCAATTGTCGCACCGGCGGCAACCGAAGCCAGAGGGCCGACATTCGCTCCTTCGCCGACTGAGACATCGTCCGCCACGATGGCCGATGGATGCACTCCGGGTTCAGGACGTTCCACCGGGTGGAGAATTTCGAGCGCACGCGCCAGAGCGAGATACGGTTCGGCGCAGACGAGTAGATTCCTCCCGGGAAGTACCTCGGGATCGGCCACCAGGATTGCACCGGCTTCAGACATCTTTGCCTCCCCCACATATTTCGGGTTGTGGAGGAAGCTCAGATGCTCAGCCTTCGCTGTGTCGAGCGGCCTGACGCCACAGATCTCCAGATTCCCTTCACCGACGACGTCGACGCCAAGATCGGAGGCGAGGTCTGCGAGCGTTCTACTCGAGGTCACTGGGCGGTGTTGAACATCTGAATGACTCGATCGGTGATGTCGACAGCCTCGTCGGCATACACCAGACCGGACTGGAACTTGTTGAAAATGAGAGTGTAACCCTCAGCCTGGCCGACCTGGTTGATGATCGGCAGGATTCGCTCTTCCAGGCCTCCAAGCTCTCGCCTCTGGGCTTCCTGGAGCTCGCGCTGGGCATCGTCCTGGAAGCGCCGGATCGAGATCTGCGCGTCTTCGATCTCTTTGGTCATCTCCGCCTGACGCGCTTCAGACACCGTGAATCGCTGTTTGGTGAACTGGTCTTGGAGAGCTGCCATATTCTGTTGCAGGGTCTGCCCTTCCTGGGCCTTAGCGTCTGACAGCACCCTGAGCTTTTGCATCACCTCTTTGCCCGGGTCAGACTCCGTCACCACTCGTTGCACGTCGATCACCGCGATCTTTGATTGAGCCACTGCCGGCATCGCCATCGCCATCATGATCAAAGCCAACATCGCTATACGTACCGTCAAACGAAACATTTTCTTTCCTCCGTTGCTTTCTATATTCCTAGAACGTTGTCCCGATCGAGAACTGGAAGTCACTCTCCTTTTCGTCCGGAAACGGATCAAGATTATAACCGTAAATGAACCGAATCGGTGCCTGGAAGATGGGCAGGAAGATCCTCATCTCGAGTCCGGTGGTCCTCCGCCACAGGCTGAAATCCCATCCCTGCTCGGCAACATAGGTGTTCCCCATGTCGATGAAATACACCAACCTGACGGGGCCTCCGATCAAGAACTGGTACTCGAGATTCACCTGCCAATAACGATCGCCCCCGATTCTCGATCCTCCCTGGGTGGAAAAGTACGCACCCTCCGCGGTGCGGGGCAGCACCGAATAGTAAGGAATTCCCCGGAGCGAGCGGTCACCACCCATCCGGTAACGCTCGTAGAGAGGTATCTCGGACTGGTTGTAAGTCAAAAACTGGCCGAGCTCGACGTGGTATGCCACGATGCTCTTCTTGGAAAGTCCATAGAGCTGCGTGAAGTGCAGCTCCGGGCGCACGTAGTCGTAATCACCGCCGAAGATTCCGCCGGCTATTCGGAGTCGACCTTGCAGCGCCTGACCGCGACTCGGCTGGAATGGATCGTCCCGACTGTCCTTGCTGTATATCGGTGTGAGCGAGTGGGTCCTGCCGCTGAAGATTTCGAAAGCGCGCTCGTATGTGGCCCCGTCAACCGGAGGAATGTCAATCGGTCGGTCATGGCCGGCAGTAGGATCGCCGACGAAACCGCCGTTGCTGGTCAAGTACCTCGCGTAGTCGTCCTGGAAGGCGAGGACACCGGAGACCGAGGAGAACGGTCCAACGCCCAGTCCCATCGACATCGTGATGCCTTTCGTTTCCCTCTGATAGCTTGAGAATCCGGCCTGTGAGTAATCGATGGAATTCTGGAAGATCGAACCACCGAGGAGAATTCGGCGATCCAGAAAGTAGGGCTCGGTGTACGACAGCGAGTAGAGATCCGTACGCCGACCCAATTGGAGCGAAACTCCCAACGAATTCCCACGGCCGAGGAAGTTCCGGGTGTTGAACTGACCCTGGATAAAGAACCCGTCGAGCTCTGAGTAGCCAGCCCCGAACTGGATATCATTGCGCCCGACCTCATTGCCCTTGACCTTGACGTTGACTTTTTTGTTTTCGTCGTCGAAGTCGAACTCGAGCGGTTCCTCCTCGAGCTTCCAATATCCGAGAGCGTTTACCTTGTATACCGAGGCCTCGAATAGTCCCATATTCATCGGCTGGCCCTCGGAGACCCGGAACTCGCGCCGAAGCACCTTGTCGCGGGTCGTGGTGTTGCCGACAAACTCGAGTCGACCGAGGTTGAAGCGATCGCCCTCGAAAACATCAATAGCAACATCAACGATGTGATCTTCTCCCTCGCGTCGTGACCAGGTTTCATTGGTGTATGCGTAGACGTAGCCCGAGTTGTGATAGCTCTTGCGGATCTTTTCCATTCCGTCTTCGATCGCCTTACGGCTATAGGTCGCACCTTCTTGGACCTCGAATGCCCGGGTCAAACCCTCCGCACTGAAGATCTCAACGCCTGTCACCTCGAATGAGCCGAGAGTATAAGAAACCCCCTCCTCGAGAGGAATCGTGATGTGCATAGTGTATTTCTTCTTTTTGAGGGTTTCCGCATCGGGTTTTTTGGCAACTAGCTCCAGCGCCGGCTCGCCAATCTTGACGTCGATATAACCGCGATCGCCGTAGAACTTTCGGAGATTGTCCCGATCCTCGTCCCACGCCTCCCTGGTGTAGACAATTTTTTCACCGAAATAGTTGCGAAGGCTCTTCTGCTTGGTCTTTTTCAGCACGCCGCGAAGCTTGGATCTCGAAAACACCTCGTTGCCGACAAAGCTGATTTCCTTGATCTTAATCTTGCCGCCCTCGTCGATCAGGTAAACCACCTTCTTTTTGTTCGCTGACACCTCGGTGATGGTGTAGCTGACCTGAGCCGATCGGAAACCCTCGGAGTCGTATACTTCCTTGATAGCACTTTCAATTCGGCCTAATTGCGACGATCGCATCGGAACATTGCGTGGGATCTCAACGCCACGCTCGTCGAGCTTGTCCTTGAGGTCCGGGGTCTTGATCTTTTTGTTGCCCTCGAAATCGACGGAAGTCACGAATGGGCGCTCTTTGACGATGACGAAGAGGGTGACTTCGCCGTCGCCGTGGTTCTCGATCTCGATCCGCACATCTTCGAACAAGCCGGAGTCCCACAATCTCCGGTAGCCATCGACAATCGCTTCACGGTCGAGCGGATCTTCCGGCTCGAGCCCGAGGTAGTAGGAAACCGTGTCCACGGTGAGCGTCATGCCGCCTTCGACCACGACATCGCGGATAATGAACTCCTCCTGGGCGGCTGCCATTGGAACAAACATTGCCAACAGGACAGAAATGGCAAAACTTCGCGCCGTCATCGGGCATCCTCGCTCTGGCCTACTGCGGCAACATCCCTGGTTGCCACAACCGGGCGCTCGTCCTCAATCCACATCCTCAGCTCCGCGCCATCGGCGTCCCGGTGCTCGATCAGGTAGTCCGCGACCGCGTCTTCGACCCAAAGTTTGACGAGACGACGCAAGGGCCGTGCGCCGGCCTGCAGATCGATCCCGCACTGGTCAAAAAGCCAGCTCGCGACATCCGGAGAAAACTCGATACTAACCTTCTTTTTTCCCAGAACCGTTGCCGTCTCCTCGAGCAGCAGACGAGCCACCTCCAACATGCTGTTATTACCGAGCGCGTCGAAGACAATGACCTCATCCAATCGATTGACGAACTCCGGAGGGAAGTGGCGCCTCAGTTCGCGGTCAACGAGCTCTCGCACCTGCTTCGACTCGATAGACGGGCCATCATAGTTGAAACCGACGCCCTCTCTCTCGACCAGCTCACGCCCACCGAGATTAGAGGTCATGATGATGAGGCTGTTTGTGAAATCGATGACGTTGCCAAAGTTATCGGTCAGGCGACCATCTTCGAGTACTTGCAGCATCAAGTTGTAGACGTCGGGGTGGGCTTTTTCGATTTCGTCGAGGAGAACCACTGAATAGGGATTGCGGCGGACCTGCTCGGACAGCTGCCCACCTTCCTCGAAGCCGACGTAGCCGGGAGGAGAGCCAATAAGCCGCGACACCGTGTGCTTCTCCATATATTCCGACATGTCAAATCGCACGAGCCGGCGCGGATCCTGGAAGAGAAAACTGGCGAGCTGCCGCGCAACCTCTGTCTTACCGACACCGGACGGACCGAGAAAGATGAACGAACCGATGGGGCGGTCCGGGCTGGTTACTCCGAGGCGGCTGCGTCGGATAGCACGCGCCACGGCCGCGATCGCGTCGTCCTGACCGACAACCCGCTGGCGGAGAATTTCCTCCATCCGGCGCAGTCGATCCGCTTCATCTTCACCGATGGATGCGACCGGGATTCCGGTCCAGGACGCTACCACCTCCTCGACGTCGTAGCGGTCGACCACCACCTGCTCCGGAGATTCTTCGGCGTGTGTCGTCTCGAGCATCTCGAGCTCTTCGCGCGACCGTAGCTCCTCCTCGCGAAGGTCGACTGCAAGTTCGAACTCCTTGCGCGAAATCGCGTCTTTCATGCGCGCTACGACTTCCCGGATCTCCTGCTGGACCCGGCGCAGAGACGTTGTGGAAGATACCTGCCGCAGCTTGACGCGTGCGCCCGCCTCGTCGACCACATCGATGGCCTTATCCGGAAACGCTCGGTCGGTGATGTATCGGCCCGCATTACTGACTGCCGCCTTGATCGCATCGTCGGTATAGCGGACGCCGTGAAACTCCTCATATCGGCTTTGGACGCCTTCGAGGATCGTAATGGTTTCCTCCTCCGTCGGCTGCCGAATGGTCACGGCCTGGAAGCGGCGGGATAGTGCGCGGTCTTTCTCTACGTACTTTCGATACTCGCGCACCGTGGTCGCACCGATACAGGTAATTTCACCCCTTGAAAGGGCGGGTTTGATGATATTTGCGGCGTCGAGAGAACCTTCGGCCGAGCCGGTGCCGATGAGGGAATGGATCTCATCGATGAAGATGATGATCTCATCGTGATCCTGAATCTCTTTAAGGAGCCCCTTGAGACGTTCCTCGAACTGACCACGGTATTTGGTCCCGGCCACCAGCAGCGACAGATCCAGGGCCAGAATACGGCGGTCAGCGAGCAGCATTGGTACCGATCCCTCGAAGATGCGGCTTGCGAGACCTTCGACGATGGCCGTCTTCCCGACTCCCGACTCGCCCAATAACAGCGGATTATTCTTGGTTCGCCGGCTGAGGATCTGCACCATCCGCTCGACCTCTTGTTCACGGCCGATGAGGGGGTCGAAGCCGCCTTCGGAGGCAATCATCGTTAGATCGCGCGAGTATTCGGCGATGTGTGGCGTCGCTTGCGCCGAAGCTTCGGCCTCGAGCTCACGGCCGCGCTGGATGACTTCCTCGCGAAGCTGGAAGAGCTCGACCCCGTTGGCGTTCAGGTACTCCGCCGTGGTCGATTCTTCGACCCGCAGGAGACCAAGAACCAAATGCTCCGACCCGACGCTCGAGTGGCCCATGCTCTCTGCTTCGTGGACCGCGAATGCGAGCGCCTTTTTCGTCTCCTCCGCAAGGGGAAGATCAGGCGATGTGCTGACCGGATCGATGGCTACCCGCTCACCTAAAAGCTCTTCGCGAAGCTCCCGGGGCTCAATACCTCTGCTCCTGAGCAGCTCGTTGAGCACCGGGTCCGCCTCGCGCAGCATCCCGAGCAGGACGTGCTGCAAGGCAATCGAGTGACTACTCAACCGACTCGCTTCGTAGCGGGCAAAAAACAGGCTGCGCCTGACGTGCTCGTTGAATCGTTCAAACATGGTCGAAATTTTCGCCCGCAGGTGCGAGGCGGAAGATCCCGTCGCACTTGCGGGCCATCTCTTCGTCGTGGGTCACTATAATTGATGTCAATCCGGCCATCAAATGGAGTTCGCGGACCAGCGAAAAGATAGCATCGGAATTGGCGCGATCGAGGTTGCCTGTCGGTTCGTCGGCCAGCAACAGGTCAGGCCCCATCGCCAATGCCCGCGCTACTGCAACCCGCTGCTGTTCGCCACCCGAGAGCTGGTCCGGGTAATGGTGCGACCTATCAGAAAGAGATACTGCCGCGAGAAGCTCCTCGGCACGAGCACGGGAGGCTGCTGTGCCGTGGCCCGCAATGCGTAATGGTAGGGCTACGTTGTCCAGGGCATCGAGTTCGTCAAGCAGATAGTGATGCTGAAAAACGAACCCGATCATCCTGTTCCGGACATGGGCTCGCGCCTCACGGTCGAGGCGCCCTACTTCTCGTCCACCGAGTTCGAGGCGGCCGTCATCAGGCCGGTCGAGCAGGCCGATGATGTGGAGCAAGGTGCTCTTGCCAACTCCCGAGGGCCCCACAATAGCCAACATTTGTCCCTTTTCGACTTCGATGTCCAGGTCCTTCAGAACCTCGACCCGGGTTTCGCCGCCGCCAAATCCCTTGCTCAATCCGGAAAGCGACACCATCTTCGGGTCACTCATATCGGAGGCCCTCGGCCGGCTCGCGGCGGGCCACCATTCGTGACGGCAGCCACGATGCAGCCGCCGCCAGGGCCAACGCGACCGCCATTACCACAGCCACCATCGCCGGTTCGACCCGAAAGGGTACCGAGGAAAAACTGAACACGCCTCGCGGTAGCGGAAGAGCACCGCTTTCGTTGAGAAGCACCGAAATCGCGACCCCAAGCACAGCCCCGACCGTCGAACCAACCAGGCCGATACCCATCCCGAGTAAAAGGAAAAGCCTCCGCAGAGCCCGAGGCGTCAAACCAATGCCGGCCAGCACCGCCAGATCAACCCTTTTCTCGGCTGCCACCATCGCGACGTTGCACAGCAGATTGAGGGCCGCGACTACCAACATCAGACCAACCGCCACGAAGATCATCACCCGCTCCAAGGCGAGCGCGAGAAGAAGTGGGCGGTGGAGGTCGACGAGCCCCTCAACCCGAATCCCATCAGTCTCGGGACCGAGTACCGAACGAACCCTGTCACCCAATTGCCAGGGATCGGTGATGTCGCGGAGTTCGATAGATTCGACCACCGCATCGCCCCAAAGGAGTCTCTGCGCAAGGCCCAGGGGGAGCCGAACCGATCCCTCTTGCGATCCCGGTTCCGGAGCCAGCACCCTGGCGATTTCAGCCCTCACCCTGACCGGCAAGGGTCCCATCGGCGTCAATCTCTGGCGCGGCGAGATGACGGAGATTTCTTCGCCGCCGCCTAATTGAAGTCGGTTGGCGAGAATCCGGTCCAATCCGACATCGAGGGCGTCAGAGCGGCCGATCACGGATGCCGGAACGGCATCTGTAAACGACGAAACCAAGCATGTGCCGCGCACAACCTCCACCAATTCCACCTCTGGAATCTCTTCTTGCAAGACCGAGGCCAGCTTGTCGGGATCTGTGAGCCGCCGACCCTCAATCGGAATCACCCTGGCGTGGGTCGCCCTGGTCACGATCTCGGACCGGATGCTGGCCTGGAATCCCTCGAGAAGAGACAGCGTGACCACCAGAGCGAGTACTCCGAGGCCGAGCCCTATCATCGATATCAAGGTCACCGTTGCGATGTGGGTTCTCCGCCTGAGGCCAAGCAGGTAGCGCCGTGCGAGGTGAAGTTCAACCGACACTGGCGGCCGTCCGAATAACACCAACTGCGGTCGTGAGAAGCCGACCAGAACGTCGACAGGCATCGCCGGCGCCCACCCTTAGAAAATGAGGCTGCAGTGCTGTCATCTCACTCCCGCGGACGAAGCTGCGGAAAGAGGATGGCGTCGCGGATCGAATTCTGATTCGTCAGAAGCATGATCAACCTGTCGATACCGATTCCCTCGCCTCCGGTCGGTGGCAGGCCGTGCTCAATCGCGAGCACGAAATCCTCGTCCACCATGCCTCCCTGCTCCGCAGCCTGGGCCTCGAGGCGCCGCCGCTGTTCGTCGGGGTCATTGAGCTCGGTGAAAGCATTCGCCAATTCCATGCCACCGATGAATAGCTCGAACCTTTCCACCGTATCGGGATCGTCGGGACAGGACTTCGCAAACGGCGAAATCTCGCGTGGAAAATCCATGATGAAGGTCGGATTGATCATGAGAGGTTCCGCCGTCATCTCGTAAAGTTCGGCAAGCAGATTGCCGTCCGATCTCTCATTGATCCGCTGAACATCGAGGGCGCGGGCGGCCTTTTCCATCCGCGCCCGATCCGTGAGGTCATCAGGAGTCAGATCCGAGTACTCGAGGATGGCATCCCGCATTTTCAGACGCCTCCACGGACGACTGAAATCGATGGCGTGCCCTCCCCACTCAACCTCGAGACCACCCGTCACCTCTTCGACAACCCCCGAAATCAGCTCCTCCGTGAAGTCCATCAGCAGCTCATAGTCGGCGTAGGCCCAGTAGAACTCGAGCATCGTGAATTCGGGGTTATGGCGGGTCGAGATGCCCTCGTTGCGGAAGTTCCGGTTGAGTTCAAAGACCTTCTCGAAACCACCAACAATGAGGCGTTTCAGGTAGAGTTCGGGGGCGATGCGCAGGTAGAGATCGAGGTCGAGAGTGTTGTGGTGTGTGATGAAGGGACGCGCCGTCGCACCACCCGGTATCGGTTGCATCATCGGCGTCTCGACCTCGATAAAGCCCGCCGCTCCCAGGCGACGGCGGATCGAAGACACAGCCCTCGACCGGATTTCGAAGACCTGCCGCGACTCCGGGTTGGACAGGAGATCGAGGTAACGTTGCCGCGCCCGCGCCTCGCGATCAGCCAGGCCGTGGTACTTCTCGGGCAGAGGACGGAGGGCCTTGGCGAGCACGGTGAGTTCCTTGACGGCCACGCTGAGCTCACCCGCGCGGGTGCGGAACACGGGACCTTCAACACCTAGAAAGTCGCCCAGATCGAGCTGTTTGAATACTTCCCACGAGGATTCGTCGAGATCGTTTTTCTTCAGATAGAGCTGAATCTGTCCGGCACCATCGGAGAGATCGGCAAAGGACACCTTTCCGTGCCCACGCACGGCGCGGAGTCGACCCCCGAGTCGCACCACGGGTGGCTCCTTTTCGAGCTCCTCGGCACTGAGCCCTTCGTAGAGCGACCGCACCTCGCTCACCGACCGCTCGACCCGAAATCGGCGGGGATATGGATCCTCGCCCATCTCTCGCAGCGCGTCGAGCTTGGCACGACGGTTGGCGATCAGCTGCTCGACAGGTTGTTGGGACTCGTCCTTTGTCTCCAAATTTCCTCCACGGAATTCCGCAGCGCGTCATTTTACCCCAGCAATTCTCCAGCGGCGAATCGCACGATTGGGTTTCTCAGTGGTTTAGCGTTTGCGCTCCGGACGTTTGCGAGCATTGCTTTTTCGCTTCGCAGGACCATTGCCGCTCTGTCGGGCAACCCGCCTGATTGGCGGGCGCTTAGATTTCGAGTTCGCGCTGCGCAACAACGCAAGCTCCTTTACCGTGATGGTGCGGAAATCCCCCGGATTCAGGGAATCATCGCGGAGAGGGCCGATCGCGGTGCGACGCAGGCGCTGCACGTGGTGCCCGGCACTGAGAAAAAGCTCCCGAACCTCGTGAGTGCGCCCCTCCAAGACCTCCAAACGCCACCATGTAGCCTTGCCACCGCGAACCTTCGACGACCGCTGCGCGAGCTGCGGTTTGACGTGCCGACCCTCGACCGAAGTCCCAGCCATCAGCTTGCGGTACTCGGAAGGCGTGAGGTCGCCGCGGATTTTCACGAGGTACTCGCGAACAACTCCGAAACGCGGGTGGGCAATGCGAGCAGCGAGATCACCGTCGTTCGTGAGGATGAGCAGCCCCTCGGAGTGATAGTCGAGACGTCCCACCGGGTACACACGTTCACGCACAACCGGCTTCACGATATCGAGAACGGTCTTGCGTTCCTCGGGATCGTCACAGGTGGTCATCACCGCGCGCGGTTTGTAGAGCAAGAAGTAACGCAGCTGTTCGGGCGCCTTGACCGCCCTGCCGTCGACTTTAATTCGAGCCGTCCGGAGGTCCGCCTTTTCGCCCGGCATCGCCACCCGGCCATCAACCGTCACCCGACCATCCGCGATCATCTGGTCGGCATCGCGGCGCGAGCACAGACCCGAGCGCGCAATGATCTTCTGAATTCGTTCTTCGGTCATCATTCCCTCTTTCTATGGGATGTTCCACCTCGCGGCGGGAGCGAGGAATGTAACACAGGAACGTATCGCACTACTTCATTTCAGCGCGGTTTTCTGTCGGCGCGCTCCCCGAGAGGATGCCAGGCACGCCGATTCGCGGATCCGCCGTACAGCTCCTGTCGAGACCTCCATCGAATCGGGATGCCAGGCACCTCCGGTCATCGCGCCCTTGTTTTGCAGATCGCATAGCGGGTGGGTAAGTGGAAAATCCGAAATCCGAAATCCGCAATCGAGAGAAAGGGTGGGCTGGTAATTCCTCATTCCTCATTCCTAATTCCTAATTCCTAATTCGATCAATTATCCTTGACGGGTCATGCCCACGATCAACCCAACCGCACTCGCGAACGACCTGCTCCTACGCGGGGTGTGGGAGGGGCTCGGCACACCAGAGTGTCACATCACGGGCGGCTATGTTCGCGATCGGTTGCTTGGGCGAGAAAGTACCGATCTCGACCTCGTCCTGCCCGGCGATGTCGATGCGGTGGCCAGTCCCGCCCGTCGGCTGGCGGCGCGGTTGGACACCCGAGCCCACATTCTCGGTCGTGACGCCAACCGCGTGTGGCGGATCGAATGCCCCGAAATCAAGATCGAGCTGTGGCCGCTTGGAAATCTCAGTCTCGACGACGACATCAGGCGCCGTGATTTCAGCTGTAACGCTCTGTTCTGGCAACTTCCGAACGGTCCGTTTGACGATCGGATTGGCGGTCAGAAAGATCTCGAGAACGGTGTCATTCGCGCTCTCTCGAAGCAAAACCTCGAGAACGACCCGGTGCGGCTGGTTCGAGGCCCCCGATTCCTGGCCCAGTTCGGGGGATTCACTCTTGACCCGCAAACCGCCGACTGGATCCACAACCTGGCAGCAGCAGTCTCGGACGCTCCGCGCGAGCGGATCGGCCAGGAGCTTGGCAGACTTCTCGCCGCGTCCGGGGCCGCTGACGGGCTACGCAGCCTATTAGAGCTCGGGCTACTCGAACCGGCAGCTCCGAAAGCAGCTCGCTGCGACCGAGACTGGATGGAAAATAACCTCTCGGCAGCCACTCGTCTTTCAGGATCCGCGCCCCACCCGGTGGCGGCGTCTCTCAAAGCAAGCGGCGACGCACCACGATTGGCCCTGTTGCTCCGCGGCTGGGGCAACCCGGCCACCGCTACATTCGCCGACTACGCGTGGCCGCGTAGAGAGCGCATCCACGCCACCAGGGCCGCCGCACTCCTCGAGCAAGCCGTGAAACAAGTTGAAGCGTCAGCCGCTGACAGACGGGCATTCATCCACACCGCAGGGAAGGCATTCCCAGCCACTCTCGCGCTTGGGGCCGCCGTCGAACCCCACCGTCCCTGGGCCCGCTGGTGGCGCCTGTGGCGGGAGCAGGGCCCAAAATTGGTCTCGCCAGATCCTTTGCTTTCAGCCGAGCAGATCGCCGCAATTCTGGAACTCGAACCCGGCCCCGACCTCGGCCGTGCAATCGACGCTCTCACCGAAGCCCAGGTTCGTGGGGCGGTGAGGACGGCAAACGGGGCAAGACAGTGGCTTCGAGAGTACTCGAAGCGGAAGGTTTAACGTTGTTACCTTAGGCGTTTAATGTTTTCCCCAACCCACACCGTTCACCACCAAGGCACCAAGGACACCAAGTACTTCCGGTGTCATCAGAACACTGGAGCTCTTTCACTCAGACAATTCGGACCAGTCGCGGCGACGCCTTCCGATGAACCAATAAAACACCGAAAAAACCCTTGATAACCTCTTGGTGATCTTGGTGCCTTGGTGGTTCAAGCGAAATGCCAGGCAGGGGACCGGATAAAATACTCGCCATGACATCGACTCTGGTTGTGCTGGCCTGTTTCGGATTCTATTTCGCGGGATATCTCTTTTACTCCCGATTCCTCGCGCAGCAGGTCTTCGCGCTGCGGCCTGATGCGGTAACACCAGCACACGCGCTACAGGACGGAATCGACTATGTCCCGACACGGCCGATCGTGCTCTTCGGCCATCACTACGCCTCCATTACCGGGCTCTCGCCCATGCTGGGACCGGCCATCGCGGTCGTATGGGGCTGGCTGCCGGCGATGCTCTGGGTGGTCTTCGGTGCAATTCTGATCGGCTGCGTCCACGATTTTGGCGCCCTGGTGATCTCGGTGCGAGCCAAGGGGCTCTCCATCGGCGCCATCGCCGAGGGCCTGATCGGGCCTCGCGCCAAGTCGCTGATGCACGCCATCATCTTCTTCGCCATCGCCCTCGCGATGGGCGTATTCGCCTACGTCGTCGGACTCCTGTTCTCGGCCGACTACTATCCAGAATCGGTTGTTCCGTCCGCGGTCATCCTGGTCGCAGCACTCCTCATCGGCTGGCTGGTGCGAAAACGCGGGCAGAGGCTCATGCCCCTGATCGCCGTTGCATTCGTTTTTATTCTGATAGTCGTTGTGGCCTCCCCACATCTGCCCGTTCGCTGGGCCTCCTCGGGCGGTTGGACCTGGATCCTCCTCGCCTACGCCTGGCTTGCCTCGGTGTTGCCGGTGTGGTCGTTGCTCCAACCGCGCGATTTCCTCAACTCGCTGCTGCTTTACGTCGGTCTCGGTCTGACCTACATCGGCTTCTTCATCCTCCGCCCCGAGTTCGCTTCGCCGATCGTGGACGCCCATCCGGTCGGCGCCCCGCCCATGTATCCATTCGTTTTCATCGTCATCGCCTGTGGTGCGGCCTCCGGTTTCCACTCGCTCGTCTCTTCTGGAACTACCGCCAAGCAGCTCGATCGCGAGACAAATGCCCGCCCTATCGGGTACGGCGCAATGCTTGGAGAATCTCTACTCGGGCTGGCGGCGGTCCTCGCCTGCACGGCTGGTTTCGTATCACCGACAGCGTGGCGGCACCACTACGGCGACTGGGACTCGATCCAGGGCCTGGGCTCGAGCATGACCGCCTTCATCGAAGGCGCCACCCGATTCGTATCGACGGTCGGGCTCCCCGAACAGACTGCGCGCACCCTGATCGCGGTCGTGGTTGTGAGCTTTGCGTTGACAACGCTCGATTCCGCCACCCGTCTTCTGCGTTACAACATCGAGGAGATCGGCACCTCTATTCGCTTCGCTCCGTTTCGAAACCGCTATTTTTCGTCGACCCTCGCGGTCGTAGCCATCTCCTTCTTCGCCTTCTATCGGATCGAGGGCCGCTCCGCCGGCCTTGTCCTGTGGCAGCTCTTCGGCTCGACCAACCAGCTCCTGGCCGGTCTCGCCCTGCTAACAGTGTCCCTCTATCTCCTCCAGCGCAGGCGGTTCGCCCTACCTTATCTGCTGCCAATGATCTTCATGATGGTCACGACCTTGATCGCGATGGTGACCAAGCTCATCTCCTTCTGGCGGGACGGCAACACCACTCTCCTCTTCGTCGGCGGCGCCATCACCTTCATCGCACTGTGGTTGGTTGTCGAGGCAGTCCTCGCCGTTCGGCGCTTCGTTCGGGCGCCGGCCGTGGTTGACCTGGACATCGCTCTCCCCGAAAGCTAACCGCCATCGGGGGGGTTTTGCCAACCATCCCAGAAGCAGCGCCGTTCCTCTCCCCCCTGACCCGGCGCAATCAAGTCATGGACCTCATCGAAGGTGGCGGCCCAATCGCCGGGTGGCGGATCATCACCGACAACCAGAACAGTTGCCTGGTTAGGATTCACCGGTTCGCCGACCAGTACGATCGCTTCTTCCACCTCACCGAGATTCGGTCCCCACAGGATATGGGGAAGGAATGTGAGCTTCTGAAAGGTCCATAAATAGTCGTCTAGGATCTGACGGCGGCCCTCGTCAGCCACCCACACGACAACCTTTACTCGGGCTTCGTAGAGTTGTATGAGAAGGGCGGCCAGCTCGCCCGCACGTTTCTCCGTATTCAACTCATGTAATTCCAGTTGCGCCATGGAGGCCAATTCTACCTGAATAGCTTTCAGCTCTGAAAAGGTCAATCTTCCACTCTGGGTTGTCACGGGATTTCTTGGATCATGCGAACCAGTCTTTGAAATGCGATGGGCTGACAGCTGACCGCTGACATCGTCCTTTGCGCCACGGGATTGCCACGATGGCTGCACTCAGCGGCCATAAGGCCCTGCTATCTTGAAAACATGAGCATTCTCGACGAACGACAGTTTACGTATGTGATCCGAGGCGGTCGCCCGATCAACGGCACGCTTGTGCCCGGCGGAAACAAGAATGCTGCACTGCCGATGTTAGCCGCCACCCTGCTCACCGAAGGTACCGTCGAACTTTCCAATGTGCCACAGATTCGCGATGCCGGCGTGATGTTGGAGTTGCTGTCGAAGCTCGGCGCCGGCGTCGACGAGACGGCGCCTTTGGCGTGGCGGATCGACGGTTCGACAGTGGTTTCCCGCCCGGTTCCCGAAAGACTGGCCTCCGAAATCAGGGCCTCCTTCCTGCTCGCCGGTCCACTCCTGGCTCGGTTCGGAAGCGCCGAGCTGCCGCGCCCGGGAGGCGACCGCATCGGACGCCGACCGCTCGATTCCCATCTTCACGCATTTCAGGCGCTCGGTGCAGAGGTCGAGGCGGGAGCTGATCGATACCTGCTCAAAGCTCCTAAAGGGCTGACTGGCGCCGATATCTTTTTGCATGAGATGAGCGTGATGGCAACCGAAAATGCGGTCATGGCGGCGGCGCTCGCAGACGGTGTCACGACCATCCGCAACGCTGCATCTGAGCCCCACGTCCAGGAGCTTTGCCATCTGGTCATCGCGATGGGAGGCTCGATAACCGGCGTCGGCACCAACACTCTCGAAGTGGAGGGCGTCCAAAGCCTCGGTGGCGCGACAGCAACAATCGGACCGGATCCGCTCGAGGTGGGCAGCTTCATCGGTCTGGCCGCGGTCACCGGTGGCGAGCTACGCATTGTCGATGCCGAGCCTGAAAAGCACCACCGAATGACCGAGCTGTGTTTCGGCAGACTCGGCATCACCTGGAGAGTCGAAGGCAACGACATCGTCGTCCCGGCAAATCAAGAGCTGGTCATCCGTGAGGACATTCACGGCGCAATTCCAAAAATCGACGACGGGCCCTGGCCGGCCTTCCCCGCTGACCTCACTTCGATTTCGGTCGTGCTCGCAACCCAAGCTCGCGGCACGATTCTGATCCACGAAAAGATGTTCGAGAGCCGCTTGTTCTGGGTCGACAGATTGATCGCAATGGGCGCCCGCATTATCCTTTGTGATCCTCACCGTGCAGTGGTTGTCGGTCCCTCACAGCTCAGCGGTCAAAACCTTGCGAGCCCAGATATTCGCGCCGGCATGGCGCTGGTCATCGCCGCCCTCGTCGCCGAGGGCGAAAGCGTCATCCACAACATCCGCCAGGTCGAACGGGGATACCAGAACCTGCACGCACGGCTTAGCGAGCTCGGAGCAGATGTCGAACGGATCGAAGAGTAGGCGTGAATTTGGAAAAACGCTGAGGCGCCGAGGCGAATCAATCCTCCGCGATGGCCTTGAGGAATACCTCTCCTATCACCTGGAGTCGCCAACCTTCAAGTCCCGCCCTCGCAAGGTCCTGCACGGTTGTGCAAGGCGGTTTGCACAACGCCACTCCCTCCGCCACGCCACGTGAACAGATCAGCCCGGCCTGGATTCCGAGCTCTTTGGCTTTCACATCCCGGGCCGCGAGCATACGCTTGAGCCGTTTGCGTTCGGATGCGTCCGGCGTCAGCGGCCTCGGCGGGCGGATCCGCGCTGGAGCCTTGCGGGGACGGACCATTAGACGGAGCAGATCGTGGCCCCAACGGCGAACTGCCCGCGGCCCGACACCCTCCACCTCTTCCAGCTTTTCGAGATCTGAAGGCGGCGCCTCGGCCATTGCCAGCAGAGGTTTGTTGCCGAGGACCTTGAATGGCGGGATGTCGCGGGAGCGCGCCTTCTGATCACGCCATTGTTGGAGTGAAAACAGGCGGTCCCTCGCCTTGCCGCGAAGGCTTCGTCCGCCTTTGATGCGCTCGAAAACGAGTGGGTCGGGATCGGCTGTCGAGTGACGGACGCTCTCGAGCTTTCGAAAGTCCTGTTCGGCCCACTCCCATCGACCGAGCGTTTCCAGGCGACCTCGGAGACGTTTGACGAGATCAACGAGATGGGCAGTGTCAGCTGCCGCGTAGGCGAGTTGGGCGCCATTCAGGGGGCGACGTCCCCAATCGGCCCGTTGGTACTTCTTGTCGAGAAGGACCCCAAGCTCCTTTTCGAGCAGGGCGGCGAGGCCGGTCTTCTTTTCACCGAGCAGTTGCGCCATGATCTGGGTGTCCTGGAGACCGGCAATCCGCGCGCCATAATCTCGATCGAGGATTCGGATGTCGTAGTCCGCACCGTGCATTAATACCGTAACAGCCGGATCGCTCACCACCTCCCACAATGGCTGCAGATCGCAGGACTCTAGGGACAAAGGATCGATCACCAGGTGATGGCCGTTGGCACTGACCTGGATCAAACACACCTTGTGGAAGTAGGAGTGCATCGAGTCGGCCTCGGTATCGAGAGCGATTCGACCCGCAACGGCACACCGCTCCGCGGCTTCACGCACTCCTTCCGGGGTGTCGATCCAATGGGGATTCAACTCGGACATGGGTGGGGATGGTAGCAGACAGTGAATTAGGAATGAGGAATTTGGAATGAGGAATGAGGAATGACTGCCCAGCCATCCCGAAGATATTTCGGATTTCGAATTTCGGAATTCGGATTTCCGCCCACCGACCTGTTGCACCACCAAAACACCAATGAAACCAAGGAAACCCTTTGTTATCGGAACCTGTTGGCAAGGCCCCAATGCCAATCAGCATCAAATACGGCTTGATCTTTCGATGAGCGAGGGAAACACAGATAAAACCCTGGCACCCTTCGCGTCTCGGTGGGGAATGATATCCGGACGCGGTCACGGACGCGGAATCGAGATCCGCTATGCTCGGCTCATGGGTCAAGCCATCTGGGGAGCAGATCCCGAGTTCTTCGGGCCTCGACACGCACATCGAGAGAGCAGAATTGCCGGGCGCCTCAAACGACTCGTTCCCAACCCAGGGCTGCACCTCGAGTGTGCGGCGGGTGTCGGGTCGTTGTCTCTCAACCTTGCTCTGGAGGGGCACACGGTCATTTCGGCAGACCTTTCGCCGCGCTCGCTCCGGGTACTCGCCGCACGTGCCGAGGCGGCCGGTATCGCTGAAAGGGTGTTGCCGGTGGTGGCTGATATCAGGGTTCTCCCGTTCGGCAACGAGACATTTGCCAGCGCCACCAGCGCCGAAACTCTGGAGCATGTCCACCGCCACGAAGAAGCCGTCAGCGAACTCGCGCGCGTACTCACCACTGACGGCTGGGTGGTCGGCACGGTTCCCGCCGGACCCAAGCAGTGGTCGGAGTGGGACGAGTGGGCAGGGCATCTGCGGCGATACTCGGCGGGCGAAATGGAGGGCATCCTCGACGGAGCCGGTTTGGCGCCCGAGGTCGACGTGTGGGGTTGGCCTCTCCTCCGACTCTACGACAAGGTTTTTCTCAAACGGATCAATCGCCGTCGCCTCCATTGTGACGGTTCGGTCGACAGCGATTCGACGCTCAAAACTGTTTCAGCCCTCGGCCAGAGGCGTCGGCTTGTCGCCCTGGTGCGCTCCGTTTTCAGCCTTGACCGCATCTTCGACGGCGCCCCGTGGGGGGTCGGACTGCTATTTACGGGTCGCAAGAGAAGAGCCCCCTGATGATCTGGGCGAGCGTCGCCCTCCGCCGCCGAGAATGGGGGGGCCGACACCGCGAATCTTCACCCGGCCCACCAGGGTCCGTCCCCAGGTATCGGTGAGGACCGTGCGGAGCAGTTGATCTACGCCAGGATCGGCGCCGGACCAGATCGCAATTTCGTCCTCTTCGATACTGCTGTCGCCGTCGGCGATCGGCACGGCATGACCGGCGCGCCGCGGCACTGCCTCGAGGCGCCAGCTCTCGAGCACCGGTCCATCGCCGAGGCTGAAAAGACCGACCGTACCGAACAATGGTTCCCCAGCGGCGGGCGGCGCAGAAGGCGTATTCACAATAAATGTCACGCCGATGACACCGTCGCCGCCGAGCGCTGGCGTCGTATTTACCGGCGTCTGATCTGCAAGCAGTCGGCCACGGTCATAAGCGCCGAATCGGGTGAAGGAGCCTGTCGGGTCCTGAGGGTACGGATCGGCGACACTGTCGTGCAGTTCGATAGTACTGTCATGAGTGGCTTCAATGGTGCCAATGACAGTTGAATCCCAAAGGATAATTTGTGAGTGGTCTCGGGCGCCGAGAAAACCTCCGCTGCCGTCAATCGTCGTTTTCTCCGCGTAGGTCTTTGATTTCCCGAAGCTCAATATCTCGCCAATCAACGAGTCACGGACCCGGACCCGAGCTTCAAGTTGTGGGTAAAGATTCCAGGTGTCAATCGATGCGTTGATCAAGTTGATTTCCTGATTGAAGTCGAGCTTGGTCGAGACGTAAGTCTGGTCGTTGATAAGGCCGTCAATGTTGACCGACTCCGGCAGGTAGAGCCCGACAATTACCCAGTTGTCCTCCGGAATATCAACTAACGTCAGCTGACTATTCTGCCTCACCAACATCGGCCACAGCATCGCCTCGCACCGATCGACGATCACGCTCTGAGCGATACCGACCGACCCCGATGGCGGGAAGGTCCAATGAGAGACGAATCCCGGCATCGGCGGGGTGTATTCGGCGACCGAACCGCTCGGGAATTCCACCCACACCCAGATTCTGCCTCCACCGGGCATTCGTGGAATATCCGACAGCTCCATGGTCGAGTCATCCTGCACCAGAACCTCGAAGTTGCCGGTGAGGCGGCTTGCTCGGAGTTTGGCATCACCGCCAGAGATGAGCTGAATATCTCCGAAATCGCTGTTCTCGACAACGAGCTCACCACCACCATAGGTGATCAGGGCGTGTTGGACCTGGTTCGGAATCCGATAATCGCAGCCGATCACCTCGATCGTCGACTCCTCGATGCCGAAGAGAGCGTACTGGCCGTGATAGGTGCTCATGAACTGGATGACCGAGTTCTCGAGACGGATCGAGGCGTTTCCCACCACAAAGAGATTGCCAGTCACCCGCAATCCAGGCTCAGGTACGTCCCGAACCGTCAGCGAGCCGCTGCCGGCGACGATGACGTCCGCGACATCCATCGGCTCGGTGATCACAACATCGCCCGTGATGATCCAGGGGTCGTCAGCAAACGCCGAAAGGCCACAGAGTGCCACGGCGGCTGCTATCACAAAGGAATGGATCGGACGTTGCATGTCAAATCTCATAAGAATCGCATCAGCGACGCATCCGACGCAGCTCTTCGCGCTGTTTCTCCGGAAGGTACTTGGAGCCCTCCCGAAGGGTGAGTCCCGAGACTTCGTGTACATGGTCCAAGAGAAAACCGAACACGAGGTCAGGTCGCTTCTTGCTGACGTCGCGAAGGACCCACCCGATCGCCTTGCGGATGAAGAACTCCTTCTCAGCCACCATTCGTGACGCGAACCTGGCGAAGAGCTCAAAATCACCGCCGCCGGCGCGGAGGGCCGGCAGCTGGGAGAGCATGGAAGCACGGCGAATCCAGAAATCGTCGTCCCTAGACCATCTTTCCAGCACCGCCGCGGTAGTTACAGATTCGCGTTCGGCCAATGCCGCCGCCACTTTGGTACAGAGCCAGTCCACCAGCGCCCAGGTGTGCGAGCGGCGCAGAAGGTCCTCGACGACCCCGAGATCACCGGTCACGAGATCACCCGATCGTCGCTCGAGCAGCGCCACCGCCACCGCTTTGAGTTCGAAGACCGGCCGCTGCCAGAGTGCCAGTACGAGCTCGATGAGAGCCTGACGGTCGATTTCGGGATGGTCCGCGAGAATGCCTCGCGCCACTGCTCGCAACGGTTTTGCGGCGACGCCGATGAACTCGAGGTCGCTCTTCAGATAGGCCTTTGCGCCGACAGCACGACCCTCATCGCCGACAGCACGGAGATTGTGCTCAAGTTCTTCAACCAGCAGCGCCGTTTGCAGATCAGGCATTTTCAGAGATGTTCTGATGCCAATTGATGATTATTGCTGCAACGGCTGTGGGGCGTTCCATCGGCAGAAAGTGCGTCGTGTCCGGTAGCTCGATCACCGAGGCGCTCGGCAACTCGTGCCTCATTTTCTTCGCCGCACCCGGAAGAAACGTGTCCGATGACCCGCCGCGAATTACCAGCAAAGGCACCGTTACCTGACGAAGATCCGACCACACCGAGGCGGGCGTCAGTTCGAAAATCCTCGACTCCCACGCCTTCGAATAGCGGAGCACAACCTCGCCATCCCTCGTCTCGCTGAAAGCGCCCTGCACATAGTCCTCGAGCACTTCCGGGTCCCACGTCGAGAACACCGCTTTCCCGGCGTAGGCTGAGCGGACTGCGTCGAGACCGGGAAAGCGATCCCTCCGTCGCCGCGCGCCGCGAATCAGCGGCAGGCGATGGCTGAATCCGAGACCTTTGAGCGCTCCCCAGAAGAGCGCGTGGAAGCCAGTGAAAACCACCGGATCGATCAGGACGAGAGCACTGAAAAGCGACGAGTCTGCAGCGGCTGCCATAATCGAGAGGACGCCGCCAAGGCTGTGGCCGACTCCGACCACCTGTCGAAGACCCCGCTGAGTCGTTGCCCGGCGGAGATCACCTCCAAGGTCGTTCCACGAGGCAATCGAATAGGGGCGACTCCCCGGCCACATCGGGCGAGCGGCAAACGCCGTCGTCTGAAATTGGCGACTCAATTCTTCGAGGAACACCCTGTAGGTAGCCGGAGGGAACCCGTTGGCGTGGGAGAAGACAAGGTGAGAGCCATTACCTCCGAACTCCGACCAGGCTTCCGGCGGTGGGATGGTCTCAGCCACCGGAGAGCCTTCAGATCACTCCCAAGTTGCGACCGACGGACTCGAAAGCGGCAACCGCGCGATCGAGGTGCTCACGCTCGTGTGCGGCTGAAAGTTGGACCCGGATCCGCGCCTGACCCTCGGGCACTACTGGGAAGGAGAAGCCGATGACGTAGATTCCCTCTTCGAGCATCGCGTTGGCAACATCGGTTGCGAGTTTGGCGTCATAAAGCATGACCGGCACGATGGCCGTTTCACCATCGAGAATGTCGTAGCCGACCTTTGACAGCTTCCCCCGGAAGTAACGGGCGTTGTCCATCAGCTTTTCGCGTAGCTCAGTCGTTCTCGAAAGCATGTGGAAGACCTCGATGCCGGCCGCTGCCAACGACGGAGTCAAGGTATTGGAGAAAAGATAGGGCCGAGAACGCTGGCGCAGCAGTTCGACGATCTCCTGACGGCCTGTGGTGTAACCGCCGGAGGCGCCGCCGAGTGCCTTACCCAGGGTCGACGTGATGACATCGACCCTGCCCTGCACACCGCAGTGTTCGGGAGTTCCGCGTCCGGTCTCTCCGATGTAGCCGGTGGCATGCGAATCATCGACCATCACCATGGCGTCGTAGCGTTCGGCCAGATCGCAGATCTGGTCGAGCTTGACCAGATATCCGTCCATCGAGAAGACACCATCGGTGGCAATCAAGCGTCGACGATAACCCTGGGTTCTTTCAAGGATCGCCTCGAGCTCAGTCATGTCCGAGTTTGCGTACCGGAACCGCTCCGCCTTGCACAACCGAACGCCATCAATGATCGAGGCGTGGTTGAGCTGATCCGAGATGATGGCGTCGCCGGGACCGAGGATGGTTTCGAAAAGACCTGCGTTAGCATCGAAGCACGAGGAGTAGAGAATCGTATCGTCGGTGCCGTTAAACCTGCTGATGGTGTTTTCAAGCTGTTTGTGTAAGTCCTGAGTCCCGCAAATGAACCGGACCGACGCCATCCCGAAACCCCGCTCGTCGAGGGCCTGCTTCGCCCGGGCGATGATCTCGGGGTTGTCGGCCAGTCCGAGGTAATTGTTTGCGCAGAAGTTGATGACTTTGCCCTGCGGCACGTCGATGGACGCGCTCTGGGGCGACGAGATGACGCGTTCTTCCTTGAAAGTCCCCGCCCCACGAATCGCATCGAGCTCTTCCTGAAACCCCGCTCGGAAGCTGTCGAACATCTGTCGTCCCCCTTGTCTTGTCGCGTTGAAATTACCAGCTCGAGATGATCGAGGCAACCGAGCCAAAGGCAGACGGGAAAAGGGGCACAGGCGCAGGGAACCCTGAGCGTCAGTCGCTTTGAAAGCTCGCGACTCCTTCGGTCTCGTCGTCGAATACGTCGAGCAAAGGCAAGAGCTGGGTCAGCCTCAGGGTGCGCTGTATCTGCGGAGCGGGGCGCAGCAATTTTACCGAAGCGCCAAAGCGCCGCCCGAGTTTCCACCCCGACACGACCTCGCCAATACCCGAGCTATCGATGATAGAAACCTTGCGCAGATTGAGCAGGATCTTTTTCCAATCCTCTGCAATGAGCTCATTCATCACATCACGGAGAAGCTCGTCACCGACTCCCATGACGAGGCGTCCTTCGAGGTCAACAATGATCACGTCATCCACGTGCCGAACATCGACTTTCATGGTCGGTATTCTAGCACCCACGCAGCCGCCCGCACAGGCAAAGGTTTCAAATGCCCTGCTGGCTTCAAGGAGCTATGCTCTCATCGCGCTCCCCGAGAGGATGCCAGGCACGCCGATTCGCCGAAATGCGGTGCAAAGCCTGTCGCGCGCATCTGCGAATCGGGATGCCAGGCACCTCCGGTGGACGCGCCCCAGCCTCGCAGATCGCAACGCGCAATCTGTGCCCGGGCGGAAGCGTGGGTGGAAATTCGAAATCCGAAATTCGAAATCCGAAATCTGGTTGTGGGTGGGGGGG
>Ga0316198_10000015_pt1 | contig 59924 bp, 51 predicted proteins | sample OudBieAanoxic_MG_FD_204935 | JGI IMG/M metagenome (GOLD analysis project Ga0316198, IMG submission 204935) | Coastal sediment microbial communities from Oude Bieten Haven, Netherlands - site A anoxic | ecosystem: Environmental > Aquatic > Marine > Coastal > Sediment | place: Netherlands... | reverse complement strand
CCCGTGGAGATGGAAAACGCGCGCAGGATGCTGCCCGAGGCGGTTGAGTATTGTGAAGACTCCTACGATGCCGCCGAGGGCGCCGATGCGCTGATCATCGTCACCGAGTGGAACCAATTCCGCTCGCTCGACATGGAACGCGTGCGCTCCTCGCTGAAACACCCGGTAGTAGTCGACCTCCGTAACCTCTACGATCCGAAACGGATGAAAGACAAGGGGTTCCGGTACTCCAGCGTCGGTCGTGCGGCGGAGGACCTTCCCGACTGAATTCGGAATTCTGAATTCCGGATTTTCGGAAATACCGCCCGCCAACACGGTAGGTACCTCAGGATTCAACGCGCGCTTCTCCCGGCGCGCTTCCGAGGAGTGCCCCCTCTGAAGATCTTTGGCCCCAATGCCCTCATCGACTGAAGAGTGCTCGGCTCCAAAATCGTCAGAGACCGCACGTTTTGTTACGCGCCCATTTTGCCGTTGATTTGGCTCGCCACAGCCCGGGTGGCTAACCAATGCATTGAACGGAGGTGCCTGGCATCCCGATTCATGGATGCGCGCCTCAGTCCCTTCACTGCGCGTCGGCGAATCGGCGAGCCTGGCATCCTCTCGGGGAGAGTGACGGGAGAAGACCGCGTCCACCGGGCGTGCCGTCCTTGATGATTTTGGGCTGAGTGTCTGAGAATTCAGCACCGCGACGAGGCCCAAACATCGTCAAGGGGGGCAACCTCGGAGAGCGCGATCTGAGAAAAGCGCGCTGACGACCCTTTGTCGCTTGAAAAAACAAGTTGCCTGTAGCGGTCGGACCCGGACACGGACTATTGACCGTACACCCAGCAAAGGGGACACTGAGCCCGATGATGAAAGACAATTCCGTCCGGCTCGATATCTGGCTTGATGTGGCGTGTCTCTTCAAAACACGCTCGCAGGCGCAGACCGCGTGCCAACGCGGCCGGGTCGAGGTCAATGGCGACCACGGCAAGCCGCATCGCGCGGTGAGACCAGGCGACACCATCCGCATCAAGATTCCCGGCGGGCGACGACGCATCATCGAGATACTCGAGCTCGAGTCGACCAATGTATCGAAGGCGCGCGCGCGGGAACTCTACGCCGATCACACACCTCCCCCAACGCCCGAGGAGATTGAGCTGCGCAAGATGCAGCGGCTCTCAGCGCCCCAGAAACGCGTTCCCGGCAGCGGTGCGCCGAAGAAAAGGGAGCGCCGCGACCTCAGGCGCCTGAAAGAGGAATGGGAGTGAGTCGAATTCGGATTCCGGAATTCGGAATTCCCGTCCACCCAGTAGGCGCTTCGGGTATCAACGTGCCCTTCTCCCAACGCGCAGCCGGAGAGAGCCACCGCTGACGATATTTGGCCTCAGCGCGAAAGCCGCGTTGACAAACCTCGTGCCAAAATCGTCACCAGTGGCACGTACGGTGGCGCGCTGTTCTCTGAACGTGCATCCTTGTCGGAAAGGGCGCGCTTCAAAACGTGCCGTCCCTGACGATTTTGAGCAGAGGGACCATCAAGCCTGCAGCACACCGAGGTCCAAACATCGTCAGGGGGGGCACTCCTCGGAAACGCGACTGGAGAAAAGCGCGCTGACGTCACCTGTCCCGTGGCGGGCGGGCCTTCGATAGCGATCCCGATAGCGATAGCGGTTGGAAAATCGGGAACGGGGACGGGAACGGGAACGGGTGGTAGAGGTAGAATAGCCGGACCCAATCAAAGGGTGTGGTCGCGCAAGACCGCTGGAGGTCTGAATGAACGAAGAGGCCAACTGGGACAAGCTGGTCGTTGGTGGCACGGTGTTGACGATGGAACCGGACACCGAGCCCATAAAGAATGGTGCTGTTGCGATCGCCGACGGGCGCATTGCCGCTGTTGGCCCGGCAGAGGAGCTGCTTGAAATGGCGCCTTCCGGCGATATCCTCAACGCCGGCAACTGCCTGGTCCTCCCCGGGCTCGTCAACACCCACTGCCATCTCGCGATGAGCCTCCTCCGCGGTATTGCCGACGACCTACCACTGATGCAGTGGCTCGAGGGCAATATTTGGCCAGCCGAGAAAGAGCACATGAACCGCGAGACGGTGCGCCTCGGCACCGAGCTCGCCGCCGCCGAACAGCTCCTCGCTGGGGTCACCACGACTACCGACATGTATTTCTTTGGTGACGAGGTGAGCGCTGTCCTGGCCGAAGCCGGAATGCGCGCAGTCGTTGCCGAATCACTGATCGGTTTCCCAACGCCACGCTGCGCGACCACCGAAGAGATGTTGGCCAAACAACGTGACCTGCTCGAGGCCTACAAGGACCACCCTCTCATCACACCATCCGTCGCCGCCCACGCCCCCTATTCCGTGCAGGCGTCCGATCTGGTGGCCGACGCGGAGCTCGCCGAGGAGTACGAGGTGCCAATGCAGATCCACCTCGCCGAGACCACCTGGGAAGTCGAGAAGTTGTTCGAAGAAAAAGGGCTTTCTCCGATCGCCTACCTTGCCAACCTGGGCGTGCTTTCGGAGCGAACGGTCGCTGCCCACTGCGTCCATGTATCCCCCGAGGACATTGAGCTGCTGACTGAATTCGAGGCCGGCGTAGCGCACAATCCGGTCAGTAATCTCAAGCTTGCGTCCGGGATTTCACCGGTGCCCGCACTTTTGCAGGGCGGAGTCAAGCTCGGCCTCGGAACCGACGGCGCCGCTTCCAACAATACTCTTGACCTCATGCGAGACATGCAGCTGGCTGCCCTTCTCCACAAGGGAATTGCCGGAGACCCAACTGTTTTGCCCGCCCGCGTTATGCTCGAGCTGGCGACCATCGGCGGCGCTCAAATCCTGGGCCTGGCCGACAAGATTGGCACTCTGACCGAAGGCCACGACGCGGACATCATCTGCGTCGCAGTTGACGGACCGCACACGGCCCCGATGTATGATCCTTTCTCCCACATGATGTTTGCTGCACGCGCGGCTGATGTCCGCCATGTCGTGGTGCAGGGCGCTGTGGTTGTTCGAAACCGCGAGTTACAGACTCTCGATCGAGAGCGAATCGAGGCCCAAGCAAGGGAGTTTTCCGAGAACCTCCGACCGAGTTGAAGGAGACAGTGATGACCGACACGCCACAGACCATTCTCGCGGCCACAGATTTCTCGAAACCCGCGGAACGTGCATGCGACTTCGCGCGCGATCTGTCGCGCCGATTCCAGGCGCAACTCCACTTGTTACATGTGGTTGTGATTTTCGAGGACCCCCATCTCGAGGAGGATCACCTGCACCGGCTCGAGGAGCTTGTGGCTTCTGGCGACGATGCGCGCCGCAGAGACCTCGAAAACGGCTCTGAGCACCAGCCTGAACTCGACGTCACACCTCACATGGTGCGTGGTCTTGCCCCGGCCGAGGTGATCGTCGAAACGGCCTCCAATCTGGGATGCGACCTCATCGTCATGGGCACGCACGGACGCAAAGGTCTGCCACATCTCCTGTTGGGCTCTGTTGCGGAACGCGTCGTGCGCACGTCGACGGTGCCGGTGCTGACCGTGCGGGACGATGCCGACATCAAACTGGAGGGCGCACCGCGGATCCTCGTCCCGCACGACTTCTCCGAAGCGTCAGCCGCTGCCGTACGGCGCGCGGCGGCGTGGGCGGATTCCATGGGTGCGGAGATCACCCTGTTGCATGTGGTCGAACCGGTAGTTTACCCGGAGTTCTACTCGGTCGACGTGCTTTCGGATGACCTCATGGAGCGGCTCGTCGAACGCTCGGAACGAGCACTCGGCGCCGCAGCGGAAGACCTCCTCGGAAGGGCGCGGACGGAGGTCGAGGTCGGGCGAGCAGCAAACACAATCGTCGATTTTGCCGACCCGGCGCGGTTCGACCTCGTCATCATGGCGACACGAGGTCTTTCAGCGCTCGAGCATGCCCTTCTCGGATCGGTGGCTGAATCGGTTCTTCGCCGCTGCCGTGTCCCTCTGCTGGCAGTACCTGCCAGCTAGCCTGCATATCTCATCAGGTTTCGTGACGAGGGCGGCGAAGCGCAAGTATCCGTTGGGTTTGTCACGGATCGGGCGACGCAGTCGTAGTTGCGCTACGTCGAGGAGCACGATTTGAGACAAGCACGACAGGACGCCGCGATTCGTCGTCCGCAGTAGACACTCGGCGAGATATGCAGGCTAGTTTTGAGTTCTTAGTTTTGAGTTTTGAGTTCCAGACCTCCCTCTCCGTTTCCGGGTGGGTGGATGTAACTCAAAATTCAAAACTCAAAATTCATAACTCGTCCGTGGTTGGCGGTCTGTTGTAGACGTTCATCGTAGTTTCGAGTCCGCGTCTCAGAGTCGACTCCACAGCATCCGCTGCCCGCTCCACCGTCAATTTTGCGGCATCGGCCTCGTCGTCCGCAAACGGGGACAGTACGAAGTCCGCAAGATCTCCGGTCATGTCATTTCCGCGTACTCCAACCCGAAGGCGCGGAAAGCCAGTGCCGACGTTCTCGCAGAGATCGCGGAGCCCGTTATGGGTACCGGGACCTCCTGAGCGACGCAAGCGGAGGTTTGCCAACGGCAGGTCGATATCGTCGACCACCACCAGCATCGATTCTGGCGTGAGACCGAATTCTCCGAAGAGCCCACGTGTCGCCTCACCCGACCGGTTCATAAAGGTCATGGGACGGGAGAGCAGGACGAGGCGACTGACGGTGATCACCGCAAGATCACAGGACGGACGCCGAGCCCACTCCATCACACCGTGTCGCCTCGCCATCTCCTCGACAACCCTGAAACCGATATTGTGGCGGGTATCTCGGTACTCAACACCCGGGTTACCCAGCCCCAATACCAGTTCGATGGTCATGGCGTAATGCGAGGCCTGTGTCGAATCGAGCCCTACTCGGACCCTTCGCCCTCTTCCGCATCCTCGCCCTTGCCCTTACCGATGACCTCCGGCTCGGCGGCCTCGGAAATGACCGCTTCTTCTTCGAGGGCCTCTTCCTCGACCTCTTCCTCGATGACCCGCGGAATCTCGACGACGCAAATGACTCGATTCTCGTCGTCCAGGAACTTCGCATTTTCTGGCAGCTGCGACGCGAGGTCGGCGACGTTCAGGAGTTCACCAACCTCGAGGTTGGTGATGTCGAGGACAAACTTGTCGAACATCTCCCGTGGCAGGATCTCGATCTCGATCTCGCGCGAAACGAAGTCGACCCGACCACCGTTCCGCACACCGACGCAGTCACCGACAAGTTCCACAGGCATCTTGACCGTCAACTTGTGGCCTCGGGTAATGCGGATGAAATCGATGTGGATGAACTTCCCACTGATGCGGTCCACCTGGAGTTCCTTGATCATTGCGAGACGATCTTCGTCTGTGCCTTTGAGTTTCAAGAGAAAGATCGTGTTCTCGCCCGCCGCGCCCTTGAGGATCTCCTGGACAGCGTGCTCGTCCACCGAGATGTTGACCGGGGGCTTGTCGCCACCGTAGAGCACGGACGGCACCCTTCCCTGATTGCGCATCCTACCGGCTTCGCCTGTGCCGCGACCTTCTCGGGCCTCGACTGTGATCGTTATTTCTGGGGTCTGTGTTGCCATTACCGTAACTCCCTTAATTCTTTACTTCGTTTCTATACAAAAAGGCTTGAGACCGACGCGCCCTCGTGAATTCGGCGTATTGCCTCTCCGAGAAGAACGGCCAGGGACAGCTGCTCCACTTTGGGGCTCATCCTGGCCTTCTCGCTAAGGGCGATAGTGTCGGTAACTATTACCTTTTCAATCGGTGATGCATTGAGGCGATCGATGGCGGAGCCTGAGAACACCGGGTGGACGCCGGTTGCGTAAACCGAGCGGGCACCACGTTCAATCAGCGCCTCCGCCGAGTGGACCAGGGTCCCGGCAGTATCGATGATGTCGTCGACGATGACGCAGTCACAGCCTTCGACATTTCCGATGACATTCATAATCTCGGCTCGATTCGCCTCCGGCCGCCGCTTGTCCATGATCGCGAGGTCGAGTTTCAAACGTTTGGCGAAGGCCCGGGCTCTTTCAACCCCGCCCGCGTCCGGAGAAACAAGCATCGGATTTGAGAGCGCCTTGCGGCGTATCGCCTCGATGAGCACCGGCGCTGCATAGAGGTGGTCCACCGGAATATCGAAGAAGCCCTGAATCTGTGCTGCATGGAGATCGATTGTCAGCACCCTGCCCGCGCCCGCGGTAGTAATCAGATTCGCGACCAGTTTTGCCGTGATCGGCACCCGAGGCGCATCCTTCCGATCCTGACGGGCATACCCCATATAGGGCATCACCACGCAAACTCGTGTCGGCGAAGCCCTTCGAAAGGCATCGAGCATGATGAGGAGTTCCATCAAGTTATCGTTGGGCGGCGACCCGGTCGGCTGGACGATGAAAACATCGGCGCCACGGGCGTTCTCCTCGATTTGGCAGTACAGCTCACCATCCGAGAACTCGCCGAGACGCATCCTCCCCATCTCGATCTGCAGATAGCCGCAGATCGATTCGGTCAGCGCTGGGTTGGCGCGACCCGAAAAAACCAACAGAGGCGATTCTCTCAGCATCTTAAGTCTTGGCTGGGGCGGCAGGATTCGAACCTGCGAATGCCGATTCCAAAGACCGGTGGCTTACCGCTTGCCGACGCCCCAAGCGCCGGAGAGTATACAAGATTTCGTAATCGACGCTTCACTCCTTGTTGCGGTCAACCGACGGTACGTCGCTCGCCCAGAACTCCTCGTTGAAAAGCCTGGCCGACAAACGGTCGAGCACCGACGTGCTCTTTTCCATCCCCTCGGGTCCTTGGTTGCCGCGGTCTGCGACCATACGGTTTTGCCTAGCGGATTCGTACTCCTCGAGAACTCGCTGCTCGATCTGCTCGCGAGTATCGCTGTTCAAAGGGTGGGCGATGTCGCGCATCTGGCCGTTCCGCGTTTTGCGGGCCGGCATGGTCACAAAGACCTGCCCCTCGCGCCCTTCGATGACCCGCAGGTCATTGACGATGAAACTATCGTCGAAGACAACGCTGGCAAAGGCTCGTACCTTGCCGCCCTTTGCCGGACTGATGCGTACCTCGGTCACCTTCATGCTTTCCTCCTCGCAGCCCGATTATTTCACCAACGGACGCCCTTGCGAACGCCCAAGGGTGGAACCTACATGTACATCCCAGCTTGGATCCAGGCCGCCTAGGCCATTTCCCGCTACTGCGAGATCGGAAAAGACGGCGAACGCGGCAGCTCCTGAACCTGTGACCGCCGCATACAACGGACCCATGGCCTTCAACGCGGTCACGGCACGTCCAACCTCCGGCCAATTTTCAACCACAACCGGTTCGAGATCATTTCCCAGTTCCTGCCATGGCGGCACGACCGTTTCGGCTTTGTCCACACCGGCCGCGAAGGCATCTACAGTAGCCGTCGACCTCCCAGAGGTCAACCGGGACCCACTCGTAAAGCGGTCATAGACATCGGCGGTCGCCACCTCGATCGGCGGGGTACATACGACCACACCACAGTCGACGAGATCCGGCAGCGGTCGAATGATTTCGCCCCGCCCGGTCGCCAACGCCAGCCCTCCGGTAAGAAAAAATGGCACGTCTGAACCGATTTCAGCCGCGAGTTTTTGAAGCACAGAAGGCTGGAGACGCAGACCCCACAAAGCGTCGAGCAAAACAAGAGCTGCCGCTGCATCCGATGACCCGCCGCCGAGACCAGCCCCTATCGGAATCCTTTTTGTGAGCTCGAGATTTGCACCGACATTGACTCCTGTGTGCCGCCGGAGGGCTTTGGCCGCACGCACGATCAGATTGTCGCCACCGGTCGAAACAACTCCGGCAGGCGTCACCTGTAAATTGAGGACATCAGATGAGGTCTTTGTGGCTCGCAATTCGTCGATCAAGTCGATCGTTTGAAGCAGCGTCTGCACCTCGTGATACCCATCGCTTCGTCGCCCCAGAATTCGTAAATCGAGATTGACTTTCGCGGGGGCGTTGACGGCAAGCGTCATCGCTTGGGTTCATCTGTGCAAAGCGGCAAATCCGGAGTTGCCGGGAGCTCGCCGCCCTCATTCCACTCGAGCCGCACCAGCTTGAGCTCCGCCCACCGACCATCGGCATTTTCCACCCGGATAAAACCGGGCACCGAGAGACTGTGATCGCTGAGCTCGAACCGCCAGCCTCTGCCCTGGGCATCGACCTGCTCGACCGTCACGACCCGCCAGGGTTCGGCAGCGACTGTGACCAGGGCCGCCCAGCGCAATCCCTCAATCAGGATTCGGCCGTCCTCCCGGGGAGTGACCCAATCATCATCAGTGGCTGGCAATCTGCCGGCAAAAAGTCGAACCGCCTGCGGTAAAGGCATGGCCGCCACGCCGAGCACCTGTTCGAGCTCCGTTGCCCAGATCTGACAACCCTTCCGCAGGTCAAAGAACGTCGGCTGCTGCGGACCGGACCAAGACGTCAAGGACACCGCCGCGCCGAACGGTTCGGAAACCGTGAGCCGCCCATTCTCCCCGCTGGTCAGGACAGACATTCGCAAACCACCTGACGCCGAAACGCGCAACCTGAAAAGGACCGCCGGATCCCCAGACAGCGGTCGGTTCAATCTTTCGATCGCCATGTTGGGATCGACCGGCACGGTTTCGGGAGCCGCGGACCGGCAGCCCGCGAGTCCAAGCAGGACCAGCGACGGCAACACAACCGATGCTGCCGTGCGCTTGACGACAGCGACGTTACGGCCCTGATTCACGCTTATTTTCATCGGTTCGGTCGAGCAGAGAGCGCACGTGGTCAGGATTCTCACAGCCCATATCGAGTCCAAGCACCAGGTAGCGACGGGCCTCCGTTTGATCACCGCCTACCAGCAGCACTTCCCCGAGGTGGCAGTAAATGGTGCCGTCCCCGAGGTTTCCACCGAGATCGACCGCCCTGCGAAGCCACCGTTCAGCCTCCGCAAGATCGCCGAGCCGAAAGTGGACCCAGCCCAGGCTGTCGAGGTAGGCCGAGTTTTCCGGGTCAAGCGACACTGCACGGGCGATCAGCTCCAACGCCTCTTCGAGGCGCACGTCGCGGTCCGCCCACATGTAGCCAAGATAGTTCGCGGCATTGGCGTCGTTCGGCTCGGTATCAACCAACTGCTGGAATAGCGCCTCCGACTCTTCAACCTGATCGAGCCGTTCCAACGCAGCTGCTCGGGCAAAAAGGAGATTTCGATCTTCACCAAAGCGACCGATGGCCGTCGCCGATTCCTTGTCTACTTCCTGCCAGCGTTCCAGCGCCTGCAGGACTTGCAGACCTGTCATCACGTTTTCCAACCCATCGTCATCGAGCAGCGGCCGCAGCCGGCGCCACGCTCTTGGATCTCCCAATCTCAGGCGGAACTCGGCTTCTATCGCCTCCGCTTCGGTCAGCGCCCTCCCAGCAAGCGATGGCTGGAGTCGCACCAGCGCAGCGATTCCTTCCTGCCATTGTTCATCGCGTCGAAAAGTCTCGGCAAGCAAACGTACGTAGTCAGCTCCTACGTCCCCGCCATCGGCCACACGATCGAGCCATTCCCTGGCCACCAGAGGGTTGTCCGAGATCAACTCCAGCCTGGCGGCGGTCGTCACACAACGCACGGCTTCGGGAGAATCGGCGCGGTCCTTCACCAGGTCCCACGCTCGGTCCAACCACTCGCGACCCTTTTCATGGTCGCCGATGCGGCTCGATGACCAGGCCATCGCCATCATCAAATCAAAATCTTGAGGATTTTTTTTGAGCAATCGCCGCAGGCGTGCCGTCGATTCGTCAAAACGACCGAGAGATGACAGGAGATGGGCTTCCAATTTCTGAGCACGGGCCGAATCGGGCGCCCGCACCAGAACGCGCTGGACCGTCTCGAGGCTCAGCTCCAACCGTTCGCCTTCCCACAGAAGGACTGCAGCGCGCATCAGAGAATCGAGATCGATGTCGTCCAGCCAACCAAGCATCAGCTCACCGGCTTCGCCCGGCCGTCCGAGCTCGACCAACACCTCAACCAGCTTTTCTTGACACGTTTGCGCAAAAGGACCGCCCTCCGTGCATGAGGAATACAGCTCGACGGCTTCTTCGGAACGGCCCGTCGCACGCAGAAGGTCGGCATGGAGAGTCTCGAGCCGTGGATTCCCGGGCCGTCCTTGCGTTAAACCAGCAACAATTTCCTCGGCCTCAACGAAATTTCCTTGGCGCTGCAGAACCTGAGCGAGCGAAAAGAGGAGACTTGGGTCACCTTCGTCACTCTCGATAGCCAACCTCAAGGCTGCCTCTGTCTTCGTTAACAGCGCCGGATTCCGTGACGAAAGTTGGGCGAGAGCCAAAGCAACTATGCGATGCCCCTCCGGACCAGGGTCCGGTGCGCCGTCGAGGACCTTCACGGCCCGTTCAGCCATGCCGACTTCGACCAGAAAAGCCGCAAAAGCGAGCCGAATTTCGTTGATTTCGGGTGCTTCTTCCATAGCGGCAACGTATGCCTCCATGGCCTCCCGATAACGGCCGTTGGACTCCAGAACCCGGGCTTCAAGATACAGTTCGAGGCCATTGGGCAGCCCGTTGGCCTGGTCCGTTGGAACATCTTCACCCACGACCAACGAGGCGGCCATCAAAGTCGCGCCAAAAATAAGACTCTTCCTCACCATTCCCGTCCCTTTTCGATGCTGCGAGCGGATAGCATCGCTCCGTTCTAAGCATGCAATCACGAGTGTACCCTGTATTGTTCCCGCCGACTTGGGGGTTGTCTGTTAGAATCCCCGCCGATGACGGAACCAGAACACACCGGGTCGCTGTTCACCGACCAGACATTTGGCGAGTTGAATCTTCCAGAGCCGATTCAGCGCGCCATCGACGATGTCGGTTTTACGAACTTGACGCAAGTCCAAGCCGACGTGTTGCCAATTTCGCTTGCCGGAGGCGACGTCGTAGCTCAGGCGCAAACCGGGTCCGGAAAGACTGCAGCATACCTGCTGACGATTTTCACCCATATCATGCGTATCCCAAAACGCTCTCCTCCCGAGGTTCCGCGGGCTTTGATCGTCGCCCCGACCCGCGAGCTGGCAGTGCAGATTTCGAACGATGCTGAGAGCCTCGGGCACCACGCAGGCATCCGCACCCATGTCGTCTTCGGTGGGCTTGATTACCGCAAACAACGCGAAATCCTCGAACGCGGTACGGATCTGCTGGTCGGCACGCCGGGTCGGCTCATCGACTACCACAAGAAGGGCGCGTACTCGCTGCGACGGACCGAAATGGTGGTCATCGACGAGTGTGACCGCCTCTTCGACATGGGCTTCTCCGAAGACCTGCGCTGGCTTTTGCGGCGCACGCCACACCCCACCGAACGGCAGTCGATGATGTTCACCGCAACGCTCTCACAGCGGGTCATGACTCTCGGCTGGCGACAGATGAACAATCCGACCGAGGTGGTCGTGAGCGCTGAGCAGCTGACTCCGGACACCATCCACCAGGTGCTCTATCACGTCGCGACGCGAGAAAAACTATCCCTGTTGCTTGGCATCCTCGAACGGGAAGGCAGCTCCCGCACCATGATCTTCGTCAACACGAGGTATCGAGCGCAGCGGTTGGTGGATGATCTGCGGCGCCACGGCTTTTCGGCTCGCGGTCTGACGGGCAATGTGGTGCAAACCAAAAGGTTGCGTGTGCTTGACGAGTTCCGCGACGGCAAGTTACCCATTCTGATCGCTACCGATGTCGCCAGCCGTGGTCTCCACATCGAGGGCGTCAGCCACGTCATCAACTACGATCTGCCCCAGGACTCCGAGGACTATGTCCACCGCATCGGCCGCACCGCCCGCGTCGGTGCCGAAGGCAAGGCGATTACGCTCGCCTGTGAGGACTACATCTACTCCCTTGACGCCATCCAACGGTATGTCGGGTACGAGCTACCCACAGAGTTCGCTGACGACGAGCTCTACGCCAAAGTCCGCCCTCAGGATCGCCGGCCCCACCGCACAGATTCTCGGCGACCCCGGTCCTCGCCATCCCGGCGCAGTCAACCCTCCGGCAACGACGGCGACGCCAAAGACCAAAAAACACGACGACGACGGAGGCGCAGGCCCGCTGGACGGGGAGACGGCAAGGGCGAATCTAACAGCTGACTCGTCAGCATCCTCCATAAACCCACCTTTCAACGACGTCACCAGGTTGGAGCGCATGAAAGGGACGGGATAAACTGTCGAGCCTCACCACATGGGAAACCGCATTCAGCGGCCTCCAAGACCGAGCGTGGGAGCATCATCATCAGACCAGTCTGGCAGCAGCGGACCCTTGATCGAGGGATCGCACCACACGACATCTCTGGGCGCCGCACGCAAATTGGCGCTGGCCACCACGAGCTGAGTTTCGAGCTCGACAATCTGCAACTCGCCGCTCGTTAAACCGGCTGCCACATGACGACCATCCGGCGAGCTCGCGAGCCGCACCGGCGCCGCGGCCAGTGACACGGTCCGTTCATTCTTTTTCTGCAACCCATCTTTCTTATCCCGTTTGATCTTCCATATCGACATCTCCCCGCCGCCATCAGGCCGCTCAATAGCGGTCACCAGCGTGGACCCGTCCTCGGCAAAGACGAGATCGACTGGCTTGCCGGCAGTCGGAAAGACCGCGGCCGGCGTCAGGGTAGCGGGATCGACAAGGATCACCTGATCCCCATCAGCCTGCGCGAGAGCCATCACGCCGAGTGACACGGAGGGCGCGAAGTGGCGCACATCTCCTCCAAGGGGACGCCGATAAACGAGCCGTCCTTCGCTGAGATTGACCGCGGTCATGCTCGCCTCACTGCCGGCGACGGGCAATCTTTCCAGCACCATCAGTACGGTGTTTTCCGCAAGGACGGCCACCTGCCACGGATGGTCGAAAGAGATTTCAAACCTGTTCATGAGGGCTCGTTCCGGGTAGCTCATCACCAGCAGCTGCTTCGCCAGAACCAGGTACCGATCGGAGAGGGTGCCGAAACGAGGCATCGTGACCCCTGGGATCGGATCTCTGGGAGTCAACGTCCGCAAATCGAGAACAGTCGTGCGGCTGTTGACGAGATCCGGGGCGAAGAGGACTCCCCCGGGAGCCGGGAATAGCCAGGCGACGGGTCCCGACGGAATCGACCTCGAATCCCCAGTCGTCGGATCTACCATGATCACGAAATCGCCGGCCGACGCGGTAACAATTCCAATCGGGAGTTTATCTTTCCCCGCGACTGTCGACAGACAGCACATCAACAGATACGCGATTACGACGAATCTCAATGCGAATTTCACCATGCACCTACTTTAGCGTGCACGGCAGTGAATTCGACTATTCCGGAAGACACCCGAAACCCCCATGAAGAGCGCTGAGCCGCATCGACGACACCGGTGCCACTCTTCACATTGTTTGCCCGTAGGGCGGTACTCCACTGAAAGGCGACGAATTCAAACACTGTGAAGGGTGGCACCTGGCACGTCGAAGCGGGAGGCGCGCAGGAGCTTGGTTGGCGACACTACCCTACTCGACTTCGAGGGGCCGTCCACGTGCCTTCCAGCTCAGAATCCCGCCCTTCAAGTTGAAAACCTCTTCGTAACCAACGTCGGCAAATAGCCGCATCGCTCGCGTCGAGCGTCGGCCCGAACGGCTCACCAGAAATATCGGGCGATCGCGCGGAAGCTCTTCAACCGCCCCCACGAGGTCTCTCAGCGGTAACAATCGTGAATTGGGGAGATGTCCGAGCGCGAACTCCTCGGGCTCGCGAACATCGATGAGGAGCGCGCGATCATCCGCTTCGGCCACGGCATCTTCAAACTCCACGACTGTGAGGTGTTTCAGCGGGAAAAGGACCCGCCCGGTTGACGTCGGCAGACGACCGTCATAGGGATGCTTGATAAGCGGCTGGCACTCGGCAAAGACCCGGTGTTCACATTCGTAGCAGCAGACGGCGGAATCGACGACATCGTTGAAAAGAAACCCCACGGCATCATCAGGCTCGAGAAAACGGTCACTTCCCAGAATGTGTTCGAACCCGGTCCGGCGCATAAAATCGCGGACGGAAGGCCGGACGTGGGTCAGGTAGAGATCGCCGCCCGCGCGGCGGTACATCCTCAAGATCCCTTCGAGAACGTCGATTCCCGAGAGGTCGCATCGGTCGACTCCGTGCATCCGCAACAGCAGCGCGGTCTGACCGGGGTTCGCCTCGAAATTGGCCAGAAGGGCGTCCTCAATGTGAGTCGCCGCACCGAAGAACAGCGAACCCTCGATTTTGACGATCCCGAGTTGAGGGCAAACCGGAGCGCCTGGATTGACAACGAACTGGTGGAAGTTCGCATCCGGGACCACAGATTCGACTGTCGGCATGCTCGACTTATAGATATAGATCGCCAGAGACAAGATGATCCCGGCCAAAACAGCGAACTCGAGCGGAAGCACGAGCGTCGCGACGAAGGTAGAGACCATAATCCCGGTCTCGGACCGGGAACCGCGCATCACCCGGCGCACCCCCCGCCAATCCACCATCCGATAGGCAATGAGCATAATGAGCCCAGCCAGGCTGGCCCGCGGGAGGTACGCGGCGAGAGGCCCAAAGGCGAGCACGCCGGCAAGGATGAATAGACCGCAAAATACGCTCGACATCTGGCTGCGAGCCCCGGTCTGGAAATTTACGGCCGAGCGCGTGAAGGACCCTGACGAAGCATAGCCGCTGAAGATGCCGGCGGTAATGTTAGCCATTCCCTGACCGATGAGTTCCTGGTTCACATCGAGATGCTCGCCGCTCTGACGGGCAATCTCACGCGCGATCGAGATCGCCTCGACGAGACCGAGGGCGGCGACAGCCAGTGCTCCCATAAGAAGGGCACCGCCGATGTCGCGCTCGAACATCCATCCGATCGAGAAGTTCGTGACTCGCGGCATCGCACGAGGTACTTCGCCAACCACCGCGATACCGAGCCGGTCGACGCCCAACACCGCAACTGCAGCGCCCGTGGCAACGAGGGCCACGATCGCGCCAGGTAAACGCCTCGTGAAACCGTCGATCAAAAGAATCACCAGCACCGTGATAGCGCCTAGAACGAGGCTCGTAACGTGCAGCTGGTCGAGGTTGGTCGTGAGATTCAGCAACGTATGCCAGAGGTGAGGACTGCGCGGGATATCGATATTCAACAAATTTCGCAGCTGACCGACCGCAATCAGAACCCCGGCGCCGGCTGTGAATCCGAGCAGCACCGAACGCGACGCGAAGTTGACGAGCATGCCGAGCCGGGCAAAACCGAAGACGATGCACAAGACCCCTACCATCACCGCCATAACGCTGGCGGCTACCAGGTACTCCTCGGCCCCGATGGCGGCGAGAGGGGTCAAAATGGAGAGGACTAGAATCGAGATCGCGTTGGTCGGTCCGGTCGAAAGGTGCCGAGAGGAACCCCACAGGGCCCCGGCGATCGTTGCCACGACCGCCGCGTAGAGCCCATAGGTGGGGGGCAGGCCTGCAATTGCTGCATAGGCAATGCACTGCGGAATGGCGAGCACTGCCACCGTTGCACCGGCCACCAGATCGGGACGGATGTAACGCCGGCGATATCCGCGCAAGATATCCAGCGGTCGTGCAAACGACCTGGCATATCTGCTGAGGGATTCTGCTGGACCCACTGTCAAAACCTCGGCCCCAAGCATAGCGGAGGATTCGGCAGGCAGACATAGCCGTCGAGCCCAAGCCCGAAATACTCCTCTCGCACGATTTTTGGAGCTGAGCCTCGCGGGCGCGGGCAGGGGCACGGGCTCGATTCGGAATCGGAAATGGTCGAAATCCGAATCGATCTATCTGGGCCCTGGGGCGATCTGGTTGGCTGAGATACTCTCGATCTGTGAACAGATTGACCGCCGACCTCAAGCGCCGCGCCATCGGCGAGGGATTCGACCTCGTCGGCGTAGCCGAGGCCGCCAAGGCGTGGAGTGCCGGCGATCTCGAGCGTTGGCTCGATCATGGAATGCACGGCGAGATGGGGTACATGGCGCGCACCCGCCGCGTCCGCTCCGATCCACGACTGCTGCTGCCCGGGTGCACATCGGTGATCGCGGTGGCCATGAGCTACCGCTACGATCAGCCCGATTCAACCGCGGCCTACGCCGATGACGGTCGGGTGTGGGTTTCCCGTTATGCGTGGGGCCGTGACTACCATCGCATCCTCAAGAAAAAGTTGATTCGACTCGGGCGCTGGCTTGCGGATCAACGGCCAGGTACCCAGTGGCGCGCGTGTGTCGACACGGCGCCGATCCTTGAACGCGAATGGGCGACACGGGCGGGTTTGGGCTGGATCGGAAAAAACACACTCCTCCTCAACCGCGAACTCGGTTCCGAGCTCTTTTTGGGCATTCTACTCACCGATCAGAAACTACTACCGGACGGGCCTCGATCCGAACACTGCGGCACCTGCACCGCCTGTCTTGATGCCTGCCCCACCGCAGCCTTTCCCGAGCCGAAGGTGCTCGATGCCCGCCGCTGTGTCGGCTATCTCACGGTCGAGCACCGGTCCGCGATACCGACCGAACTTCGGTCTGGTGTCGGGGCGATGATCGCCGGCTGCGACATATGTCAGGAAGTCTGCCCCTGGACCCGGCGCGCCCCAACCGACCTCCACCCCGAGTTCTCTCCGAAGGCTGGACGTCTCCGCCCGAAACTTGAAGATCTCGAGGATCTCGATGAAGAGGGATATGCAGAGTGGCGGAAGGGCGGCGCTCTCAACCGAATACGCTACGAGCAATTCCGTCGCAATCTCGAGGTAGCGCGCAACAATCTCAAAAACGCCGACGACTAGTCCTTCTTCAACGGGAATCGTGGCGCGACGGGATCAAGCTGTTAGCCGTTAGCTATGAGTTCGGCCTCTGACTTTCTGCCATTGGCTGAAAGCCTTCGCGATCCCTCAGGTAGGTCTTTCGATTCATTCGAGACGACTACCTTCGCCCCACTTTGCGATGGGCTAATAGCTAACCGCTAATAGCTAAGAGCTTTCTAGGCTTTCTTCTGGGGTCGCATGACCATCGTCAGATCGCGACCCTCGAGCCTGGTCGGCATGCGCTCGATGATCGCTATGTCCGCGAGAGACTCACCCACTCGTTTGAGCAGCTCGAACCCGTTCTCGGGGCGCCGCATTTCCCGCATCCGGAACATGATGGTGACCTTGACGTGCTTACCCTGTTCGAGAAACTTGCGGGCGCGACGGGTCTTCGTTTCGAAGTCGTGGATGTTGATGTTGGGTCGGTACTTGACCTCTTTGACGTCGACCTGGTGTTGCTGTTTCTTGGCTTCGCGGGCCTTCTTCTCCTGCTCGTACCGGAAGCGCCCGTAGTCCATGATCTTGCACACAATCGGCCGCGACGTGGCCGCTACTTCGACGAGATCGAGTCCTTTTTCTCGGGCGAGGGCGAGCGCCTCTTCAACCGGCACCACTCCGACCTGATTTCCTTCGTCGTCAACCAGGCGCACCGGAGAGAGCCTGATTCGTTCATTGATGCGCACCTGCGGTGCATCGGGGTCATCACGAAACGCGAACTTTCTGATGGTCGTCCTCCTTTGGACAATGTTTTCGTTCAGTAGACTCGAGCCGTCCGCGACGGCCGACAATACAACGCGGAGTATACCACCCGAGGCCCGAGAAACGGCTGTCCGTCAAGGTTTTTCGATGAATTCCCATGTCAGTCGGACGTTCGGCCGGCCACCCTGATCCAGACAGCGATGCCCGCGACCCCAACGATCAGCAGAATCCAGGCAGGCACCCCGGTGGCGGCGTACGCAAGGTAGCCGACCAGCACCGCGACAGTCGCAGCCAACAACGCATAGGGAAGCTGGGTTCGCACGTGGTCGACGTGGTCGCAGCCCGAGGCCATGGATGAAAGGATCGTGGTGTCCGAAATCGGTGAGCAGTGGTCTCCAAAAACTGCGCCCCCGAGAATCGCGGCGACCGAAGCGGCCAGGATGCCTGGGTCATCGCTCGTCGACACAAGCGCCAGTGGCACCGCGAGTGGAGTGAGGATCGCCATCGTGCCCCAGGACGTCCCGGTAGCGAATGAGACTGCCGCGGCGACAAGAAAAACGACCACCGGCAGTAGCGATGGTGGCATGTTCGGCCCAACCGCAGATTTGAGGAAGACCGCCGTTTCGAGGTCAGTGCAGACCTGGCCGAGAGACCAGGCAAGGGTCAGCACGACGAACGCCATGAACATGCTCTTGAACCCGGTGACGGTCGCTTCCAGCGAGGACCGCACGGTCAATATGTTCTGCACGACCGCTAGGATCACGGCCGCAGCCAAACCGACGAAACTCGCCCACAGCAGAACGGTGAACGGATCCGACGCGCCTATGATCCGGCTCAGCGACACCGACGTCTCGCCGGCTTCTACAAGACCCTCGCGCCCCGTGTAATAGAGCCCGAACAGAGTCGTGGCAATCACCAGAGCGATCGGCACCACGGCGTTCCACCAACGACAGGGAACCCCTTCTTCAGGGGCAAGGTCGGAACCTTCGAAGTCGGCCAGAGGCTGTGCCCCTGCGGCGAGCAACTCTCCCTCTCTCGCCCGCCGCTCCGCCAGCAGCATGGGCCCCCAATCCCGTCCCGATATCGCGATGGTAAAGGTGGCGGCAAGGGCAAAGATCGGGTAGAAGGAAAACGGGAGCGACGCGAGGAAGATTGAAAATGGATTCAGATCCGAACCCGTTTTGGCGAGGGCATCACCGATCAGAGAAACCTCATAACCGATCCAGGTGGACACGAGAGCGATGCAGGCAACCGGCGCTGCGGTGGAGTCGACCAGGAATGCCAGCTTTTCGCGGCTGATCCTGTGCCGGTCCGTCACCGGACGCATCGTGTTGCCGACAATGAGAGTGTTCGAATAGTCGTCAAAGAAAATCAGGACACCCATCACCCAGGTAACAACCTGGGTTCGGCGCGGAGTGGTCGCCAGCGGTTCGAGGGCACGCACGACTCCGACCGTGCCGCCGCTTTTGCTGATCACTGCCACCATGCCGCCAAGCAGCATCGAGAACACGATGATACTCATGTGGTCCGAATCGATGAGCGCCTCACGCACGTAGGTGTCGATGAGTCGTAGGAACCCAGCCAGGGGGCCGCCGCCGGAGAGCATGGTCGCACCAACCCAGACGGCCGTCAGGAGTGCGACCAGGACGTCATGGAAAGCGAGGACCAGCACTATCGCTGCGAGCGGCGGCAGCAGGCTCCACCAGGAGTTCACGGCGGAGTCCGCACTCGGCAACAGAAGCAGAATGCCGAGAGTCGCGAGCAGGATCAGTACAGTCTTCAGCCAATGCGGCACGGGGGGGAGGTTAGCACGGGTAAATTAGGAATGAGGAAATAGGAATGAGGAAATTCCGCCCATTCACCCGCATTCAGTTCTGAGTTCTTAGTTTTTAGTTTTGAGTTTCCGCCCCTGCCCCGTTGAAGCGGGCGAATGCGGGACACCTCAAAACTCAACTCTCAAAACTCGGGGCTCGGATACCATGTTCGCGTGCCTACGATCGAAGACGAAGCCCTGGTCCTCGACCACCATCCTTTCGGCGACCGCCATTTGGTGCTGACGGTGCTCACCCATCGGTCAGGCGTGCAACGCGGCGTACTGAGGCGCGCCCGCGGAGGCAAGGCACCCACCGCAGCGGCGGCGCAGATCATGTCGTTGGTCCACGTTGACCTGTTCCAGAAACCCGAGGCCGAACTGGCGACCTACCGCCACCTCGATCTGGTAACGAGTTCCTACCCGCTGACCCGCGCGCTCGACAGAACGGCGGCGGCGGCAGTCGTCTCTGAGCTCCTGATCACCTTCTGCCCCCCGGCCGAACCGTCGGAGCGCGCATTCAGGCTCGGCGTTTCGTGTCTCGAGGCGCTTCTTGAAGAAGTGCCGGCCGACACCGTGGTCGCCTATGCAGAGTTCTGGACCCTCGCCCTCGGAGGAGTTCTGCCCTCGGGAACGACACTCGCGGAGATTCTTGACAGGGACAGCACGGGCGTTCTCACCGCGTTCCGGAACAAGGCGGTGATGGAAGTCCCGACGATTGTGACCCCAACCGTCTCGAGGTGGCTCGACGGTCAGGTTCGCGCGGAGGCGGAAAGGCCTCTTCGCGCGTTGAACTTCTATCGGGAAATTGTCCCAAGAGGTGGAGCAACCGATGAACCACTCCGCTGACGGATTCGGCGCGGTTGGAATCCGACACCTTCCCGGCGTCACGGTTCTCGAGTTCGTGTCTCCAATTCTTTCACTCGAGGCCCTGGATGGACTCTCTTCAGCTCTGGAATCACTGGCGGCGGAGAACGGGCCTGATCCCCTGGTCCTTTGCTCGGCACACCCGAGCGTCTTTCTGGCCGGCGCCCATCTGGCCGAAATCGCCACTCTCGACGCCTCATCGAGCGGACCCTATGCGCAGCGCGGGCGTAGCACCATCCGGGATCTCGAGAAATACGCCGCACCGACCGTCGCCGCGATCAACGGTTCATGCTCCGGCGGCGGTTTCGATCTCGTTCTCGCCTGTGACGCCCTGATCGCTGGTCCAGACGCGCGCTTCAGCCACCCCGGCGTCCGGCGCGGTCTGGTCACGGGATGGTCCGGGACCACCCGCCTGCCCTCAGCGCTCGGAAGTGCTGCAGCACGCGCTGCGTTGCTCGAGACTCGTGAACTCGATCCGGTCACGTTCTCGTTCCACGGAGCGATCCTTCGGACAGCCGAAGACCCCCTTATCGCCGCGACCGAAAAGGCCCGACAAATGGCCTCTCTGGATCCGATGAGGTATCGCCTGTGGCGGGGCCTCCGAGGGCCCAGCTTCATTGACAGATTCTACGCCTTCGTGGTACATAAGTTATGACAGTGGAGGACTTGCCACAATCCTATTCGGACGATTTTTGCGCCATTTGACGGTCTTACCGCCCCTCGGGTGACGCGGTCGCGAGACGGAGTTGGGAGAGCCATGAGCCGCACAATCCTACTGGCCGACGACAGCCTCACTATCCAGAAGGTCGTTGAGCTCACATTTGCAGAAACCGAGTACGACGTCGTGGCCGTGTCGAGTGGTGACGATCTCCTCCAGCGGCTCCCGGACGTCCGACCAGATCTCGTGATCTGTGACGTCATCATGCCGGGACGTGACGGCTATGACGTGTGTCAGGAAATCAAATCGAGCTCGGAGTATCTCCACCTACCGGTCATTCTGCTGACCGGGACCTTCGAACCCTTTGATCGTGACCGGGCAATCGCCGTCGGCTGCTCCGAAATCATTACAAAACCATTCGAGGCAAAGAAACTGGTTGACGCAGTGGAACATCTCGCAACCACACCCGCCGCACCTCCTCCAACGGCCGCAGAAACCCAAGCGATCGATCCAGAGGACCTCACACCGTCAGATGCCGGCCTCGAGCTCGAAGACACCGATGTCAGTCAAGAATTCGGGCCTGGAGAGACGGTCGCCGAGGACCCAGGAGCCTCGGATCAGGTTCATGAATTCGAAATCGTAGAAGCCCCGCAAGACGAGTTCGAACACAGCGACGACGTCGGAGAATTGGAGCTGGAAACGGCGGAGCTCCCCGAGGCTGACGCGCCGTTCGAAATCGAAGAGGATGATGGGCCCACTCCCGAACCCGCCGAAACCCTTGTCGCTGAAGATTTCGCCGCAATCATAGAAGCTGAAGAGGTCGAAACCTTCGGCGAAGGTGCGGAACCCGAGCTGGATGAGGAATCCTTCGCTGACGCCGGTTCCGAGGACGAACCGTTCCTGTCCGATGATGAGGATGTCGAGTTTGCGCCACCCGAAGCGGTCGAAATCGACAACTCATTGACCACGCCCATTGACGTCGCCGCGGTGATGGCCGATCACCAGCCGGAGGTGGTGCCCGCCATGAGTGAAGACGTCGACGATCCATCCGACGACGCGAAAGATGACGCCGACACGCAGGACTTCGGCGAAAAACCCCCGGGGCAGACGACCCCTGAAGATGGCGCTGAAATCGTACTCAGCGATGACGACGTGGATCGGATCGCGAGGCGTCTGTTGGAGCTAGCCTCCGACCGCATTGAACACATCGCATGGGACGTGATCCCGGACATGGCTGAGGTCGTGGTTCGCGAACGGGTGCGAGAGCTCGAGGCCGACGCCGACGGAGACCCTTCGTAGGCTTGATCAGCACATCTCACAATGCATCTCCTACCTCGCGACAACAGCTGGTGAGATATGCGGGTTATCTATCCGCGCCCCTGTATAGTGATGAGAAATCTAACCGAGGTCGATCAGGTTTCGTGACCGAAGGTGTCCGGAAGGAATAAAATTGAGAGAACGTCTCGATCATTTGATGGAGGAGCTGGCAAGCCACGTCGAGAACCTGGTCCTCTTCGAAATCACAGATTCGACCCACGCTCTCGCAAGGCGGATCATCGCGGAGATGGACGAAGAGAGCCAGAAGCTCGGAGCCACCCTGATTCTTGCCGACTGCCAAGAGAAGGGCGAAGGACGTGGTGACCGTAGATGGGAGTCTCCGACCGGCGGCCTCTACATGAGCTGGCTGAGGTCTGGAATCAACGCCGACACCATCACCCAGCTGCCGATGCTGGCAGCCACTGCAGCTTACGATGCGATCACCCGGATCGGAGTGTCGGATGTTCGTATCAAATGGCCCAACGATATCCTGGTAGACGAACACAAGCTCGCCGGAATCCTCGTTTTCGCGCGACACGGTGAAACGAACTGGGTAACTGTTGGCCTCGGAGTCAATCTCGAGACAGTTCCAGTCATCGACGAAGCCGAAGGCTTGCCAGCGACCTCGATCGCCGACCTCCTCGGCTCAGGCAACGTGGAGACCTGGAGGCACGATCTCGCCTGCACATTTATCGATCAACTCGATCGCCTGATGGAAGAGCCGGAACCTGCAATCGAACGGTGGCGAAACCTCCTGATTCAGCGACCCGGTGATGCGGTCAGCGTTCGTCTCGCGTCAGGCAAGGTTGTTTCAGGGACCCTGGTGGAAATCACCGAAGAGGGGTTCCTGAAAATCCAGGAAAACGGCAAGGAGCACGTCGTCACGGGCGGAGACGTCGTCGAGAGCTGACGCACCCGGCCACCCCGGCTGCAGGATGCAGGATGCAGGATGCAGGATGCAGGATGCAGCGGGATCGTAACCTAGGGCACAGCCTGTAGACGCTTGAGGAACTGCGCCGGTGGTTCAAAACCGGTGATCCTGAAGATCTCTTCGCCGCCCGAGAATACAATCACCGTCGGCACGCCCATCACCCGGTACTCGGTAGCCAGCGCCTGATTCACCTCGCTGCTCCGGGTCAGATCGACCTTGAAGCGCGAGTAAGTCTCGAGCAGAGCGCTCACGTCTGGCGCCGGAAAGGTCTTTTCGTCGAGCTCGCGGCACGGTGCACACCAGTCCGCGTAGAAATCGAGAATCACCCGCCCGCCGCCGGCGATTGCGGTTTCGACCGCAGCGGCATCATATGACTGCCAGGCCAGGTCTTGGGCTGACTCGCCCGCCGTGGCCCCACCAAGATGAACCGGCGGCGCCATGACCACTCCGGCCACCAACATGGCTGCGGCCAGCAACCTCATCACGCGATCGATCGCCGGCTGTTCGTGGCCCGTTCGGTCGATGATCAGAAGGTAGAGCGCACCGAGAACCAGGACCGCCGACATCAACCAACGTCCCGACTCGCCGGGCATCAGCGGAGCCGCGAAATAAGCAGCCATAGCGACCAGGATGACACCAAAGACCCGTCGTACCCCGATCATCCACATGCCGGATGCCGGCAACTTGTTGACCGCGCCGGTGAAGGTCCCCAGGATCAAATACGGCAGACCGAGCCCCAACGCGAGAGTGAAGAACAGAATGAACCCAAGGAATGGATCTCCTCGCTGGCCGACATAGGTCAGAAGTCCGACCACGAACGGACCGATGCACGGCGCCGCGATAAAACCCATGACGAGTCCCATGATGAGGGCACCGAAAACCCCGCTCCTTCCACCCGCCGCACGCTGCGCCCAGCCTGGCACCCGCAGCTCCCACAACCCGAACATCGAGGTCGCGAGCGACAGCAGGACAACCACGATGAGGCCGACAACCCACGGGCTCTGCAATGCACTACCAAAAATCGCACCGCTAAGGGCGGCGAGAACACCCAGTACCGAGTACGTGAAGGCAATTCCCATCACATACGCGAGGGCAAGAGGGAATGCGCTGCCTTCGCGGTCCTTGGTCTGCTGGGTGAAAAAGCCAACCGTGATCGGGATCAGTGGAAAAACGCACGGAGTCAGGTTCAGGGCAAGCCCGGCCAGGAACACGCCGATCAGGAGCAGCGGTAACGACTTCGATCCGAGATCCGAGGATCCTGGAGAATCGGCCGACCCGTTGGATTGCGCGACGAGCCCCTGGAAGAGCTCTTTGTTTGCAGATTCTGACGAGCTTCCGGACGCCGCAACCGTCACATCAACGCCAGTCCGAACCTCTTCCGGAGGGAGGCACTGTGTGTTATTGCAGGCCTGCGCAGTGACTGCCACCCGCAGACGATGATCACCTTCCGCTGTTTCAGGAACGACGAGGCCCGCCAGGATGACAGCGCGGTCCTCCCAAACCTCGATTGGTGAATCTGAGAACTCGAACTCGAGGGCTTCACCATCGGGAAAGCTCACCACCGGCACCGGCCAGCCTTCGGGCAGGATGAACTCAACGGTGGTCGGCAGCGAAAACTCGTCTCCAGGGTCATCGGAGTTGACGTGCCACCCACGGTTAATGGTCACGGTGACCGCCAGCCGCAGCTCATCGCCAGCAACCAACGGGGCCCGGTCGGGAAGCAACCGCACCTTGAACACCGGATCGGTATCTAAGCCCTGCGCGGCGGCCGGGCCGGCCGCGAAGATGGTCAACAACACCAAGAAAACAACTGTTCTTTTCATCATCTCCCTCGTTTTTGGGGCCGCCTTCAGTCGCTGCCCGACTCTGGAATCAGATCCGGCGCGAAGCCACGGACGATCTCCCGAACCTCTTTCGAGTACCCCTCCCAGTTCCTCTTTACGAGGTCAGGCCTTCTGGTTACCGTCATCTCGACCGATCGTTCCAGCCGCCAACGCCGGATCACCTCGTGATTCCCGGACAGTAACACCTCGGGCACTGGCTCGTCCTCGACCTCGGGGGGGCGGGTATAGCAGGGGTAGTCGAGAAGTCCCTCGCCAAAGCTGTCGGAGCTCACCGAATCCGGATCCCCCACGACCCCCGGCACCAACCGCGAAACCACCTCGATGAGAGCCATCGCAGCGACCTCACCGCCACCGAGGATGTAGTCCCCCACGGACACCTCTTCGGCACCGCTGATCTCGAAAATGCGTTGGTCGAAACCCTCATACCGACCGCACACCAACAATAGGCATGGCTCTTGAACCAGTTCCTCGGCCAAGGATTGATCGAGTAACCGCCCCCGAGGACCGAGGATGAGAGTCCTGGTACCTTCCTGGCGGCCGGAAACTTCGCGAATCGCCGCCAACACCGGCGCCACCTGCAGGACCATGCCGGCTCCGCCGCCATAGGGTTCGTCATCGATCTGTCGCCACTTGTTGTCGGCCCAGTCGCGGAGATCGTGGGCCTCGATTCCGACCACGCCGCGCTCCACAGCCTTTCCGAGGACCCCGGTGGCGCAAAACGGCTCAAAAAGCTGCGGAAAAATGGTCAGGACGTCAAACTTCATTGCTTCACCATAACGAACAGCGTATTGAACCACAAAGACACCAAGACACCAAGCCATCACCAAGACCCGAACTGCCCACAGATCACGCAGATGGACCCTGATTTGCCCACCCAGAGAAACCGCAGATCACGCAGATACACGCAGATGTTGTGACGCTGGATTCCTCTCCATGGCAAGGCCCCGGCCGTTATCCAACGGCCGGGAACCGCTGGGCCAGGAAATCGCCCCGAAAACAAGCTTTCGTTCCCATTTCCTGGCCCAGCGGCCTGCGCTCTGCGAGCGCACGTCTCGCCACTTCTCTTTTTCATTCAATAGCTGGAAGAAGTACACCATCCTCCATTCTTGAGTAGAAATAAGGCAGAACCGGCGTGCCAGGGGCATGTCGGCCGGTGAGAAGGCTGGTCGCGCCGGATGCTTGAGTCCGGAGCGGGCAGACTTCTCACCGGTGACAGGCGATTTCTGATCGCATGTCGTTCTGCCGTAAAAAAGCGGAAGCCCATTATGGGTTCAACTATCGTCTCCTTGCGCCTCTGTGCCTTTGCGCGGGCGGGATCTGGGTCTATCTGTGTGATCTGTGGGCCATATGAGTGGGTCCAGCTTCGCCGCCAAGCGGCTACACCGGGACAAGTGGGTGGGCTTGGTGCCGTTGGTGTCTTGGTGGTGAACCTGCCCTACAAATGGCTACCGCGCGTCGATGGCGTCGTCGTCGAGTAGGCCCGCAGGCGCATCAATGATGACGAACCCCCCGTCGAGGTCGACTTCCTTCACGATCTCCGGCACGTAAGGCACCAACGATTCGCGTTCGCCGTTTCGTACGACAAGGCGATCTTGACCCTCACCCGGATCGAGACCAGTCACGCGACCGAGTACCTCACCCTCTGGCGAGCGACACTCGAGGCCGGTTAGGTGATGCTCGTAATAGTAGCCCTCGGGAAGGTCATCAAGGGCCTGCTCCGGGAGGTAAAGGAACCTCCCACGCCAACCGTCGACAACCTCTCGCTCGCGAATCCCACGAATCGAGAGCAGCCACCGGCCCTTGTGATAACGCACGCGGTGAACCTCAAAAAATTCACCCGGGCGCGAATCGTCGCCAACGCCGAAAAGGACTCCGTCCGAAAGACGTTCCGGAAAGTCGGTAATGATCTCCACCAGAAGATCACCGTGGACACCGTGCGGTTTTCCCGCGCGACCAATGATCAGCCAGTCGCGACCGTCGTCGCTTGGACCAGAGGTGGTCACTACTCGAGGATTTCGAGCACGAAGCGTTTCTGGACCTTCATGCCCGCCGCCGCGAGCAACGTTCTGATCGCGCGCGCCGTGCGACCCTGGCGCCCGATGACCTTGCCCAGGTCCTCAGTTTTCACCCGCAGCTCGAGCACCGTCGTCTGCTCGCCCTCGACTTCTTGCACTGAGACGTCTTCAGGATTGTCAACCAGTGCCTTTGCGATTTCTACCAGCAGGTCTTTCATCGCACTCATTGGAGCTCCCTTCGAAGATGGGGAAGATGACCCGGAACCCATAAGCCCCGGGCGCGCCTTACTGCTGCTGCTGCTGAGCCTTACGAATCAACGATCGCACAGTTTCAGACACTCCGGCACCCTGACTCTGCCACTTCTCGACCTTTTCGAGATCGAGCCTGATCTCCGGTGGTTCCAGGTTGGGGTTATAAAAGCCCACCTGGTCCAGGTAGTCGGCCTGAGTGTCCTTGCGTGAATCCGACACCACGACACGGTAGACGGGGTTGTGCTTCGCACCCCCTCGTCGCAATCTGATCATCAACATTGTCTTTCCTCCCTGGGCGAATATTCAGCCGATCCCGAACTGACGCTTCAGCGCGCGGGGGTCGGCCTTACCCAGACGCTTCATGAGCTTACGCATCTGTCCGAATTGACGCAAGAGGCGATTGATTTCTTCCACGCTGGTTCCTGAGCCTTTTGCGATCCTTTTCTTCCGTGACCCGTTGAGAAGCTGTGGGTGACGGCGCTCTTTGGGCGTCATCGAATCGATACACGCCTCCATCCGCCGGAGCTGTCGCTCCTGCCCCTCACCCATGCCTTCCTCGGGCATCATACTGTTCATGCCCGGCACCATCTCCATCACCGATTGCAGCGGCCCCATCTTTTTGAGGCTCTTGAGCTGATCACGCAGATCCTCGAGATCGAATTTGTTCTTTTTGAGCTTTGCCTCGAGCCGGCGAGCCTTTTGCTCATCGACCGCATCCTGCGCCTTCTCCACCAGGGTCAGCACATCTCCCATGCCGAGAATGCGTCCCGCCATTCGGTCCGGGTGGAATTGCTCGAGGTCTTCGATCTGCTCGCCGATACCGGCATAGACGATCGGTTTCCCGACGATCTCGCGCACAGACAGAGCGGCCCCGCCGCGGGCATCGCCGTCGAGCTTGGTGAGGATGACACCGGTGATCTCCAGCCGCTCGTGGAAGGCCCGTGCTGAACGAACGGCGTCCTGACCCGTCATCGCATCGGCAACGAAGAGGACCTGCCGCGGATTGAGGATCTCCTTGAGCCGCAGCAGCTGATCCATCAACTCCTCATCGATGTGCAAGCGTCCTGCGGTGTCGAAGATCAACACCTGATAACCCTTGATTGAGGCCTCTCGAAGGGCCTGACGAGCGATCGCCTCCGGGTCATCCATATCCCGGGTATCGACCGTCGGGATCTTCGCCTTTTCCCCGAGGACCAGCAATTGCTCTCGCGCCGCAGGGCGTGATGTGTCGGCAGGCACCAACAGCGGGAAGAGACCTTTTCGGTCCTTGATCCAACGGGCCATTTTGGCCGCAGTGGTTGTCTTCCCAGACCCCTGAAGCCCTACCAGCATGATGACCGAAGGTCGTCCCTTGAAATCGAGTTCGGTCGTTTCCCCACCAAGCAACGTGACCAGTTCTTCGTGGACAATCTTGGTCACCATCTGTGCCGGCGTCACGGAACTCAGCACCTCTTTGCCTACCGCCCTGACCCGCACTCGCTCGATGAACCCGGAAACAACCTCGACGCTGACATCCGCTTCGAGCAGAGCGAGCCTGATCTCCCGCAAGGCGGTGTCGATGTGGTACTCGGTCAAATGACCCTCACCTCTGAGGGTCTTGGTGACGCGAGCCAGACGTTCCTGCAGCCCTTCCAACATGGGAGCGGGAGTGTAAGTCAGCACCGGTCTGAGGTCAAGGGCCCGTCATAGGCCAAGCGGTTGAGGCATATGACTTTGGCTCCCGTTCAGACAGCGATACAATAGAGGTGAAGATGGGCGCCAATCATCCAATTGTCCTCGAGCCGCAATGTCCGGCCCCAGAGGATCCAGGTATCGTGAGCTTCATGCGTCTCGCGCAGACGTTGACACAAGCTTCCTGGGTGGAACTCGAGCTATGGCCGAACGGTACGGCGCCATCCCAGGCCTATCGTTATGGGTCAGGTACGGCGAAAGCCATCACTCTGCCCCTCGAGGCTGGGATCGAATTCGACGCTTCGCTCCGCCTTGGAAAGGCTACCCAGCCTGCGCCAGATCTCGTCACGCTGCTATCGGACGCTCTTCAACGAGCCCTCCAGCTTCGGAGTTTGCTGATCCAAACCGATCTTCTGAGCAGAGCTCTGGAATCCACATCGAGTTCCGTCCTTCTTTTCGACGCCGAAGGCGGCATCCTCTTCGCCAACCCTTCTGCAGATCACCTGCTGTCCCAACAGACCGAGAACAAACTCCTCGGCAGACGCAACAATCGACCGCGGCAGCCCCTTTTTACTCTGCTCAGCTCCCTTGTTGAACGGGCCGCTTCACACGATGGCGCCGAGTCAGCCTGGAGCGGAGCGATCGAACTCGAAGAGGGACGCTTGATGGCGTGCGAAGTATTGGCCATTCCGGCACCGGTTTCCGATGGACCCAACGCTGTGCTGGTGACTCTGCAGCCGACCAAATCGAAGTCCGATAAGCAGATTCAGGAGTTTTCGTCGAGCCATAGTCTCAGCCCACGCGAGCAGGAAGTCCTGCAACTTCTCGGCCGCGGCCTTACCACGACGGCGATGGCCGACGAACTCGGTATCAGCCCGCACACGATTCGAGATCACCTCAAACACCTGTACCGCAAAACTGGCACCAAGGGACGGAATGAGCTGATCGGGCTCATTTCGCGTGAGTCTTGAGAAGCTGTTAGCTGTTAGCTCTCCCACCCACTCACTAAAAAGTACAGGGCGCTGATTCCTGAAAGCGATGCACTGCGATGTCAGTAAATTGTTTGTAAATCCTATGGCCTGCGATGGGCTTAGAGCTTAACGCTAAGAGCTAACAGCTATAATGTTCTTTGGAGGTCAGCATGATGGCTCGGTTACGCATTATAGGTATTGTGACAGCAATAATCCTCGTGGTGGCCGTGGTGGCCGCAGCCGAGGGGTACGTGGTGATTCTCAAGAGTGGGCACAAGATCCGGTGCAAGGAACCGATGCAGATTGAAGGACCAAACGCGGTTCTCGTACTCTCGACCGGAACGCTTACCAGCTACCCGCTTGCCCTTGTGGATCTGGTGGAAACCGAGCGTTACAATCAGCTCGGCTTCGGTGACGCGCTTTTGATTGAGGAGCTGTCGGTTCATGGGACACCAATTCCGACCCCGACTCCACGCACGTCTCTCGGGCAGTACGCCACCATCGACGCCGGAGGAGAGGGAGGACCAGTTCTCGGCGACACAGCCGAACCGACCCCTGCGCCAACGCCAGGCATCGAATTACAGTCTGAGAAGTACCACGACGAGCGGGTCGATCAGGCGTTTTCCAAAATCTTTGATGAGAAGGAACTCATGCTCTATACGACCAGTCGTGGCACGCAACCAGACCATTTTTTCATCCAGACCACAACCGACTCGGAGAGAGAGGTCTTCGACGCGCTGGAGACCGTCGCCGAGGCGTATGTTCTGATCAACCGAATCCACCCGGGACTCTCACCGGCAGCAGTTGAACTCAAAATGACCCAGACCTCGGGCAAACCGGCCGGCACGTTCCGCCTCACGCTGGAGCTCGCCAAGGAGCTGGCTGACGGCGACACGCCGCCGCAGACGTTTTACATCAAGAACGTGATCTTTTAGGGTGCCACGTTTCGCATTGTTGCATTGCGTCGATGCGATTCGCAGTCCCCTGACCGGCCATAGCCGCAATGCAACAATGCGAAACGTGGCACCCTCATGAGTGATACCGATGTTGCCGTAGTCGGCGCTGGTCTCGCCGGGCTGACAGCGGCCCTTCGGCTGACCGAGGCAGGACAACGGGTCAAGGTGTTCGAACGCTACGCCCGGCCTGGAGGTCTGGCCAGGGTTTTGGAGGTCGAGGGCGAACCCCTCGAAGCGTTTTATCACCACCTCTTTACCAGCGACGAGTCGTACGTCGCTCTCGCTAGAGAACTCGGAGTAGCCGACCTCATTGACTGGCTCCCCTCGCGGATGGGAATCTGGACGGAGGGCAGGTTGTGGGATTTTGGAACGCCACAGTCCCTTCTCCGTTTCCAGCCGCTTTCGCTGCTGGACAAAGCTCGATTTGCGATCTCAACCCTCCTCCTCCAGCGCAGCAAAGACCCCACCCGATTCGAAAACGTCACCGCTTCCGAATGGATCCGTCGCCACCAGGGGGAGAGAGTCTGGAAGAAGGTGTGGGGACCGCTCTTTCACCAGAAGTTTGCCGAGGATGCTGACAAGGTCGCTATGGTGTGGCTTTGGGGCAAGCTCTGTTTGCGAGGAAAATCCCGCTCAGCATCTGGGATGGGTGAACGGCTCGGCTATATGAGGGGGTCGTTTACGAAATTCGTCGAGGCGCTCGAAAACCGGCTTGAGGACAGCGGCACCGAGCTCTTCCTGAGCGACCCGGTGCAGCGCATCGAGAGCGGCGACGACAACTTTACGGTTTTCACACGCAAATCTTCATGGACCGCCGATCGGACCTTGGTGGCAACTCCGGTGCCGGATTACCTGGAAATCGCTGGTCATCTTCTCGCAGACGATGCACGGCGTCCTCTCGCGAATCTCAGGGCCACCGGGGCCATCTGCACCATCCTCGAGCTCAAGCACTCGCTGACCCCCTTTTACTGGCTGAACATTGCCGATCCTGCCATGCCCTTCGGCGGCCTCATCGAGCACACCAACTACATTCCGAGGGAACGCTATGGCGGTCGCCATATTCTCTATATTTCGAATTATCTTTTTCCAGATCACCCACTATTTTACGCGCCGAAGAAAGAGGTCATCGCGACCTACCTCCCGGCTCTGACTCGCGTCAACAGTGCTTTTAGCTCCTCGTGGATCGCGAAGAGCCACCACTTCAGGGCCGAGTACGCGCAACCGGTGGTCCCTGTCGGATATCGGAATACGATTCCGCCGTTCCGGCAGAGCGTGCCCGGACTCTATCTCTGCACGATGGCGCAGATCTTCCCTGAAGATCGTGGCCAGAACTACGCAGTGGCCTATGGAGAGAAAGCCGCGAAGGCCGTGCTCGAAGATATTGGAAACTGACGTTCTCCTCAAATCTGTACTCTCAATTATCGAACGTCCGCAATCACGGAAGCGAAAATTGAGAGTGCAAATTTGAATCGAGGAAAAATTGGGTCGTTCGCGTCGACACGCCAATGGTGTATTATCGGCCCCTCCGCGATCAAGCGGCAAGGACTATTGGAGGCACGACTCGATGGCAGGTCAAACAGTCGAAATTACAGACGCGAACTTTGAAGATACGATCCTCAACGCGGGCAAGCCCGCATTGGTTGATTTCTGGGCCGTGTGGTGTGGGCCGTGTCGAGTCATCGGGCCAATTGTCGAAGAGCTGGCTGAAGAGTACGGCGACCGCGTCGTGGTGGGTAAGCTCGATGTGGACGCCAATCGAGACACCGCAGTCAGGTACGGAATTCAGGCCATCCCAACTCTGCTCCTCGTCAATGACGGCGAGATCGCCGATCGCATCGTGGGAGTCACGGACAAAACGAGCCTCACGTCGAAGCTGGAAAGCCTCCTATAACCTCCAGGCCATTTTCTCGCTACTGCGGCGCCGGTTGCGGCAGACTGAGGCGCCTCCACCCATCGGACGACCCACCGAATTCGACCATGACGACACCTTGGATTAATGCGTGACCAGACGCCATCACACCGTGCTCGACGAGGGCTGAAGCTTTGTTTTGCCAGTCCTGCGGTGCCGTCAACCCCTCCGAGCAGGAGGCGTGTCACCGATGCGGAAACAAGCTGCTGGTGGTATCAGGTGTCGCCGAAGCGGTCGACACAAATGATGAGTTCTTCATCCAGGCCCAGGAGGACCTTGAAGAACATCTGCTCGAACGAATCAGCGCCCTGGAGGACGGCGTGCGGCAATTGTCGCAGGCCCTCGTCTCAACCGGCCAGCACCTGGCACAGCTCGAGCACAACTTGACCGTCGCTCACGCAGGAATTCAGTCGCTCGGGGGGCTCCTCGAGGCCCAGGGCATCGTGACTCGTGCCGAAGTTGTTGATGGCTGGGAGAGCGTCGCCGATCGAGAGCTCTTGTCCCGCGATCTGTTGCGGCGTTTCAAGGCCCGCGCCGACCGCATTCTTTCCCAGGCCTCACACTCCGGCCAGGCCACTGACGAGTTTTGTGACAAGCTCCGCGCTCTCGAGTTCGCTCTCGTCGGCTCGGATACCGATGTCGTCCGCGAGATACTCAGCGATCTTGCGTCGATAGCACCTGACAGCGACGAGCTATGGTCGTTTATCGGTGAAGCGTCATTTCACTCCAACGAGCTCGAAACCGCACGTATCGCTTTCAGAAAGGTCGTAGAACTGCGCGGCCCCCAGTTTGAAGCGCTCGTGTATCTCGGTGCTGTGGCATCGGATCTCGGCCAATGGGAAGAGGCCGAAGACGCCCTCACCCGTGCTCGTGAAATGGCTCCCGACGCATTTCTCCCACATTTCACGCTCGGTGCTCTCAAGGTCGTGTGTGGTGAGCACCGCGACGCGGTCGCCCATCTGGAGCGCAGCCTGAGCCTCGAAGAGGCCCCCCAAAGCTTGTACCTGTTGGGTCTCAGCAGGCTTGAGCTCGGTCAGAGTGGGCGCGCTGTCAAAGCTCTCCGACGCGCCACCGAGCTCGCGCCCGAGTTCGAGGATGCTCTCTATCACCTCGGCATTGCATACCTCAGACGCGGCTGGAACAATAAGGCTCTGGATGCGTTTCAGCGTGTCCTTCGTCTCGACCCGCAGCGCCTGCAGTACCAGGAAACCGTGCGCCTTCTCAGCGGCACTCCGCCCAGCGACCTCCCGTATGACAGTGCACACCTGGTGCGGCGGGCCGAGACAGCCCTCGAGGAGGGGAACCCAGAAGACGCGTTCGATCTCTTCGAGAAAGCTCTTGAGTCGGCGCCGGGCCAACCCGAGCTTCAGGCCACGGCAGCCCTCCTCGCCTCGGCCCTCGGCCGGATTCGAGAAGCGATTATCTACGCTCACACGATCCTGCGGGAAAGGCCGCAGGGTTCGCCCTACCAGGCGGCCGCCGTCGTGGCACTCCTGGAGTCCCTGCGCCATGCCGGCAGACTCCGAGCAGCGCGCCGGATCGCGACCCGTCTGTGCCAGGACGAGGATATTGATGAGCTGGCCCGCGGTATGGCGACATACGAGCTCGCCGTGACCGAGTCGGAGCTCGGCGACAATCTGGCCGCTGCCCGCGAGCTCGCCCGCGATGCGTTGGAGATCACCCCCCGTGAGCTACGCCAATATCCACTTGCGGCGCTCGGCTCGATTGCCCTCAAAAGAGGACGGTACAGGGAAGCGATGCAATATCTCGAACAGGCCGCGCGAGCGGGCGGAGCGGAGCCACCACTTTTGCGTCAGCTTGCCCTCGCCCGTCTCGGGACAGGAGACGCAACTGGCGCCGAAGAGGCCCTTCGTGAAGCCAATGGTGGCCCCGAGGGTGGCATCGACCAGGAGTTACTTGATCACGTTCGCCATCTCGGCGGATTGATCGGCGACCTCACCCGCAATCATCGCCCGGTCCGGAACAACCGCGCCGGCAAACGGAGCTGAAAATGCGTTGGACCAAGACATTCATTCATACGCTGCGTCAGGACCCCTCGGATGCCGAAGTCGTTTCACATCGGTTGATGACCCGGGCTGCGCTGATCTCGAAGGTTGCGACTGGAATCTACAACTACCTGCCACTCGGATTGAGGTCGCTTTCAAAGCTCGAGACCATCATCCGCGAGGAGATGGAACGGGCCGGATCAGCAGAGTTGGTCATGCCTGCGATCCAACCGGCGGAGCTGTGGCAGGAGTCAGGGCGGTGGTTCGAGTATGGGCCCGAGTTGCTACGGATGAACGACCGCCACGAGCGGGATTTCTGCTTCGGTCCAACACATGAGGAAGTGATCACCGACATGGTGCGGCGAACCGTGACGTCGTATCGCCAATTGCCGGTCAACCTCTTCCAGATCCAGACCAAGTTCCGCGACGAAATCAGGCCCCGATTCGGCCTCATGCGCGGTCGCGAGTTCATCATGAAGGACGCCTACACCTTTCACGCCGACGCCGAGGATCTTGACAAAGCCTACCGCGCAATGGAGCAGGCTTACTGCCGGGTCTTCGAACGTTGCGGTCTCGGCTATACCCCGGTTGAGGCCGACACCGGCAACATCGGCGGTTCGGAGTCGCACGAATTCATGGTCCTCGCCGACACCGGAGAAGACGCAATCCTCTCGTGTCCGGCCTGCCACTATGGCGCCAACGTCGAAAAGGCGGAAGCGGGTCCGGTGGAACCCGCGCCGGTTTGGCCGCTCGATCGCGGTGAGGAACCGTCGTCAGTTCACACCCCGGAGATGCGCTCGGTCGACGAGGTAGCCGAGTTCCTGGGCGTATCGCCAGCCCACCTGATAAAGACCCTGATCTTCGAAACCGACGAGGAGTTTGTTGCGGTCCTGATCCGCGGCGATCTCGAGGTCAACGAGGTCAAGCTCAAAAACGAGCTCGGTTGCACCCATCTCCAACTCGCCACCGAGGCCAAGATCGAGGAGATCACGGGCGGCCCACAGGGCTTTTCGGGGCCGGTAGGCCTCGAGGGAGTGAGGATTGTTTCCGACCCGTCCGTGATGGCCTTGGAGGTGGCGGCCACCGGCGCCAACGCCGCCGATGTGCATCTGGTTGGGGTTGAGCCGGGTCGCGACTTCGAGCCGTCGAAGGTGGTGGAGGTCCGGCTGGCCACGGCCGGCGATCCCTGTCCATCGTGCGGCAAAGACCTGATCGAGAAAAGAGGCATCGAGGTCGGCCACATCTTCAAGCTCGGCACCAAGTATTCGGAAAAAATGAATTGCCGATTCCAGGATGCCGATGGCAATGACCAACCGATGATCATGGGTTGCTACGGTCTCGGGGTGGGGCGTACCGTGGCCGCCGCTGTCGAGCAGAACCATGACGACAAGGGCATCATCTGGCCACTACCACTGGCGCCGTACGAGGTGGTGCTGGTTGTCCTCAATTCCGACAAACCGGCGGTAGTGGAAGCTGCAGATGGCCTTTACATCCAGCTCAAAGAGGCCGGCATCGACGTCCTTTTCGATGATCGCCCCGAACGGCCGGGCGTGAAATTCAATGACATGGATCTCATCGGCTTCCCGGTCCGGGTGGTACTCGGCGGACGCGGCCTCGAGGCCGGTGAGGTGGAGCTCAGCCTGCGCAGCGACGGAGAGAAACGCGCGACACCGATCTCAGAGATGGTGCCAGCAGTGCAGGCGCTGCTGGAGGAGCTCCGAAGCCATTAAGCGCCTCTCGCTTCGGCAACTCCCAGTGAGGAGCGCTTCCCGCCGCGACGCGCAAGGTGCCACACTTCGCATTGTTTGCCCTCAAAGCGTCTCTAAATCGGGACGCGACGAATCCAAACAATGCGAAATGTGGCACCGGTGTCGTCGATGCAGCTGAGCGCTCCTCATGGGGGTGTCCGAAGCCCCAAAGCGCACCTCATTGGGAGGAGCAAGGTGCCATCTTTTGCATTGTTCGAATTCGTCGCTTCGCAATCTGGTAGCGCACTTCAGGCGAACAATGCTAAAGGTGGCTCCTGTGTCGTCGAAGCGGCTGAGCGCTTCTCATGGGGCCGTCAATCCAGCGAAAGCACCTTACCCGCGATTTCGACCATCTCCCCCTTCGCCTGCACAAGCACCTTCAAATCCGACCCCATCCCCTCGGGGTCGAGCAGGTGCTTAACTTCTTGGCGGGCAGTGACCGTGGCGGCGTCGAGGTCGGCTTCCATGCCCAACCCGCGTTCCTCGAGCTCCTCCGCGATTCCCGCTCGGACGAGGAACTCGGCCAGCGGCCACAGACCGATTTCTCCCCAGCCGGCGCGGTCCGCTGCGCCCCGCAGATCGTCCCAGTTGACATGAGCCGTCAGATCGACCTCTCCGGGCAATATCAGCGGATCTCGACCCAACTCGTGGAGGTGGAAGGTCGACAACGACCCTCCCCTCCTCCCCCTTGGATTGAAGAGCCGTCTTGCCTCGTACCCGTAATCCAGAACCATGCTCAACCCGCTCTGGCCCGCCATCGCGAGGAGCTCCGCGTGGAGTGGCTCGGCGCCGAGGTTTGCCTCCGCGATCTGTCCCTCTTCGAGATCGACTCCGTAACGGAAAAAATACTCAACGACCTCGTCGCGGGGCGTTCGTCGCAGCCATTCCAGAACTCCGTCGATCACACCAACACAGAGCTCTTCAGAGCCAGATTGGGCGCCTACGACCCTGGCAACGGGAAGGGCGTCGTAGAGTTCAGAAGCATGGACCACCGCCGGCCGCGAAGATGGGCCAACCTCTGACACGTCCTCGACCCATAGCACCTCGACCGACTTCGTGGCCATTCGGTCACGCTGGAGATCGCGCATGGCCGGTGATCTTTCGACTGAAACAACTTCTGCCAGACAAAATGAAGCACGTGGCCCAAGGCCCTCGAAAACACCATTGATCACCGCTCCGTCGCCGGATGCAACATCGATCAGGCGAATGGGGCCCGTATCGGCGGCGATACTCGTCACCAGCCGCGTCAGCACTCTTGCATACCACTCGGACGCAGTCGGCGCGGTCAAAAAGTCGCCTTCTCGGCCATAGCGAGGCTCGCTGCCTGAGTAATAGCCGTGCTGCGGGTGGTAGAGGACGAGCTCCATGTAAGTGTCGAAGAAGACCTCGCCACCCCGAGCCACGATCTCGTCGATAATCCAGCTCATGGGGGGATAGTAACCCGGGAAGCGCTCCCCACTTCGGCAACTCGAATGAGGAGCGCTCCCCGCTTGGTCGAGCATGGTGCCATCTTTTGCATTGTTCGAATTCGTCGTTTCGCGATCTAGCGACGAGCTCCGGGCGAACAATGCTAAAGGTGGCTCCTGTGTCGTCAACGCGGCTGTGCGCTCCTCATTGGGGCGAGCATGGTGCCATCTTTTGCATTGTTCGAATTCGTCGTTTCGCGATCTAGCGACGAGCTCCGGGCGAACAATGCTAAAGGTGGCTCCTGTGTCATCGACGCGGCTGTCCGCTCCTCATGGGGGTGTCCGAAGCCCCGAAGCGCTCCTCATTGGGGGGAGCAAGGTGCCATCTTTTACATTGTTTGGATTCGTCGCTTCGCAACTTTGCGGCGTGCTCCGGGCGAACAATGCTAAAGGTGGCTCCTGTGTCGTCGAAGCGGCCAGGCGCTCTCAATTGGCGGGCGAAACCCTTGCGCCCTCGGCATCTATGTGCTATAAAACCGGCTGCTGCTTTCGATTGGGAAGTGGGCCCGGGGCCCACTTTTTTTTCTGCAGCGGGGAGAGATATGAAGCTCGAACAGCCAGTCCGGGATCAGCTGGCCGCCATTGTGGCGGAAGAGGGACTTGAGCTCGTCACGACCGAGGTTGTGGGCTCCGGGTCGACGGCTATTCTGCGCCTGGTGGTTGACGGCTCTGAAGGCGTCAACCTCGACCAATGTGCGGTGATCTCACGTCAGGCATCGGTGATGCTGGATGTCGAGGATCCGTTCCGCCACCACTACACCCTCGAGGTGTCCTCTCCCGGCCTCGACCGCAAGCTCTACCAGAGGGACGATTACGAGCGCTACCTAGGCCATCGCGTCAAGATCCGCATGGCACCGTCGTTCCGCGATCAACGAACCGTCGTCGGCGAGCTCATGGGAACACGAAACAATGTCATTCGGATCTTCGACGACTCCGGCCAGGAGATCGAGCTTCCGATCGACGAGATCTTCGAGGCTCGCCTCGAAGTGGATTGGACCTCGATCTTGAAGGAAGGGAAAGCCCGTTCATGAAGCTCGACATCAATATGCTCGTCCGGCAGATGGCCGCGGAACGTGACATCGAGGCCGAGACCCTGGTTGACGCCGTCGCCGAGGCGATATCCTCGGCCGCGCGTAAGCACTACAAGGAACGAAACGTGCACACCGACATCGACGTCGAAACCGGCGAGGTGGAGTCGTGGATCGCTCGTGACGTGGTGGAAGAGGTCGAGGATCCCGAAATAGAACTCACCCTCGAGGAGGCGCTGGCGATCGACCCCTCGGCAGAAGTCGGCGGGCTCGTCAAGCTCGACCCCCTCGACACATCGGTGCTGGGTCGCATCGCAGCCCAGTCGGCCCGTCAGGTGCTGTTTCAGCGGGTGCGCGAAGCCGAACGGGCAGTTATTTACAGGAATTACTCCGGTCGCGTTGGCGACATGATCAACGGCATTGTCAAACGCATGGACCGCGGAGCGCTGATCGTCGAACTCGGCGACACCGAAGGCATTGTTCCGCGCAGCCACCAGGTGCGTCACGAGCGGTACAGCCAGGGCGAGCGTGTTCGAGCCGTGGTGGTCGATGTCACCATGGACGCCAACCGACCGCAGGTGGTGCTTTCGCGGACTTCACCCATGCTGCTGGAAAAGCTCCTCGAGATGGAGGTGCCCGAGATTTACGACGGCACCGTGATCATTAGAGTCTGTGTCCGCGAACCGGGAGAGCGGGCCAAAGTGGCGGTCTTCTCAAAGGACAGCGACGTCGACCCGGTTGGTGCCTGCGTCGGACTCAAGGGATCGAGAGTCCAGGCCATCACCCGCGAGCTCAAGGGCGAAAAAATCGACATCATCCCATTCAACAGTGACCTCGTGTCCTTCGCGCAGAACGCTCTGTCTCCTGCCAAGATCAACCGGGTCGCGGTGCGCGAGGAACCGATCACGGTCGTGCTCCGGGACGAAGAAGGCCAACCGATCCTCGACGAGAACGGCGAAACGCTGACCGAAGAGAAGAAAGAAGTCGTGCTCGATGTCATCGTCGGCACCGAGCAATTGTCACTGGCCATCGGGAAAAGGGGCCAAAATGTGCGTCTGGCCTCGAGGCTCCTTGACTGTCGTATCGAGATCAAGAGTCAGGAAGCGGTGAAGGACGAGCTCGCGACGGCACTCGCATCGATGCTGCGGGAAATGGAGGGCATCTCCGAAGATGAGGAGATTCCCGAGCTTGAGGTGGTAACCGCCGCCGTGTCGTATGACGAAATCGTACCTCTCGAAGAGATGGAATCTCTTACTGAACGCCTGCGCGAACGTCTCCAGGGGCATGGGATCCACACGGTCCAGGACCTTCTTGCCCTGGACGCGAAGGAGCTGTCCACGATCCCCGGCATCGGACCTGTAACCGCCCAAAAGCTCCTGGACACGGCCACCGAAACCCTCGAGGAGAACCTCGCCGAGGTAGCGGAGTCCGCGGTCGGGGAGGAGTGAGGAAGCATGGAGCAGCTTCGAGTCGTCGACCTGGCCCACACCATGGGCATCACATCGCGCGTGCTGATCTTCAAGCTGCGCTCGATTGGCGTCACCGTCGCCAGCGAAGAGGACACTCTCGATCTGGCAACGGTGCGGGCAATCATCACCGGCGAAACCCTGCAACGGCGTCCGCGCGAGGTGATCTCACGTCGCGAGAAAGCAGAGGAAGAGACGGCCAGCGTCTCGGCCAAGGACCGTCTTGCCCGCCGTCGTAAACGGCAGGTGGTGGAAACCGACAAAGAGATCAAAGAAGTCATCACCGAGGCCAAACCGGATGAGGTCGATGTTGCGGTAGAAGACGAGACCGCAGCTGTCGAAGCGACCGAGGAAGTAACAGAAGTCGAGGCAGTCACCGAAGTTGCCGACGTTGCCGACGTTGCCGATGAGATCCTCGAGGAGGATATCGAGCTCAAGCCAGAGGTCGAGATCACTGAAGAGGAGATCACCGCCGAGCGCAAGGCCTCCGAAGAAGAGGCAGCCCCGAAACGGGTTCGCCCGACACGCGCCAAGACACCGCTCGAGCAGAGCCTCAGGGAGCTTACGGAGGAAGAAATCCGGCAGCGCCTCGCCGACCAGAAGGCAGCCGCCAAAAAGGCGAAAACCGAAAAGGCGGCAGACCGGGGGACCGGACGAAAGGCCAAGGCAGCAGCGGATGCGAAGGAAATTCGCGACCTGCTCAACAAGTTCGAGGAGCAGAAGCTCAAGGGACAAGAGGAATCGAAGCCTGCAACACGGCCCGCGCCACGTCCGGGTCCCGGTCGCCCAAGCAAAAAGGCCCGCCGTCGGAGACAAGACGAGGATCGTCGAACCGCGCCTCCGCGGCCGACCCGGACCATCCAATTCAAAGATGGAGAGAAGCCTGAAGGCCCCATCATCCTGTCGGAGATGGTGACCGCACGGGAGCTCGCCGAAAAGCTCAACGTCACGGCCAAGGAACTCCTCGGTCTGCTGATCCAGAAGGGCGTGATGGTCACAACCAACCAGTCGCTCCCGCACGAGCTGGCGGAGGAGATCTGTGCCGATCTCGAGATCGAAGCGATGGTGGCGTCAGCAGAGGAACTCATCGAGTACGAGCGCGAGGAGAGTGCCGAGGCTGCTGGACCCGAAAAACCGCGGTCGCCGGTTGTGACCGTCATGGGTCACGTCGATCACGGAAAGACCTCCTTGCTCGATTCGATCCGGTCGAGCCGCGTTGCCGAGCAGGAAGCAGGTGGAATCACCCAGCACATTGGCGCCTCGCGTATCGAGGGCTCCGACGGGCGGACGGTGGTTTTTGTCGACACTCCGGGCCACGAGGCCTTCACACATATGCGTGCTCGCGGCGCCCAGGTGACCGACATCGTGGTCCTGGTTGTTGCGGCTGACGACGGCGTGATGCCTCAGACCAAGGAAGCCATCACCCACGCCCGCGCTGCCAACGTGCCGCTGATCGTAGCCATCAACAAGATCGACAAAGGGAACGCAGACCCCGACCGTGTCAAACAGCAGCTGGCGGAGTTCGATGTTCTGGTCGAGTCATGGGGTGGCGAGATCCCGTCGGTAGAGGTTTCAGCAAAGAAGAACCAGGGTCTTGACGATCTCCTCGACATGATCCTGTTGGTCGCCGAAATGAAAGAGCTGAAAGCTGTCGCCGAAGGCCCGGCTCGGGGCATCGTCCTCGAGGCGCGCAAAGAAAAGGGGAGAGGTATCGTCGCCACTGTCCTCATCCAACAGGGCCACCTCACCGCTGGGGACTACTTCTTCTGCGGCTCCACCTGGGGCCGCGTCCGCGCGATCGCCGATGACGGGGGCGTCCGCATCGAGTCCGGTGGGCCCTCAGATCCGGTGGAGCTCACTGGATTCGAGGATGTTCCGGCGGCCGGCGACGTGCTTCAGGGCACCGAAAGCGAAGACAAAGCCATCGAGGTCGCAAGCTATCGCAGCCAGCGTGATCGCGAGGAAGGACTTTCGTCGACCCGCAAGGTATCTCTCGACAATCTCTTCGACCAGATCGCCGAATCGGAGATTCAAGAGCTCAACGTGGTCATCAAGGCCGACGTTCAGGGATCGGTCGAGGTCCTTCGGGAGACCCTCATCAGCCTCGGCACCGAAAAAGTCAAGGTCAACGTCCTGCAGGGCTCGGTGGGCGCCATTACAACCAACGATGTCATGCTGGCCTCAGCGTCGAACGCCATCATCATCGGTTTCGCCGTGCGCCCCGAACGCACTGCCCGCGAGCTTGCAGAATCCGAGCAGGTAGACCTCAGGCTTTACACCGTCATTTACGATCTGGTGGATGATGTCAGGAAAGCCATGGTCGGGCTCCTCGAGCCGGAGTACCGCGAGGAAGAGCTTGGCCACGCCGAAGTCCGGGAGATCTTCAAGGTGCCGAAGATCGGCGCCATCGCCGGCAGCCATGTCATTGACGGAGTCATCACCCGCTCTGCAAAGGTCCGACTCTTGCGCGACCACGTGGTGATCTTCGAGGGTGAGCTGGCCTCGTTGAGGAGATTCAAGGACGATGCCTCCGAGGTGCGCGAGGGATTCGAGTGCGGCATCGGTCTCGCCCGCTATCAGGACATCAAAGAAGGCGACATCATCGAGGCGTACAAGATGGTGGAGATTGCGCCGGAGCTATAACGGACTCGACAGAATACCGAGCGGGAATTGAGCGGAGAAACCTATATCGGCATTGCGCACGTGGAGCTGCACATTCCAGAGGCACGCAGTCTGAAGGCTAAGCGTGCCCCGGTCCGCAGTCTCGTGGAAAGAATCAGGAATCGCCACCAGGTTCTGGTGATCGAGGCCGACCATCAGGACCTTTACCAGCGGGCGAGTCTCGCAATTTGCGCCCTTTCGACCAACCCAGTGGACGCCGAAGCACGGCTGCAGCGGGTCGAAAAGACAATCAACCTCAACTGGCGCGGCCACGTTTTGAGCTGGGACGTCGAGGTCATTCAGAGTTGATCGGAAAGTAAATGGCTCACAACAAATCTTTTGAACGCAATGCCCGCCTCGAGGGCGAAATCAGATCGGTCCTGTCCAATCTGCTGCGATCCGAGGTCAACGATCCGCGGCTGGCAGACGTCACCGTGTCGACAATTCGCCTCTCGGCCGACCGCTCCAAAGCGAGAGTTTTCTACTCGGTTATCGGCGACTCAGAGCAGGAACGTGAGGCAGGTGACGGCTTTGCGGCCGCAGCGCCGTTCATGCGGCGGCAGCTCGGCCAACGGATGCGTTTGCGCGTCGTTCCGAGTCTCGAGTTTCACCGTGACACCTCGTACGAGTATGGCGACCGGATGGAACGACTCTTCGACCGCCTCTCTGACGAGGGTCTTCTGCCGGGGACCGATGACAAAACTGACGTTGCAGAGGACGAATCGTGACATCGATCAGCTCCGGCCCTCGTGCTGCTGGGATCAAGCTCAAGGAGGCCTACCGGATCCTCCTCACCTGCCACCGCAACCCGGACGGCGACGCGATCGGTTCGGAATTGGCGATTGCAGAGCTTGCCGAGAAAATCGGTGTTGAAGCGGTGATCATCAACCGGGATGCAACTCCTGCAAACCTCCGGATGCTGCCCGGAGCAGAACGGGTCGTTGCCTCGAGTGAGCTCCCTGAGGACTTCCCGGAGAAGTACGATCTCGTCATCACGGTCGAGTGCCCGCAAATAGAGAGGTCCGGTTTCGAGGGGCTGACCCGGGTCCCAATCCTCAACATCGATCACCACCCAGACAACCCCGCTTACGGTGTTGTCAACTACCTCGACGACACATCGCCGGCAGTCGGCGAAATGGTGTGGCGGCTCTTCGGAGAGTTAGGGGTGTTGCCATCTCCGGAAGCCGCGACAAATATGTTCACCGCGCTCTCTACAGACACTGGCGACTTCAGATATTCGAACGCCACCGGACAGGCCTTCCGTGCTGCCGCGGAGATGGTCGACGCGGGCGCCCAACCACCTGAGGTGGCCAACTGGATTCACAACAATCGCAGTTTGGCATCGGTCCGGCTCCTCGGTGAATCATTGCGTACGTTGCGCATCGTCTGCGACGGCAAGCTGGCACTGATTACCGCCGATCAAGACGCATTTCAGCGCTCCGAGGCGGGACCGGAGGACACCGAGGAGACCGTGAACATCCCGAGGTCCATCGCCCGAGTCCAGGCGGTGGTTTATTTCAAACAGTGGGAGCCAGACGTTGTCCGAATCAGCCTGCGTGCCCGAGGAGCCGTCGACGTTCGTAGCATCGCGGCGGCCTTCGGAGGAGGCGGTCACCCCAATGCGGCCGGCTGCACGGTCAACGGCGCGCTTGCCGAAGTTGAAGAGAAGGTCGCAGCGGCAGTCGCCGAGGCACTCGGGGATTCATTGTGAGCCGTCGCCGTCCATCTCGTTTTCACGGGTTGCTGCCGGTCTTCAAAAAGGCCGGCCCAACCTCGCACGATGTGGTCGACATGGCGCGCAAGGCGCTGGGTGAGCGTCGCATCGGCCATACCGGCACGCTGGATCCGATGGCTGAAGGGCTACTGCTGTTGTGCGTCGGTCAAGCAACCCGGCTCCAGCAGTATCTGCTGCTTTGGGACAAGACCTATCGGGGCGAAATCAAGCTCGGCCACGCCACGACAACGTACGACGGCGAGGGCGAGGCGCAGGAGCCCACTGACGCCCCCCCGGAACTGGATCGAGCGACTCTCGATGGCCTTGCGCCGCAGTTTCGGGGCAAGATCGAGCAAGTACCTCCCCCCTATTCAGCCAAAAAGGTCGCCGGCAAGAAACTATACGAGCTGGCGCGCAGCGGAGAAAAGGTGACGCCCGAACCTAAGACTGTCGTGGTTCATCATCTCGAGCTCGAGGCAGCTCCACCCGATCGACTGCTGGTCGAAGCCACAACATCTTCGGGTTTCTACGTCCGGTCGCTGGCTCATGATATTGGTGTTTCCCTGGGTTGCGGCGGTCACCTCCAGCATCTTCTTCGCACAGCAATCGGCCCGTACGCCGCAGATCGTGCCCTGCCGCAGGAAGTGCTGCAGGCTGCCGAAAAAGCGGAGGATGTCATTGACGGCGAAGCGTGGATTCCTCTCGACGAAGTCACTCTGCCGTTTGCGGAGATCGAGCTCAACTCGACCGCTGCAAATCGTTTCGTTCACGGCCAGGAAGTCGTGGTCTTCACAACCGGAGTCGAGGTGCTGACGTCGGACTCAAACGTGGTGATTCGGGGCTCCGAAAATCGCCTGCTGGGCATCGGCTCAGTTCGTGCGGTTCTCGCTCGCGGTCGGACCCTCAACATCACACCAACAATGGTCCTCAACCCTGTTGTCACTGCTTCCACCGGACCGAAAAGCGCTTCCGGAAGTTTGCCATAAAGACTGTATCCTGTTAACGTACCGATGCCTCCTCGCCACCGGAGGAATGTGGAGAAAAAGAGAATATGAGTCACTTTGACGCCCAGAAGATTACAATCATCGACGACTTCCGCACCCATCCGAAGGACACAGGGTCACCGGAGGTGCAGATAGCGCTGATGACGCGCCGTATCCAATTCCTGACGGAACACTTCAAGGCCTACAAGAAGGACTTCCACTCCCGTCGCGGCCTTTTGCGTCTGGTCGGCCGTCGTCGTCGCCTCCTCGAGTACCTCAAGGCGAAGGACATCACACGCTATCGCCAACTCGTCGAGAAACTCGGACTCCGGGGATAACCCACTGATCAAACCAGGAAGATGCGTATCGGGCCTTCTCACTGCTGCAATGGCGGCAGACTAGAGGGTCTGATGACGCGCGCCTGAAGAAGGAAAAAAAATGAACGTCATTCGAAAGACCGTCGAAATCGACGGCAAGACCCTCAGTTTTGAAACCGGCAAGATTGCTAAACAGGCCGACGGTTCAACCGTCGTCAGCATGGGCGACACCATGGTTCTTGTGACGGCGTGCTCCGAGGAAGGCCAACGCAAGGGCGTGGACTTCCTTCCTCTCACGGTGGATTACCGTGAGAACACCTACGCCAGTGGCCGCATCCCCGGCGGTTTCTTCAAACGCGAAGGCCGTCCGACCGAACGGGAGATCCTCACCTGTCGGGTGATCGATCGCGGTCTACGTCCCCTTTTCCCGGACGGTTACTACCGTGAAACCCAGGTGATCGCCTGGGTGTTGTCCGCCGACGGGATCTTCAACTCCGATATTTTTGGCATCTCGGGCGCATCGCTGGCGCTGCTCATGTCTCCGAAAATTCCCTTCACCAGCGCCATCGCAGGTGTCCGAATTGGTCGCATTGATGGTCAGTTTGTGGTCTTCCCCACTTTCGAACAGCTCAAGGACAGCGAACTTGATCTGGTGGTCGCTGGCACCGAGGACGCGCTCGCGATGGTCGAGTGCGGGGCAACCGAGCTCTCCGAGTCGGTCATCCTTGATGCGCTCGATCTCGCCCATCAGGAAATCAAGAGGATCATTGCTCTGCAGCACGAAATCGTCGCCGAGTTGGGCGTCGTCAAAGAAGAGTTTGTGGCCGACCCCAAACCGTGGACCGATGATTTTGTCGAAGCCCTGCAGAGCCGGTGGACTGAGGAGCTGCGCGAGGCGCTCAAGGTCCGCGGCAAGTTCGAGCAGAAGGACGCCGTCAAGGCGGTCCGTGAAAAGGCCCTCGCCGAGCTCAGCGAGGACGAGGCCGACGAAAAGACCTCGTGGGTCAAGAACATTTTTGGATCGATGGTCAAGGCCATTACCCGTGAGACCATTCTCGATCAGCGCGAGCGGCTCGACGGTCGCGCTTTCGACGAGATTCGTTCCGTAACGTGTGAAGCGGGAGTCTTGCCCCGGGCCCATGGCTCCGCCCTCTTCACCCGCGGCGAGACCCAGGCCATTGTCACCTGCACTCTCGGCACTTCTGACGACACACAGCTCATCGAGAGCGTTGAAGGCGACTGGCGTGAAACGTTCATGCTGCACTACAACTTCCCGCCATTCTCGGTCGGCGAGGCCCGTTTCCTGCGTGGCCCAGGGCGCCGCGAGATCGGGCACGGCGCACTGGCGCGCCGGGCCCTGATCCCGATGATCCCGAGCGCCGAGGAGTTTCCATACACACTTCGTGTGGTTTCGGACATCCTCGAGTCCAACGGCTCGTCGTCGATGGCGTCGGTCTGCGGCGGTTCAATGTCGATGATGGACGCCGGTGTGCCCCTCAAGAGTGCCGTCGCCGGCATCGCAATGGGCCTGGTCGCGGAGGGTGACCGCTACGGCGTCCTCACCGATATCGCTGGCCAGGAAGACCACTACGGCGATATGGACTTCAAGGTCGCAGGGACCGCCAAAGGCATCACCGCACTCCAGATGGATATCAAGGTCGAAGGCCTCAGCCGCCAGATTCTCGAAGAGGCGATGGAGCAGGCCCGGGTTGGTCGGTTGCAGCTCCTTGACAGTATGAAACAGGCTATCAGCGAGGGACGAGACGACATCTCTCAGTACGCGCCACGAATCATCCAGATCAAGATCGACGTCGACAAGATCCGCAACGTGATCGGCCCCGGCGGCAAGATGATCCGCCATATCGTCGAAACTACCGGTGCGAAGATCAATGTCGAGGACGATGGCACTGTCCAGATTGCAACTTCGGACGGGGAAGCGGCGAAGAAGGCGATCGAGATGGTCGAGGGTCTCACCCGGGTACCCGAGATCGGCGAGGAATTCGATGGAATCGTCCGGCGAATCGAGCCTTACGGCGCCTTTGTCGAAATCCTTCCCAACCACGACGGTTTGGTCCATATCTCCGAGCTCTCTTTGGAGCGCATCCCGGATATCCGGGACGTCCTGACCGAAGGTGACGAGCTCAAGGTGCGAATCATCGATATCGACGCGAATGACCGCATCAAGCTGTCACGGCGGGTGATCCTCGAGGACGAGGCGCGCGAACGCGGCGAAGACATCCCGGAACGCGATACCCGTCCGCCGCGTGACAACCGGCGCGGTGGCCGCCCGGGCGGTGGCCGCGGCGGTGGTCGCGACCGGGGCCCACGTCGCAACTGACAACTGACTCCCAATCAACAAAACCGGCGTTCGCGCCGGTTTTTTCATGCTCGGAGTCTCTTCCGAAGCAAGTTAAGGGTGGAGAGTTAAGGGTGAAGCCCATCGCCCCGCCTTAACTCTTTACTCTTAACCTCTTAACTTTGAAACCTTTACTGTCACACGGCAGCAACGGCAACTATTTGCCGCACTGCGACAAAAATCGCTTGATTTCGTGCCGCAGTTCGGAGAGAATGAATGAGTGTTCATTCATTATCGGTACGGACACCATCTGACCCAAGGAGGCCAGTCGTGGATTACAAGGTAGATCTTCGAGATATCAAGTTTCAGCTCTTCGACTGGCTCGGGCTCGGCGGGATGCTCGAAGCGGATAAATTCGCCGACTGGGACGCCGAAAACGTCGAGATGGTGCTTGACGAGGCCCTCAAAATTGCGCAAGAACAGATGGGGCCCTGCAACGAAGACGGAGACCGGATCGGTGCTCAATACGCCGACGGAAAGGTCACCCTGCCGGATTCCTTCAAACCCGTCTACAAAACCGTCCGTGAAGGCGGTTGGATCGGCCTCCTGGCAAGCCCCGAGTTTGGCGGTATGGGGCTGCCCGACACCGTAGGTACCGCAGTGAATGAGTTCTTCAACGGCTCGAATGTGTCGTTGTCCCTGACCCTCATGCTGACCCGCGGCGCGGGCGCCATGATCGAGGGATTCGGCACCGACGAGTACAAGGCTCTCTTCGTCGAGAAGCTGTATTCGGGGGAATGGACCGGAACCATGTGTCTGACCGAGGCACAGGCAGGATCCGATGTCGGCGCATCCACAACCAAGGCAGTGAAACAGGAAGACGGCACCTACTCAATTTCCGGCGAGAAGATCTTCATCACCGGTGGTGATCACGATCTCACCGACAACATCATTCATCTGGTGCTCGCCCGGACCCCGGACGCGCCTGTCGGCACCAAGGGCCTTTCTCTCTTCATCGTTCCCAAGATCCAGGTCAACCCCGACGGCTCGCTTGGCGAACCCAACGACGTCTTCACCAACAATATCGAAGAAAAAATGGGCATCCACGGCTCGCCTACCTGCACCCTCGTTTTCGGACAGAACGGCGGTTGCCAGGGCTTCCTCCTCGGCGAAGAGCTGCAGGGCATGAAGCTGATGTTCCACCTGATGAATCCGGCCCGTATCGATGTTGGTCTGCAGGGTTCGGCGGCGGCCGGCGCCGCCTACCAACAGGCCCTTGGGTATGCCCGCGAAAGGCTCCAGAGCCGGAACTGGAAAGAGTTCAAAAATCCCGAGGCGCCGCAGGTACCGATCATCGAGCATCCCGACGTCCGGCGCATGCTGCTGACCTCGAAGGCTTACACCGAGGCGATGCGGGCTTTGCTCCTGCAGACTTCGTATTACCTCGACATGTCCCACCTCACCGAGGGCGAGGAAAGCGAGCGATACCACAGCTATGTGGAGATGCTGACGCCGATCTGCAAAGCGTGGTGCTCGGAGTGGGGCATGCAGGTCACCCATCTGTGCCTGCAGGTGCACGGCGGTTACGGCTACACCTCGGACTATCCGGCCGAACAGTTCATGCGCGATGTCGAGATCGCCTGCATTTACGAAGGAACCAATGGCATCCAGGCTCTCGATTTCGTAGCCCGCAAGCTGCCGATGAACAACGGCCAGACCATTCGCGATCTGCTGGGCATGGCCGAATCCACCTTCAAGAAGCTGCGGAGCGACCCCGAGATGATGGAGCCGGCGTGGATGCTCGCCGCCGCTCTCAAACAGATCGAGACCATTTCCAAGGAAATCACCAAGCGCCCCGACGCGATCCAGCTCATCCTGCTCAACGCTCCTCCCCTGTTGGATATGGTCGGCACCGTCCTTGGCGCCCACTTCTTGATGGATCAGGCGATCCTGGCCAAATCGAAGCTGGCCGCTATCCTCGAGGAAAAGGGAGTCGGTACCGACGACAAGAAGGCGTACAAGGAGTTCCTCAAGGACAACGAGGAAGCGGCCTTCTTCCACAACAAAGTGCAGACCGCGATTCACTTCGCCTATCGCGCATTGCCGACGGTGGCCGCCAAAGGCGCGGCTATCCGTTCGGGCGAAAAAAGTCCTTTCTACGCGATCATGTAAAGCAATTCATCTCGCCGAGTTCCTCGGCGGGACGAATTGCTGTTGAAGAGCGCCATTCAAGCCCCGCAGCCTCTGCGGGGCTTGCCGCAATTCACCCCGCCGGGTATCGGGCGGGGAGAATTGCTACGCTACCGTCACATCCTCGCAGAGAAACACGTCCTGAATCGAGTTCAGCAGCGTCACACCGTCTTTCATCGGTTTCTGAAATGACTTGCGGCCCGAGATCAGACCCATGCCACCTGCGCGCTTGTTGATGACAGCGGTGGTCACGGCCTGCGCGAGGTCGTTGTCGCCCGACGAACCACCCGAGTTGATGAGACCGGCGCGGCCCATGTAACAGTTCACGACCTGCCAGCGGGTGAGCTCGATGGGGTTGTCGGGGACCAGCTTCTCGTAAACGAGGTGGTGGGTCTTGCCGAAACCGATAGCGGTGTAGCCACCGTTGTTGGTCGCCTGTTTCTGCTTGACGATGTCAGCCTCGATGGTCACACCGAGGTGGTTGGCCTGACCGGTCAGGTCGGCCGCCGCGTGGTAGTCGGTGCCGTCCTTCTTGAAGGCGGAGTTGCGCAGATAGCACCAAAGCACCGTCACCATTCCGAGCTCGTGGGCCTGCTGGAAGGCGTCCGAGATCTCCATGATCTGCCGCCGGCAGTTGTCAGAGCCGTAATAGATTGTGGCGCCGATTGCGGCCGCACCCAGATTCCACGCCTGCTCGACCGATGCCCACATGGTCTGGTCGAAGTCGTTGGGATAGGTCAGCATCTCGTTGTGGTTGATCTTGACCAGAAATGGGATCTTATGGGCGTACTTCCGCGACATCGAACCCAACACGCCGAGGGTCGAGGCAACCGCGTTGCAGCCGCCCTCAACGGCCAGCTTGACGATGTTCTCCGGATCAAAATAGATCGGGTTGGGAGCAAAGGACGCCGCGCCCGAATGCTCGATGCCCTGGTCCACCGGCAGGATCGAAACAAAGCCAGTGCCGGCCATGCGACCGGTGTTGTAGATCCGTTGCAGGGATCCCATCGTTTGCGGAGAGCGGTCACTCTGCGCGACCACGCGGTCGATGAAATCTGGCCCCGGCAGATGGAGCTGATCCTTTGAAATCCCCGTGCACTGATAGTCGAGCAGCGAGGCCTGGTCACCGAGGTGTTTCCTGATGGTGTCGATCATGTTTTCCTCCTCTTTTGAGGTAGATATTGTACGGCATCTTTCCGCCGAGATCATTTCGGATTTCGGATTTCGGATTTCGGAGTTTCTTCCTGCAGTTCCTACCCTCTCCCATACCTCATGCCGAAGAGAACGGCGAGGATCATTCCCTTGACGACAGTCGTCGAGGCGATGGCGAACCACACGGCCTCGACGCCCCAGCCTCGAGCAACCAGCCACATCGCCAACGGCACCCGAATAGCTGTGAGACCGACCACGATGACCGCCGGCCAGGCCGTCCACTGAGCGCCGGCGAACGCCCCCAGCATCACCACTTCCGCGGCCATGAAGAGCTGGGTCATCCCAACCAGCAGAACGTAGATCGAACCCGTTGCGATCACCTCGGCATCACTCGAGAACACGCCGATCGCTATCTCCGGGAAACCCACCATGAGGACGGTCACAGCACCCACCGGAAGACAGGTCAGGAAAAGGGCCCGCCAGGCGCAGCGAACAGCTCGCAGTGATTCGCCCGCACCGAGGTTCTGCCCCACCAACGTCGTGGCGGCAGCCCCGATGCCTGCACAGACAAAGTAGTTGAGCACCTCGAGCTTGTGTCCGATCCCGAGGGCGGCCACCGCGGGCGTCCCGAATGTCGTAATAACCCGGGTCAGAAAGATGTAGATGAGCGAAAACAATGCCCCTTCGAGAGCGAGTGGCAGACCGACCTGGAGCGCCCGCCAGGTTTCATCCATCGGTGGGCGCAAAAAAGCGAAGACCCGTGGACGGATGCCGAGCCGTCCGAGCAGCACCCAGCCCCACGCCGAAGCTACTAGCCAGGAAGCGACGGTGGCCAGCGCCGCCCCAGCGACACCAAGCGCGGGCAGCGGCCCAAGACCGAAGATCAGAATCGGATCAACGAGGAGATTGACTGCGGCGGCAACCGCCAGCAGTCTCAGCGGTGTCTGCGCATCACCGACGGCTCGAAAGGCCGCCGACATCCAGACGAAGAGGAAGTACAAAGGAATCCCGGCAAAGATGATCCACATGTACTTCATGCCCTCGGTCGTCACCAGGGCATCGGTCCCCATGAAGGCGAAGGTGGCGTGACTGACGAGCAGGCCGACCGCCGAAACGATCGCAGATCCCCACACGCTCAGGGTCTGGCCGGCGGCCGCCGACCGGACGGCGCCTTCCCCGTCCTCGGCGCCGATGGCCCGCGCCAGCACTGAACCCGAACCGGCCGCGGCGCCCTCGCCCAAAGTCTGAGCGAGCCACATCGTGAATCCGGCGGTCGAAGCAGCTGCCAACGCCACCGGCCCGACCCGCCCGAGCCAGAAGGTATCGACCACCAGGAATCCGGCCTGCAGAAGAGCGGCCATCGCCGCCGGCGCTCCGAGGTGGAGGATGGCCTTGTCGATGGATCCTGAGACCATCAACTCGCGGTAACGGAGTGTTTCATTCACAGCCGTGTCGGTTGAAAGCGCGCCCCACGCGCATTCGACGATTGGCGAAAACCCGGCCGCCTCCAAACCGTCACAAACCGCAGATAGCGCAGATAGACGCAGATGGATAGTGCGTTATCTGCGTTCATCCGCGTGATCTGCGGTTTCTCCGTTAAGTGACCGAAATCTCCGAAATTCAATCCCTATCCAGTCAGACCGTTTCAACAGTCTCGGAGAATTGAATGCCGAGGCGTTCGAGTTCCTCGAGCGCCGGCTCGTAGAACTCCTTCATCACCGGCACGACCACGCCCGGTTGGTTGAACCGATCTTCGAGGATGAAGCGGACCGCCACTGCCGCCGGCAGACCGACGGTGCGATTCATCGAAGAGTCGCCGCCGGGAATTCCGAAGTCGATCATCGTCGATGTGATGTGCTCGGTGCGATTGGAAAACTCCGCGACGAAGGTGTGCTGGAGCACCAGCATGTCGCGCTCGCTCTCGTTATACGACATTCTTTCGAGCATGTGCGCAGTGAGAATGTCAACCGGCGCTTTTTCGTCGGGCAGCGGGCCCTCGCCGAGGAGTCCGAGCCACTCCATTTTCGAGATCTCGGGCCCGTCGGCCGCGATCCCGAGGTGTGACGCAAGCTTGTCTGCGAGATTCGAGGTATCGTCGGCGCCGATCAGCAGAGCTGTCAGGTCGGCAAATGTCTTCCCCTCGAGGCCCTCGATGCCATCTGTCCGCAACCAACCGATCCGTGCCACCTGTTTCATGGCCGCACACCAGCCCCGGAAACGCAACGTGCCACGGAACATGACGTCGTGAGGATCGATGCCATAGGTTTCGGTGTACGGCATGCTGTCGCGATTCGGATAGCCCTCGAGCGCAGTCTCGGTACCCTCGATGCCAACCGTGACCGGCCACACGTGATCGAAGAGCTCCTGTCCGGGCACCTCGACGACCTTCGCGTCGCGCCGGTACTGAGCATTGTTGAGACCAGCCAGTAGCACGCCGCGCGGGCTCCACGAAAACTTGTAGCCGAAGGGGTTGTCATTGGCTTCTGGTGCCGGCAGGCCGCCGCAGTAGGACTGGAAAGTCGTGATCTCGCCGCCCTCGCCCCGCACGCGGTCGATGACCTGCATCGCCGTCATGTGGTCGATGCCGGGGTCGACTCCGAGCTCGTTGAAAAGGATCACACCCTTTTCCTTCGCCTCGGCGTCAAGCGCCATCATTTCTTCCTTGACGTACGAGGTAGTGACCATGTGTTTGCCCCGGTTGAGGCAGGCCCGCGCCACCTGCGGGTGGAACTGCCACGGCAGCAGGCTCACCGCCAGGTCATGTTCGGCAATGATTGCTTCAAGTCTCTCCGGTTCAACGGTTACGTCAAATGCCATCGGCGTCCCGTTGGGGTGGCCGTCGAGGATGTCCTCCGCCTTACTCACCGTACGGCTGGCGACGGTGACGTGAAAACCGTTATTGAGCAGATATCGAACATGGGCACGGACCACCAGCCCGGCTCCGAACACCACAACTCGTTTCATGTGAACGTCCTTTCTCAGTGGCCACTCGCGGCCATTCATCGTTCCAGTATTTTGATTCAGTCCCCAAGAGTCGCCACCATCACGGCCTTGATGGTGTGCAACCGGTTTTCGGCCTGATCGAAGACTCGCGAATGTGGGCCCTCGAAGACCGCGTCTTCGACTTCCTGGATGTCGGGATTCTGTTTCGAGACCTCGGTGTCCAGATTGTGGAAGGCTGGCAAGCAGTGCAGAAAGATGGCGCCGGGCTTGCCGGTCAGAGACATCGTCTTCTCGGTGATCTTGTACGGACCCAGGGTCCTGATGCGCTCAGCAATGAGGTCTTCCTCCCCCATCGACGCCCAGACATCAGCGTAGATCGCGTCGGCGCCGGCGACGCCTTCATCGATCGACGAGGTAACCATGAGCGATCCTCCGGTGGAAGCCGCGATCTCCTCGACCGCCGCCACCAGGTCGTGCTCGGGGTGCAGAACTTCGGGTGAGACGATTCGACAGTGCATGCCGAGCTTGGCGCATCCCACCATCAGCGAGTTCGCGACGTTGTTGCGACCGTCGCCGACATAGGCCAGCGTCTGGCCCGCGAGATCACCGAATTCTTCCTCCATGGTCAGCACATCGGCAAGGAACTGCGTCGGGTGCCAGTCATCGGTAAGACCGTTCCACACCGGCACGCCGGCGTACTCGGCCAGGGTCTCAACCGTCTGATGGGCAAATCCACGGAACTCGATACCGTCGAACATCCGCCCCAAAACCCTGGCCGTGTCGGCAACGGTCTCCTTCTTGCCAAATTGGATGTCGCCCTTGCCCAGATACTCCGGATGCGCTCCCTCATCGATGCAGGCAACCGTGAAGGCGCAACGGGTCCTTGTCGACGGCTTCTCGAAGAGCAGAGCTATGTTTCGCGCATCGAGCCTGCGTTCCCGGACGCCGGCCTTCTTTTTGGCCTTGAGATCCGCCGCCAACGCGAGCAGTTCGCGAATCTCGTCAGGTGTGAAATCGAGAAGCTTGAGGAACGACCGTCCCTTGAGAGTTGCAGCCATCGCAGCCTCCAATGTACAGCTGCACTGGTGCTTGAATTCCGGCACCAGCGCCGCCGCATACTACTCCCAAAGAAAAACTTTGCCAAGGTCTACTGAGGAGTTCAGACGACTTCGATCAGCTATGCTCTGTCGATGCGGGTGGGCATGGTCGTCTTCGCCAACAAGTGGACCGGCGCGGGTGCCGTGGCGGAGCTCAATTGTCGTGCTCTGCACAGAATAGGGATCGACGCACGGCTGCTCTTTGTCGGTGGTCGCAACTTCGAACGACGTCTCGATGGGCACCCCTGGGCCACGCCTGGGTTGGTCAAAGAGCGAAATCCCACACATCTTCGTACAAACCTCCAGTCAGTGGAGTCACTGGCCGACAAGTGCGACGTCCTCATCTGTCACCTCCCCCACGACCACCTCCTGTGCGTGACCGCCGGCGCCCATCGCCGAGCCCCGCTGATCCGTGCATTCCGTAACCCCCGCCACATCCGCCCCGACCCCTACCACCGTTATCTCGATCGGCGCCTGACCGCGGCCCTGTGCTCGCACTCCGCCCTCGGCAGCGATCTCCGACGTGCCGCACCCGACCTGCCGGTAGCCGTTCTACCTGTGCCACTCGAAGACCGTTTCAAACCCGGCGACGGATCCCGATGGCGGGAACGTCTCGGAATAACGTCCGGGGCTCCTGTCATCGGCGTGGTCGGCAAGCTTGCGGAGGGGCGGGGATTCAGACTCCTCCTCGACACTGCAGCCCGGCTCGAAGCACCGGCACGTGTGGTGGTGGTCGGCCATGGCGAGCTCCAACCACAACTCAAAAAACACGCCCACGATCTCGGGCTGCATGGACGGGTCCACTGGGCTGGATATCAAGATGATGCCCTGCCTGAGCTTTACTCGGCCATGGACGTGGTTCTCTTCACCGGCCCCGGATCGGACTGGGGGCACCGCGCCATTTCAGAGGCTCAGGGCTGCGGCCGACCGGTGGTTGCCGTTTCGTGTTTGGGAGTCGAGGATCTCGTCGAGGAGGGTGTCACCGGACGAATCGTCCCCCGAAACCCATCCGACGTGGCTCGAGCCGTAGACTCTTTTATCGCAAACCCGAAGGTTTCACTTCGAATCGGCAACGCCGCAGCGACCGCCTCCGAGAATAGGAAGCTGGCAACCGTCGGCGGGGATTTCAGCCGGTTCCTCGAAGATGTCCTGTCTCAGGCCGAGCCAGACGAGCCCGATGAAAAACCGTCTTCACGTCACCATTCTCCTGGCAGCATTGCTCTTCGCCGTCTGCTCTCCCTCGCTCCTACAGGCCGACACCCTCGTGGTCCTCAATGAATCCGAGGCCGCGGCTTCGCTGATCGACCTCGAGAGCTGAAAGATCGTTCGCCTTCTCGAGGCTCGCCGCGAACCCGACGGAATGGCGCACTCGGCGTTAGAAGTCAAGAAGGACTGAGGTTCAGTCGGGATTTCGGATTTCGAATTTCGGATTTCGGATTTCGGATTTTCCAAATTCACTCCCGGAAGGACCACAGATCGCACGGATGGGTGCAGAACGAGCCAGCGACAGACTCGATTGATCTTTTTTGCGTCTTTGCGTCTTTGCGTTTTCAAAGGGCATGCGGGCAGTCTATTGGCTGAAAGAAACGGAAAATCGCACCCGTCGGGAACGGGAACGGGGACGGGAACGGGGACGGATGCAGTAGAATCGCGCGTCGACGAACGGAGAAACGGTAATGTCCCTGGATTCCATCAGAGAACGCGCAGCGGAGGCGCTCGCAGCAGCGCTGGAGGCGGCATACGACCATCGCCCGGACGAGGTCGCCTTCGAGGTGCCGCCAAAACGCGAGCTGGGTGATCTCGCCTGGCCGGGCGCGTTGCCATTGGCGCGTGAACTCAAAATGGCCCCGAGGCAGATTGCCGAAAAAGTCAACGAGAGCGCGAATTGGCCCAAGGAGGTCATCCGGGTCGAGATCGCCGGACCCGGGTTTCTCAACCTATACCTGGACCGCAACCAAATGCTTGCCGACCTCCTCTCCAGTGATCGAAATACCGAGACCTCGGGTGGAAGCAAGACAATCGTCGAGCACACCGCCATCAACCCCAACAAGGCCGCCCACATCGGCCACCTCCGCAACTCGGTGTTGGGCGATATCCTGGGCCGCAGCCTGCGCAGCCTCGGCGCCGAGGTGGAGATCCAAAACTACATCGACGACACAGGCGTCCAGGTCGCGGATGTCGTAGTTGGACTCCTCTACCTCCCGGAGCCGGAGCTCGCCGAGTGCTTGGGAATCGAGCCGTGCCGTCGCGATGAGCTCATTGAGAATGTGATGGAGCGGCTGCCGGGACCGGTTATTCCGCCTCCCTCGACAACGGACTTCGACGATCTCTGTTGGAACATCTACCCACGGGTCACCAACCGCTACGCTGACGACCCCGACTTCGCCGAGCACCGCGCCGAGGTTCTGCACCACATCGAGGAAGGCTTCGGCGACCTCGAGCTCGAAGCAGCGCTGCATCTCCTCCACGGATCGGTGGTGGCGGGCGAGGAATTCAACGGCCGCGCAGTGGCGTGCCTCGGTGCGGCAGTGGCCGACGGAAACGTGCGCTGCCACCAGGCCACCATGGCCCGGCTCGGCATCGCGTACGATCTGCTGACGCATGAGTCGGACATCCTCCACCTCGGTTTCTGGCAGCGAGCTTTCGAGATCCTGCGGGATGCTGGGGCCATCCGGTTGCAAGACGTGGGCAAGAACGCCGGCTGTTGGGTCATGTCGCTGGAGGCCAGCCCCGAATTCCTTGACATGGACGACCCCGACAAAATCCTGGTGCGCTCCAACGGCACCGTCACCTACACCGGCAAGGACATCGCCTACCAGCTGTGGAAGCTGGGCCTTCTGCTCGACGACGATGGAGCCAAACACGACTTCGGCTACCGTCCCTTTGGTTTCTGGGAGCAGCCCGGCTGGGCAATGCCGGTGACTTACGGATCGGGGTCCAGGCTTCTCGCCCGCACCACGTCGGACGCCAGCGACCGTGTGCCGGGTGCAGCCTTCGGCGACGGCCGGCAGGTCTACAATGTGATTGACGTCCGCCAGGCCTACCCGCAAAAGGTGGTCAAAGAGGCAGTGCGGGCCCTGGGCCACCCCGAGGCCGCCGACAACTCCATCCACTTCTCCTACGAAATGGTGGCGCTGACCCCTGGGGCGGTGCACGAGATCGAACGGCGCACCGAGGTCTCCTTCGGGCTCGACGATGAAGCCATGAGCAAGGCCTACATCGAAATGTCCGGCCGCAGAGGCATCGGCGTCAAGGCCGACGAGTTTCTCGACGTCTTGACCGACGCCGCGGAGGACTCGATCGTCGAACGGTTCGAGGGCGGAGGCCCACCGGCGGATGTCGCCGACCGATCCAAGGCGATCGCGGTTGGTGCGCTCCGCTACCTGATGGCGAAGCAGTCCCGCAACCGGGTCCTCGCATTCGACTTTGACGAGGCTCTTTCTTTCGAGGGGGACACCGGGCCCTACCTCCAGTACTCGGCGGTCCGCGCTCACAAGATCTTCGATAAGCTTCAGGCAAGGCGCGGCGAGGGCCGCCTCGAGGATGGTGAGATCGCGGACCTCAAGAGCGCCGAGATCGGAGACGATTTGTGGGAGCTGGTGCTGCAATGCGCCCGCCGCCGCGAGGTTGTCGGCCAAGCGGTCGCAAACCTCGAGTTCTCGCTCCTAGCCCAGCATGTGCACGAGTTGGCCCAGCTCTTCCACCGTCTCTACCACGCCCACCCGGTGGTGCCGGAAGAGAACGCGGAAACGAGGAGGCTCCGGCGAGCCGTTTTCACTCTCTTCGATTCGGAGATGAGGGTGTTGCTTGAACAGCTGCTGGGGATTCCAGTGCCGGAGGAGATGTGATTCGATTTCGGATTTCGAATTTCGAATTTCGGATTTTCCGCCCAACTGCCTCCATGATGACTGTGGGTGGTACCGGGGTCTTTTCCGGTCTCTTGTCCCTCATCTCTTGCTCGGGATCGAAGCGATTCAGTTCGCCAACGTTCGCTCGCGCCTTGGCCGCTTTCTTTGAAAAGACACACTCTCCTAGACACTGCAAAAGCAGATCTGCCCGGCGTGGGTGGCGGTCAAATTCGAAATCCGAAATCCGAAATCCGAAATTGGCTGGGTGGTCATGAAAGATCAGCAACGACGGGATCGATATCAGCGTATTGCG
>Ga0316198_10000014_pt1 | contig 60816 bp, 59 predicted proteins | sample OudBieAanoxic_MG_FD_204935 | JGI IMG/M metagenome (GOLD analysis project Ga0316198, IMG submission 204935) | Coastal sediment microbial communities from Oude Bieten Haven, Netherlands - site A anoxic | ecosystem: Environmental > Aquatic > Marine > Coastal > Sediment | place: Netherlands... | reverse complement strand
TAAATTTGCAAGAAAAAATCAGATTCCCGTCACCGCTTCACTAATGGGGCTGGGCGCGTTTCCAGGGACCGATCCGTTATGGCTGGGGATGCTGGGCATGCACGGCACCTACCGGGCCAACATGTCCATCGGAGCCTGTGATCTGTTAATATCCATGGGGGTCCGCTTTGACGATCGGGTCACCGGAAAAGTTGACACCTTCGCTCCGCACGCCAAAATCATCCATATCGACATCGACCCGACCTCCATCCAGAAAAATATACCCGTAACGCTTCCCATCGTGGGGGATTGCCGCCTGGCACTGGAAAATCTAAATCAATTGATCGATAAAAATGGAATGAACCAAGTGGCCGAATTGAGAAAACCATGGTTGAACCAGATTGAGGAATGGAAGAGTACACAACCGTTGGCCTATGAATCCGGCGAAACCATCAAACCCCAATTCGTCATTGAAAAACTCTATGAGCTCACTAAAGGCAAGGCCGTTATCACCACCGAGGTGGGCCAAAACCAGATGTGGGCAGCCCAATACTACCACTTTGATCAGCCGGACCATTTCATCACCTCCGGTGGTCTCGGCACCATGGGATTCGGTCTGCCGGCGGCCATCGGCGCCCAGATTGCGCAACCCGACAAAACCGTCGTCGATGTCGCCGGGGATGGCAGCATTCAGATGAATATTCAAGAGATGGCCACCGCCGTTCAATTCTGTCTGCCGGTGAAAGTCGTCATTCTGAATAACCAGTATCTGGGTATGGTCCGGCAATGGCAGGAACTGTTTTACGAAAAACGGTATGCCTGTACCTGCCTGGAGTGCGGGCCGGATTTCGTCAAACTGGCGGAAGCCTACGGGGCCGGTGGATTTCGAGCCACCAAGCCCGAAGAGGTCGAAGACGTTCTGAAAAGCGGCCTTGCCCATAACGGGGCGGCCATCATGGAATTCATGGTGGACAAGGAGGAAGGTGTCTATCCCATGGTGCCGGCGGGCGCACCGATTACAGAGATGTTGCTGGCATAAATGAAAGGATGGATGGCATGACAGCAGAGAAACATGTGATTTCCATGCTGGTGGATAATGAGCCGGGCGTACTTTCCCGGGTAGCGGGTCTTTTTTCGGGGCGCGGGTATAATATCGAAAGTTTGTGCGTGGCTGAAACCATTGACCCGGAAGTGTCTCGCATTACCCTTGTTACCCGGGCCGACGCGGCCATTTTGGAACAAATCGAAAAACAGCTCAATAAACTCATCAACGTCATCAAACTGAGAGAACTCTCTGGTCCGGAATCGGTCCAACGGGAAATGGCCCTGATCTGTATACGTGCCACGGCCAAGCACCGTGCGGAAATTCTGCGGATCGTCGACATTTTCCGCTGTAAAGTTGTGGACGTAGGCATAGAGCATTATATTATTGAAGTAACCGGCGATGATGGAAAGCTGAAGGCGCTCATTAACCTATTAAAACCGATGGGAATTGAAAAGATCGCTCGCACCGGCGTGATTGCCTTAAAGCGAGAACCCGCATAACCGGAGATTGGGATGAGAAAGGATGCCTAAGGGCGATGATCAAACATGTAAAGCGCAATCAACCTGGATCTTTGAATCCTTGCGCGCTTTTCAACAATTTTTAATTTAACCTGATTTTCATAAACAAAAAGGAGAAACCATGACAAAGATCGATTTTGGCGGCGTCATTGAAGACGTTATTACCCGGGAAGAGTTCCCGTTGGAAAAGGCGAGGGAAATTCTGAAAAATGAAGTGGTAGCCGTGCTCGGCTACGGTGTGCAAGGGCCGGGTCAAGCCTTGAACATGCGTGACAACGGAATAAACGTAATCATCGGCCAGCGGGAAGGCGGCGCATCCTGGGACAAGGCTGTAGCCGATGGCTTTGTTCCGGGCGAGACCCTGTTCCCAATCTATGAGGCCGCCCGTCGCGGAACGATCATCCAGTTTTTATTATCCGATGCCGGGCAGGTCTCCACCTGGCCTGCTGTCAGGGAATGCTTAAACGATGGGGATGCGCTTTATTTTTCGCATGGATTCTCTATTGCGTTCAAAGATCAGACGGAGATTATACCGCCGGGAAATGTGGATGTCATTTTGGTAGCTCCCAAGGGATCGGGCCGGACGGTGCGAACCAATTTTTTAGATGGGAGCGGGATTAACTCCAGCTACGCTGTTCATCAAGACGTCACCGGCCGGGCATTGGAAAGAACACTGGCAGTAGGGATCGCCATCGGGTCCGGATATCTTTTTTCCACGACTTTTCAAAACGAAGTTTACAGTGATTTGACCGGAGAACGGGGTGTCTTGATCGGCTGTCTGGCCGGCGTCATGGAAGCCCAGTACAACCTGCTACGTGAACACGGTCACAGTCCCAGCGAAGCGTTTAACGAAACCGTTGAAGAGCTAACGCAAAGTCTGATTCGGCTGGTGGGGGAAAACGGGATGGACTGGATGATGGCCAATTGCAGTACCACTGCCCAGCGGGGCGCTTTAGATTGGGCGCCGAAATTCAGAGACGCCGTCAAACCGGTTTTTGATGAACTGTACGAGAAAGTAACTTCCGGTGCAGAAACCAGGCGGGTGTTAGAGAAAAATAGTGCGCCTGACTACCGGCAACAACTACAAAAAGAGCTGGATGCGATCCACAACTCGGAAATGTGGCAGGCTGGCGAGGCCGTTAGAACCCTTAGGCCTGAAAACCAGACGATTTAAAGGCAGGCACCTGGAACCAAGGGATAGACTATTGCATCCGGATCGCCGTCAAATAAAATGGAATGTAAGAATTTATCTTATACCTAAATTGAGCGATTTTTTATGAAGCTATGTGCTGAGATATTGAGATGATCAGGCTTTCAAAAAACGCAGTCATACCCAGTGGATATGGCGAGTATTTTTGTGAGCCTTAGCGCTCAATAGATTGGTGCAGAGCGATTAAAAAATCGCTCAATTTAGGTTATATTCACCCTCTGAATAGTTACCCGAGGGCTCGTTTTCTAAACGTTAAAAAAGGTGAAAATTATGGACCCGGTAGTCTTATACGACACGACCCTAAGGGACGGTACCCAGGGAGAAAACATCAGTTTTACCGCTGAAGAAAAGATCGCAATCGCCCATCGCCTGGATGACCTGGGTATTCACTATATCGAGGGAGGATGGCCCGGTTCGAATCCCAGAGACATGCACTTTTTTGAGCTGGCAAAAAAAGAAACATTTCATACGGCCAAAATAACGGCTTTCGGCGCCACCCGCAGACCGGGCGTCTCACCTGAAAAAGATCAGAATATTCAAACCCTGATCGATGCCGACACTCCCGTGATAACCATTTTCGGTAAGACCTGGGACCTTCATGTTCATAAGGTAATGGATAATACCTTGGATGAAAACCTGGCCATGATCGCTGAATCCGTGGCCTGCTTCAAGAAACATGCACGCGAGGTCATCTACGACGCCGAGCACTTCTTCGATGGATACAAGGACAATGCCGAATATGCGATGCAAACGCTATTTGCGGCCATCGACGGTGGCAGCGACACCGTGGTGCTTTGCGACACCAACGGCGGTAACCTTCCTTTTGAGATAGAGGCCATTCTGACGGAAGTTAAGCAACAACTGATTGAAAAATACCCGCCCTCAACCGTCGCATCGAATATTAACATCGGCATCCACACCCACAACGACTCCGGAGTGGCTATCGCCAATTCCATCGTAGCGGTAAAGAAAGGTGCCATGATGGTTCAGGGAACTATTAATGGATACGGGGAACGCTGCGGCAACGCCGACCTGACGGCTATTATTCCGATCCTCTGCTTGAAAATGAACCGGCCATGTATTCCCATAAACAACTTGACCATGCTCAAGAAACTATCACGCTTCATCAGTGAAACAGCCAACCTGGTCCCCGCCAACAACCGGCCGTTTGTCGGAAAAAGTGCCTTTGCGCACAAAGGTGGTATTCACGTCAGTGCCGTGATCCGGGAACCCCGGGCTTACGAGCACATTTCCCCGGACCTTGTGGGCAACCGTCGCCGCGTCCTAATTTCAGACCTTTCCGGTAAAAGTAATATCGAATACAAAGCCAAGGAAATGGGCGTCAGTCTGGGTGGCAACGGCCATGACAGTCGCGAAATCGTTTCCAAAATCAAGGACCTGGAAGAACAGGGTTATCAGTTTGATGTGGCCGATGGATCATTTAAAATCCTGGTGGAAAAACTCACCAAGCAATATCAGCCATTGTTTGCGCTGGAATCTTTCCGCGTCACCATGGAAAAAGACAAGGAACAATCCTGCTCCGCTCACGCCACTATTAAGATATCGGTAGATGGAAATAAGGAAATTACTGCCGCCGAGGGCAAGGGACCGGTCAGTGCCCTGGATAATGCCCTTCGCAAGGCCTTAAACCAATTTTATCCGGGCCTTGATCATATGCGTCTGGTGGATTTTAAGGTTCGCGTCATTGACGGCCGCGATGGAACCGCCGCCAAAGTTCGGGTGTTTATTCAATCCCGGGACCAGGACGAAGTCTGGAGCACGATAGGGGTTTCTCACGATATCATTGAAGCCAGCTGGCAGGCGTTGGAAGACAGTTTTCAGTATAAATTATCCAAAAAACAGGAATAAAAAATTATAAATTAGAGGAGACAAGAATGAAACGGAGAAGAAACGCCGCGGGGGCTGATTTTTTAATCATCCCGCGGCCCATGCTTGGCGGACATGTTCTTTTCAGCAATGAAAAATGATTTCTAGATCTTTCACCAATAAGCAATGGAAGGAGCATCGCGACATGGAAAAAGTAATAATTTTCGATACGACTTTAAGAGATGGGGAGCAGTCACCCGGAGCAAGCATGAATGCAGCCGAAAAACTGCGGCTGGCCACCCAGCTGGAAAAACTGGGCGTAGATGTGCTCGAAGCGGGCTTTCCAGCGGCATCGGAAGGCGATTTTAACGCCGTATCCCAAATTGCCCGGAAAATGAAACGCGTGCGGGTGGCTGGCCTGGCACGGGCCGGAAAGAATGATATCGATCGGGCCTGGGGCGCCGTTCAACACGCCAAATTCCCCCGGATTCATACCTTTATCGCCACCTCCGACATTCACCTCGAATATAAGCTGAAGATGTCCCGGGAGGAAGTACTTAAAGCTGCGACCGAGGCAGTAACCTATGCCAAAACCTTGACGGATGATATCGAATTTTCTGCCGAAGACGGTTCTCGCAGTGACTGGGATTTTTTGTGCAAGGTATTTGAGGCGGCCATTTCCGCCGGCGCCACCACAGTCAACCTACCGGATACCGTCGGGTATGCCATCCCTGGGGAGTTTTCCGATTTGGTCAATTACATCCGCAAGCATACCCCCAATATCGACCGAGCCGTGTTGAGCGTCCATTGTCATAACGACCTGGGCCTGGCCACGGCCAACACCCTGGCAGCCATTAACGCCGGCGCGCGGCAGGCCGAAGTCACCATCAACGGTATTGGGGAGCGAGCCGGGAACACGTCGCTCGAAGAAGTCATCATGGCTTTGAACACCCGACCCAACTTTTTACCATTTGAGACCAATATCAATACCGCGCTGATCCACCCCAGTAGCCGGCTGGTCACCATGATCACGGGTATGATTGTTCAACCCAATAAGGCCATCGTCGGGGCCAACGCCTTTGCCCATGAGGCAGGCATTCACCAGGACGGCATGCTTAAAAACCCCATGACCTACGAAATTATGAGGCCGGAAGCCATCGGTTTAAATCGCAGTGAGCTGGTACTGGGTAAGCATTCCGGCCGGCATGCCCTACGGGAGCGGTTAAGTGCGCTGGGCTACGAACTGGCCGATGAAGAGCTGAACGTGGTCTTCAAAGCATTCAAGGATCTGGCGGACAAGAAGAAGCACGTCGTGGACGACGACCTGGAAGCCATCGTGGCCGAAGGCGTATTGCGAGTGGCGGATGTATTCAAGCTGGAGTATCTTCATATCGTCAGCGGCACTACCGTCATGCCCATGGCCAGTGTTCGCTTATCCATAAACGGTCGATCCGTCAAGGGGGCTGGTTACGGCAACGGTCCCATAGATGCGGCCTATAACACGATCGCCAAGCTGACCGATACGGAATCGGAGCTGCTACGGTTTACCGTCAGTGCCCTGACAGGCGGCACCGATGCGCAGGGTGAGGTGACCGTCCGCTTAAAAGAAAGCGGGCTGGTTGCGCTGGGCAAAGGGTCCGACCCTGACATTATCAGCGCCAGTGCCAAGGCATATGTAAACGGTCTCAATCGATTGGAATACCTGAAGACCAATCCGGTGAAAAGAGCGATTTAGGCAATCTCAATTGAGAAGAGAATAATAATGTTATAGGGGCGACTGGCTGGTCGCCCCTGCGGATTAAACGACCAAGTTCCGCTAGGTTGGTTTACTCACCTATTTCACCCGCCGGATATATTGTTTTCTCTTCCCGTTATCTGCCGCCACCGCCGGAAGAATCGTTGTTTTTACAGCATCAAATCCCAGCAGATCTTGTAGCTCCCGGTTAAGAGTTGATCCGGCGGCCACTTTTAAATCATCCGGCAGGGAAATAATCGTTTCCGTTTTCGATGGATCGGTTAGATGAAAAAATACCCGACAGGCTCCGGGATGACTGGACAAAACCCCATGAAGACGCTCTAAAATTTTCCGGTTCATCCGGTGGACATCTACCATCAAATGGATATCGGCAGTCCATGTTTCTTCGGCCTTCTCAATCGGGATCACATTGCCGGCCAGAATTTTTATATCCCTCTCTCTTTTCTGGACTTCTCCTTCGACAAAAACAACTTGTCCTTCGCTAACCAGCATTTCCACTTGTGAATACAGCCGGGAAAAAACTGTCACCTCTATTCCACCGTTGATATCTTCCAGAGAAACAAAACCCATGCGACCATTTTTGGAAGTAATTTCTTTGATGGCGGAGACAATTCCGCCAACCCGAACGGTTTGTCCATCCTTTTTTTCCGGCAGGGTCAGGGTATCCACGTCGGAATATTTTTCCAGCGCGTCCCGATAAGCATCCAACGGATGGCCACTGATATAAAAACCGAGCGATTCTTTCTCCAGGGCCAGCATTTCTTGCGGGTCCCATTCGTCAACTTGCGGTATGGTGGGGTAATTGGAAATGGATTCATCCACGCCAGTCATATCAAACAGGCCCATCTGGGGATTATTCTTTTCGCGTTGGATCCGTTGACCGTATTCAACGGCATCATCCAGTACGGCCATCATCCGCGATCGAAATTCGCCGGTACTATCGAAAGCGCCGCTTTTGATCAAGCTCTCGACCACCCGTTTATTGATTTTGGTCGAATCCATTCGTTCACAGAAATCGAAGATGCTTTTAAACCGACCTCCCTCCGACCGAATGGCAATCATCGTTTCAATCGCCCCCTCCCCCACGTTTTTCACGGCCACCAATCCGAAACGGATCTTTCTATCCTGAACGGTGAAGGTGGTTTCACTGGTATTGATATCCGGGGGCAGCACGTCGATACCCTGATGGCGACATTCAGCAATATATTTTACGACGCCATCCGTGGAATGCATGGCGCTGGTGAGCAGCGCCGCCAGCATCTCCACCGGAAAATGGGCCTTTAAATAAGCCGTCTGATAGGCAATCAGCGCATACGCCGCACTGTGGGATTTATTGAATCCATACCCACCGAATTTTTCAATCAAATCGAAAATGGTCGCTGCCTTGTTTTTCGGGATCTGATTGTCGGCGGCCCCTTCGATAAAACGCGAGCGATGTTCAGCCATGATGGTTTTGATTTTCTTTCCCATGGCCTTGCGCAAGTCATCAGCCTCGGCCATCTGATAATTGGCCAATACAGCGGCAATTTTCATCACCTGTTCCTGGTAAACAATGACGCCATAAGTGGGTTTTAAGATCGGCTCCAGTTCAGGCAAGAGATACTGCACTTTTTTCCGCCCATGCTTTCGTTCAACGAAATCATCCACCATCCCGCTTTCCAGGGGGCCCGGCCGATAAAGGGCGACCAGGGCAATGATATCATCGAAGCATTCCGGTCGAAGCCGGGCCAACAGGCTTTTCATACCCGAACTCTCCAGCTGAAAGACGCCAGTGGTATCCGCGGCCTGCAATAAACGATATGTATCGGAATCATCAAGGTCCAGTTCGGACATATCCGGGGCTTCCTTGCCTTGCTCCTCCACCAGACGAAGCGTTTCCTGGATAACCGTTAAGTTTCTTAACCCTAAAAAGTCGAATTTTATCAATCCTATTTTTTCAACATAATTCATGTCGTATTGGGTAGTCACCTCACCCCGTTTGCCACGATACAAGGGCATATAGTTCACCAGAGGTTTATCCGCGATGACCACACCGGCGGCATGGGTAGATGCGTGGCGTGGAAGTCCCTCCAGTACGCGGCAGATTTTGATCAGTTCAGCTACTTCCGGTTTAGCCTTGGCCATCTCGTTAATGCGGGGTTCCCTGGCCAGGGCTTCATCAAGGCTCACCCCAACCACATCCGGAACGATTTTGGCGATGGCGTCCACTTCCGGCAACGGAATATCCAGCGCCCGTCCCACGTCCCGAATAACTGCCCTCGTTTTCATTTTACCATAGGTGATAATCTGGGCTACATAATCCTCACCGCCGTATTTGTCGACCACGTATTTAAAAACTTCTTCCCGGCCGTTAATACAAAAATCCACGTCGATATCCGGCATGCTCTTGCGGGCTGGATTGAGAAATCGTTCGAAAATCAATCCGTACGCGATGGGATCCAGGTCGGTAATTCCCAGGCTGTATGCCACCAGGCTTCCCGCAGCAGATCCTCGGCCAGGCCCTACGGGAATATTTTTTTTCTTTGCATAGCGGATAAAGTCTGACACAATGAGAAAATAGCCGGCAAATCCCATTTCAACAATAATGGCCATTTCTTCTTCCAACCGCTTTTTATATAGGGCTTGATCGACCTGGGGATCCTTCCGGCGCACCTTTCCCATGACGGTTTCAAAACCGGTTTGCACCTGGTCACGAAAAGCATCTTCCACCGATTGTTCGGTACCGGTGTCAAATTTAGGAAAATGAAACGTATCAAAATCAAATTCCACCTGGCACCGTTTGGCTATCTCCACCGTATTAACCAATGCCCCGGGATAACCCTCAAAGTCGGCAGCCATCTCTTTCGGAGATTTAAAATAAAGCTGGTCGGTTTGAAACTTGAACCGGTTGGGATCGTGCATGGTTTTTCCTGTCTGGATGCACAAAAGTACTTCGTGCGCCGTGACGTCATCCCGGTCAAGGTAATGGCAGTCGTTGCTGGCCACTAGGGGAATGGAGAGCCGTTGACTCATTTCGCGCAGGGCTTCGTTGACCCGGGCCTGGGCTTTAATGCCGTTATTTTGTACTTCTAGAAAGAAATTCCCCTCGCCAAAAATCTCCTGGTATTCAAGCGCCGCTTGATCGGCTGCATCCATTTTGCTTTCCATAATACCCCGGGGAACTTCCCCCTGCAGACAGGCGGAAAGCGCGATGATCCCTTCGGCATGTGATCTTAATAGCGCTTTGTCCACTCGGGGACGGTAATAAAAACCTTCCAGATTGGCAATGCTGACCAAACGGCACAAATTCTGATAACCTGTAGTTGTTTCAGCAAGCAGGATCAGATGGAACCGTCTCCGTTTATCGACCTGGGTACGATCGCGGATACTGCGCGGGGCCACATAGCATTCACATCCGATGATCGGTTTAATACCAGCCGCTATGGCTTTCTTGTAAAAATCGATTGCGCCGAACATGGTCCCGTGATCAGTGATGGCCACGGACGTCATACCAAAATCCTTTACCCGATCCAGCAGCGGATCAATGCGGATGGCGCCGTCCAAAAGACTGTATTGAGTATGAAGGTGCAGGTGAACAAAATCAGGAACGGCATCGGCCATTTTTATAGTCCTCTTAGTAAGTCGCTTTATTTTTATTTGAAACTCAAAGCTGATGAAAACGAGAAAAGCAATTTTTAGATGTTAAGAAATGACTCCGATTTCAGACGGTTTCGTAATCCGTTTAAGGCAGACAAGATCAGGGCGCGCTTTTTTTGTTTTGTAAGGCGCACTTTTGTACGCCGCAGCAAATACGAAATGAAGCGCAACGCAGATATTGGGCTTTTTACGGAACCATCACTCAATCCGGTAATTCGGTGCCTCCTTGGTGATAATCACATCGTGGACATGGCTCTCGCGCATGCTGGCCGCACTGATTTTTTGAAAACGTGCCTTTTCTCTTAATTCCTCTAAAGTACGGCTACCCACATATCCCATTCCAGCTTTCAACCCCCCGATGAGTTGATGAATATTGGCTGCCAGAGATCCACGGTATGGGACCCGCCCCACGATGCCTTCGGGAACCAGTTTATCATCTTCCTCTTCCTCGGTCTGATAATACCGGTCCTTGCTTCCCTTTTTCATGGACTCCAGTGAGCCCATTCCCCGATATACTTTATAACTTCGCCCCTGAAAAAGCACCTGCTCCCCCGGGCTTTCATCGGTCCCCGCAAACAGGCCGCCGATCATCACCGCTTGAGCTCCGGCGGCCAACGCCTTGGTAATATCACCTGAATATTTTATGCCGCCATCGGCGATCAATGGGATGCCACTTTTAGCAGCGATGGACCGGCAATTCATAACGGCCGATATCTGGGGAACGCCGATCCCGGAAATGATGCGAGTCGTGCAAATGGAGCCAGGCCCGATCCCGATTTTTACGCCATCCACCCCGGCTTCAATCAGATCCTTGGCCCCTTTGGCGGTACCGACATTACCGGCGATTAAATCAATATCGGGAAAGGTTTGCTTTAATCGATCAACACCATCGAGGACATTCTTGGAATGGCCATGCGACGTATCGATACAGATCACGTCGGCTCCTGCCAATAACAAGGCTTCGGTGCGTGCCATCATTTCGGCTCCGACACCGACAGCGGCACCGACCCTGAGTCTTCCCCTCCGGTCCTTACAGGCAAAAGGGTATTTCTTGATTTTTTCAATATCCTTAATCGTAATCAACCCGACCAGTTGACCAGCTTTATCGACAACAAGCAATTTTTCGATTCGGTGGTCATGCAGCAATTGTTTCGATGCTTCAAGAGTAATCCCTTCCTCCACAGTGATCAGGTTATCCGATGTCATCACTTCAGAAACCTTTTTGGTCATATCGGTTTCAAAGCGTAAATCCCGGTTGGTCACGATCCCCATCAATTTTTGACCTTTTACCACCGGCAATCCCGATATCCGGTATTGTTCCATCAATTCAACCACTTCTCCCACTAACTGGTCCGGATGAACGGTCATCGGATCCACAATCATACCGCTTTCCGATTTTTTCACTTTATCTATTTCCCGAGCCTGGGATTCGATGCTCATGTTGCGATGAACAAACCCAACGCCTCCCTCTCGCGCCATGCTAATGGCAGTGGCGGACTCTGTGACCGTATCCATAGCCGCGCTGACCAGGGGGATATTTAAGGCAATTCGAGGGGTCAGCTGTGTTCCTATATTAACATCCTTTGGCAGGATGTCCGAGTAGCCGGGCAGCAATAGCAAATCATCAAAGGAATAACTCTCTTCAGGGGGAATGTTGATCATATATTACCTCCACAGTTTACGGCAAGCTGATTTATTTCTTTATCTAGTTTCCATCCATAAATGGTCTTTTTACCCAATCCCGGCATCAATCGGCGGGATCGCTAGTGCAGCGTACCACGGCACGCCTCCGTGTGATCCCTTGATGTCCTTGATCTTGGACAACAATCCTCATTTCTGAATTGGAAACGTCCCAAGTTGTCCTTCCTTAAAAAAATAATTATTGGATGGAGACTATTTTACAATCAATGGGTGATATTTGAAAAGGGGTGTAACAAATGACCCTGGCTTTCGCAATGCAATTTTTTGGATATTGACAACCCGACGGGATATGAATAGACATAAGGCTTTGTGATCATATTGAATTAAATAAAAAGAAGAGAACGGCACCAAAACGGTATGCTGCTAAAAATCAATCCTCACTCGCCACCCCAGAGATTAATCGACCGGGTAGTTAAGATTTTAGATCAAGGGGGTGTAATCGCCTACCCTACCGATACCTATTACGGAGTGGGATGCGATATCATGAACAAAAAAGCGATTTCCCGGATCTATCAAATCCGGCATCGAAAAAAGACCAAACCCTTCAGCTTTGTCTGCTCTGATCTAAAAAACATCAGCCACTATGCCAAGGTTTCTAACTATGCGTATAAAACCATGCGCCGGTTACTCCCGGGACCATATACGTTTGTTTTAGAAGGTTCCCGACAAGTACCCAAAATGATGTTGACCAAACGCAAAACCGCAGGGATTCGGGTGCCGGATCATGCCATCTGTATCGAGCTTGTGAAAGGGCTCGGTCGCCCCATCCTCTCTACCAGTGCCAAGTCTCTGGAAAACACCAACTTTCTTGACCCGTCCTTGATCCATGATTATTTCGGAAAGCGTATTGACGTGGTCATCGACGGTGGGGTTGTACCTGGTCAGCCCTCCAGTGTGATCTCGCTGATCGATGACGAGCCCAGGATAATCCGGAAGGGATTGGGAGATGTGTTTAGTTTTGAATAATCGCAGGAGTTAGGTTACAATAATTGTCCAATACAGTGCCAAATTTCATATGCAACCCCCCTTGATCTCTGGCACCTGTCACCCGCCGGCCGTTGCGTTTTTATTCAGCCGGCAGATAAAGATAACCGGCATATAATTGCTTGAACAACGTTTTTTCCATTAAAATCTTCAGCGTGGTTTCGGAAAAATATTTAAGAAGAGAAAACGCTTTGTCCCGTGCGTATACCGCTTTAACCTCCCCTTCAACCCCGGCCAGGCGTCCGGCCCATTGAACGGCATCGTCCATATTTCCTAATCGATCGACCAGTCCCATGTTTACAGCTGCTTCGCCGGTAAAAATTCGGCCATCCGCGACTTTTTCAACCTTATCGATGGCCAACCCCCGACCCTCAGCGACATCACTGATAAACTGACGATGAATCCCATCGGTAACTTGTTGAAGTAACTGTTTCTCCTCGAGCGACATGGTTCTGGCCGGTGATCCGATATCCTTATATTGTCCGCTTTTCACAACTACAGGAACCAGTCCGATCTTTTCAAGTAGCTGTTCAAAATTCGTATATCCCATGATCACCCCGATACTGCCGGTGATGGTACCGGGATTGGCCATAATTTTATCAGCCCCGGCAGCAACGTAATAACCGCCGGAGGCTGCCAAAGCTCCCATGGAAGCAACCATTTTCTTTTTTTGCTTGGTTTTAATTATTTCGCGATAAATTTCCTGGGCAGGCCCAACGCTGCCTCCGGGAGAATTAATCCGAAGGACAATCGCCTTGATGGTTTTATCTTCACGGAATTGTTTCAAGTGAGCAGTGGTCTTACGAGAATCGGTAATCACGCCCGTAAGCTCCACCACTCCGACCTTCTCCTTCCCGCTAGCCCGCAGTTCACCGAAATTATTGAGTTTCCCGAAACCAAGGGTGATAACCAGTCCCAGCACAATAATGGTGACCGAAACAATTCCCGAGAAAACAAGAATTGAAAAGAGAAATGGGTGCCTGCGAGAAAACAAAACCTAAATTACCCTTAAGGACCTCCTTACTCTCCAATATCTGTTACTTTTTCTTTTGCTGGATCTTCTACTTTTTCTTGGCTGCCATCCGCTTCGATTTTTTCCGTCTCGCGATCCTTGAGCTCAGTATTTTCGACGTCTTCAATTTTAATCGGATCTTTGGTAGTCAATGCTTCCGTTTCTTCCACTTCGATGGATTCCAATTTATTATTATCAAGTTTTTCCTGAAGATTTTCTCTTAGAATTTCGCCGAAAGTCGATGTGGGTGATTTAGCCGTATTAATGTATTCATTCAGCAGGCTTTGATCATCCTCCATTTTCATACGTTTAACGGAGAGCCCGATTCGCCGCTCTTCGCCATTTATATTCATCACTTTGGCTGTGATCAGATCGCCGACATTAAACATATCCACCGGCGTTTTTACCTTCTCTTTGCTGATCTCCGACACATGTACCAATCCCTCAATTCCTTCTTCCAGTTCTACAAAAATGCCAAAATCGGTAACATTCGTGATGGTGCCGGTAATCTCCTTTCCGACGTCGTAGCGATCACTAATCGTACTCCAGGGATCGGGTTCAAGCTGCTTGATTCCCAGTGAAAATCGCTCCCCTTCCTTATTGATGTCAAGCACCTTGGCTTGGACCATGTCCCCTTTTTTATAAAGCTCGGAAGGGTGTTTGATCCGTTTGACCCAGGAAATATCCGAGATATGAACCAACCCGTCGATGCCCTCATCAATACCGACAAACATACCGAAATCGGTAATGTTCTTAATTTTTCCTTCGATGATGGTGCCGATTGGATATTTTCCCGAGATCTCGTCCCATGGGTTGGGAACCACCTGTTTTATGCCGAGCGAGATCCGTCGGTTTTTCGGTTTGATATCCAGCACCACCGCCTCGACTTCGTCTCCCACGGAAACCACCTTGGATGGATGACGGATTTTCCGGGTCCAGGACATCTCCGACACATGAATGAGTCCCTCGATACCCTCTTCCAGTTCTACAAACGCACCGTAATCAGTCAAACTGACAACCCGACCGGTGACGCGTGAGGTAATCGGATATTTTTCCTCTGCCGATAACCACGGGTCCGGAGTCAATTGTTTGATGCCAAGAGAAACCCTTTCTTTGTCTAAGTCAATATTCAGGATCTTAACAGTGATCCGATCTCCCACAGAAAAAAGATCGGACGGATGCTTAACACGTCCCCAGGACATATCGGTAATATGGAGAAGGCCATCTACGCCACCGAGGTCCACAAACACACCGTATTCGGTAATATTTTTGACTTCCCCTTCCACTTCCCCACCCTCGCATATCGATGCCAGGGTGTCCGTCCTCTGGGATTCCCGTTCAGCTTCCATCAGAACCCGCCTGGAGAGAACGATATTGCTCCTTTTACGGTTAAACTTTAACACTTTGAATTTGAAGGTGCCACCAACGATATCGTCAAGGTGACGCACAGGACGCAAATCCGCCTGCGAACCGGGTAAAAAGGCCTGCACACCGACATCTACCGAAAACCCACCTTTGACTCGACTCGAAATGACCCCCTCGATGGCTTCTTCTTCCTTGTAAGCCTGTTTGATGGCATCCCAAACCTTGACCTTTTCGGCCTTTTCCTTGGATAAGTTGACAACCTCGTTTTCATCATCCCAGAATTCCACCATGACTTCCACACGATCACCGATCTCGGCAACTACGTTACCCGATTCATCGAGAAATTCATCGATGCGGATTTGTCCTTCGGATTTGTAACCGATATCGACAAGGACATGATTCTTGTCGATGGAGATGATCCGACCGGTAACGACCTGACCCTCTTCAAACTGCTTGAAGCTTTCCTCGTACATTTCCATCAGGGATTCCATGGTCTCGGCCGGTTCCGGCCCGGATGATTCGGATGATTCGGATGATTTTTCGGACGGCGCCATCTCATCACTCGACGAGCTGTCATTTTCCGACACGGTTCCCATCTCCGCGGTCACGTCTAGCTCATTTACCGGCCCTGCTTCAGTTTCCTGTGGCTTGTTTTCATTCATTTGATTGGTTGACATGTTTTCACCTGCATCGTTCATTGACTTAATCCCCCTTGGCAATATTTGTCTCTGCGCCACGTTCTTTGATAACGCATAACCTTAATTAATAACAAAGTATAAATGAATATACAACTAAAAAATGCCTAATTGCTGCAAAATATAATAATTATCGGGAAAAAAAGAGAGGGGATTAGAACCGATCAAATGATCGACCCATTCAGAGCACGCTTCTTTGTAGAAAACGGTCGGTAACATACGCTATCATAAAATCCACCACCTGACGGATGGACAGATCCGTTGTATCCACATAAACGGCATCAGCGGCTGCTTTCAGAGGTGCCACGGTCCTCGAAGAATCATTTTTATCCCTTCGCGTCATATCCTCTTGAACCTGTTCTAGAGTAAGGTCATGGGTTATCTCGCGATGCCTTCTTTCGGCCCGCACCTTTATATCAGCGTCCAGAAAAAATTTAACGTCGGCATTCGGGAAAACCACGGTTCCCATGTCACGCCCTTCAAATACCGCCTGACGATCACGACCGAGATCCTGCTGTAATTTCAATAGATATCGGCGAACCACCGGTCGGGCAGAAACCGCCGAAGCGGCCATGGAGATATCCGGCATCCTGATTTCCCTGCTAACATCGGCTCCGTTAACAAAGATATGCAAGCCGTCCTTTTCAGTCACCATGTGGATGGCTATTCGGCGGCATAACCGATCCAGAGCATCATCATCATCCAGTTTCATTTTAGCGTTAACGGCTGCAAACGCGACACCGCGGTAAAGGGCCCCAGTATCCACATAATCGAACCCCAGTCCCTCAGCCACCAAACGGCTTACCGTGGTCTTGCCCGATCCAGCCGGCCCATCGATGGTAACGATAAAAGATCCGCTAACGATGGCGCCATCATTTTTCATCTATCAACCCGCATTATTCAATTGATTGGATTTTGGCAAGGGACTGGACTAGCCGCTCGTTCTCTTCAGGCAAACCAACATTCACGCGAATGTATTGGGGGTAGCCATAAGCAGACATGGATCGGACAATCACCCCTTGTCGGAGCAACTGCTCGTAAATATCATCCGCGGACGTGACCACATCAATTAGGAAGAAATTTGCCTGGGTGGGAAAATAACGAAAACCGAGATCGTCCATTGCACGGGTTAAATAATCGAGCCCATCGCGGATTAGCCGCTGGGTTTTATCGATAAACTCTGTATCATCCAAAGCGGCGGCGGCACCGGCCTGGGCAGGGATGCTCACGTTAAACGGGATCCGGACACGGTGAAGAATAGCGGCAATGTCAGGGGCCATCAATCCATAGCCAATGCGTAGTCCGGCCAACCCGTAAATTTTGGAAAAGGTGCGTAAAGTCACCACAGCCCGATTACCGCCGATATATTCAATCCCCCGGGGACAATCGTCTGAGCGCACAAATTCCCCGTAGGCTTCATCCACCACGACCACCAGATCGGATGGGATTCTTTCGAGGAATTTTTCAAAAGCTTTCCGTGAAACAACAGTGCCAGTGGGATTATTGGGGTTACATAAAAAAACCATGCGGCAGTCGTCGGTAACTTGTGCCAGCATTGCTTCGAGATCAATCGTCATATTCCTTAAAGGAACAAACCGGCACTCCGCACCGGCCCACCGAACAACCAACTCATACATCAAAAATGAGGGTTGCGGGATGATCGCCAAATCACCGGGACGTAAAAACGCCCGAGCGAGCATGGTCAGCACCTCATCTGATCCGTTACCCAACACGATGGCTTCAGGGTTCAAAGACAATTGCGTCGCCAGGCGATGAATCAATTCGTGCCCCCCATCATCGGGATAACGATGCATGTTATCCAGACCCGACCGAATCGCATCCATGGCCAGAGGAGACGGGCCCAAGGGGTTTTCGTTAGACGCCAGCTTGATGGAGTCTCGAATACCATATTCGCGCTCAAGCGCTTCGATCGGTTTTCCCGGAATGTATGCTTTCAGCGAGCGGATATGTTCGGGAACGGTGAGTGACATGGGCTTCAGGTTCACGACTTCTCAACCCGCTTGAGCCGCTTTTGAACCCGCTTCAATCGCTTTCATGTTGATCGGAATCAGTTTTTCTTTTTGGGCAAACTCCGCCTTGACACATTCGCGCAACCGGTCAAGATCAACCACCTTGGAGCGGGCCACAAAGGACGCCAGGGCGACAATATTGGCGGCCCGGACATTCCCAATTGATTTGGCAATATCGACTACTGGTACGGATAGTTCATCCACATCATTACGTCCTGATTTAATATCGATTAGAGAACTGTTGATAAAAACTACACCCCCGGATTTCACCATCGGTGCAAATTTCTCCAGGGACGGCCGGTTCATGGCTACCAGGTGCAAGGGATTACGGATAATCGGGGAGCCGATGGGCCGATCACTGATCACCACCGTGCAATAGGCCGTACCACCCCGCATTTCCGGCCCGTAAGATGGAATCCATGCCACTTCATGCCCTTCTTCCATGGCCGTATGGGCTAGAATTTTTCCGATTAACAGGATCCCTTGGCCACCAAATCCGGCAAACATGACTTCACTTTGCATTTATCCCTCTCGAGTAGACGCGTAAAAATTGTTTACGACCAACTTTAAAAAATTTATCTGTTTTGACAAGTCAACTCCCTTCGGCTAAAGCCGAAGGCTTGGGGTCCAGGAATCCAAGGGTTCGAGGGGTCAAGTGAAAAGACCATCCCAGCCTTTGCTTGAATCCTTGAACCCTTGACCCCTTGAATCCTTGCGGCAGCATCAACATTTAAACTAAAGTCTTCGCCTAAAGGCGAGGGTTTTTCTCCCATTCCCCGAGTGGGACAATAACATCGGATTCTAAATTGCCAATAGGCTATTGCCGCTTGACGAAATCAGTCGAACCTTTCACGCCGATATCCTGAAAATGGTTGCAATTTTAAGCCGCTAGCCGCCCTTCTTCCGGAGTTTTAAAATCACCCAAAGGGTAGTAGGGTAACATGTGCGCTTCTGCCCAGTCCAGAGATTCCACCGGCGTCATTCCCCAATTCGTGGGACAATTACTGATGACTTCAACAAAACTATAGCAACGATTTTCCATTTGATAGGTGAAAGCCTGCTTGATTGCTTTTTTAGCTTTGACGATATATTTGGGCCGGATCGCCGCCCGCCGAACAACGTAACCCGGCGTTTCCAAGGTAGCAATTAGTTCGGCCACCTTGATAGGCATACCAACTACTTCCGGATCGCGCCCCATGGGAGATGTTGTCGTTCGCTGGCCCGGCATGGTGGTAGGAGCCATTTGGCCACCAGTCATCCCGTAAACAGCGTTATTGACAAAAATGGTGGTAAACTTCTCGCCGCGGTTGGCGGCGTGAATGATCTCAGCCATACCGATGCTGGCTAGGTCCCCATCTCCCTGATAGGTAAATACCATCAAATCAGGACGAACCCGCTTAATCCCGGTGGCCATGGCCGGTGCCCGGCCGTGGGCGGCCTCCTGGAAATCAAAAGTAAAATAGTTATACGCCAGTACTGCGCATCCCACCGGCGCGATTCCGACGGTACGCCCCCGGATGCCCAGTTCATCAATGACTTCAGCCACCAGCCGATGGATGACGCCATGGGTGCATCCAGGACAATAATGAGTAACAGCGTCCGAAAGGGCTTCTGGCCTATGAAATGTCTTTCCCATGGATTATCTCCCTATTTAGGATTGACGTTTGTCAATCTTCAATCATCCCTTTACCGCCCCCATTACCTCTTCCGGGGTCGGTACATCGCCACCACATTTCCCGTACCAATAAACCGGCCGTTCGCCCATTACGGCCAGACGTACATCTTCAACCATCTGACCCATGCTCATTTCAACACTATAAACACTCCGGCAGCTTGCCTTGGCAGCAGCATCGTGCACAGCCTGTTCGGGAAACGGAAACAAGGTCTGGGGCCGGATCATACCCACGTTGACCCCCTCTTTTTTCAAGTTATCGATGGCGGTCCGGCAGACACGGCTCATGGTGCCATAACTAACGATGAGACATTCATAATCCGAATCGGTATTGTATGTATCAAAGCGGATCTCTTCCTGGGCCATGCGATCGTACTTAGCCTTAAGCATAAGGTTGTGCTCATTTAACTCACCGGGAACCAGGTAAAGCGATTTGACCAGGTTACGCGTTGTCGCACCCCGGGCATCCATGCCGCTGGTGGCCCAATCATCTTTATTGCTCGAATCGGTTCGAAAATTATCTGGAAAGGCTACCGGCTCCATCATCTGGCCGATAAGGCCATCACCTAATATCATCACCGGATTGCGGTATTTTTCGGCCAGCGGGAATGCTTGCATTACCATTTCCACAGCCTCTTGAACACTCGCCGGGGCCATGACCAGCATTTTATAATCGCCGTGTCCGCCTCCTTTGGTGGCCTGAAAATAATCTGCCTGGGAAGGAAGTATACCCCCCAGACCGGGACCGCCCCGCATAATGTTCACAAAAACCGCCGGGCATTGCGCACCGGCGATATAACTGATCCCTTCGGACATTAAACTGATGCCGGGACTGGACGAAGTGGTAAAAACCCGCTCACCACAAGCGGCTGCACCGAAAATCATATACGATACAGCCACTTCACTTTCTCCTTGTAAAAATACACCTCCCGCTTCCGGCATGCGCCGTGACAAATACTCGGCCACTTCCGATTGAGGTGTAATCGGATAGGCAAAATAATTTAAACACCCGGCCCGGATGGCGGCTTCGCCGATGGCTTCATTGCCTTTCATTAAGACTTTACCCATTGTCTCCTCCCTTACTTACGACGACGTCTTTTCTTCAACTGTTTCAGCAATGGTGATGGCCACGTCCGGGCAGATACGACAACAGGTGGCACAAAAAACACAATCATCGGGACGCGCCTGATAAGCCGGAAAATAACCTTTTGGGCTCACCTGGTTGGCGATTTCCAATACTTTTTTCGGGCATACGGTGACGCAGAGGCCGCAACCTTTGCAGTATTCAATGTCAATAGAATATTTATATGTCATTTCGTCAACTCCCCTTTCATCATTTCCAAGGGCCGCATAGAACTAAATTCCTGCCCCGGTTCCTTGTTTTTCTGGAGCTTCACCATCAGGCCTGGCCCTCAATCTTTAGACCCGGGCCTTGACCCTTAAAGCCGACCGGTGAACGCCAGGGGGGAACGAGTTGGCGATGAATAGGCAGCACCGGGCAGGAAAATCGATTTGGATCAACCCCATCCAGAACTCTTTTCTGGGCAGTAATAAACAATAGCGGAAGTTCACTTTCGATGGATAGCTTACGCATAAATGTATAGCCAATTATAATATCATCAAGGGTTGTTTCATCAATCAAATTAGCGTTCCCTACCAGACCGGTAACGGTCATCCGGGCCGCGTACTCAATCTTCTCCCTTATTTTCAAACAACCTTCGATCGTATCGGTATACGGCCGATAGGGATTAACCACCTGAAGCATCTGCACGGATTGGTCGTGTAGCGGTTCATATAGAGACGATAATACCGTTGCCCCGACTTCGTCACCACCGGCATCCAAAAGGGTTAACTGACTCGGCTGACGGATCATCCCGGCCACTTTCGGACTCAAGATGGGAAGGTCGGCATGAACGTAACGTTCCGGTGGTATTACCACTTCGATTCCCATTTGGCCGAGAGTACCACGCACTTCACGGCTTCGAAAATAGGGATTGACCAGATCGAGGTCGGCAATCCTCACATCAATGCCCGCCTGCAATCGATGAACCGCCAGATTGACGGTAACTTCCGTCTTACCGCTGCCGTAGTTCCCCACTACAGCCACAATTCCTTCAAGATTGATCCCCGTCGCCAACCAAACACCTTATTTTTTTACAACCCATTTAATGCCGAAGCCCGTTTGTATTTTCAACGTCCTCTTTTGTCAAGCCATGTGCAGACGATTCATGGCGAAATAACCAAACTTTTTCTCCACCTCTTTCGTCATTTCAGCCCGTATGCTATACATCCTTCCGAGAGAATCGCACCCGGCCAAATTAGCATCATCGGCTATCATCCCGTATGGATATGTTAATGACAATCGTTCAAACCGGTCTTGAAAAAATGATCGCATCACCGCCTGAATATTTATCCGGGCGTCGTCTGGGACTGTTGTGCAATCCGGCATCAGTGGACGGTAAGTTGCGCCATGCCCGTGAACTGATCAACGACCGCTTTCCCGGCCAACTGACCGCTCTGTTTTTCCCACAGCACGGATTTTTTTCGGAAAAACAGGACAACATGTTGGAATCAATCGACATGCGGGACCCGAAATTGGATATCCCGATGTTCAGTCTTTATGGGAAAACCCGGATCCCTACCACTGATATGCTGAGCCACCTGGATGTCTTGGTAATCGATCTTCAGGATGTGGGCACGCGAGTATATACCTTTATCTATACTGTTTCTCATTGTCTTGAAGCCGCCCGACAACACGGTAAAAAAGTGTTGGTCCTCGACCGGCCCAATCCGGTAAACGGATTGTCAGTGGAAGGAAATATGCTGAAACCTGAATGGGCCTCTTTTGTGGGGCGCTATGAAATCCCCATGCGCCATGGATTGACCATGGCGGAGCTTGCGCTGTTGATCAATGACCACTTTAAAATCGGATGTGATTTATCGGTTATCTCCATGACCGGTTGGCACCGCAAAATGTTTTTCAATGATACAGGTCTATTCTGGGTACCACCGTCTCCTAATCTCCCGACGCCAACTTCTGCACTGGTTTACCCGGGCCAAGTTTTGTGGGAGGGAACCAACGTTTCTGAAGGACGGGGAACTTGCCTGCCCTTTGAACTTTCTGGTGCGCCCTACACGGACCCTGACAAAATTATCGCTTCTATTGGCGGTCGGTCTCAGATGGGCGCTGTTTTGCGGCCAGCGGCTTTCGAGCCTGTTGCCAATAAATGGAAAGGCAAACTATGCCATGGGTTTCAGATTCATATAACCGATCCGTATTTGTTTAGCCCGTATCATTTAACACTCAAGCTGGTTCAGGCGACCATGGAACACCATCGCGCTGATTTTCGTTACAAACCACCGCCTTACGAATACGAATATGAGCGCCTTCCCATTGACCTGATCATCGGGGACAGGGACATCCGCCTTCAAATCGAGAATTTGGAACCCATAGACACCATCGAAGCATCATGGCGACCGGCATTGGAAGCGTTCATCGAATCCAGCCGCCCCTACCTGTTGTACCAACCATCTTCCCAAAGAGAAATCAGATGAGCAAAGTTGAAGCCCAGTGGCAGCGCATGCAGTTTAAAGGAAACAAGGTATGGATGATGGTCAACACGGAAGGAAACCCCATCGTCAGAGAAAATAAGGTATTGATTAAATACAACTTAAAGCAGGACTATGAATATTGGGTGCATGAAAAAAGCATCTCAGATATCGATTCGAAACAATTGAAGCAGAATTTTCCCGGTAAAAAGAAATTCCGTCATGAAGAAAAATCCTCCTCTAAAAAGGCAGCAATCCATGAAACGGCCAGACAGCAAGATGCCGTTGTTATCTTCACCGACGGTGCTTCATCAGGAAATCCGGGTCCAGCCGGTATCGGCGTGGTAATGCGCCATGGAGAACACAAAAAGGAGATATCAAAAGCGATTGGGAAAGCCACCAATAATATCGCCGAACTGGAAGCGATCCGGGCGGGCCTGGCCGCGTTAAAAAACACCCATCTACCGGTTCGGGTCTTTACGGACAGCGCTTACGCGCAAGGCGTTTTATCTTTAGGATGGAAAGCCCAAAAAAACACTGCATTAGTACGGTCAGTCAAACAATTAATGTCGCAATTTAAGGATATAGAATTGATAAAAGTTCCCGCCCATTCGGGGATAGCGGATAATGAGCGGTCTGATGCCCTGGCCGTCGCCGGAGCCAAGGCGAACAAAAAGAAACTTAAGAGCAAACCACAAGGCGCTAATGATAATGAAGCTCTGTAACCACTAATAAACCCCGCATTCAATCCAAGAATGCAGGGTTTAAATTTTTCCCGAATGACCTGATTATGCTTTTTCTGATTTCAGGGTATCGATCTCTTTTTTCAACTCGCCAATCTCTTGTTTGTATTTCTCGCTATCATCGCTCATAGTCATATCAGCCGGACTGCTGTCTTTCTTCCAGGTATCCTTTAATTCGTCAAACCCCAGGTAAAGGGCCAATCCACCACCTAAAAGCAGCATAATCGGCAACACGCCGGCAATGACCTGAAGAAACTCCCCAAACCAAATCGAAATTCCGATTAAACCAAGAACCGCTGCAACCGCGCCACCAATTAACGTTTTCATAGAAAAACACCCTCCTCATCCTTCTTTTCGCATAAAATTGTAATAAAATTATTTACTTGATTTTAACCGCCAGCCTGACAATCATGTCAAATTTCATTTTATTCTCGCACTACCTATCACGCGAAAAAGAATAACGCAAGAATAAAAATAATGCAAGGTTGCAAAGCCAATCTGCTTTTGATAACTTTTAAGTATTGATTTGATGTCAATCAGATCCTAACTTTGATGGTTTTGTAAAAGTCTGAAATCCTTTTCGAGCGTCATTCCGGTAAAATCCGGAATCCAGTTATTTCAATATCTTCTGGGTGCCGAATCAAGTCCGACATGACGGTTGCGAAATTATTCACCAGTTTGTCAACTTTTAACCTTCGAAAAATTTAGCTCTGTGAATATGTTGATCATCTCGAAAATTATATTTTAAGTATGACCCCTGAAATGGGTATAAAAGATCATATTTCAAAGATTTCAACCTTTAAAGCAGACCATTGGCTTTATCCGACCCACGCCAAAATACTACTGCAAATTTAATACATGAACCATGATTAATAAATTACGGCAATCCCCTTTAGGGGGAAAGATAAAAACGATATTGAACCGGTTGCTACAGGGGAGTCAGGATCATTACTTATGCATGCTGCCTTACCCAACAGGACGCCTATCTACCTGGTTTTTAAAACATTTCTACTCGGGAATCAGGATAGATCCGGACCAGACCGATCTGATTCGTAATACCCCCAAAAACGCCATCATCGTCTATGTGAATAAATTTCGGAGCAACTTTGAATACCTTTTTTACCATACCCGCTACGGCGCTTTGGATCTACCCGTACCTGAAATCTGGCTAAACGCTAACGCCGTTGTCTGGCAACCATTATCAAGGCTTTTTCGGACTTTTTTAACCCATACCCACCACGCCATTTCAAAACGCCGTATCCTGACCCCCTATAAAAGTGGTTATATAAACCGAGCTTTGACGGGGGGTAAAACAGGTATGCTGTCCCTAGTCGGGAAGAAGGGCTTTGACCGCTGGTTCATAAAAACCAAAACCGACCCCCTTAAATACCTTATTGAACTACAACGAGAGACTAACCGGCCCATTATTCTGGTTCCTCAGCTTCAATTCTATGACCGAAAGCCAGTCAGCCGTACGGTGACATTTACAGATGTAATCTTCGGCAATCGGTATAAACCCGGTAAACTCCGCCGGCTGGTCACCATGATCAAAAAACCGGGTAAGGTGTTCGTTGAGATGGCTGGCCCACTGAATCTGATCGATTTCCTGGCAGTACCGGAACATCGCCGTCGCAAAGATGATCACCTGGCCTTGTTGCTTCGCCGCAAACTTCTTAAAAAAATTAATCAGCACCGGCAGAGCATCACTGGCCCGATCATCAAATTCCATGAGGAACTCAGGGAAGAGATTCTCACCAGTGAGCGCTTACGGGAGTATATGGTTCGTCACGCCGAAACCAAGGAAATACCGATTCACAAGGTTCGTAAAAAAGCGGCCAGCTATGTTGATGAAATTGCAGCCCGCTACTCACCTACTTTTGTCAATGCCGTCGCCCCCATTGTCGGATGGCTAATTAATTCCATGTTCGACGACGTGGCGGTTAACAAAGAGATTTTTCTCCGCTTGAAGGCAATCGCCCGAAAGGGTCCGCTGATCTTTGTCCCCTGCCACAAGAGCCATATGGATTACCTGATCCTGCCATACGTTCTGTATATGAATAATTTGCCCGCGCCGCATATCGTTGCCGGAAAAAACATGTTCTTTCCACCTTTTGGCACCATTGCCAGGGCAGGCGGTGGGTTCTCCATCAGACGCACATTTCGAGGAGCAGCGTTCTACTCCAAAGTGTTCTCGGAATACATTCATAAGCTTCTCCAGGAAGGGTTTAATATTAAGATCTTTATTGAGGGGACCCGTAGTCGTTCAGGTAAATTGCTCATCCCCAAACTCGGGTTTCTTTCCATCCTGTTAAATGCCTATAAAAATAAAGCCTGCAAGGAAATGTCCTTCGTGCCAATTTTTATCGGATACGATCACGTCCTGGAAGAAAAATCATATCTGCACGAACAAGAGGGGGGCGAAAAAAAACCTGAAAGTATTTGGCAGGTGTTCCGGGCCAGGAAATTCTTAAAAAAAAGATGGGGACGGGTCTCTATTCGATTTCACGAGCCATTGCGCTTATCGTCTCTCGAGGCCGATCAGGCACATCTTGTTACCGCAATGACGTCCAAGGAGCTAAATACTTTTTGCCGTGATTTGGGGTTTAGGATTATCAACGCCATCGACCGATCATCAAAGGTCACTCCCTATGGGTTGGTGGCGGCCGCTTTACTAAACGGTGACCAGGAGCGCATTACTTATGATCATCTCATGTCTTATATTAATACCTATTTAAATTATCTAATCAGCCGGAGGGCAGAGATAGTGGACACTCTTTTAATGGATCCGGCCCATTCTATCTCACAGGTGCTTGATGATTATATCCAGCGCGGTTACATCGAGCGAATGAGTGGAAATAAAACTACACCCTTAGTGGATGAGGTATTTACAATCGCTGATAATAAACGACCTAACCTGGATTTTTATAAAAACAATTCCATCATATTTTTCGTGCCGGCCGCGATCACCGCTTTGACCATCCTCCAAAACGACGCTTTTCAATTTTCCTCGGCAGACCTGCATACCCGCTATGCTGAGCTTCAAAGCTTGTTTAGAAACGAGTTCGCTTACGATATGGATCTAACCCCGGATTTTTATGTCCGCAAATGCATCAAGGCATTTATCAATGAAGCCATCTTAATTCCCCACCCCACGATGCCGGACACCTACAATCTGACATCGGCCGGCTTTCGTAAATTAAGAAATTTTTCCGGATTTCTAAAACCCTATCTTGAATCCTACTTAATCGTACTGAAGGTGCTTTCGGAAGAATCAAGAAATAATATCAATCCCAAACGCCAGCTTAAAAGGATCATTTCCCGGGGAAACCGCATGTATCGGCAAAAAGAAGTGAGCCGCAAGGAAGCTTTAAGTCAATTCAATTACGCCAATGCGGTAGCCTATTTTAAAACCAAGCGAATCCGGGGAGAAAAGGGAGCCGGCCAGATCGATCATTACCAAAATATGATCGGACACTATCTGGACCGGTTGTCTTGATGGCATGGATCTAAGCACCATGATTCGTCAACCCCGTCCATGGAAGGCCATGATCCTGGCGGCCGGATTTGGTACCCGTCTTTTACCTTACACAGAACATACCCCCAAAGCGATGTTTCCCATCGACGGTCAGCCAAATATCGACCGGACGATCCGATATCTCATCGACGGCGGATGTGCGGCCATCCTGATCAATACCCATCATCTTCATAATCAAATCGAGGCATTTGTCGCCGCCGGAAAATATTCGATTCCGGTTCAGACCCGCTATGAACCGGAGATTCTGGGCACGGGCGGGGGAATTAAAAACGCCGCCGATTTTTTCGGTCGACAACCGTTTGTGGTATTAAACAGCGATATCATCACCGACATTCCCCTGAATAAGCTTTACGCGTTTCATTGCAGCCATCCCGATTCTGTTACCATGGTACTTTTTAATGATCCCCAGTTGAATACCGTTCGGGTGGACAGCGATTTCCGGGTGCTCGGTTTCGATCAACCAACCACAGACACCTTAATAAAAAAACATCGCCAATTTACCTTCACCGGTATCCAAGTGCTTGATCCGGATGTGCTCGATCACATTCCGGCTGGTGTTTTTTCAAGCAGTATAGATACCTATCGCCGACTGATTGATAGCGGCCGAACCATCCGGGCGTATATGGCTGGTAATTGCCAGTGGCAGGATATTGGCACTCCTGAATCCTACCGTAACGAGGTTTTCCGCAAAATCGCGCCACAGGCGTTTGCTCGTGCTTTCGGTACTTCAAAGGAAAACAAGATTAAACAAAAACGCATGGTCGGGGATGGTTCAGACCGGCGCTGGTATCGGCTGACAACCGGTGGCGAAAGCCTGATCATGGCCGATCACGGCATCCGTACGGGCGATGGCCCCCTGGAAGTCGATGCATTTATTGATATTGGACGGCACCTGCATCATCAAAAAGTCGCTCTTCCGGAACTGGTCGCCTGGGATTGCTTTGCCGGGTTGGTGCTTATGGAAGATCTTGGGGATGTCAATCTTCAATTGTTAGTACGGAAAGCAGCTGATTCGGACCGGATAGAGGCTCTCTACCAAACCGTAATCAAAGAATGGGTCCGACTGTCAACCAAAGGATACGATGGTTTTGATCCCAGCTGGGCTTTCCAGACCCGATGTTACGATCGAGAATTGATCCTCGAAAGAGAGTGCCGTTATTTCGTAGATGCTTTTTTAAACGGCTACTTAAACATGGCTGTGGATTATACCGCCTATCAGTCCGAATTCGAGTATCTGGCGGAACGGATATTGACTTATGCCATCGATGGTTTAATCCATCGGGACTGTCAGTCCCGGAACATTATGGTAAAAGAAGGTCGGTTTTATTTTATCGATTTTCAGGGTGCCAGACCCGGCCCGGTTCAATACGACCTGGCCTCGCTATTGATTGATCCGTATGTAGCCCTTCCAAGCGAGCTACAGGAGAGGATGCTAGAATACGGTTTTGAGCAATTTGCCAGAGCCCAATCCATCAACCGGCAACGATTTTTCTCAGGCTACCGATATTGCGCCCTGTCCCGCAATCTGCAAATACTAGGCGCTTTCGGTTTTCTGACCCAGGTAAAGGATAAACCCTATTTTAAGAACTACATTCCAATGGCCGTCCAATCGTTGACCCGGTGTCTCGACGCCTTTAATAAAGACGAATTTCCGTCATTGAAGTCAGTTGCTGAAAGTAGTAAAAGAATCTATCAAGCCCAATAAAACTGAAGGAGCAACCCATGAAACCGATCAACATTATGGTCAACGGTATGCCGGGGAACATGGCCGTTAAGTTAGCGACTCACGCCTTAACAGACCCCCGATTCAAGCTTGTGCCGGCGTCACTGACAGGGCCGGAAATCACTGCACCGGAAAACTCGCTCCCGGAGATGACATTCCGGCTCTTTCCACCTGCCAAAGCTGATCATGCCATCAGCGGGATCATCGAAATGTACAGCCCTTTTATTTGCATCGATTATACCCATCCTACCGCAGTCAATACCAATGCCGAATTCTACTGCCGTTACAACCTTCCCTTTGTAATGGGAACCACTGGCGGGGACCGCCAAGAAATGGTCCAAATGGTTGAGGGTTCAACCATTCCGGCCGTTATCGCACCCAACATGGCCAAACAAATCGTGGGGTTCCAGGCCATGATGGCCTATGCGGCAGAAAATTTTCCGGGTCTATTCAAAGGGTATTCGCTTGAAATAAAAGAAAGCCACCAGCAAGGAAAGGCCGATACCAGCGGTACGGCCAAGGCCATGGTGAATTATTTTAACGCCTTGGGGGTGCCCTTTAGCGTTACCGACATCGTTAAGGAACGCGACCCCCATAGTCAAAAGACCATTTGGGGCATACCGGATGAATCCCTAAACGGTCACGGGTGGCATACCTACACCCTTACTTCCGGAGATGGTACCGTTCGGTTCGATTTCACCCACAACGTCAATGGCCGGGATGTTTATATAGGCGGAACTTTGGACGCGGTCCTATTTTTAAATAAAAAGATTCAAAAGGATGAAAGGGGAAAAGTATTCAATATGATCGATGTGTTAAAGACAGGAATCGAGGATTAGGGACAGGGAATCAGGGTATCGGTTCAATCACTTTTTTCCGGGCAACCAAAAATGCGAATACAAGATTCGTCCCTACAACATCCTCCTCGCCTCCTATTCTTTGCTCTCAATAGTACAAAACGGCTCCCGCTTGGCTTACCTCGACATGCTGGATACCACTGGGTAGTTCGTACCAGTCATCGGCGCGGCCCGGCTCGTTCCCGTAATAACGGGCTACAGCGGCCAAGACCGGGTCCAATGCCTGGGGGGGTATTGATTCTCCGTTTAAATATAACGAGGTTAAATCTAATTTACCGGCGCCATCGCGAGTTTGAAGCCTGCCACCAAAATCCAAATCAAAATCCGATCCTAAAAGCTTGAGAATATCGATGCTTCCCAGATCAAAGTGGATGTTCCCACGCACTCGATTATTATTCTGGAGAATGACATCAAGCCTTTTGATAATTGGTTGCTTTTCCCGACCCAAGCGGTAGGCAATATAGGCGTTCAACTCTTTTTGAGTAATAATTGCTTTGCGGGTTGCCTTTTGACCCGCTTTGTTTTGACTCGTTTCGATGGTTTTTAAAATATGCCGGACCTTAAGTGCATCTGCAGTAGCCGGGTCTATGCCATCTGCCGAAACCGGGATTAAAAGAAGAACAACGATCAATCCCCATACGATAGTAACTCCTGGTAGCATGAACCGCCCCCTGGTTTCCAGATTGAACGTTAGCCCATCTCGATTATATTTTTCTTGTCACTCCGGAATATGGTTCCGCCCATAACCCGAAAAGCGAATGTGAAAGTAGTCGGCATGCCAACCGGAGTAGCCGAGAGTTTAGCATTGGTGTTATAATGTGAGGCATTTTTGAAAATGACAAACTATCTAACCACCTTGTCCGATCATTTTGGTTACTTTTTCCAACGCGGCTGACAATCCCGCCGGTTGGCTACCACCGGCCTGGGCCATGTCCGGTCGGCCACCGCCGCTTCCTCCCACTTCGGCGGCAGCAGCTTTAATGATATCGCCGGCGTGATACCGATCGGTTAAATCCTTGGTAATCTTGACGATCAATTGCGCTTTGCCCGAGGTTTCGGCGCCGAGAACCACAATACCGGACTTGAGCTGATCAGCCAATCGATCGGCCAAATCTCGCAAAGCGGCGGGGGAATCGACTGAAATCGTTTGGATAATGGTCTTAACGCCATTAATGACTTGTATATCTGTTTCGCCTCCACCGCTTACCTTTTTTGCGGCCAGGCTGGCTTTGAGTTGTTCAATCTGTTTATTGCCGGCCCGCTGATCAGCCTGCAGTTTGGCAACCCTTTCAGCGGCTGTTTCCGGTGTGGTTCGAAGCAGGTGAGATATCTCAACAAGGTCATGTTCCCTTTTTTGCACATGCTCCAGGGCGGCCTGACCGCTCAGCGCCTCGATCCGACGCACACCGGCGGCCACACTCGATTCAGTGGCGATTTTAAATAGCCCGATATCCCCGGTCCGTGCGGTGTGAGTCCCGCCGCACAACTCTTTGGAGAAATCGGCCAGAGAGACAACCCGCACCCGGTCTCCGTATTTTTCCTCAAACAGCGCCGTAGCACCACTTTGGAAAGCCGCTTGGGCCTCCATTTCTTTAATGTCGACGGTCGTGTTCCACCGGATTCGCTCGTTGACCTCGTTTTCGATTCGCTGAAGTGTTTTCGTAGTCACTTGGGAAGGATGTGTAAAATCGAAGCGCAGCCGATCCGGTGCCACCCTTGATCCGGCCTGTTTGACGTGGTCGCCCAGCACCCGGCGAAGCACGGCATGCAAAATATGGGTAGCGGTATGATTTCGGGCAGTGTCAGCCCGTTTGTCGAGGTTAACGGTTAGTGTGACCGCTTTATTTTTTCGGATCGTTCCAGATTGGACGGTTCCTTTGTGGATAATCAAACCGGTAGGATCCTTGATGGTATCATCAACAACCATCTCAAAGTTCTCGCCGGTGATTCGTCCGGTATCCCCCACTTGTCCGCCGGACTCCCCATAAAATGGGGTACGATTGACCACTACTTCCACCGCCTGGTCGGCTGCGGCGCTTTCCACTTCCTTGCCATTAACCACTACGGTCAATACAGTAGCATTATCTTCCAGTGACTGGTATCCGGTGAATTCCGGCTGAAATCCAGCGGATGAAAGGGCCCGATACGCTTCGGCAGTTTCGATGAAACGGGACACCTGACGGGATCTGGATCGTTGAGCAGCCATTTCCTGGTCAAATCGGTCCATATCAAGTGTCATGCCCTCGTCCCGTACAACGTCCCGAACGATATCTACGGGGAAACCGTAGGTATCGTAAAGCTTGAATATCAGATCGCCGGGCACTTTGCTAACGCCTTCAGCCCGAATGCCGGCCAGCTCTTCGTTGAGGAGTCGCAGCCCCTTATCCAACGTTTCCCCAAACCGCTTTTCCTCATTCTGAATGACGTTGGTAATAAATGCCGAGGCCTCGCCCAATTCGGGATACGATGGACGCATCACCGCAAACACTTCGGCCGCAGTGATGTGTAAAAACGGATCCATCAAACCAATATTTCGTCCGTAGCGGATAGCCCGCCGCATGATCCGCCGGAGAACATATCCCCGGCCTTCATTGGACGGCAGGATACCGTCGCCGATCAGAAAAGCAGCCGCCCGGCTGTGGTCGGCAATCACCTTCATGGCAACATCAATGCCATGGGATTGGCCGAAGGAATTTTCAGCCAGGGACTCGGTCTTGCGGATAATGGGCATGATGAGATCCGTATCAAAATTGGTATCCACATCTTGCATGATGGCGGCCATCCGCTCAAGTCCCAGGCCCGTATCGATACTCGGTTTGGGCAAAGGAGTCATCTCGCCGGCTTCGTTCCGGTTGAACTGCATGAAAACCAGGTTCCAGATCTCCAGGAAACGATCGCATTCACAGCCTAATTTGCAGTCCGGTTGACCGCATCCCAGGGCTTCGCCCCGATCCAGATGAATCTCCGAACAGGGTCCGCAGGGCCCGGTATCACCCATGGCCCAGAAATTATCCGCTTCACCGAATCGGACAATCCGCTCGGCCGGCACACCGATGTGATTTTCCCATAATTCATGGGCCTCATCGTCATCCAGATAAATCGAAACCCAGAGCTGCTCAGCAGGCAGGCCGTACCCGTTGGTCAGTAAATCCCAGGCAAAGTCGACCGCTTTCTCCTTAAAATAATCACCAAAAGAAAAATTGCCAAGCATCTCGAAAAACGTGTGATGCCGGGCCGTATAACCAACGTTCTCCAGATCGTTATGTTTACCCCCGGCCCGCACACATTTCTGAGAAGTCGTGGCTCGGTTGTACGACCGTTTCTCCTCACCTAAAAACGTTCGCTTGAACTGGACCATGCCCGCATTGGTAAACAGCAGGGTCGGATCATCCTGGGGAACCAGGGATGAGCTCCGCACGATCCGGTGGCTATGCTTGGCGAAATAATCAAGATATAACTGACGAACTTCATTGCCGGTCATATGGTCTCCAATGGCTTTTTTATTATCTGTCGACAGTTTTTCGGTCTTTATTATATAAAGTTTCTATCTTCTCCCTTGCAGCCGGGAACCATTTCATTTGGGCGCCAGCTCCTCCTCTTTTTCCTCTTCTTCTTCCATTCCGATGGCTGCTTTAACCTTTTTTTCTATCGCCTGGCGAATATCATCATTGTCTTCCAAAAACGTTTTTACATTGGCCCGGCCCTGTCCAATCCGTTCATTTTCGTAGGAATACCACGACCCACTTTTTTCGATGACTTCGGTCGTTACCCCCAGATCCAGCAAATCGCCTGTCCGCGAAATCCCCGTTCCGTACATAATATCAAACTCGGCGTCCTTAAACGGTGGCGCCATTTTGTTCTTGACCACCCGCACCCGGGTGCGATTGCCGATTACCTCCTGGCCGTCTTTGATGGCGCCGATTCGCCGAATGTCCAGCCGGACCGACGAATAAAACTTCAAGGCATTCCCGCCGGTGGTCGTTTCGGGATTACCGAACATGACACCGATTTTCATACGAATCTGATTGATGAAAATAACGGTGGTCATCGTTTTACCGATGGTGCCGGTGAGCTTACGAAGCGCCTGAGACATCAACCGGGCCTGTAACCCCATGTGGGAATCACCCATCTCTCCCTCGATTTCCGCCCGCGGTACCAGCGCCGCCACGGAATCGATCACAATCACGTCAATGGCACCGCTTCGAACCAGCATGTCAGCAATTTCCAGGGCCTGCTCGCCGGTATCCGGCTGAGAGACCAACAGTTCGTCGCAATTAACACCGAGTTTACGGGCATAGGCAGTGTCTAGGGCATGCTCCGCGTCGATAAAAGCGACAATTCCTCCCTTTTTTTGGGCCTCTGCCACTGCGTGTAAGGCCAGGGTGGTCTTTCCGGATGATTCCGGCCCATAGACCTCGATAACCCGTCCCCTTGGTAATCCGCCTACTCCCAGGGCCTTGTCAAGCGACAGGGCACCCGTTGAAATGACAGGTACTTTCTGGATTGGCTGACTGCCCAGCTTCATGATAGCGCCCTTGCCGAACTGACGCTCAATCTGACCCATAGCGGACTCAACGGCCCGTTGTTTATTCATGGTTTTGCTCACGAGATCCCCCTCTTTGGGTTGGAACCAAAATCGATGGCCTCCAACTAATTATGATTTTTGGTCACGAATTGTACAGATTAAGCTGATCCGCCTTTCAGTAAAATCCGTGGTGAAAAATATCATCATCCCAATCCAGCGCTGCTCAGCTTTGTATACACCGCACCGCCCGGCCTCAAGTCACTTTTGAAGACGTGGATCTCTGCGATGGTAAATGGTGCCGACAGCGTTATTTGCAGCCGATTCATAGCCGCGGCCAGTTTTCGACTGTCAATCCGTCGTTTTGCCCGTCCAAATGTCAAATGAGCCCTGAACGGACGCCGTTCAGGTTTAAACTTCAAGCCGTTGATTTTCAGCAGGGATCGATCCAGGGAGGATTTTAATTCCCTTAGAATCTGTACTTCGCCCGCCATCCCAACCCAGATTATCCGGGGACGTTTGATTCCAGGAAATACTCCCAACCCCTGGATGGCCAATCGGATGGGATCGTGGCACCGGGCAGTATCCGCCACCGCAATGCATATGCTTTCAAGCATCTCGGGGTCCAACTCACCCAAAAAGACCAGCGTCAGGTGAATGTTTTCCGGTTTTACCCACCGAAATTTGAATTCTTCCGTCCGGAGTTCAGCCTGGATCCGCACCAATTCCTCACGAATAGAATCCGGCAAAGCGGCGGCGATAAAGGTTCTGATTGGTTCGGCCATTTACATCCACTCATCTCATGCCTGCCGGCCCGGCAAGGGCATCTGGGGCTCTCCGATGATAAAGCGGGCTGCTTGAATTTCGGCTTTCAAAATCCCGGCAATCTCGCGGGCTTTTACCATGCTCGATAGGGGAACCGTTTGGACTTCGCGACCCTCAAGGACAATGGTGCCGCTCTTTAATTCAGCGTAACTGACCTTGCCGAGTGAGCGGGCGATTCCTTGGGGATAATCGTGGCCATAATCAATCACCTGCGTATAAATTTCCTCGTCCGAAACCCCAACATAACCTGCAATTTTTTCATTGAGCATCGGAATAGGAATGCCCAGGCCAATCGCCAGTGAACACCCGTACCCCTGAATACTCACGCCTTTCAGCCAACGTGTATCCATATGTTTCATATCGCCCATGACAAAAAGCGTACCTGCGGGCTTCTTGGGCACGCCCCCGTCGGTCCGGGGAACATCCGGATTATGCTGGGTTCCGTACCAGGTCACATAACCGGTACCGCCGGCCAGAAATATGCGGGTACCCAAACCGATGGTCAGGTAAAAGGGGTCGTTCATTAGGGGACTAAGTTGTCCAGCGGAACAATAGTTGGCATTATTCGCTCTGGGTTTTAATGTCCCCATATAAGTGTAAATGGTTTTTTCCCCGAGATTAACGGCACAATTATAATTCTGATACCCGTTGCGGGGATTGCATAAAGCGGCAAATGGTAAATCTCCTAACGAAACTTCTTTCTCCAGATGCTTGCCCGGATAACAATCGGTACCATAGGCTACGGCTTTTAAATGCATTGTTCGGCCAGCCACCAAATCTTCGATCACATGCCCGCCGCCGTAATTGAACTCACCCGGATAGACCTTGTTGAGGGGATCGTCCTCACACGGCTCGGTCGCGCCGAGATAACAATCCACCGCCGCCACGCCACCATATGCCGGCACATTATTCAACCATACCTTTGCCGCTTTGATACCCGGTTTGGAATGGCCGAAATTAATAAACGCGCCGGATGAGCACATGGGGGCAAAAGTACCCGTGGTCACCACATCCACCCGGCGAGCGGCTTCAACCGGGCCATCGGTTTTGACCACATCGATAATTTCCTCCGCGGTCATTACTACCACTTCACCTTTGCGGATCTTGTCATTGATCTCCTGATAAGTTTTATTGATTTTATATCGATTCATCGCAATATTTCTCAGTTTCGCCGCGATCCGGATTCAATGGCCAAGCACTCACCATGCCAGTATAGGGCCTTCACTCCTGACCTCAGGCCCTTCAGGGTGTGGCCGATCGGACATCTTCGATTTTAGAAGTAACATTGTTCTTGATCCAGGACGCATCCCACCATTCCACGGGATTGACAAAAACATCCTGAACCAACATACCAAAATGTAAATGATCCCCTCCGGCCATTCCGGTGTTGCCAGTCAACCCGATGGATTCGTTCTTCGCCACGATTTGATCCGGCTGGACATCGATTCGGCTCAAATGGCTGTACATGCTAAACAGACCGAACCCATGATCCATAATCACCGTCTGCCCATAGATCCCCAGCTTTTCGGCATAAACCACCTTACCATGGTTGGCGGCTGTTACTTTGTCCCTGCTGTATGCGGCCAAGTCGATTCCCAGATGGGTCTGTTCATCGATCTTTTCACCCTGGTAAAAGTAGGTCCGGTGATCGGCGAATCCGGCCATCCGTTTGGAATTGGCCAGTCTTAAAAAGGAACCCTTCCAAAGAATCGCTGGTTCCGTCCTGGATGTCATTTCTACAATCCGGGTATAGTTTTCCTTTCGGAGTTGGTTGTTAATCGTGATAAACTTCGTTAAAAGCGGATTGTCGGTCTGTTCGTCGTCGGGCACGTCGAACTCGGGCATTTTCGATTGAAGAAAATCGTCGCTGATCTGTATTTTATCCTTTTTAAAACGCTTCTTTTTCAGATATTTCGTGAAGCCAGCCCGGGTCGTATTGCCCGCCAGGTCGACCGCCTTCATAAAAATACGGGTTCCGGTATCCTGGTTGTGGGCTAGCGTGAAAAAAGCGGCCAAAACCGTATCTTTTTCCACCAGACCAGAATATCCAGGAAAAAAGTGATCTCCCACTTGGACTCCACTCACTGGACAATCTTCGGAAAGTTCGTAAATCACCAATCCACTGCCACCCTGATTGACATTATGCGCCCGGGTTAGCACGGTCACCACGGGCGGATTGAAATCAATCGTCATCTTTTTTTCGATGGTGGATTTATTGCCGTGAAACCAGCCCCGCCAGGATAAATCCCGAGCGACAACCCTAAAGATCACTTCCCCTTCAGTCAGGCCCAGTTTTTTCGGTTCGATTGTTCTCTCAAAATTGATTTCTTGACGGCCACCACCGAGGATTAACCCGCCGGCGTCCATGTGCTTATCAAGTAGCTCAACCTCCTTGCCCTGTCCCTCCAGTGTTACCCGGACTTTTTTCACCCCACTTTTTTTATCAGTCACTTTAACTGCTAAACTTTGTGACGCTCCAAGATATGAAGAGGTTAAATTAATGGAAATATTCGGTTTTTCTCCTTCTAACCGAATAAATAATAGAAAGAAAATCGGGATTACTAAAAAAATCAACAAGATGATAAAAAATCGCTTTTTTAAGCTTTTTTTTCGCGGATATGGATACACCCTTAACCCTCTATGAAGATCGTTATGAAACGCCTTTTTTACTCAAATAGCGCGACACGCGCAAAATTCAATTAAAAAATTTTAAAATATATTCATTTATTTAAATTATTCACGTTCCTTATATTAGAACAAGATTGAATATTTCTGAAAGATCTTTGTTAATCGTTGCAATTCATTGATTTTTAGATTTTATGGCTGTGGGAAAATATCAGGTATCAAGCCGCTAATCAAGGGTTCAATTTCATATTTTCCGGACTTGACTTTGTGGCGGCAGAAGGATAGATCAAGAGCAGGTTCTTTGCAAAAATTGTACCGGATAAAACAATTATGGCATCTCCCGTTCAAATCGGTGATATTTGGATCGGCCATGGGCATCCCCTGGCGCTTATTGCGGGTCCGTGTGTGATTGAAAGCGATGAAATAACTTTTCAGACGGCCGAGTTCTTGTGCGACCTGACCCGTCGGATTGGGATCCCCTTTATCTTCAAGTCATCCTACGATAAGGCCAATCGCACATCCATCCACGCTTACCGTGGCCCCGGGATGGAAAAAGGGCTAAAAACGTTGGCCTGGATCAAGGACAAATTGGATGTACCGGTTCTTTCGGATGTCCATACTATCGAAGAAACAGTGGTGGCGGGTGAGATATTGGATGTCATCCAGGTCCCTGCTTTTCTATGCCGACAAACCGATTTCATCCTGTCAGCGGCCCGACTGAATAAACCCTTGAATATTAAAAAAGGGCAGTTTCTGGCGCCATGGGACGTGGCCAATATCATCGAAAAAGTTAACAGCACCGGAAACCGGCAACTGATAGTTACCGAGCGGGGTACGTCTTTCGGGTATAACAATCTCGTGGTCGATTTCCGTGCAATCAAGGTTGTTCGGGATACAGGGGTTCCCGTGATTTTTGATGCCACCCATAGCGTTCAACTCCCCGGAGGAAGTGGGGACCACTCCGGTGGACAGCGTGAATATGCACCCATACTGGCCCGAGCGGCGGTGGCTGCTGGTGCTGATGGCATCTTTATGGAAGTGCACCCTAACCCCGATACCGCCCTTTGCGATGGGCCGAATTCATTACCATTGGATACGCTCGAATCACTATTGATTGACCTGGTTGCCATTCGAAGGGCGATAAAAGGTAACAATGAAGTATTATAAACCTGGGGCCGAGAAAATATTAAGAAGGATCCGGTTACTGGTGCTTGATGTGGACGGCGTGTTGACCGATGGTTATATTATTTACCATGATGACGGTCACGAAACGAAAACGTTTGATGTAAAAGATGGGTTTGGAATTCGATTATTGAAGATGGCCGGTATTGAAGTCTGCATCGCCACAGGTCGCATGAGTGGGGCATTGCAGCACCGGTGTAAAAACCTGGGAATCGAATTAATTTTTGACGGCCTACGACACAAGGCGGCTATTCTGGATGAACTCATTGAAAAAACAGGGATCCCCCCCGATCAAATGGCCTTTGTCAGCGACGATTTGCTCGATCTTTCGCTGATGAGCCGGGTGGCAATGGCCGTAGCTGTGGCCGATGCCCAGAAGGAAGTGTTACAGGCGGCCGATGCCGTTACCCGGTCAAAGGGTGGCCGGGGAGCAGTTCGCGAGGTCTGTGAGGCTATTTTACAAGCCCAGGAAAAGTGGGAACCGTTGATAGAACGGATAAAAACCGGGGATCTATAGTTGATTCATGCGAATAAAAAAACGATCCGTCTTAATTTTTATACCCATCGGAATTATCATTGGAATTCTAGCCACAACGATGATGCTGGCGCATCTCCGCCAACCTTCGCAAACAGCTGAGCCGGTGGAACCCTCTCCTCCTTCGGAGAACGATACCACGATGAACCGATTATTCCAGGTATCGACCAAACAAGGCCGCACGGAATGGAAACTGGAGGCCGCTTCCGCCGAAATGGACAAAATGAAGAAAATAGGGAGATTAAAAGATGTCTCCATCGTTTTTTATCTAAAATCCGGCAGTGAGGTGTCGTTAACCGCCGACCGGGGAATTATTCATACAGATTCAAAAGACATTGAGGTGTCGGGTAATGTTGTGGTAGTTAGTCGAAATTACAAAATGGTGACAGAAAGGCTTAAATACAGAGACAGCTACCGGACGTTGACATCATCCACACCGTTGGCTATTTCAGACAACTCATCGAGCTTGATGGCAGATCGTATGGTGTACTATATAGCTAAAAATAAATCTGTTTTTAAAGGTAACGTCATGGGATTTTTCAGTGATAAAGCAACATTTTAATCTGTGCTGGCCCGGCGGGATGATATTGGCGGTGATCTGCTTGACTATCGGGTTGATCTCAGCCCCGGCACTTAATGCCGATGAACAACCCCTATATCGGGACATTCAGTCCGATGACCATAAAATCCATATTAAATCGGATTCGCTGGTCGCCAGCAATGATGAAAACTTGGCCGAGTTTACGGGCCATGTGCGGGCAACCCGTGGGACAATGGTGATCACATGCGATCGGTTGAAACTATTCTTTAAACAGGGAGCTATGGCTGAGAACGGTTCTAGTCCGGGAAGTAGTTCCATTGAACGGATTGTGGCGAAGAAAAACGTAAAGATAAGAATGGATGACCGTCTCGCTTTTGCCGATCAGGCCGAATATATGCTATCTAATGGGGATATCATTTTGACAGGCGATCCGGTTAAGGTGTCCAGTGGCAATACATTTATCACCGGGAATAAGATCACCATGGGGTCCGATGGCCGGATTCACGTACAACCGACCCCGGGCAAGCAGGTCGAAGCCATATTGTATCCTAAACCTGAAACGCCCAAACCATAGAAAAACGTTGAGAATTGATTTTAGGACCGTAACACTTGCATCAGCTTATATTAAAGAACTTAAATAAAACTTACAGTGGCAGACGCATCGTAAATTCCGTTGATATGAACCTTTCAAGCGGTCAGGTGGTGGGCCTTTTGGGCCCCAACGGTGCCGGTAAAACGACGACGTTCTATATGACCATCGGTATGATACGACCGGACGAAGGATATGTTTTTTTCGATGAGACCGATATTACCGATGAACCCATGTACCAAAGGGCCAGAAGAGGGGTTGGTTATCTGCCTCAGGAAACGTCCATATTCCGGAAATTAACGGTCAGACAAAATCTCCTGGCCATTCTGGAAACGTTACCGCTCGACAGGAGTGAACAAAAAAAGCGGGCTAACAAACTACTGGACGAACTGGGTATCGGGCATCTGGCCGATCAGAAAGCCGCTGTCCTGTCGGGTGGTGAAAAAAGGCGGCTTGAAATTTCGCGAGCCTTGGTGACCAACCCGGCTTTTATGTTATTGGATGAACCGTTTGCAGGAATCGATCCCCTGGCCGTGATCGATATAAGAAGCATTATCAAGCACCTGAAAAACCGCGGGATCGGTACATTGATTTCAGACCATAACGTCAGGGAAACCTTGACGGTTTGTGATATGGCCTACATATTAAATGAGGGGACAGTTATTGAATCCGGATCTCCGGAAAAGATTGCAGGCAGCGAAATTGCCCGGAGGATCTATCTAGGAGACGATTTCAGTTTAGAATAAAATGGCGATTGAATTAAGACAACAACTCAAGTTAACACAACAGCTGGTGATGACCCCCCAGCTTCAGCTGGCCATTCGGCTTTTGCAGTTATCACGGCTGGAATTACTAGATACAATTCAACAGGAACTGGAACAAAACCCGGTGCTTGAGGAAGTAATTGATGAAACTTCAACTAAAACCGATAAGCAAGCCCAGGAGGAAAAAACCGAAAGCACGGATGAAGTGGTTATTGGTGAAACGATTCCCGATGATATCGACTGGCGCAACTATATCGAGGAATACAACACACCCGGCAGAACGAGCTATGAGTTTGAACGAAAAGAACAATTGGGATTCGAGCAATTTCTGGTAAAGAAACGGTCATTACAGGACCATCTGCTTTGGCAGCTGATGATGACCGGTCCGGATTCAGCGACCAAACAGATTGGCAGCCTCATCGTGGGAAATATCAATGCCGATGGATACCTCGACGCTTCTTTAGACGAAATAGCCAAGGCCGGCGACACATCGCCTGAGTCGGTTTGGAATGTACTAAACTTGATGCAAACCTTTGATCCACCGGGCATATGTGCGCGTAACCTAAAGGAAACACTATTGATTCAAGCCGTGCAGCTCGGCCTCACCAACACCCTAGTGGAAAAAATAATTACCGATCACCTCAACCATCTCGAAAATCGAAACATGGCCGCCATATGCCGGGAACTTGGCGTGGAGAAAAAAAGCATATTCCAGGCCGTGGAAATAATTCAAAGTCTGGAACCCAAACCCGGTCGGATGTTTTCAGACGAAACACCCCAGCATATTATCCCGGATGTATATGTTTACAAATATGACGAAGAATTCGTAATCCTTCTAAACGATAATGGCCTGCCACACTTGAGGATAAATGCACTTTATCGAAACTGCCTGATGGGTAACAGCCAGGTCTCTGCCAAAGAAAAGGAGTATATCCGTGAAAAACTTCGCTCAGCCACCTGGTTAATCCGCAGTGTTCATCAGAGAAAAAAGACCATTTATAGGGTCATGGAAAGTATTTTGCGATTTCAAGGATCTTTTTTTGAAAAAGGCGTCAGTCATTTAAAACCGATGGTGCTAAGAGATGTCGCCGATGACATCGAGATGCACGAATCGACTATAAGCCGCGTCACAACGAACAAATATGCCCATACACCCCAGGGTATTTTCGAATTGAAGTATTTCTTTAACAGTCCCATTAATCGGGTGCACGGCGAGGCCGTTGCCTCGGCCAGTGTAAAGGACAAAATCAAACATATTATTGACGGGGAATCCCCTCGAAAACCTTACAGCGATAAAAAAATCAGCCAGATTTTAAAAAATGACAATATCGATATCGCCAGGCGAACAGTGGCAAAGTATCGAGAATCACTAAATATTTTACCATCAAGCAAACGTAAGCAGCTTTCCTGATAGATAACAATCAACTTCTAGGAGGTTTGTATGCAAACATCTGTCACCTTCAAGAATATCGACCCCTCAGATCATTTAACCACCTACGTGAGCAATAAATTAAATCGGTTCGATAAATATCTGGATAATCCGGCCAGCGCCAACGTTGTCCTTTCGGTGGAAAAATTTCGCCACATTACGGAGATCAACATTTTCGGCGACCGGTTAAATATTATCGGCAAGGAAGAAACCGAAAACATGTATTCCTCAATTGATAAGGCGCTAGATAAAATTGGCATTCAGATTAAAAAAAATCGCGAGAAAATCCGCCGCCATAAAAGCGGCCGACAAGAACGAATAAGCGCTATGGGTGAAGATGAGGCTTCTCCCGTAGAAACAACTCAAGAACAACGCGTCAGGATTCAACCGATTGAATATAAGCCCATGGACGTTGAGGAGGCGGTCATGCAAATGGCCTTGATCAAGGATAACTTTCTTGTATTTACCAATGCCCAGACCGACAGGGTGAACGTTTTGTACCGAAGAAAAGACGGTGATTTCGGATTGATACAGCCGAATAGCTAAAAAAATTATGGGTATAGACTATGCCCACATCGCGCTTACTATCTTTTTGGCCGATATATCCAATGGTGTTAAGAAATGAAAATATTAGAATTATTAAACAAAGAAGCAATTATCGCCGACCTCAATGCAACGGATAAAAAAGGGGTGATCGAGGAGCTGATTGCTCCGATTTCCCGACTTACCCGGACTGACCAAAAAGACCTGGTTCGGGTGATCATGAATCGTGAGCGTTTGGGAAGCACTGGGATCGGTGAAGGCGTCGGTATCCCTCATGGCAAGCTCAAGGACTTACCCTCCCTTATCCTTGGGTTTGGTTTAAGTCGCAAAGGAGTCGACTTTGAATCCATAGACAACCAACCCGTGTACATCTTTTTCCTTCTCCTTACACCGGAAGATTCGGCCGGACTTCATCTGAAGCTGTTGGCTCGGATCTCCCGGATCTTAAAAAATGATCTCTTCCGGCAACAACTAAGGGAAGCCCAAACCGCAGATGAAGTGTATGCCGTGATTCAATCCGGCGATGACGACTTCTAAACGTTGCCCATGCCAGCTGTTAACCCATTGAAATTCATTATAATTTCTGGAAATGCCGGGTCCGGGAAAAGCGTCGCCCTGGCGGCGCTGGAAGATACCGGCTTTTATTGTGTCGACAATTTGCCGGTGGTGCTTCTGCCCAAGTTCGTTGAACTAACGGTTGACAGAGAATTTACAGGAAACGGCTACGCTTTCGTCATGGATTTGAGAGAAAAAGATTTCCTCGCTTCTTATCAACAGATTGTAGATACCCTTCGACGTCGGGGATACGAATTTACTATCCTGTTTTTAACCGCCGACACCGAAACCCTCATACAGCGATACAGTCAAACAAGACGCCATCATCCCTTATCCGATGGTAAAAATTTGGCCGCAAGCATCGAATTGGAGAAGGACAGCCTTCAGCAGCTGGAACACGCGGCAGACCGTATTATCGATACGACCAAATACACAGTGCATGATCTAAAAGCTGTAATTCAAGCAATTGCGAAGGATCTGGATGCCAAAATTCCCATGCGTATCCATGTTATGTCGTTTGGCTTTATGCATGGGGTACCCCATGATGCCGATCATATTATGGATGTTCGCTTTTTGAAAAATCCTTATTTTGTTCCCGGGCTTAAACACCTGGACGGTACGACGAAACGAGTCAGGGATTTTATTTTAAAAGGGGGTCAAACCAGACAATTTTTAGGGCAATACCTGGACCTACTTGACTATCTGATTCCTTTATACGAAAAAGAGGGAAAGTCATACCTGACAATTGGATTGGGATGCACCGGCGGGCACCACCGCTCTGTGGTAATCGCTCAGGCCGTGTACAAGCACATTTCCCATCCAGACCGGCAGGTGCTGATTACGCACAGGGATATCAATCGTAAATAGGTACGAAACGTTGACCGGAGATAAAAATGATCGGAATTTTACTTGTTACACATGAAGAAATCGGTACGGCTCTGATTGATGCCGCCGAATTTATTGTCGGATCTCGCCCCGAAGCCGTGGCCGCGGTATCCATAAATTTGAATGAAAATGCGGAAAAACTTCGGGAAAAAATCGCCCAGGGTATAGATACAGTATATAACCCCAAGGGTGTTCTAATATTAACGGATATGTTTGGCGGAACACCATCGAACCTTAGCTATTCGTTTCTCGAAGAAGACCGGCTGGAGGTTCTGACCGGTGCCAACCTTCCCATATTGATCAAGGCCATTGATATCCGGCAGGATTTAGACCTCCCGGAAATGGCTAAAACGCTTGAAAACTATGGGAAAAAAAGTATCGCTTTAGCATCTGGAATTATTAAAGGAAACAAGCGGGCGTAATATCGGCTGGCCCAAGAACCCGGTCCTTATTAGGATAGATGAGTTGACCGATTGGTTAGAAAAAAAGACAGGCGAGTTACCTCGCAACTAATTTCAATGATTATCAAAATAAAGGAGTCATTATGAGCGTTAAGATGGGAATAAACGGATTTGGCCGAATCGGCCGGATGGTGTTTCGAGCCGCCTTTAATCATCCAGATGTGGAAGTGGTCGGGATCAACGATTTAACGGATATCAAAACAATGGCCCACCTGCTCAAATACGATTCGGTTCATGGGCGATTAACGGCGGCAGTCAAAGCAAGGGATAATTCCATCGAAATTGATGGCCGGAGTATTCCTTACACGACAATTTCCGATCCGGCCCAACTCAGTTGGAAAGATATTGGTGCCGGCGTCGTGGCCGAATGTACCGGTATTTTCCGCGATCGGGAAGGCGCGTCCAAACATCTGGCTGCTGGGGCCCGCAAAGTCATTATCTCTGCTCCGGCCAAAGAACCGGACATCACCATCGTCATGGGGGTTAATTCAAACCAGTACGATCCACGACAACACCATATTATTTCCAACGCCTCCTGCACCACCAACTGCCTGGCGCCCGTTGCCAAAGTCCTTTTAGAAAACTTTGGCGTTAAACGGGGCCTGATGACAACTGTGCACGCGTATACTGGCGGCCAACGCCTGGTTGATTTTCCGCATAAAGACTTGCGCCGAGCCCGGGCAGCCGCCATGTCCATGATCCCAACCACTACCGGGGCGGCCAAAGCCGTCGCCCTGGTACTGCCCGAGTTGGCAGACAAACTGAATGGGCTGGCCATCCGGGTTCCGACCCCCAACGTTTCCATTGTTGATCTGGTGGTGACAATTGAGAAAACAGGCGTAACGGTTTCAGATGTGAATAATGCCCTTAAAAATGCCGCCGAGGGCCCCTTAAAAGGGTTGCTGGGATATAGTGAAGAACCACTGGTCTCAATCGACTACAATGGGGTATCTCTTTCCTCAAATGTCGATGCACTCAGCACTTACGTTATCGACGACATGGTTAAAGTCCTGTCCTGGTATGATAACGAGGTGGGATATTCCAACCGCATGGTTGACCTCGCGGCCATGGTGGGACGGTCTTGATGATACCAATAGACTTGTAATCATAACAAAAAGAGGTGACTATGTCGGATCGTAAACCGTTGATTGCTGGTAACTGGAAAATGTTCAAAACCCAGGATGAGGCCACCGAAACCGCCCGGCAGCTGGCTTCCAAAACAGCTGGCGTCGTGGATGTGGAGGTCATGATTGCCCCACCTTTTACCGCCCTTGCACATGTAGCCGATGTCATCCGGAACAGTCCGGTTGCTTTAGGTGCCCAGAACCTCTATTGGGAAAAAGAGGGCGCTTTTACAGGTGAAATATCACCATCCATGTTGGTCGCGGCTGGTTGCCGATACGTCATCATCGGTCACTCGGAACGGCGTCAGTTTTTTAATGAAACCGATCAGACGGTTAATAATAAAATCAATTCGGCGGTCACCTATAATTTAATTCCGGTCATGTGCATTGGCGAAACAGAAATCGAGCGAGAAACCGACCAGACATTTTCCGTTCTTGACAAGCAATTGAAGATCGGTTTAGAGGGATTTTCGGCAGATTCAATGGCTTCGCTGGTTATCGCCTATGAACCGGTGTGGGCCATTGGCACAGGTAAGGCGGCTACTGCCGAAATAGCCCAAGAGGTGCATGCGTTTATCCGGTCGTGGATAGAAAAAAATTTCGGCAATCTACTTGCCAACACGATTAGAATCCTGTATGGGGGGAGCGTAAAACCTGATAATGTCAAAGAATTAATGCACCAGCCTGATCTGGACGGAGCCTTGGTGGGTGGTGCCAGTCTTGAGGCGGATACATTCAGTCAGTTAGTTCATTATCAATAATCGAAACTTTTAAAAGATGTTAACTCTCATTCAAGTTCAAGGATAATCATGTCGATCATACTAATTGTACTTCATGTCGTTGTTTGCATTGCCCTCATCATGATCGTGCTTTTACAGACGGGTAAGGGCGCTGATATGGGCGCCGCCTTTGGGGGAGGGTCCAGCCAGACACTATTCGGTACGACGGGGGCGTCAACCTTTTTAAGTAAAGCAACCACGGTCGCAGCGGTTGTGTTCATGATGACTTCCCTTACGCTGGCTTATATATCAAGTCATCGAACGCCCGGTTCGGTTATGACCGACGTAAAGTCACCAGCCACTGAGCAAACGTCACCGGTCGAATCTGAGAAGGCTACTGATACGACCGCCGAACCGACGACGAATTCATCTGATGAGAAAAAAAATGAATAGGCCGTTTGTGCCGAAGTGGTGGAACTTGGTAGACACGCTATCTTGAGGGGGTAGTGACCTACGGTCGTGCCGGTTCAAGTCCGGCCTTCGGCACCATATTTGATATTGGCTTGTAACTTAAAATAGTTACGAGCCTTTTTTTTCGGTGGGGTCGTATAGGGGCGTTTTTTAGCCATGTGAAATTGAGTCCAGAACAGCCGTTTTCGCTGCCTCTTGTTTGACCGATTGACCGTAGACATCCAGAGTAAAAGAGGCGCTATGATGCCCCAAGGTTGCTTGAATGTCAGTTACCGGCACTCCAGCCGCCACCATCAGGCTCGCAACTGTATGTCGAATGCTGTGAAATTTCCTGTACTGTAACCCTGATTTTTTTAAGAGACTCCGCCACACACCTCTTGTTGTATTTTGGCTGGTGTTTTCTCCATTCTTTTTGCAGAATACAACGGCAAAGGGTTTCCGGCCTTCCTTTATTGCTGAAAGTCTATTTTGACGACGTTTCTTTATCAGTATGTCAACCACTTGAGGTGAAAGATCAACGGTGCGTTGCTTACCATTCTTGGGTGTACCAAGCACACCTGCACGAAATGATTTGCTGACCGTCGCTTTGCCTGTATCAAGGTCAATGTCGTCCCACTCAAGGGCCAACAGTTCGCCCAGGCGCAAACCTGTCCTGAACGCTGTAAGAAAAAAGGCGTGCCAATCTGGCCGGTAATCCTGGCAGGTGAAGAGGATGTGCTCAATTTCATCGCCTGTGAACACGTCGAAACGGTCCTTACCTTTTGAATGATTCAGACGAAGCGACTTGCCGATCTGGACCATAGGAGTTTGTTCAATAATTTCCATGTCGAGCGCGTGTGTGAAGATATTCCCCATGACGGTCATACTAATCTCTATTGTGCTGGTACTCTTTCCCTGATTTTTTAGTCCCCGTAGAAAGTTCAGCACGGCAGGCCTGCGTATGTTCTCGATCTCTTTAGTCGCGAAATGGGGCAAAACAACGTGACGCAGTATCTGGTCGTACCGTTCAAGTGTCGATGCTTTAGCTCCACCTTCCTTGATGATATTCTGGAACTCGACAAGCCAATCCTCGGCCGTTGATTTAAAAAGCGGTTGTTTCTTTTTTGGTTTTAAAAGCCCCAAATCATTTAAAACCAGCTTGGCTTCAATCTCTTTGGCCGCCCGATTGGCCGCCGCCTTTGAACCAACTCTTTTGGTGATTTTACGTCCGGCATGGTAGACGAACACCCACCAGACGCCGCTCCCCTTCTTTTTTTCCTTCACGTGTACGCCCATTTTATTTACCCTCCTTTCTTTTACGCTCATCAGACCGCTTTGCCGCATGCCTCCTGGCGCACTTCATGCTGTGGTAAATTTTGTTGCGAGCCGTCAACTGAACAAAGATTTTACCGCATGGGCATCGTTTTAACCGTTCCCATTTAACACCGTCTAAAGACCGCAGTACCACAAGCGACTCAATTCTGATTTCTTTGGTCGAGGACTTATCGTCTGACCGAGCCCCAAAGTCCACCAGCATTATTTCCGTTCTGCGTGGTTTGGGATAGGTATGTGTTTCCTCGACAATTTTAGTGTCGGGGCTCCATCTTAGATTTGCTGGCAGATGATAATTACAAACGCCCTTTTTGTGGTCTAATATCCAGTTCAAGACAAATAGAACGTCTTCTTTAATCTCCAGTAGCGCATCCCATGCGTTCCAAGCCGAAGGATTTTTCCTCGTTATCTCCAGGAAAGCAAGTGCTCTAGTGGACATTATGAAAATATCCTGATTGGTGATTTCGGCTGCCTTGATTATAAGTTCTCTCTGTTCCTCTTGCGGTACTTTACTAAGGTCCGTTTGAATCAAATCAAGCAGCATTTGAAGTTTCCCACCCCGGTTCTTCATAAGCAAATTCCCCCTTTTGATTTTAATATTAAAAAATAAAAAGGGTAATGTCAAGTTATTATTAGGTCTTGACATACATATACTATGTATATATTTATATCTGTAAGTTATTTATGTTATAATAATATTTAAATACAGATTAAACGGAAAGGAGATTTTATGAAACTTGATGAATTACGAATCTTAATTATCGCTCAATTTCGGACGCAACAAGCTTTCGGTTTGGCAACCCGAACCGATCCAACCCTCGTCAACAAGGTTGTAAATGGGGTGCGGACTATCCCGTCTGAAACAGCCAAAAGGTGGGAGGTAGCCCTAAATTTACGCTCAGGTGAGCTGAACAAACTTGTGACAGAACAAGGGCAATCAGCATGGATATTCGTTGGTCAGCAAAAAAAGGCCAATTAATTTGGTCTGGATGCGCATAAAAACTACTGGCGAACATTTAGACTCGTCAACGAAGACCGTTCGTAGGTTGATTAAATATGGATTGCCGCATCATCGTCTCCCCAACGGTACATTATTATTTAACCAAAACGAAGTTGATCGGTGGGTGCGTGAGAGCGATCCAAAAAAGCATATCAATCAAATCGTCGACAGCGTTATTGAAAAATGTACTGAAAACGAGACGAACTAATGAGAGTGTCCATTCTTGGGAAAAATGGGCCTAAGATTGTCAACATGAATAGACGTAAAGCAATCCGAGAAAGGTGCCTGATCTGTTCAGGTTGGGTGTTAAAAGATGTGACCGAATGTGAATATGAAGATTGCTCACTATACCCATTCCGATCCGGGAAGGGAAAACAACACGCAAAAGCGAGGGCAAAGGCGATTCGGAAATATTGTCTGTGGTGTATGGTTGGGTCCCGCTACGAAGTTAAAAAATGCGTTTGCCCCGATTGCCCTCTCTACCCATATCGAAATAGCAAGGTGGACAAGTCGGTAGAAATCCAATCCTTGCCAGAAAATGAGCATATAGAGGCTATTTTAGAAGACAAAAATTGAAATGAATGCCATGGGTCGGCGCCGGGTTGGGAACCGGTGAAAAAATGGTTGTGCCGTACCCTTCATGACCACCGGCCATGGCGTTTAAGGGTACTAATGGCTAAGCGAAAAAAGAAAAATGGATACGGTAAAGGAACTTTTATTGATACGGCAATGTTTCTATCACCGGCATATATGAGCCTTGGCAATCCTTTTTTGTCTAAACCCATAAAGACTTCAAGTGCCTCAAATCATATTTTACATGCCCTTTTACTCAAGCGCCAATTTTTCGAAATAAAAGATAGAAAAACTGGTCAAAAAAGATATGAACGGACGGATGATAATAAGTTCACTTTGACATACAAGGAACTGATGAACAAGCCTTTTAATTTCACTCAACCACGAATCACCAGAGGATTTGATGAGTTGTTAGCCAAAGGTTTCATCAAAATAATCAATCCGGGTGGATGTTATGAAAAAGACAAAGCAACCTATGCACTTGTTGACGACTGGATGAACTGGAGACAGCTATCTCCACCCATAAGAACACGGCCCAAAGATGTTCGCAGAGGCTATCAGGGAAAAAAGATGGGAGTGGCAAAAAAATGATTACTGCACACACGCACGTTGCACACCCACACACACATACATGTTGCACCCCCCCTAAAAAGACACACACACGTACGTTGCACACCTCCAAAATCAGAAAAATGACAGAAACCATTGGGAACCAAGGGGAGCAAAAGATTCTGCCAAAATCAGGGGTGGGCAACACGCATGTGTGCGTTAACATGTATTACCATGCATATAGCAGAGCGTGTCTGATTGGAAAAAAAGTCAATACAGTTGAGCGATTTGTTCGAAATCAGGCAACCAAGAACGGATTGCTAATAAACTAAAAATGGATCAGTAAAATGGTTTTTATATGAAAATTATCAGAAGCGAGAGCGGGACGAAGCATTAAAAAAAACACAAACAAAAACCCGCAAACAGAGTCAGATAAACTGCTTTCACCGTTAAAACAATGAGTTAGACATATAGGGTATGGTTTCATTTAATTAATGATCTCTGGCCGTTATTGCGAAAATTCAATACAAAAATTGGGTAATATGACCGGTATAAATTGACAAAAAACAAGGAGTATTCAAATGGCAAAAAGACTTAAAACGGCCTTCGATTGCCGCCGGTATCTGGCAAATCTTGTCAATCGCGCTGAAATCGGGGAGGTTGATGTGGCGCTTGCTGGCAAACTTGGCTTTTTAATCAATATTCTGCTGCGAAGCATTGAAGCAAGCTCGTTGGAAGACCGAGTCAAAAATTTAGAAACAAAAACGAGGTAATATTTATGTCTTTCAAATCCAGATTAAGACAATTAGAGAGGTCCGAAGGCATTGGCGATAGAGAAGTTCTTGTGGCACATTCCGAGCGAGAGCTTCAAGAGAAGATAGCCGTATGCAAGAAAAACCACCCAAATAGGCCGGAACCGAGAGGGATACATATTCAAATAGGAATCATCCATCGGGATGGTACGGTCGAATATTTGGATAAAAATCCATTTCCGTCAATCAAACCGTGGCGGCCGAAACTGAAGGAGAACCGAGATAAAAAAGCAGATGACGTCTATTAAATTTGATTCAGATAATAACGGCTATCGAGATTTAAGTGTGTTAGGCAGTTGAAAAGGTTCGACTCTTACCCAGCCCCATGCGTTTTTTAATTTTATGCGCCCCATGCACGCCTCCGGCCGCCCCTGCATGGTCTATATGGCATAGAAACGAATCGTGGACGCTATATTGACCGGGAACTAGGATTACAACTATCAGAATAGAGATACGGTATCGCCGGTCGCCTCCCCTCCAATTTGATGTTATCGCAAGTTTTTTACCTTGCTGGAATATTAAATTTCGGGTAAGATTATTAAGGTTATTGGGGCATGATTATCTCAATCACCACCCTGTTCAGAATCAGGATATTGGCAAGATGCATCCACCAAGATAAAGCGGGAGGCAACTAAGATGGTCTATCCAAGGATGCCGTTTAAATACACCTCCTCATTCATCATAATCCTCCTTTCAATTAATGCGTGTACACATATTCCTCCCAGGGTTGATGAATCTGGTGCGCCCCAAAAAGATTATTCTTATCAGGCACCATTACAGATAAATGATGGATGGCAAGTTTCTTCTTTGGACGAAGAAGGTGTCAATGAAGAAATTATCCATAATTTGATAAAAAATATTCTTGCCGGAAATTTTCCCAATACCCACAGTGTTCTGCTTGTCAAAGACGGCAAACTTATTTTGGAAGAATACTTTTACGGAAACAAGCGAGATGATTTACATTATCTCGCTTCAGCAACAAAAAGTATCACCTCTATTCTAATCGGCATTTCATTGGATGAGGTTTTTCTCACGGATGTAGACCAAAATGTTTCTCGTTGGTTTAATGAATACCAAAATACTAAATGGCTCTCTCGGCAATATAATATAACTATCAGACATTTACTTAGCATGACAGCTGGCATAGATTGGGATGAAAAGCGATCAGCATCTGATCCAAGACATGATTATTTCAATATGCGGCGTGGTGGTGATTGGATAAGGTATGTTTTCAACAAAGAGCTAGTAGCTCCACCGGGTCAGGAATTTAACTATAATGGTGGTCTGTCAGCTCTTTTAGGAGAAATCATAAAAAGGGTCTCTGGAATTGATGCAGAAAAGTTTTCTGAAAAGTATCTTTTTGATCCATTGGGGATATCCCATTACAGTTGGTTAAAATATAATAACGGCTCTATCAATACAGGTGGTGGGCTTCTATTAAGGTCTCGTGACATGGCCAAAATAGGCCAGATGGTATTGAACAATGGCAAGTATAAAAATAAGCAAATCGTATCGAAGCAATGGATCATTGAATCAACAACCAACCAGACATTAGAGAAGGCCCATCCTCTCGGTTCAGGATATGGATATCAGTGGTGGCTGGGTGAAAGGATAATTAATGGTGAGAAAATAAAGGTTGTCATTGCCCAAGGAAGAGGTGGGCAGTGTATATTTGTTATTCCAAAGGCAAAAGCAATAGCTGTTTTTACAAGTCAGTTGATAGACAATGGTGGCGGATTTTTTCGCCCTCAGGTTATGATGACGGAATACATTATCCCTGCTTTATTTCCTCAAGCCTCACCTACAAAATTATTAGCTGTCAATCCCGCCATACTGAAAAAGTACGTAGGAAAATATGAAGATAATTATTTTCATCTTAAGGCTTCCGTAACGATAAAGGAAAACAATCTCATTATGAATCCTCAAAGATTGGGGGGGAAGATAGAATTATTTCCAATATCGGAAACAAAATTTCATGGTCATATAAAAACTATTGGCAATATTGAAGTAAGCTTTTCAAAGAATGATAATGAATCTGCTGATATGACAATGCGTATTGGGTTCACTCATATGCTGTTTAATAAAATCAAATAACGTTTATGGCAATACATATAGCAGCTAATAGTTTCAAAATAAATTGTTAACTCCCGGCATAAATCATTTGCCTCGAACCGTGGATGTCTCCAAATATTCCCACAAGGCCATCATTCAAAATCGAATAAAAATCGACGGAAATGTGACCTGTGATATCTTCAGTCGAAGGGATTGAGTCGAACTTGGGATGTCTTACTGTTATCAATCCATAATACGCTTCAAGTTTCAGACTAATCTGATTCGGATCAGCCACCGAATACTTCAAACATCATGTTTCTTTCTGATTATAATCCGTATAGGCGTGTTTCTGAGCGATAAAATCAGAAATGCATAGGCAGGTATAGGTCGACCGAAATTGTGGGCTAAATCAGGCCGTCAATGCACAAGCTCACATTTACATTTTCATGTGATATATAAACACGATGTTGTTTATCCGTTTGGATAATGTTGCAGACTACGTCGGCTTTTTCAGCGCACATCGATGACATAGGTCTTATTAATTGCTGTCCTTGACAGCCCAAATAGAGAGCAAGTTGTATTTTTCGTTCCAGCTCCCCGTCCCAGTGGTCATATTAACATACATTCCAAGAAGAATGAGGTGTGAAGGATAAGAACCGCTTGACCAGTAGCTTTCCTGAACATTGGTAAAGAACTGCATGGATGCCGGGCTAATCGGTTCTATGCCTTCCGTGATGGCGAGAAGTTCTTTCAGTCTGGGCAGTCGCCAATCACCTGTTTGTGAACCATCGCTCAAACCAGCATCAGACGTACCCTGCCATAAGACTCCTACTTTTAGATGGGCGTCGTCGAAACAGGTATAGTCTGGGCTGCTACAATCCGTTGAAGAATTTCGCCAGGGTTTTGAACCTCCCCAGCCTGCTTCTTTTAGCCATATGAGCTTTGTGGTCAAATCCTTTACCGTGCCATCGCCCTGATCGCACCACCGCCCCCCAGCCGAAAGTGTACCCGTACAGGCCACGGGCGGAGTCGTATCGTTGGTAAAAAATGGAATAACAACAACCTTATTCTGAGCCGCGGCCTGAGAGGTTAAGAGGAAAATAATCCCAAAGACAAACAAACAAAACTTTTTCATAAAAATCCTCCCTCTATTAAACAAAAAAAGCCGGGCAACCATTTTACTAGCAACCCGGCTCTGAATTAAGGATCGTTATGACCCATACCCTTTGATGGTTGCAAGGATGTTCTCTGAATGTCTGTAAATGTCGATGACGTTATCAATCGGGATTCGCTTTTCGTTCTTGTTCTTGTCAATCACTCCGAGGTATTTCTGCCTCGCGTTGAAACGGAGGCGGCAGATCGGCTTCCGGTTGTTATCGTCAAGCAAGATGCCCATATACGATTTTGTATCCCTGTGGACTATGCGCTCGACAGGAATGGCCCTGCATCCAATGGCGCAAACGATACGATAGCCCTCAAGTTCCTCTTCCGTGGTTACAATGCCATTGTCCGGCTCTTCAGGCTCTTGAGGCTTTGCTTCGGGTTCTTGGACAGTTCCCGCCGCCTCGACTGTTAAGCGGGTTTCACTTTCCAAGGCACTCTCCAAGCGGTCGCTGACCTTTTCGCTAATGAACTCAGCAAAGGCTTTTACAACCATCGGCCGAAACTCTTCCTTCGCAACCGATGTATACCTTGCGCCTGGGTTCACTTGGTAAAAGAAGAATTTGACGAACTCATCGCTCGGTTGCTCATGTTGGGCCTTCAAGACCTTTTTGATTTCTGAGGTATATTTGAGCTCGTTAGCTGTGCTCAACATTTGATCGAGGTTCCACTCTTCCTTGGCGAGCTTCTTAACCTCTTTCAATAAACTTTTTCGGGGGGCTTTCAGATCCAATTCCAAGAAAGGCCGGTTATCCATTATGTTTGGTTTTTCGAGGTCTGAATAGAATTGATATTGAATACCATTGGTAAGGACGGCTATCCGAGCTTTTGTTACAGAAAAATATCGGTAAAGCTGTGACATTTGAACCTTTGTCAGGTCTGTGCCTTCGCCTTTACACTCAATCAGAAGGATGACTTCATCATCGTGTTTGATGGCATAATCGACCTTTTCACCCTTCTTGGTTCCAACGTCTGCAACAAACTCCGGTATGACCTCTTTAGGATTGAATACGTCATATCCCAAAGCGGCTATAAAGGGCATTACCAAGGCGTTCTTAGTGGCTTCTTCTGTGTGGAGATGGTCAACCAAATTGGGAAGGCGTTGGATTAAGGTGGCGATTTTCTCATCAAAGCTCATTTGACTCCCCTTTCAAATAATAAAGCCGAGAAACCAATTTAATGGCGACTCGGCTCTGATTTAAGACAGTTTGCATTAGGCCCATCCTTTATGTTGGATAGATCAATATCTTATATCAAATATTTGTTTTTATGTCAATATTTACGCAACTCTTCGTTTTGATAAGTAAATAGATTCGGTTGTACCAACCAGTTTAAAAAGATGACTCTAATTAAATCAAGATTTCGTTTATCAGAATAAAGATACGGGTGTCACCGGTCGCCACCTTCCCTCCGATTTGATGTTATCTCAACTTTTTTACCTTGCTGGAATGTTAGGTTTCACCTGGCCTTCCATTAACGAGCTCGATTATTACCTCAAACAATCTCTATTTTATACCTTAAATCTGTACACTTTCTTTTAAAGCGCTACATATTACCCAATTTACCCTATACTATTTCAAAATTTACAGAAAGCTAACGGGTTTAAAAATGTCACCATATCTAAAATAATCGTGTTTTATTATTCCTTAAAAGGATATAGGTCCCAAACCATTTATAATCATTAGATAAAAAAAGTTACATAAGGTATCTTTTTATTTCCTTGAACAATAATTTGAACACGCAAAGCGGGAAGAATGTGATGGTGCAATTTTTGCATGCATTATCAATATTTATAGATGTAAATAGACGAAATGGAGAAATAGGAAAGAGCCAAGTTTTTGATCGTTCTTTCCTATTTTAAGTTTTTTGGATGAATCTCAGGTCCTGGTATGAGAAAGACCATACATGTATCTTTCGTTCTATAAACTAAATAAAAAGCCTTTTGATATTAGTACCGATCCCCTGTTTCTCTGGTATGGGGAAAAACATCTGGAGGCCATAGCTAACCTTAAGTACGGCCTTCTATATGCAAACGGTTATGTGGTTCTGACTGGAGACGTCGGGGTTGGTAAAACCACTCTTGTAAATGCGCTTATAGAATCATTGGATGAGAACGTTCTCGTTGCCAATATCAACCACCCCACCCTCGATACCATCGAATTTTTGAGTTTGATTGCTAAAACTTACGACCCGTCGGTGGAGATCACCAATAAGACCGATTTTTTGTTATTTTTTAAATCTTTTCTGCAAAAGACATATACCAAAAACAAGACAGCCCTCCTGATCATTGACGAGTCACACCGTTTATCAAGGGAGCTTCTGGAAGAAATTCGCCTTCTATCCAATATGGAACATACAGGTGATAAACTCATTCATATTTTCTTTGTCGGACAGAACGAATTAAAGACGTTGCTGCTGTCTCCCGAATGCCGTGCCCTGCGGCAGAGGGTGACTCTTTTTTATGACCTTGAACCTCTCTCCGAGGATCAAACGAAGAGTTATATGACGCACCGTCTTAAAGTGGCCGGTACAGAGAAAGAGCTGTTTACACCTGAGGCGATTCACAAGATTCAAGATTTTACTAAAGGGTATCCGCGCCTGATCAATATAGTTTGTGATCGAGCAATGTTGACGGGTTATGTAAAAGAACAGGAAAAAATAAATGCGGATATTGTCTCTGAGTGCGCCCGTGAACTCAGCTTTCTGGATCCTACAGCAGCAAATACTGAAGCAACAGATAGTACCGAGTCTTTAATCCAGGAGTCGCCCTCAACTGACACCGCGTCGAAAGAGGCAGAGGGATCGGAAAATGATGCCCAAGAAGAAACGAACGATGAAAAGACAATTGGTCGTGCGGAAAGCCTTAAAAATGATACATATAGCGGGCTCGATTCGTTTATGAAAAGGCATCGATGGAAGCTGATACCCTCCTTACTGGTTGCAGCCATTATAGTTTTAGTCATTACATTGGATATAGATTTGAATAGGGGATCAGATGTTAAAACAAATCCTCCGATGCAAGTCGATCCGATTACCCAAACAGAAAAAATAAGCATTCCTGATAACCGCGCTGCGCTCGCCATGTCTCAGCAATCGACTGATAACTCTAAGTCAGTATCCGATATAATTTTAAAAGACGAACAGGGTACTATTCCACAAACACTGAAAAGGGAGCCAACCAAAAACAATGTCGCCATCATTGAGGAGGACATAGCGGCAAATTCGGCACCTATACTAGTCGTAAGTCCGTCACCCAGAAAAACCCAATCTTCGGAAGTAAAATCGAAGCCGCAGAAAAAAAACATACCACCGTCACCCCTTGAAGCAGACTACCTTACCCATACAATTAAATGGCATGGGGAGAATCTTGGTTGGATTGCCCGCTGGTATACCGGATCGGCAAATAACTGGATATACCTGGTCGAAGCTAATCCAGGTATTAAATTGAGACGGATCGATATCGGCGATTCGGTCTTAATACCAAAAAATCTTCTGAAAACGCGTCAACCTATGACGTTTAAGTTCCTGTCATCTAGAATCATCAAAAGAAAATAGCCTTCACCTCTATCAACAAAACAGCCATCTATAGCCGCAAAAATGGAACTTTGAGAACCGATTTATATAGACAGCTATGTTTCCAAAAAAATTAGAGGAAGAATCGCTATTTTAAATTTAAATCTATTGGTATGCTGCGACCAGTGTAGCTATGGTCTTGCGGTCGCTAGAGGATATTTTAGTAAAACGAGCGCCAATTTCGCTGTCAATGTATCTATCGCGATTAATAATATCAGACCATAATTTTTGACAATTTACCGACATTAGATTGCCTTCAGACGATTTGAGAGTGATTTTAAATTCATTGTCTATCACAGGCGTTTCCAGAAATAATAAAAGGGCAAGACCACTAACGCTGATATTCTCAGTCTTTCCCATGATGGCGCCTTGGGGAGTCATTACAACAACGGGCCAATCTAAAGGGATGCGGGGATAACGACGCTTTTCAATTTTGTTTTTCATTTTTTGTTATCACCTGTTTCGATGAGATGATAAAGCGCCTCAGGCGCGGCTTAACTTGGAGGCTAAGGCTGCAAGGGAAGGGGTGGCTTCCGCCTGAGGCGCAAGCCAATGTTAACACGATCATGAAATTTATGTCAAATTTGCCGGAAAACGTAGAGTAAGATTTGCTCTTTGAAATTTAGTCCTGGTAGTACTCTTCAACCATCGAAGCTAAGATTTTGCGGTCGCTGGAGGATATTTTGGTAAAACGGATGCCAATTGCGCTATAGACGGTTTCATTAGAAATGATTTTACCCGACCATACCCTTTCACAAGTTACTGGTATATCATGGCCTTCAGACGGTTTGAGGATAATTTGAAATTGATTGCCTGTTTCAGGTTTTTCTAAAAACAAGAGAACCGCAAGACCGCTAATACTTATTTCAGCAGTTTTACCTTTTAGGACTCCTTGGGAAGTCTTTAAATCAACCTCCAAATCTAAAGGGACTCTGAGATGACGACGCTTTTCAAATCCGGTATTCAATTGTTTGTATTCCCTATTTTCTGGAGAAAGAAAAGCGCCCCAAATGTTGCTTAATAAAAGGAGTCGAGCCTTAAAAGGAAGCAACACCTGGAGCGTCAAAGGATAATACTTAATAGTATATGGTTTCAAATAATTTCATAATACTTAAAAGAATGGCAACAGGTATACTAATCTTAATGAAAATAAATAATATGTCACTAATCATAATTTACCTCCTCCTTCTCCTTAATTTATTAAAAAAGCAAAAACCATGCCAGCAGCCAAATATATAGATAAACCATTATTATTAAATAGTTATTACAAATTATGAGAGTTAAATAATATGAAAATTTTTTCACAATTTAATAAAACTCATACATCTTTTTCACAGGTATTTCATATAATTTAAAATAGCGGGCTAATTTTCAACCTTCACACTTGCACTGAGAATCGAGAAGAATTTGTGGGGAACGGAACGAAATTAGGAAGTATGATCTTTGACAACCGAATACCCATAAGGGCGGTGGGTGAAGCCCCGACCGGAATTGCGGGCTAAATCACGGAAGACCTAAGGGCCGCTATGCGGACAATGCAACACCGTGTCCATCTTCGGGTGCTAGGAATCATGCTAAGATTAACGCCATTGTGATACTTGCCAGCGCAATACCTAATGAATTTAACTTTGGTTTACAGACAGGAAATCGTTTGCGAAAATATCAACACTATCGAGAATATTCCCTCGTATAGTATGTATATAGGATTTACCAACTTTTCCTGTAATTTCCCTATCCCATGTTATTGCAAAAACCGTTATATTCGGTGCTCTGGCTAATGAAACCACTTGATGCAACTCAACGTTTAGCCCAAATATGTAAATCTGGCTTTTATATAGCTTATGAATATTTACATTTATATATAGACAGGCATGACCAGATTGTTTTTCTTGTTCATAGATAGGAGTATTCTTAATTCCATGTTCTCTAAGTCGCAATTCAATATCGTTTAGGATTTGAACACGCTTCAAACCATCCTCCTCCGCTTCTTCATTTAAATCTTCAACAATAACTTCAATTGATTTAATTCCTCTAAGACTTATTTTTTTTGATTCTTCCGGAGAACCTTTTTCTTGTCCATCTAAACTTGAGGGATTCAAAGTAGTGGTTAAAATTAAATACACAAAGAGAAATATAATGGTTTTTTTAGCTATGATTATTCTCCCTATTTCAATAAAC
>Ga0316198_10000013_pt1 | contig 61028 bp, 50 predicted proteins | sample OudBieAanoxic_MG_FD_204935 | JGI IMG/M metagenome (GOLD analysis project Ga0316198, IMG submission 204935) | Coastal sediment microbial communities from Oude Bieten Haven, Netherlands - site A anoxic | ecosystem: Environmental > Aquatic > Marine > Coastal > Sediment | place: Netherlands... | reverse complement strand
AGCTCAGCGGAAAAAGGGCCATTTCCAGATGGACACTAATTGATATCCCGTGTCTTGTAGAACGCCACTTCCGGCCATTCTTCTTTGCAGTAATTAAGCCTGAATTCACTGGTTGTCAGAAAGGACAGGCAGCCTTGGGAATCTCTGGCCAGATTGGCCATATTCATTTTCTCAAATTCAGCCAGTTTTTTACGGTCGTCGCACTCGATCCAGCGGGCCAGCGCAAAATCCACCGGTTCATAGATCGCATCCACGCCATATTCGGTTTTGAGACGGGCCATGGTGACATCAAACTGGAGGACACCGACTGCTCCCAGGATATAGCTACTCCCCTTAATCGGCCGGAAAACCTGAACCGTGCCTTCTTCTGCAAGCTGGGTCAGCCCCTTCTGAAGGTGCTTGGCCTTAAATGCATTTTTCAGGTGAATACGCCTGAAATGTTCCGGGGCAAAATTCGGTATACCGGTGAATTTCAAAAGTTCCTTTTCACTGAATGTGTCACCGATTTTGATCGTTCCGTGGTTGTAGATGCCGATAATATCTCCGGGAAAGGCCTCAACGACATTGTCTCTGCCCTGGGCCATGAAAATGGTTGCATTGGCCAGGGCGACTTCTTTTCCGATCCGGTGGTGAACCACCTTCATTCCCCGTCTGAATTTACCGGAACAAATCCTGACAAAAGCGATCCGGTCGCGATGGGCCGGGTTCATGTTGGCCTGGATTTTAAATGTAAACCCCGAAAAATCTTTTTCGTACGGCGACACGTCACGGGAAACAGTCGCGCGCGAACCCGGGGGGGGTGCCATTTCCACAAACGCATCCAGCATCTCTTTAATACCGAAATTATTAATGGCACTGCCGAAAAAGACCGGCGTCTGGCTTCCTTTTAAAAAGTGTTTCTTCTCAAAGGGGTTTACCGCTCCCTCGATCAGTTCAATCTCATCCCTCAGTTCTTCAGCCTGGCTGCCCAGCAGTTCATCCAGGATCGGATCGGATAAATCATTAATCACGATCCCGTCCTGTTCGCGGGTATTGCTACCGGGACTGAACAGATTCAGTTGTTTGTGAAAGAGGTTGTAAACGCCTTTGAAACGCTTACCCATCCCGATCGGCCAGGAAAGCGGGGTACATTCGATCTGCAACTTGTCTTCGATGTCATCCAGGATATCCAGCGGAGCCAACCCCTCACGGTCGAGTTTGTTAATGAAGGTAATAATGGGGGTATTGCGCATCCGGCAAACCTCCATAAGCTTCTCGGTCTGGGCTTCGACCCCCTTGGCATTGTCGATCACCATCAGGGTGCTGTCGACGGCTGTCAATACCCGGTAGGTGTCTTCGGAGAAGTCCTGGTGACCCGGCGTGTCTAGAAGATTAATCTCATAACCCCGGTAATTGAATTTCATCACCGAGGTCGTTACGGAAATCCCCCTTTCTTTTTCAATCGTCATCCAATCACTGGTCGCATGGCGGACCGCCCGCCTGGCTTTGACTGCCCCGGCCTGCTGGATGGCTCCACCGAAAAGGAGCAACTTTTCCGTCAACGTGGTTTTACCGGCATCCGGATGGCTGATGATTCCAAAGGTCCGTCTCCGGCTGATTTCTCTTTGAGTATCTTTGTCCATTAATTTATTCAGGCATATAAAGCCTGGTCCTCTACCTCGTGACCGTTACCTTTAGCGTTTTACCGCCCGCTGTTTCGATGACCAGCGTCGTAGCATGCCAACCGGTGTAAGGGTTGGAAAGAGACGATTTGTATTCACCACTCTATAACCACCGAGCGGTATGTTAAAAAAAATTATAATTAAATAATCCGCCCCCAAAAAAAATCCCCGACTGCCTTTACAGGCCGCAGGGGTTTGGACCAATAGCGATTCAGGCGATTGCAGTAATAATAACTCACCAGCCGATTTTGTCAATTATTGAGGATGTGTTACCCGAAGAACTGGAAAAAGGATTGAAGCGGATTTAGCGCTTTATCTCCTGCATCAAATTAGGTATTCATTTGCCAGACCAACCTAATAATAAAATATAGACCGGGCAGATATTGGGAGAAATAATCCCATCACCCACGGAAAACTCATACCCGCCTACATCCCACGCGGCACCTTGCGGCCGTAATGTGCCCTCTATATCTATACTTGGTGCATTATCCGCACTACCCGCGTCAATCGCGGGGCTTGTAGATTTAAGGTGATAGTCCCCTTCTGACGGACTGAGGAAATAGGTCGATAATTCTTCCATCCCAAATTCGATGTTGTGATCACTGGTCACACCAGCACCCAAAGAGAAATCCGTTGATAAATTGTTGCGAACGATAACACCCGATGAATGCGTGCCGTCTTTATGGTCGCTGATCCTGACCCAGGGCGGCCCGGGGCTTACCATATTCGCATCCAGAACTGTATTATTGACCACACGAGAGTCTTGCGCACCCGCCATGGTGATCCCATGCCAGTGATTCGTGATAATAATATTATTTTCAATAACCCAATTTTCATACATCCCATCAAACAGACCGATCCCTTGTAAAGCACTTTTCAATGGTTGATCAGGATTTTCAAAATTTATAATGGTATTCCCCCGAAGCACGACATCTCGCACGACGCCGGTTCCGACACCACCACCGCCCACAGACCAGGACTGAATTCCATCATCATGATTGCCGTCCACGGCGTACGCATTTTTGATCGTGTTATATTGGTACACCATCCGGTCTCCCAGCCCACGGATGCCGTCACCCCTGAAATTGATGATGCGATTGCCGGAAACAAGTGAATCCGTCGCGTCACCATGTATGCCGTGATCAACATTTGTGATCGTATTGTTATGAATGGTCAGATGTGTTCCCCCCATACTGATGCCGTTCCCGGTCCTGGCCAGCCAGTTTGAGGCTGTCCAGCCGGATATATCATCGGCATAATTGATGGTGGAATTCTCAAATACGAGATATTGTCCGTTTAACTTCACCGCTGTATTTCCGTCTGCACCATTAGTGTATCTCGGCTTGACAACAACCCCCTTTAAATTCCAATAACTGCTATTTTGAATATTTACGGATGATAAGACAGGTGTCGCACCCGTATTGGCTTTAATAATAACAACCGAGCTGTTATTGAGACTGGAGATTGTGAGACCGTTGTAAATTCCACTGTTAAGAAGAATCGTATCACCTCCTTGGACACTATTGATCGCGTTTTGGAGTTCTGTCGTGTTAGACACGATTACTTCATCCGGCACAGCGGCACAAGGCAACAAAATTTCTACGCACAACAGAAATATTGAGCAAGTAATTTTTTTTTGGAAAAGCATAATAAGTTCCTCTTTGAAAGTGAATTACTTAGAATCTAGAATGGTACAACAACTGGGGATTTGCAACATCATATTCTGACGTGAGTGATGCAGCAATAGCTCCCGGCACCTACAGATAGGGAAATTCAAATACCGAATATAGATCATATAGTCAAAACACCATTTTCAGATTAAATTATTTAATGTCAGTATTTTAGGATACGTATAGTCTGGGAGCGGGTGTCACCATTAATTGAGCAATAACTATATCTATCTATATTTATTTCATATCTCATTGTAATTCCATACGACATCTGGTATATTAAAATAATATCCCTTACGAATGTGGAAATAACACATCGAGGGTAAATTGGTGATGAATCTCAAGCGTTCCATTGTCGCGGTGATATGCTTTTGCTTTTTTCTCTGCTCCCCTAAAGCTTCCCATACCGCCCCAGTTCCGAAAGGAATTAATCCGGCCCCCGCAATAGCGGTCCGGTAGGAAAGCCGATCATACCTCACCTACGGCGTTATCAAGGGTTTGCGGTAGTACACTACAGCGTCACCCGTAATGCCTTGTATCTGAGGCATACTCGACTTTCGCTCAATCGGGGTGTTATCTTTGTATAGGAGGCTGGTCTTTGGATGGATAGAACGAGAGGACAGTTTGTTGAGTATAGCTTGTCAACTACGTTCCTAAACTCCCTAAACTTCTTAAACTTACTTATATTCCCGTTCAACTGGGTGGCCATGGAAATTTCTGTCATTAGATTAGAACAGTTGCTGTTGTTCATAGTTTTTTCGCTTTTTAGAGGCAATGCGTTTTTTCATATCCTTTATGTCGGAGTCGGATAGAATATACTCATCCCACGCCCCCACATATTCTTTCTGAGGTTTGTCTGAATAGGTAACCTCAAAGGAATCCAGATCTATTTGATCGATAGATAATAGTTCATTTATGATTAGGTCTGTCTCCTGTCTTGTTATAACAGGGAATAAGTAATAATTATTTGTGTATTTAAATTTACCTTTAGTCTGAAATCTATCATCGACAAATACTAAATGTTTTTGCAATCGTTCCTCGATACGTTTATTTGAAAAATCTACTATTCCAGAAAATTTCGAAATTATTTGCTCTTTAAGGTTACGGTCTATTTCATAACCGATACTATTTCGTGCTGTAGCCATTGCCGCATACATAGTGGTGCCAATACCAAAAAATGGGTCCAGGATCGTATCACCTTTAATCGAAAACATTGTAATAAGTCTGTAGGGCAATTCAAATGGATATGCAGCACTTCGCCCTCTAATTTTGGTATCGAATAGATTTTGAGAAGTGCCTTTTAAATCTATCCAGACATCAGAGAACCAAACGTTCCGTTCCTCCCAGAAAAATGAGCTTTCACGCCTGATCTTCTTCTCCTCATTGGTTTTGAATTCTTTTTTATTTCCTTTCCTCAGCATCAAAATATACTCATGCTCTAAAGTAATATAGGCTCCCGGTGGCATCATTCCTGACCCCATAAATTTATTTGGGGCATTAGTCTGTTTTCGCCATAATATCGGCGGCAAAGCAGAGAACCCTAATTTTTGCAGATGAGCATGAATTCTGGAATGGTTGGTATAAAGAGCAAAGTGACTATTAATTGTTCTGGTTGCATCTCCAATATTGATGCAGGCGATTCCGCCCTCTTTAAGTACGCGATAAAGCTCACCCCAAACCTTATCGAGCTCCTGATGCATTAATTCAAATGCAGCCGGACCATCGTTTTTCTTTAGGGCTCTCCCAATCTTTTCATTTTGACTGGCAAATATCTGATCCCACATCTCAATCATCGGATAGGGTGGAGACGTTACGACCAAATCGATTGATTCATCTGTCAATTCCTCCATACTATTGGAATCTCCGAAAATTATTTTATGTTTTGTAATCATGTTTTTCCTCCAATTCGAGAATATTTCATATTCAGGGCTGATGATCAATATCGTTAAATCGTCAAATGACATACAAATACAAAAAGGGCGGCCTCTCAAATCGGCTCTCGTACCCTGTTTCCCCCCAGTATCCAGCCATATCTGGTGTTGTTCAAGAATAGCATTTATTTCGGATTTTTCGATTCTATTTTCGCTGACCATCTTTGCTCCACTCCTGTTTTCAATTCTGGTGAAAAATCGATCGACTCCCTTGCCTTTTTTCATTCATTACACCACTAAGACTGAAACGGGCATTGAAAGGTTACACCTTGGGTGGAGAATTAAAGCGATGATGGAGTGAACCATACTGGTAAGTATCAAGTACAAAGAGGCTTTAGATTGGAAGTAGCCGAGACATTGCATCATGCGATTATTATCAATGGGATAGAGAGGTGTGAAGTCGTTGATGACGAGACAGGTCGTAATGATTTTAGATCGAGCACGGATGCAGATCAACGGTTTGTACCTGATCGAAAACCCAGTATTTTTTTAAGCTCAACACGGGATTGAAATTTTAGACGGAAAAATATTCTCGGTAATCTAAGAGTTAGGTTTCCGTTTCCAACACCAGATAGACGGATGGAGAAAGTCAATGATCTGTGGCTTTTGTTTGTAATTGGCAACACTCAGTTAATGGCAACGCTTCAACTTGTTCGTGTAACCGATACCGTTCCATCCCAGGATAAACGATAAATGCTCCCGATAGGGAGAGATCCTGCAAAGCAATATGCATTGATTTCGTCATGGGCGGTGCATCACTTCATTTGAATTCAAACCCCCAATGCATGCCGTCACGGAAAAGTAGAAGGTCCAGTTCAGCCCCGCGCTGGGTTCCCCAAAAAATAGGCATTTTCTGATCCAAACAAGGCCAACACCTGCTCAAGGTGATCGCAGTATCAGCCGACTCATCGGATTAACCTGAAATAGATCACGAAATCCTCAAGCTATCAGGCGGCCGAAAACCAGCGATATGCCTGACGATGAGAAAGGATCTTGGGCTATCATATATTTTAGATTGATTTTTATAATTCATTAGCCTTTAGTAGCAACCGGGAAAAGTCTCTTTCGATGCCCTGAAGCCTGAAAATAAGACAGTCTCGAAATGATGAAAGAAACCTACAAGGAGGCAGCATGGATAGAAGCCAAATCGCAGAGATAATCCGAGGAAGACTGAACCTTGAAGAACACGACTGGTCAACGATTGCAAAAAAGCTCTAAATTTCAAAACCTGTTTCAAAATGCTATTGAAGCATCAAAATACAGATTGGTAGCCGAAGTCATCAGGTCGAAAGGTTGCCACTCAGGACATATCGTTGGGCAAAAGTTGATTTTTGATAATTCGGGTAATTTACTCACCAAAAATAATCCCGATCGGGTATGTTCCTTTTTGATGCCGAATATGACAGTGCTGATTAATGCATTCTTTGAAAATCTTATGAACGGGCGTGATCCCAATGAGGTTATGTTCAACACAAGCGGATGTTTCGATACAGGTCCGTCTTGTGGTGGGTGGGGACATGTCGTGGTTGAAATGAAGGCTCAATTAATCTCCTGATGGCGACGTGAAATTCCCCATCTGCAGCGTTGTTGTGTCTCGGCATACCATGGCTGGTTATCCTCGCCCCTTAAAAAACACGACGCCTTTTATATGAACCTTTTTACTTAGTACCCCAAGGGCACTCCCTGCGGGCACCATCGGCCTTACTTTTTACGAGTCCATCATCTCCTGATGAAAGCTAGCCGGGCTTGAGATCCACCAGATTCACGGATAGAGATTGGCCACTTTCTTTACGTCCTTTTGTGGCATTTATCCTTACCTTTCCGCAAGCGGCATCCCCCTGGCATCCATAAAAACGTATCAAAACAGATCGTTTCATTCGGATCAAACACGACTCCCTCTGCTATCAGTAGTTGTTTTTGAAGTTCATACCCTTGATGGGGTTTGAGGGAGATTTTTCCGTCTCGGTTCACCACCCGGTGCCAGGGGAGTCGGTCTTTTCTTGAGCAGGCATGAAGTATCCGGGCAACCTGTCTCGCAGCCTGTGGGTTTCCAGCCGAGGCGGCAATCATCCCATATGTGCATACCTTCCCCTTGGGAATTTTTTTTATCAGGGCTTTTACAACTGAAGTAAATCCTGAATCCGTGGCGGGAAATATTATCATTTTGTATCTTGTGCTGAATTCGAAAGCGGTTGGTCCCGGCCGAAAACCGCAAACCCGATGGTGCCGATCACCCCAAAACCAAATGCGGTGATAAGATTTGCCTGCGGGCTGATTTGCCATAGAAAGGCGCCACCAAGGGCAGCAAAGGCGACGATAACATCCCGGATCAGGTAGTACAGCCCGAACATTCCCGCTTTGCAACAATCAGGGGACAAATCCATTATTAATGACTTGCGGGTGGGTTCGCCGAACTCTTTTAATCCCCGCAAGATGAACGCCAATACCAGCCACTCCATCGAACGGCTGTAAAGAAGTACAAGGGGAAAAAAAGTGAAAAAGACAAAGGTAAAGAGCACAAAGGGCTTTTTAGTGCTGCGATCGGCCATATACGCAACGGGAATGTAAACCATCACAGCCGTGGCCATTTCGATTGAGGTTAGCACCCCAAACTGAACGGCCGATACCGGCGCTGAAATTACCTTCATGCACCAGACCACCACAAAAGCATAGGGGATCTGTTCGCAGAAGCGGATCAGAATATCGGTGATCAAAAGTCCTTTCATGGCCGGATTCATTAACCGCAGCAGCTTCAGCGGGTTTTTTTCCGGTGTCAATTCGAAGGCGCCTGCCGAGGATGTCGCCGTCGTCGTATCGTCTTCGATCATGCGCTGCTGCAGCAAAAGGGCCACCGCGGCCATGACCAGTGCGACCCCAAAAGCCAGGCGCACGCCTTTTGTCTCCCCCCAGACACCGATGAAGATGCCGCCGATCAAGGGGCCAAGAGCCATGGGAATGCGCCTTACCAGAGAGTGCATGCTGACGCCCATGGTGCGTTTGTTTGGGGGCAGCACCTTGTAAATCAGGCTGATTGTGGCCGGCAGGGAGATGGCCGACCAGGAGATGAAGAGTACTGCACCGGCCAGCACCGCTTGCCAGGTGGGGATCAGAATTACCAGGACAAAGCCGGCCATGGCCAAAAGGTTGAAGACAAACAGTGAACGCCTGGTGCCTATTCGATCGGACAGGTAGCCGCCCGGGAAAGAATAAAGGGCAGATAGCAGGTTGTCCATGGCCTGCAGCAGGCCGATGACCAATGCGCCGCCGCCTAATGCCAAAATATAGATGGGCAGAAAACGCTCGGCCATGCGTTCGCCCATGCCCACCAGCACCACCATGCCCAGCACACCGACCGTGCTTCGCTTAAGGCCGAGAAAACCGGAGACCTGGGCAGCACGAGAGGTTATGGATTTATGCGAGCCCATATTGACTTGCTACGAATCACCTCCGGCCACATCCAGCCGACACCAGGCATACAGGGCGTCATAAACCTCAAACTGCGCCTCAATGTTTTCCAGATCATCGGGAAACCGCAGGCTGTAGCCCACCGCGATGGCCTCTAAGCCGGCCGCCAGGGGGTCGGCATTCAGATGGTTCGTGTCGGCCGCATTAATGATTTTGGCCATGCGTATCAGTGCCTTGTCGGTCAGTTCATAATCCTTGATGATCACATCAAAGGTACACAAATCCTCTCGATGGTGCAGCTCGGCCCCCGGTGTATCAAAAGCCATCGCACCCACTTTTTCAGCCATTTCTAATACCTTGTTCTTCGGCACAAAGAGAAATGTGGCATCCGAGTCGATGAACCGGGTGATCAGCCAGGGACAGGCTACCCGGTCGACATGAACATGGGATCGGGTTATCCATTTCATTGGCATTCTCCTTTTCGATATGGCTTATTGTTCGGTTCTTCCGTCATGCCTTGGCCATCGCTCGGCGTTAAAGCTGCAAGGCCGGCCAAAAGGGCCTGGAATTCTTCTATCTCTATTCAGGCGGGGACGGTTTATCAACAGCTAAACCCTATACCTCTTTAGCATGCCAAACCCCAGGAATAATCGTATTACAAAATCGGCATCGATTCCCGATCAAATTATAGGTGGGGATATAATACCCCTGGCGCTCGATCAGCAGTTTCCCGCATTGATGGCAATAGGTGTGATTCCCTTTATGGTTGGGCACATTGCCCAGATAGACATAGCGGACGCCTTCTTCCATGGCGATTTCGCGGAAACGTTCCAGAGTCGACACCGGCGTGGGGGGCAGCCGGTCGAGTTTGTGTCTGGGGAAAAATCGCAGAAAATGCAAGGGGTGATCGGGGCCCAGATTATCGAGGATCCATCGGCACATTTCCTTGATCATTTCGGGATCGTCCACATAGCCCGGCACTACCAGGGTGGTCATCTCAAAGTGGATTTTTCGTTCGTTTAGCGTCTTAAAGGTGGTTAACACCGGCTGGAGACGGCCGCCGTTTAGCTTTCGATAGATGGCATCGCTGAAGGATTTCAGATTCACATTGGCGCCGTCAAGGACCTGGCATAACGCTTCCAATGGTTTATTGTTGATGTATCCATTGGATATCCAGAGATTGGCAAGTCCTTTTTCTCTGGCGATCTCGGCCGTATCTATCATGTATTCAAAGAAGGTCGTGGGCTCGGAATAGGTGTAGGCGATCGACTCGGCTCCCGCATCCTGGGCAGCTTGGACCGCATTTTTTGGAAAAAGTTCGATGTGGCGGATCTCATGGGGCTTTACCTGGGAGATCTCCCAGTTCTGACAATTCAAACAACGAAAATTACAGCCGGTCGCCGCCACGGAAAAGGATTTTGATTTGGGCTTGAAGTGATACAAAGGCTTTTTTTCGATGGGGTCGGTGTTAACCGAACAGGGGTTGCCGTAGGCCAGACTGTAAAGGGTTCCGTTCATATTGACCCGTGACCGGCAGACGCTGCGATCGCCCGGAGCCAGGATACATCGATTGGGACAGATGCCGCAAACCACCTTGCCGTGGTTTAACTTTTCATATTGAAACCCTTCATGGGACCATTTCCACAATGTTTGGGGCGCATCGTTTTTAAACACCCGCCCCCGGATATCGGCCGGCCCGGAGGCGTGGCCTTTTTTTCCTCCAAACGGCCAAAACGCCTTGGCAGGACAGGCAGCAGACAGAAGGCCGGCGCTACAATATAAGAATTTTCGTCGGGTTAGTTTTTGCATTTTTTACATATGGAATCGATACCACCATCAAACTGATGACTTTAAGAGCGATCAGACCAGCTACGGCCCAGATGATGCCGAAATAGGGGATCAAGACCACGCTGGTAAAAAGTATCCCGACGGCGGCTCCGATCAGATCGGCCGAAAATGTCCGTGTCACGGCGGAATTGCCACCGCCTCTCAACGCCAGGGCCACCGGAAACTGGAATCCGCACACAAGTGAAACCGCAAAGCCGAAGGCAAGGTAAACGCTCACCGGTAACTGGTCCCCTCCTTGCCAAATGACCGAAACCAATGCCCCCATCAGGATGACCAGGAGCCCATCGGTGATGCTGATCAGTCTTATCCCCTGGCCGCGGAACCTATCGCCTAAAAATGCACCGGGCATGAGACCTGCCAGGAATACGGTAACGATCAGGCCGATCTGAAAATAAATATAACCAAAAAAGATCTGAAATACAAATATGATGATAATTTCGCTCCCCATGACCATGGCACCAGTGGAAAAAAGTACAAACTCTTCCTTAGTGATGAAGATGAGATAGATCAGACACAGTAGGGTGAGCCCGGCGAAAAATGCCACCGGAGACGTGTCGAATTTGGCGAACCACTGGGTAAACATCAACCGGATCAGCCGGGGCGAAACATCCCTATTTTGGGGGGTGGTGGGATCGATCGCTTCGTTTACATACTTGATGCGCTCATTGGTCAGGTTGCCGTAAAAAAAAGGGCTGACATATCGAGTGGAAATTTTTTTTTGGGCGAGGCGCGCGGGGATGTCCGCCTCGATTGGCACCGACCGGCAAATAATAAAGATGTTATGCCCCGGTAAAAGGAGAATGTGTTCAAAGTATTCCGCGACCGTGTGGTAAAGGGATGAAAGCTTCTGGCGCTGGGGTTCGGCCAGGTAATTGTCGAACCCTTGAATCGAAAAGCTCAATACCCCGTGGGGCGTAAGGTGGTTTTTGGCCAGCTTGAAGAAACGATCGGTGAAGAACCGGTTGATCTGAAAAGTCGCCGGCTCGGGCAGGTTGATGATGATGGCGTCATAGGTCTTGTCTGTCTCCGCTAAAAAGGCACGTCCGTCCTGATGGATGACGTTTAAGCCGGAAATGTATTTTATCAGGCCGAATCTAAAAAGTACGCGACTGACTTCAGGGTCCAGCTCTACATAATCGACGGAGTCCGGCTTATATTTTTCGATCTCGGTCATCATGCCGCCTTCGGCTGAAATCAACAAAACATGCTGAGCGCGGGGAAGTTGCGACAGGGGATAATGGATCGCTTCCTCCGCCATGTTCACATTCTGATTGCTGGATATAGGGAGACCATCCGCTAAAAGCGTGTACTGTTCGGCGTCTTGATGCACCTCAACGCGTCCATAGCGGGATTCACTGTAATAAATCAATTTACCCACGGAAGGGTTTAAGGTTTTCCGCTCAAGTAAAACACCTGCCAGGAGCATGCTAAAGGCAATTCCCGCGCCGAGAAAAACGATAGCGGATCTTCTGGAAAAAAGAAGACAGGTGGCTAAGATAAGGGGCAGGTTGGCAAGCAAGATCGCCCAAAAGGGGCTGACCAGGGAGACCAGCACAAATGAAAACAGGGCCCCGCCAGCAGTGTCCCCCAGATTATCCATTATATAGATGCGGGCGCCGGGATACGCTGGGGTATCGTTTCTTAATACAAAGAGGCTGTAAGGCAAAACAAAGCCGATCAGTAGGGTATAGGGGGCGATGGTAAAGAATGTGTAGGCCAGGGTTGGGTAAAACCCCACCGAGCTGCCGGGGATAAAGAGGATATCCCTGAGCACTCGAATGGCCAAAACCTGCACCATTGAAAGGACCACCAGCAAAAAAGAGAGCCAGGCCAGCCGATCGAGGGGTGCCCTCCGGATCTTGTTTCGAAACCGGCTGGTTGCCCCCTGATTGACTTGGTTGGCCAACAAGGTCCCCAGACCGCCTAAAATCAACCAGCAAAAGAGGATCAGCGCGATGACAAACTCGTTGCCGTCAAATTGGACTAAAAATTCGCGAATGGTCACGAGTTGGGTGACCACCGAGGAGACCCCGGTGGCAATCACAACACGAATAATAGCCCGCTCATTTTGTTTCTTCAAAGTATTGAACCTGGTAGGTCGATACTTTCAAAGGCGTAGCTTGCCATTCGTTTGGCGACAACCCGGCCTTTTGACAAAGATGGTTGAGGAAGTCCTCCGGCCGGGGGAGCTGTTCCCATACCTGGGGTAGGAAGGTGGCCGAGGCCGACCCCTTGCGGATGATGACACCGTCTATATTCACACGCAACTTGGAAATCAGGTCTTTGCCGTCAGAGTATTTAAGGGATTGGGGTTCGGTAAGAACGCTGACTTCTACCTCCACCCGGTCCAGTTCCTCTGATGTCAGCGGCGAAAAACGATAATCATGAAAAGCCGCATTGATGGCATTTTTGCGGACGGAATCCGGTAGTGGCTCGGTAGCGGTTAAATTGCCGATACACCCTCGCAATTGGTTGTTTATTTTGAGCGTGACAAAAGTACCGCAGCTTGCCTGCAGTCTCTCGTCTTGTAACGTCGCCTGCAGGGCCTCCTGGGTTTCATTATCCACCCTTCGGCCAAGCTCCGCCATGATGGTCTGTCGGGCCAGTTGAATTAATGCTTGTCCCTGGTTTTCATTGAAATGGGATGGTTCCTGGTTTTTTTGCATGGTGGCATCTCCATAAAATGCGATGGCGGCATAACCGACGACCCTGCTGCGGTCTCCCGCGGTATCACCACTGTTTGAATAATGAAGTAGAACCGGTTCCCATCCGTGGGTTCGGGCCAATTCGAGGACGATTGATAGCGGTACCTTGCCGCAGGCACAATTTTCCCGGGATATGAGCAGGTCGGCTTCAAAGTTTAAAATCATTCGAATCGTTTCCATATCTTTGACAACTGCTTGGTGGTAGGGGAGAAAGTGGGAAAGATCGGAACTGATGACCAGCAGTGTCTCTTCGTCAATCAACGGATTTAGGGCGTCGGTAATCCGCGGGGTACCTCCCTGGCCGATGACTATCGGAACAAGCTCAAATTGATTCAGATAGGTCTGCAAAAAGGGAAGAATCACCTCCAGCGAATGCTCGCTGTCATGGGAAGACGGGATCGGCTCAAACAGGCCAGTCTGCTCCCGCAAAATGGCAACATCCCGATGCAACCCGACCCGGCCCAGAGGGGTTTCATAGCTGTCCGCCGAACTGATGGCGCCGTTTCTAAACCCCACCCGATGATCCGGGCCCAAGAGAATGACTTTTTCATACCGCTTGGATTTCAATACCAATGATGCATGCGCCGCTGTCACCCCGGAATAGATGTATCCGGCATGGGGCAGGATCAGGGCCTTTAGGGGTTTGTGTGACGGAATGTTCACATGCGTTTGCTTTGCCAGGTCAGTCAGATTCTCAATGGTTTGTCTGAGTACAGCCGGATTTGCCGGATAAAAACGTCCCGCCCATACCGGTTTGCGTATTGAACCGGCGATCAACGTTTCAGTGATTAGAAATGACAATAAAAGAAAGGAAAGGACCATCGAAAAAAACAGATGAAACGGGGCGTTTCGCATAGGTCTCATAAGGTCGCCCTCACTTTCGCTTGAAACGAGACCTCTGAAAAACATCCCCCTTCGCCTAATTTCGGCGTCAGACTCAAAATTTAATCCTCGAAAAATTCTATATACTTACCCCAAGGGTACTTCCTTCGGGGCGCCTGTGGTTAATCCGCCTATGGTGGATCATCTTCCTTGAACTTATATGAACCTAAATTGAGCGATTTTTTAATCGCTCTGCACCAATCTATTGAGCGCTAAGGCTCACAAAAACACTCGCCATATCCACTGGGTATGACTGCGTTTTTTGAAAGCCTGATCATCTCAATATATCGGCACATAGCTTCATAACAAATCGCTCAAATTAGGATGAAATTGAACATTTTTCAAAGGTCTCGAAACGAAATAGAATCACGAAAACTACATAGAAAGGATCAGGTGGTAATCGACTTCGATTATTCCTGATTATATCCATATCATGAAAAAAAAAATGACTCAAGTGGCTTGTTCAGCTTGGCTCTAATTTTAACATATCGTAATCTTAAGTTTTCCCCGATGACGTACAATTAATTATGTTGCCAACAAATATAATTGATTTTTAAGATCATTTCATGGATAAGTTCAACATGGTATCTAAAATCAACGAGAAAATCGTCACAACGACATGTTCAACCGATTGAAGCGCCCGGCGGGGCTTTCCCCTGCAATAGCTGTCTGGTTGAAATCGAACCAAGACAGAAACGGCATAAGGAGAATTGATTATGAAATGTAAAATAATCACATGGATTGTACTAATGGTTGGATTAACCGCCCCTTTTATGGCTCGGGCACGGACGACACTGGTAGCTTTGCCGGAGCGGGATGCGACGGTGATTCGTCTGGATAATCCAATGGCGACCCTGATTGAGGAAGAAAGACAGCTGACGCTGCAAAAAGGGTTGAACAAGATCGATTTTTCCTGGAAAGGGGTCAGTATCGATGCCGATTCGATCCGTTTACAAATAATCGATCATCCCGGACAGGTAACCCTGCTGAATGTGAGCTATCCGCCCAATGAGGCGGCACTGGTCTGGGAGATCGCCAGTGAAAGTGATTTTGTCGAAACAGTGAGAATCAGCTACCTACTCGGTAACATCGACCGCTTGATTACCTACAAGGCCGTGGCCGACAAAGCGGAGACCGCTATCGATTTCAGAAGCTATCTCGTATTGCGAAATTTTTCCGGTGAAAATTTCGACAATGCCATGGTTAAACTTGATGATGGCGAAGCGTTTAAACAGGCAATCGATCATGAGGAGACCAAACGGCTGCTGTTTCTTAAAGCCGGGAATGTTCCGATTACCAAGATCTGGAGATGGGATTCCGCTCAGTTACCGTGGGACCCAGAAACGCTGAACAATAAAAATGTCGGAATTCCGGTGAGTTATCGAATAGTAAATAACAAAACAAGTGGACTGGGAGGCCATGCCCTTTGGGGTGGCAAGGCCCGGATATTTCAAGTCGACGGCCATCGCAGCACGATTTTTTTAGGCGAGGATGTCTCCGGTCTGGTGCCGGTCGGCGAGAAGATGGAACTCTACATTGGAGACAGCCGGGACATTGTCGTGACCCAGCGAAAGATGAAAGAAAAACAAATTAATATCCGTCGTACCCAACATAAAAGCAATCCCAGAATCGTTCTTTACGACATGGACGAAGAGATCACAGCAAAAATAGAAAATTTCAAGGACACGCCGGCGGTGCTGACGATGATCCAGCACATCCCGGGTGAATGGAAAATGGTTAATTGCAATCTGGAATATTCCCGCAAAGATGCCAATACGCTTGAATTTGAAATCGATTTGCCGGCCCGGCGTGATACGGGCATGGCGGTAGTGCAACTGAAGATGAACTACCATCGACTCAACCTTCGGCCATAAGATTTCAGATGATGGGGAATACGGATTTTGTAGAGAATTTGATGCTATTGAAAGGATAAATCATGAAGTACTTAAAAATAGCCCTACTTTTTCTGGTTGTCGGAATGATAAGTCAACCAAGCTTTGCCAAAGTGGATCTGGTCACACTGCCGGGCCGGGATACGACCCAGCTAACGATTTATAATTCCGCCGATCTAACCTTGGTGCGCGACGGGCGCGCGTTGACGCTTAAAGAAGGCCGTAATCAATTACAGTTTTCCTGGGCCAATACCCTCATCGATCCGACCAGCCTGGAAATGCTCCCCAAAACAAATGCGGATAAGATCGACATCTTCGATCTGACCTATCCACCCCGCGTAAAAAACCTGGGGGTATGGAATATCAAAAGCGGTATCCAGGGAAAGGTGCCGGTTGAACTTACTTATCTGACCAGCGGCATCAGCTGGCGGGCCTTTTACATGGGGACCCTGGCACCGGATGAGAAGACCATGCGGCTAAAAGGCTATGTGCGGGTAACCAATAACAGCGGAGAGGATTATGAAAACGCACAAACCCGTCTGATTGTCGGCAAGGTCAATCTCCTCGATCAGATTGCCCAATTGGCCAAACGGGAACATCCCTACGGCCGGCCGGGCGCCGTACCTATCTCCGGAGAAATACAGGCGAGCTTAAAGGCCAAAAGGGTGTTAATGGAAACGGCCGAAGCGATGCCTTCCGTGGCAGGAAAAATCCCGGAAAAAAAGGAAATTACCAAGGAGGGACTGAGTGAATATTTTCTTTACACCATCGAAGGAACGGAAACGATCCCGACCGGCTGGTCCAAACGTTTACCCAGCTTTGATGTTGCCGGCGTTCCGGTGGTGAATCTCTATAAGTTTGAACAGCGGCGATACGGAGATCGCCCGGTCCGGTTCCTCAGTTTCAAAAATGACGATACCCACAAACTCGGCGAATCACCAATTCCCGGCGGGATGCTTAAAGCCTTTCGGATTGTCGATGATACACAACATCTTTCCTATGAGGGCCAATCCAGTTTTAAGTATATCCCGGTCGATGAAGATGTTGAACTCAACCTCGGACCGGTTCAGAATGTCGTCGTGGAACCTAAATTGATGGACTATCGCACCGATAACTACACGTTTGATAAGAAAGGCCAGATTACCGGTTGGGATGAAATTCGTACCTTTCGCATCGAAGTTAAAAATACCCGCGAGGTGGCTGTCAGGCTCGAAATTAAACGGAACTTCGATACCAATTACTGGGACCTCAAAAACAGCGGTGACTATGGTAACTTTGAGAAAGAAGACAAGGATACGGTAAAATATGCCCTGCAGTTACCTCCTCACAGCAACAAAGAATTTGACTACATTTTAACAACCTACCATGGTCATCGGCAGGATAATCACTAGGCCGGTTTCAAAGCTTCGGCAGATGAGAGGGTGGCCATACTGAAATCCGCTGGAGGATACGGGCCGCGGTTTGAGGCTGAGTCAGAATAACGAGGTTTCCGACCAGAATGAGGAATAACCCTGTAAAACCACTGACAGTCCAGTGATAATTTTCAAAAATGGTGGAAAGGATTAATGCCAGCACGGGTACCAAAAGCATGGCATAGCCCGCGAATTCCGCACCAATTCGACCAATTAGGCGCATATAGCAGCCAAAGGTCACTATCGATCCGAAAATGGTTAAATACAGCATCGGTCCAAGGTAGCCGAAAGACCAATCCATGCGTAATACACCGCCGCTACCAAAATGAATGACCAGCGTCAGTAATGCACCATAGGCCATCCCATAAGCATTGGCTTGGGTCACGGGAATACCCTTTTTCGCATTGTGGGATCCCACCACATTGCCAATCGACGCCAGATAAGCCCCGATCACAGCCAGGATCAACCCAATTAACCCGCTGGTTGCCGAAAAAGCGGTAAGATCCCGCCAGAATAAAATACATAAACCGATCATGCCGATAACCCCTCCCGCAAAGGCTCTTAGATCAATCGGTTGGGCCATAAACAACTTTAGATTAACGATGTTCCACATCATGATGGTTGAAAACACAACCGCCACAAGACCGCTGGTTAAATAAACAGTGGACAAATAACTCATGCAGTAGCCGAGACCGAACAATGTGAATCCCTGAATGGCCATGAACATATGATCATACCGGGAGAAATTGAGTTTTCTTTTTGTTAAAAGACAGTAAACAATCAGAATAAGGGAAGCCAGGCAGAACCGGTAACTCACCGAGAGGATGGGCGGAACCTGGGTCAATTGCAATTTAATTCCCAGCCAAGTGGTTCCCCAGATCACAGTTGCCGTTATGTATAAGAAAATATTTTGCATATCTTCTCCTGGGACTAAAAGGTCTGTAATTTTTTTTTATCATTCCCATTAACCGTTAAAAAGGTTGTAATGTTAATGGAAAGTCACTCGATGGTTGTTCCTTACCATTAAACCGTAAATCAGTTCCACAAGAAAAGAATTGACAGAAAGAGGGTGTATGTGTGCAATTTAGGAAAATTTGGCATGTATACTAACTTTATAAATTTTACTGCCTCATACCCCGGGTTCTCATTTCAGGGTAGGTTGTTCAGGCAAGGCGGTAAGGGAGATCCGTATGCTTTTAAATCCTAAGGCCGAAGAATTTGGTCATCTGGATCAATACTCACGCCGGATAATGCGAAAAGCTATTGCCTTTTTCGAAGACAAAGGCAAACAACAGATGAAACGAGACCATTTCGATCGGGTTTGGTATGATGATTTTCTTTCATTCGTTAAGGAGAATAAAATTTTCGCCAGCCTGCTCACACCACCCGCATATGCCCCTGATGATCCCAACGTTCGCTGGGATACCTATCGGAATTGTGACTTAAACGAAATTTTGGGGTTTTACGGTTTGGCCTACTGGTACACCTGGCAGGTTTCGATCTTGGGCTTGGGCCCTATTTGGATGAGCAGCAATGAAACCATCAGGCGCAAAGCTGCCAAAAAATTGAATGAGGGTGGGATCTTTGCTTTTGGCCTTTCGGAAAAAGCCCACGGTGCTGATCTGTACAACTCCGAGATGGCCCTCACACCTCTGGGGGAGGGACGCTATGTGGCCGACGGCGGCAAATACTACATCGGCAATGCCAACGAAGCCGCCCTGGTTTCCACATTTGGGAAAAACTCCGAAACCGATGAATACGTCTTTTTTGCGGTGCAGCCGCATCATGAAAATTATGAGCTGGTTAAAAATGTTGTCCATTGGCAAAGCTATGTGGCTGAGTATGCGCTGCACAGCTATCCGATTACAGATGACGATATCCTGTCGTCCGGCCAAGAGGCCTGGGACACAGCGTTGAACACGGTCAATGTCGGCAAGTACAACCTGGGCTGGGCCAGCATCGGGATCTGCACCCACGCCCTTTACGAGGCCATCACCCATGCGGGCAATCGCAATCTTTACAGTCGCTATGTGACCGATTTCCCGCATATCCGGCGATTATTTATGGATGCCTACACCCGATTGGTGGCCATGCGCCTGTTTGCCAGGCGGGCATCGGACTATATGCGCTCCGCATCGCCGGAAGACCGGCGCTACCTGCTATACAACTCCCTGGTCAAGATGAAGGTAACCACCCAGGGGGAAAAAGTGATCGATCTGTTATGGGATGTCATCGCAGCCAAGGGTTTTGAAAAAGATGTCTATTTCGAGAATGCCACCTCCGATATCCGGGCATTACCCAAGCTAGAGGGTACGGTGCATGTCAACATGGCCCTGATTGTCAAATTCATGGCCAACTATTTTTTTAACCCCGATAGCTTCCCCGAAATAGCTGTGTGCAACCATCCGACCCATGACGCTTTTCTTTTTGACCAGGGGCCGACCCGCGGACTGGGGCAGATTCGGTTTCACGATTACCGGCTGGCATACGACGCCGTCGATCTTCCCAACATCGCCATTTTCAAACGCCAGGTTCAAGCGTTGACCAACTTGTTGATGTCAGCACCACCGGACAAACAGCAGACCAAGGACATGGATTTTCTGCTTTGTCTGGGAGAACTTTTCACACAAGTGGTTTACGGTCAGCTTCTAATTGAAAAGAGCAGGATCGATAGGGCTGAAGATGATCTGCTGGACCAGATATTCGATTTTATGGTTCGGGATTTTTCAAAATATGCACTTAATCTTTACAACCATCCCAATAGCAATGCCGTGCAAATGGATCACTGCTTGCATATGATAGAAAAACCGGCCGGTAACCCAATCAGGTTTGAGCGTCTCTGGAAAAAGTATGTTATCATCCTTAAGGGTGCATATGAAATGAACCCATAGAATTTAGACTTTCAGGCAAAGTTTTTTTTGCACCGATAGAGGGAGCCCTCCTGAGCAAGGCGTAAAAATAGTACGCCGCCGATGGTGGGCGACTGTTAACGCAATCCAAAAACGTTATCTGGAACATGATAGAATCTGGATGGAGGGAATCATGTACACTTATGATAAACCGGACAACCTGGTTGAATTGATTGAAACAAGCGTGGAGCTCTACGCCCAGCGCCCCCTGTTCGGTACCCCGGACAGCCAGGGCAACCACACCTGGGTAACCTATGACACGGTCGGCACCCGGATCAATGACCTGCGTGCCGGTTTGGCGAGCATCGGGATCAGCTCCGGTAACGCGGTAGGAGTAATTGCCAACAACCGCGCGGAATGGGCCATTGCCGCCTTTGCCACCTTTGGGTTGGGCGGACGGTTTATTCCCATGTACGAAAAAGAACTCCCCAAAATTTGGCGACACATTATCCGTGACAGCGGCCTCAAGGTACTCTTTGTGGCCAATATGGACATTTATAAACAAATCGAAATACTACGCCCTGAATTGCCCGACCTAAAAAAGGTTGTCATCATAGACGGGACTGAAACAACAAGTATGGCCGATCTGGAAGTAAATGGCCGCATCAACCCGGTTGCATCCATGCGGCCCAAACCCGAAGATATTGCCGTATTGATTTACACTTCCGGCACCACCGGTAACCCCAAAGGGGTGCTGCTTTCCCATGGAAATCTAACCAGCAACTTTATTGCCGGCGGCGCCCGGTTTCCGGAACTCTCCTGTGAAAGCCGAAGCCTGTCCATTCTACCCTGGGCACACTCCTACGGCCAAACCGCCGAGCTTTACAATTTTATCAACATCGGTGCCTCAATGGGTTTTGTGCGCGATGTAACTACTATTTCAGAAGATATCGGTAGGGTGGCCCCCACTTTTCTGATCGCCGTACCACGCATTTTCAATAAAATTTATGATGGGTTGTGGACCAAAATCAACATGGCCGGTGGCTTAGCCAAAAAATTGTTTGTCATGGGCCTTGAGAGTGCGGCCCAAAACCGGCAATTGGCTGCCCGGGGAAAAAGCGCTTTCTGGCCGCAAATAAAATATAAACTGGCCGATCGCGTGGTTTTCAGTAAAATTCGGCAGCGTTTTGGCGGTCGTCTGAACGGAGCCCTGACAGCTAGCGCCATGATGAATATGGCGGTCGCCCAGTTTTTTACGGATATCGGCCTGCCGGTGTTTGACGCCTATGGGTTGACCGAAACGTCACCAGCGGTAACCATGAACAACCGTGAAGCCAACAAACCCGGCAGCGTTGGCCGGCCCATTGATCAAGTCCGGGTAGTCATCGACCAAAATCGTTCCAATGGCAACGCTGACGAAGGCGAAGTGGTGGTCTACGGCCCCAATGTCATGCAGGGCTACCATAACCAACCAGAGGCTACCCGCCAGGTAATGACGGATGATGGTGGTTTTCGAACGGGCGATATCGGGAAGCTGGATGAAGACGGCTTTTTATTTATTACCGGTCGGATAAAAGAACAGTATAAACTTGAAAACGGAAAATATGTTTTCCCGGCTTCCCTGGAAGAAGAGATACAACTCTCTCCCTGGGTGGAAAACGTGCTGATTTACGGTGAAGGGCGCAGGCATAACGTCTGCCTGGTAGTCCCGGAATTTATTAAATTAACGGCTTGGGCCAAAGAAAAGGGTATTGAGGGTTATCCTAAAGAGCTTATTGTTCATTCCAAGGTAAGGGCCATGATCAGCCAGTCCATCACCGACCACTTGGCAGATAAATTTAAAAGCTACGAAATACCCAGAAGTTTCATCTTGGTGGAAGAACCCTTCAGCGTTGAGAACGGATTGCTGACCCAAACCTTGAAGCTCAAGCGCCGTAAAGTCATCGACCGCTATGGGAATCAGATAAAAGCGGCCTATGAAGCGGCCTAACACGACACTTTCAAATTTCACTTTACCTTTGGGAATTGAGAACCCAGAGGTGGTCACAATACCATTTGTTGGATAAAGATCATGGGTCGGTTACTATCGATCCCGTGACATTTAATTTAGCGGCAATGAACTAAATTGAACCTCTTTCAAAGGTATCTCGGAGGGAGATGCGGATCTTTACCTGGATTTGTACAGCTTTTTCCAAGGATGACGCTGATTATTATTGTAATCAGCCAGTGCTTGATAAAAGGCACCGACTGCCAGCTCCGCACAATGGGCGTGATTCGAAGGCAACGTTTCCAGGTAGGTGATCACGTCTTCAGGGATTATATCCCAGCCTTCGGTTACTTTTTTGCCTTCTGCCAAATAGGCCACCGTATTGGCACATGCGCTGGTATTCAAACACCCATCTACTTGAAATGTGACCGATTGGATACGGTCTGCACGAACAGACAAATACATTTCGACCGTGTCGCCACAGGTACCGGTGCGCTTCCCATGTCCGTCCGGCTCTGCAAGAATCTCATGCCGGTCTGTCCGTAGAGCCATTTCAAGATAATGGGTTGAATGATCCTGCCAGAAATTGAAGGGGGTATTCACCATTTGAATTATAACATCGATGTATTATATTTAATTCCTTACTTATCATAACATGGGAGAGGCTTCGAGACAAATATTATAAGAAAACAAGAAAGACGGTTGCGTTAATATAACTCGTTTCCATCCATAAATGGTCTTTTTGCCCAATCTCGGCGTCAATCGGCGGGATCGCTTGTGCGGCATACCACCGTATGCCTCCGCGCAATCCCTTGATTTCTTTGACCTTGGACAAAAATCCTCATTTCTGAATTGGAAACGTCACCAGGTGCCCATCTTTAAGAAAACAATTAATGGATGGGTGCTAACTAAGAAGAGGAGCGGTAATGGAAATGGAAATCACTTTCCCCGGCGGGAAAAAAGTTAATTCAACCTATAAAGGATTCACCCTTGAAACGGATCAACCTAAAAACGAAGGTGGCGATGGAAGCGCGCCGGAGCCGTATGACCTGTTTTTATCTTCTATTGGGACGTGTGCCGGGGTATACGTGGTTTATTTCTGCCATGAACGTGGGATTGATACATCGAAGCTTAAAATGAACATTCGGTTCGATCGGAATGAAAAAAAACATTTGGTAGAAGCCGTTCGTATCCATATTCATCTGCCACCGGAATTTCCGGAAAAATATAAGTCAACGGTCATCAAGGTCGCCGGACTTTGCACGGTGAAAAGGAACATTTTAAATCCCCCCGAATTTAAAATTGCAGCCGATATTCAAGGAAAAACAAATGCCGATTCCGGGTAACCTTTTAACCACCGCCATGGCGGTGATGCCTCATACGGATCCAGAACGCGCTCTTGAGGTGGCCTTCCGAGGCCTCCCGCTATGCGGGAGGAGAATCACTAAAAGTTATTTCCCTTGAATATTTTTTGATTTATGAGAAGATATCTGTATTAATCTGATATTTAATATATAAATAGATTGGAACGTATGCCCATGGCGTTTGAAACGGTTATCGGGTTGGAGGTGCATGCCCAGCTAAAGACCGCAACTAAAATATTCTGCGGCTGCTCCACTGAATTTGGCGCAGCGCCCAATACCCACACCTGTCCGGTCTGTCTGGGGATGCCCGGGGTACTGCCCGTGTTAAATCGCAAAGTGGTGGACTTTACCTTGCGGACGGCCGTAGCCACGAATTGCCGAATTAATCCCGAGAGTCGGTTTGCCCGAAAAAACTATTTTTATCCGGACCTGCCCAAGGGTTACCAGATTTCCCAATACGAACTTCCCATTGCTGAAAAAGGTGCCATCGACATCAACGTGAACGGTCAAAAAAAACGGATCGGAATTACCCGGATTCATATGGAAGAAGATGCCGGCAAGTTGATTCACGACCCGGGGAGGCCTCAAAGCCGGGTCGATTTTAATCGTACCGGTGTCCCCCTGATGGAGATCGTCAGTGAACCCGACATCCGTTCACCGGAAGAGGCGGGAGCGTATTTGCGCCAGCTTCGGTCAATTGTTCGGTATATCGGGGTATGTGACGGAAATCTGGAAGAGGGTAGTTTCCGATGTGATGCCAATGTCTCCATCCGACCCATGGGTTCGGATTCATTTGGTACCCGGGCCGAGCTTAAAAATCTGAATTCTTTCAGACATGTGGAAAAAGCCCTGGGATTCGAGATTCGACGGCAAATAGAAATTGTCACCGATGGCGGGCAGGTAATCCAGGAGACCCGGCTGTGGGATCCGGATCATAACCGGACCCATGGCATGCGGGGCAAAGAGGAAGCCCACGACTATCGTTATTTCCCTGATCCAGACTTGTTACCCCTGGTCATTGATGACGATTGGATCGACCGGATACGGGTCAGTTTGCCTGAGTTACCCGAAACGAAAAAGGCACGGTTTGTTTCCCAATACGGGCTGCCGGCCTATGATGCGCAAATACTGACAAGCAGCCAGGAAGTGGCCGATTATTTTGAGGCTTGCTTAAAATGGTGTCAGAATCCCAAGTTGGTCAGTAACTGGGTCATGGTCGAGTTGATAGGCCTTCTTAACAACGTGGAAAAAACCATTGATCAATCGCCGGTCACAGCGGAGCATTTGGGGAAAATGCTGCAAATGGTTGATGATGATGTCATCAGCGGCAAAATCGCAAAAACAGTATTCACCGAAATGGCGGCCACCGGTCAACCGCCGGGGAAAATCGTTGAAGAAAAAGGTTTGGTCCAGGTGAGCGATGCCGATGCTCTAAAAACCATTATTGATAAGGTCCTGGACGATAATTCTGCTCAGGTCACCGATTATAAAAACGGGAAGACGAAGATCATCGGGTATTTCGTCGGTCAGGTCATGAAGATCACCAAGGGCCAGGCCAATCCCAAAATGGTCAACGAAATTTTGAGAAAACGGCTGGATTTATGATTTTTTCCTGTAGCTCGGCTCTTGGCCTGATATTCCATCAAGATATTTGGAGGCTCATGTGAATAAAGCGTTAATCAACATACTGATAACACTTGTGATATTGGGGCTGTGGATCGGTTCAGCGATAACGGCTTCAGCCGATGTAACCAAACTGGCCATTATTCCCTTTAAAGTGAATGCGGATAGAGATTTGACTTTCCTCCAGAAGGGTATCGTGGACATGCTTTCATCCCGGCTGAGTCGACCAGAAGCAGTTGAGGTCATTGATCAGCGGACCGTTTCGTCAATGCTTGAGACGATCACCGATGAAATCAGTGAAGAGGTGGCACGGGAAATCGGTAACCGGTTGGGGGCCGAGCATGTACTGTTCGGGAGCATAACGGCCATCGGCGACGCTGTCAGTGTGGACACCCGTATCGTGGACGTTCAGGGTGTAGAAGCAGCCAGACCTTTTTTTGTCCAGGCCGATACCATGGGCGAAGTTATTCCCAAAATAAATCGATTAACCGGCGATATCAACCACCAAGTGTTTGGCCTGGAAATGAGAGCCGATACGACGAAGCCGGCGGCGCCATCTCCAGCGGCATCGTATCGAAGCCATCCCGAAAAGCTGCTCACTCAACAAAAACAGGCCGCTCCTTCCACGGCTGCATCCCAATCGCCTTTCGTTGCTTCCGGTGAGAAAGCAGCGCCGGGTGGGGGTGTATTTATTCAGCCAGTCCAGGCGCAGGCCGGTGTATTCTGGCGGAGCCGGACATTTAACATGCACATGAACGGGTTGGCCCTGGGTGATGTTGATGGCGACGGCCGGAACGAGACGGTCGTCATTACCAATCATCAGATCCATATGTATCGTCATGAGGGCGGACAATTTATAAAAATCAGTGAATCCAAAAAGGATCGCAACCGGTATTTTATCGGGGTCGATATCGCTGACATAAATGGCAACGGCCGTCCGGAAATTTTTGTTTCGGCCCTTGATATTCGGAAAAGTGGGGTCCAATCCCAGGTCTTGGAATCCGACGGCGTAACCTACGATATCGTTGTGAAAAACAGCCCGTGGTATTATCGGGTATCCACATCACCAGGTAAGGATCCAGTCCTGCTGGGACAAGAGAGTAGGCAGAAGGGCCCGTACAAATCCGCTGTTTATGAACTTGAATGGAACGGAACCGATTATGAATCCAAGAGCCAACTAGTGCCGGCCAGGAAAGCAAACGCATTGGGCAGCACCGTCGGCGATCTGCGAAATGACGGTGGCATGATCGTGGCGGCGTTTAACGCCAGTGATACCATCCAGATCTTTGATGGCAGCGGCCAATTGCTGAACACAAGTAGTGATGGATATGGCGGTAATATGCTATCGGTGAACCTTCCCGTCTCCGAACCCGGCGGCCTGCCGCCGATTAGATACCTGCCTATACGCCTTATCATAAACGACCTCAACGGCGATGGCCAAAACGAGCTGGTGGTCGTGAAGAACAAGGAGCTTACCGGTAAACATCTCGAGCGTTTCCGAAATTTTACGAAAGCGCAAATTGTTGGTCTATCCTGGGATGGGGCTGGAATGGCAGAAGTATGGCAAACGCGGGAACTAACCGGCCGGGTGGCTGATTTTGCCGTGGCCGACCTGGAAGGCGATGGCCGCCAGGACCTGGTCTTGTTAATCGTCTCCAAGGAGGGACGCATCGTCGCTACGAACCCGAAAGCGAATATTATTGCTTATCCGTTAAAGTGATTTTTCGATTTTTGCCTCTTTTTTTAACGTTTCAATATACGCTGCAATCAATTCGCTTGATTTTTGTTGTTTTAAATGGGTACCGATTTTATCCTTCGCTTCTTCGTAGGAAATGGTACTTCCCGCCTTTTTCCCCGTGACCATGATTAAATGGTATCCGAATTGGGTTTTTACAATATCGCTAACCTGGCCTGTTTCCAGGTTAAAGGCCGCATCTTCAAAAGGCTTCACCATCTGGCCCCGGCCAAAAAATCCGAGATCTCCCCCGTTTGTTGCGCTCGGTCCTTCCGAGTACTTTTTGGCAAGGGCGGCAAAATCTTCTCCCGCTTTTACCTCTTGTTGAATTTTTTTAATTTTTTCAAGAGCTTTGGCCTGCTGGGCTTCATCGCCCGCGGGATCTAATTTGATCAAGATATGACGGGCCTCGACCTGTTCAGGTTGTTTGAAAAAATTAGGATTTGAGTCATAAAAACTGCGGCGGTCAGCATCGGAAATTTCTATTTTAGACGTCACCTGTTTTTCGATAAGCGCCTGCACGGCCAATCCCTTCATCGTTTTTTCTTTCAGTTCGATTTCGGAAACATTTAATTCCTTGAGTGCTTTTTGATACGCTTCCGTAGATGGAAATCGGGCCTTAAATTTTGCGAGATGGTCAGCAACCGTCTTGTCGGTTATCTGAATTTTTTGTTTTTGGCTTTCCTGCAGAAGGATTTCCATATCGATGAGCTGATCCAAAATTTTCTGGTCCATTTTTTCGGTGGGAACACCCGCCCCAGGTTGTCCTTGTGCAACCATTCGATTTTTGGCCCGGGCCACTTCACTTTCCAGTGCCTGTCGCGTAATTACAGTACCATTAACAACGGCGACTTGATCTTTTGCAGTTTCAGCTCCCTCTGCCGGAGTGAATCCGACCAGGGTAACCAGGTAAATGGTGATCACGTTGAACCAAACGCTTCGGATGGATGGCATTTTCATCGCATAATCCCTTATTATTTATGTTTATTAATTTTTAGATCGAACGGCTCTCTGGCCGCGCAGCAAACAATGTGCGCGAAGCTATCACACGGGTATTGCGATGTAAAACGGTTTTTATCAATATATCTGGATAATTTCGGTCCCCATTTAAAAAGGGGCCAACCGGGTTCGTTCCTCAGGTCGTGGTGAATGTTTGATCACAGCTGAAGGGTTGACTTTTCACCATCAGTTGATATCCATTGATTTTGGTTTTACAAAACCTAAACGATCGCATTAATTGTAGGTTACGGACCTTAAAACATGCTGGCCATTTCCACCGGAGATGAAAGATGCCAAAAGATTTTCAATGGGTTAAAACCAAAGTTGATGTCACCAAACGAGATGATGGCAATCTGATCTTACAAAATAAAGTACCTTTGGCCGATTACCCCGCCAATCTGGGTATCTGGCTGCACCGGAATGCCCAAACATTACCGGAAAAATATTTCATAAAACAACGTAATGGTGAAGATAGGTGGGACGGCCTGACCTATGCTGAAACCCTGGCAATCGTTAATCGTATCAGTAACAATCTGGTAGCAATGGGTTTGGAATTCGATCGCCCGGTCGCTGTACTCTCTGAAAACAGCATCAACATGGCCCTGATCCAGGTGGCCGCCATGCAAGTTGGATTACCCGTTGTACCCATCAGCTTTGCATACTCGGTACGCTCCCAAACCGGCTTGCATATCAAACATATTTTGGATGTTATTAATGCTTCTATCCTGGTCATGTCTGACGCTGATTTGCATATGCCTAAAATCAATCAATGGGACCTGGGTGACTTGCAGCTTTTCGCTTTCACGAACAGCGAAAACTACGATACCGTTCGACCTTTTAAAGATCTGTTCGCCAATCAAAAAACGCTCTCTTCCGAGGCCAAGGCCCGCTTTGACACCGTCACGCCTGATACGCTGGCGAAGATACAGTTTACTTCTGGTTCCACCAATCTACCCAAAGGGGTTATGGTGACTCACGGAATGCAGATCACCAACCAGGTGGGGGTGCATCAGATGTGGCCTTTTTTAGACAGTGATGATGTGATTGTCGACTGGCTACCCTGGAATCATACCTTTGGCGGTAATTTTGTCTTTAATATGATGCTGATGCACGGCGGCACATTTTTTATTGACAACGGCAACCCCACACCGGTGGGGCTACCGGCTACCATCAATAACATCAAAGATGTCTCGCCCACCCTTTACTTCGGTGTACCCCGCAGCTATATCGCTCTTTTTGCCAGGATGAGGGAGGATGAAACGCTCAAGCACGCATTTTTTAAAAACCTGAAGTTCATCTTTACAGCCGCTGCCGCACTGGACCAGACCACCTTCGAGGGGATGAGACAAATGAGCGCTGAAGTGCGTGGCGAAGCAGTACCGTTTTTCTCGGCCTGGGGCTGCACCGAAACCGCCCCTGATGCCACCTTGATCTATTGGGAGATTGACGATGCCCGCGTTATAGGATTACCCATCCCCGGTGTCAGCGTCAAACTGGCCGCTGATCCGTCCGGTAAAATGGAGCTGCGTGTAAAAGGGCCCAATGTAACAAGAGGTTATTACCATAACCCCGATGCCACTGCTAAAGCCTTTGACGGCGAGGATTATTACTGTAGCCAGGATGCTGGTAAATTTCTCGATCCCAACCGACCGGAAACCGGCCTTATCTTTGATGGGCGCACCTCTGAAGATTTCAAACTGTCCAGTGGGACGTGGGTATACAACGGTGCCATTCGCAACAGCATTAACAACCTCGGACAGCCCTTCATGCTGGAGGTGGTGATTGCCGCACCCGGTCGAGATTACCTGGCTGCGATGGTTTTTCCCAACATGCCGGTTTTACGCGGGAAGTTCAAAGAAGCCGGGGAAACCCATTGCGAGGACACCGAATTTCTGCGCGACACTGCGGTGATGTGCTTTTTCCAGGATATTTTTAGGCGACATAACAGCGCCCATTCGATCAGCAACGCCCGCATCAAACGGTTCACCTTACTTGTAGAATCGCCGCAGATTGATAAAAACGAAACCACGGATAAGGGTTACATTAACCAGAGCGCCGTGCTCAGTAATCGAGCCGGTATGGTTGACACCCTTTACAGCGACCCGCCACCTGACGAGGTGATTGTGGTTGAAGCCGAATAGTACTTACATTCCTACCAGCAATCGCTATCTGAATGAAAATGGACACTTCACGTCCGGATATCGCTTACTATGAGTTGGTTGACCATCAAACCCAAATACCGACTTGAGTCGCGTTTAAAAAGTAAGTTCTTATTAACTTGTCCGTTCAACCTCCCGTGTAGAAAAAACATCTAAAACTAGGAGCCTGAAAATGCAGTCTAATAATGATACCGTCATTGTCGCCATGGGCCGGAGCGCCATTGGTGATTTTGGGGGTGCTTTGAAAAACTTACGCGCACATCAGTTGGGCGCCCAAATGATTCAGGGCGTCTTGGCCAAAGTCCCCGAATTCGATCCGGGGCTGCTTGATGATGTGATCCTGGGGGACTGCCTGCAGTGTCCGGATGAAGCCACAACCGCACGCACCACGGCCCTGGCCGCGGGTATTCCCGACCATGTGCCGGCCGTTACGATCCAGCGTCAATGTGCCAGTGCCATGGAGGCCCTGGCCCAGGCAAGTAACTGTATCCGGTTGGGAGATGCGGATTTAATCATTGCCGGTGGTGTGGAATGCATGTCCAGTGCCTTCTATTGCCTGCCTGCCGTGCGCTGGGGCGCTCGTTTGAGGCATGGGGTGATGATGGACGCCATGTGGGAGATGCTTCATTCCGGTTCCACCGTCCTGGACCCACCCGGCTATATCATGGGTCAGACCGCTGAAAACCTGGCACATAAATTCAAGATTTCACGGGAACAACAGGACGTAGTCGCCCTACGCAGCCATAACAATGCCGAGGCGGCGATTGATCAGGGCAAATTCAAAAAAGAAATTATTCCGATAACCATTGCCAGACCCAACAAAGACCCACTTATTTTTGAGACTGATGAGCATGTCCGCCGGGGGTTGACCATGGATGATCTTTCTCGGCTGCCACCGGCTTTTGCAGAAAACGGCACGGTAACGGTGGGTAATGCTTCGGGGATTAATGACGGTGCGGCCATCTGCTTGATGGCCAGCAGGGCAAAGGCCCGCGAGTTGAACTTGCCCATTTTGGCCAGGATCAATGCCCATGCCGTTTCCGGTTGTGACCCCCGCCTGATGGGTATCGGACCGGTTCCGGCCACCCGTAAGCTTATGGACAAAACCGGAGTAAAAATGACTGACATCGAACTGGTCGAGCTTAATGAAGCCTTTGCCGTCCAGTACATCGCCTGTGAAAAAGAGCTGGAACTTAACCGGGAAATCACCAATGTGAACGGTTCCGGTGTCGGCCTCGGTCATCCGGTCGGTTGCACCGGTGCGCGCATCGTCATTACCCTTTTAAACGAGATGAAACAGCGCGACTTAACGTTGGGGCTGGCAACACTTTGTGTGGGTGGTGGTATGGGCATGTCGATGCTGATTGAAAACGAAGAATGATGTCTTGAACCCATATCTCCAGGCAAATTTGACGCCAATAAACATATTTTGTGCTACTACCAGGCAACTCTTGGATCATTTTCCATCATTCTTCTTATGATATCAAAAAAGGAAGTCGTCCATGAAAAAGTGATTTTCATGGACGACTTCGTGCACGTCTGGCAAAATTTTTTGGACAGATAGATTAATACCAAGTGATTACTCAGAGTATCCGCTCCCGACGATTAGGCCGCCCTTCGTTTTCCGAACATATGTGTGTTTTTGTTTCTCTTTCCACACATAATCAACCCAATTACCATCAGCGGTTGCTTTTTTCACCTCGTTATAAACAGGTTCTGCTTTCTCTTTTAGACTTTGCCCCACCAGGGCAGGATGAACCAAAACATTTCCACCCTCTTCCATAATAAAGACATAATGGGGTTTGTTTTGTGCCGCTTCCTTGAATTCCCCAGCCATTTTTCCACCATCAATGGCGGCGACAATGTCATCAACCTGCTTCTTGATCGCATCCTTATCCACGGCAGATGCCCCTGTTACCAGACATAAACCCAGAACTATTACAAAAAATAAAATTGAAATTTTTTTCATGATGATCTCCTTTCTCGGTTACTACAACGATGTTTCGATCAAATACCTGCCCATTTTTTTGCTATCTGATCGGGTTACCTATCGCTGTTAATATAAAACTGCATAAACCCTTTGAAATTCGATTCTTCAGCATTCCGAATGCGGAGTAGCTTGGATCTTTCTCGACCACGGAAGCCAAAATGAGAAGAAAGTGTTTTACAATGCCACTTTCTTCCCATATCGGTTTTTAATATTCACCGACCCGACAAGGGGGTCAATCTATCCCCCTTGCGGCTGCACTCGGTTTATTCCTGAACTTCTTTAATCGAGACGACATTAAAGACCGGGCCGGCATCTCCTTCGCTCACCTTGCCCATTGCCTCGACTTTTTTTCCAACCATCGTGGCCAGGTCTGCGCCGGCGGTGGCAAAATTACCATCGGCTGTCTTGATAACCAAGCCCGCATCGGTTTGCTCGACCATACCGGTAATGGTGGTCATATCGTCACCGGCGATGGCCACGCCGGCGATGAAAGAAACTACCACCGTCAATAACGCAATTTTGATTAAGTCTTTTTTGAATTTCATGACCTTCTCTCCTTTCAAGTAGTTAGAATAGTTAAAAAATTATTAACTTAAATGAACGCTATATTCCCTGGTTCCACCCCCTTTCACATGAATCTTGTGATAACACCTCCATAAAGAAGATGCATTGTCCCCATACAAAGCAATCAATGTGCCAGTTTAGTAACCCATTGAATTTTTATCGTATAGCTAAGATACGAACGGATTGGTTAACAAGATTTTTGTTTCGGTTCTTGCCCCATAGGGTACGATATTTGCACTATACGGGCGCGTTTGGTTGCACAGGAAAAATGGAGACCTTAACCATTGAACAACGGGCCGTTTATACTGAATGGGGAATGGGTTCAATCATATTGACATGTTGGATCTGCGGGATCATGAATACCTCCATTTGGTGATCCGTTCGCCGCAAACGATCCGCTGAAACCTTTACGATCGAGGACGGACCGAAACCATCATTGTGATGGTCCGGCCCTGATACAAGTCCACAAATATAATGGCCTAACGCGATATTGCTATCCTCGAACGACCCGTCTGCCACCTGACCATCCCGCCCGGTGTAACCCATGCCGCAAGGGTCCAAGGAAAGGCTTGGATAGACTTTTCACTTGACCCCTCGAACCCTTGGACCCCAAGCCTTCGGCTTTAGCCGGAGGGAGATGACTTTCCGGAGGGTTACGATATTTACGCGTAATCAGGTGGCGCGTGCATCATGGTTATGACTTGAACCCTAAATGAGCGTAAACAAAATGGAGAAGTAACATAAAAGACTAAAATTAATGCTTTTTTAAGCGACAGGCAGGTTTTTTTACAACGCCTGGACCGGTGAAATATAAATTGCCAAAAAACGACTCCATTTTGTATACCCTTCGGGAAAGCCGATAATATCTCATCTTCCGCGTTGCCAAGGACTCGCAGTAATTTACACCGGCTTCGCCCTTGGACGCCTTGAATCTGAGGCACCCTCGACTTTCGCTCTATTAAGGTTGAGCCTTGACATTGATCGGTTCTGTCGGGCATACGTGAAAGAAGATTATGGGGTTCCGAATTCCGAATGGGGGCGACGACGGGTTCATTGTTTGATCAAACGAAACAGGGATCGGGATGAAATTAGGTTTCGGCATCATCAGCAAGCTATTATTATCATACGCCATTCTTATCTTAATCTTTTACGGTACCCTTTTTATTCTTTATCTGGATGTGCATCAGATGCTGCGCCTGTCCGACGATATTATTAACAAACACCATAAGATATCTTCAGCTTCGAGAAAGATGACCGAAAGCTTGCTCAGCATGGAAGAAAATGAAAAAAAATATTTCTTATTAAAAACAGATGACTATCTGGGGTATTTTTTTTCGGCTAAGAAAGAGTTTGAGACCAACCTTAATGAAATTAGGCATCTTGAATCGCCCGACTTTAATGTCCCAGTTATTTGGAAAGATTTTTTCAAGAGTTATTCTGATTTTACCGCAAATCTTGAATCGCTCACGGAATATGGGCCGTCTGACTCGTTATTGATTTCCGAACGGATGATCGATGAATGGATGGAAAAATTGAACCATGCCCGTTTAGAGAATGAACAAAATATTGTTACGGCTAACATAGAGCTCAATCAATGGGGCCAGCGGGTGATTCGATATGTCATGGTCGGTCTCGGAATTTCAATTTTAGTGGGTCTGATCTGGATTTTGTTTATCGCGCGATCGATGATTCGGCCGCTTCGAGAGCTACGCAAAGGAATTCGATCGATCACCAAGGAGCGGTTTAGTCATTCGATTAACATTCACTCAACAGATGAGTTTGGCGAACTGGCCTACGCCTTCAACGAGATGGCGAAACGGTTAAGGGAAGAAGAGCTCATGCGGGCTGACTTTATTACCACTTTAAGTCATGAGATCCGAACCCCCTTGACTTCCATACGTGAATCGGTAAATTTAATCGTTGAAAAAGTTATGGGACCAACCAACCGCCGGCAAACGAAATTCCTAAAGATTGCAAGCGCTGAAATTGGACGAATCTGTGAATTATTGAATCACTTGATGCATGTATCCCGTTTGGAAGAAATTCCTTTAAAAGTGAATCCGCAGCCAACAGACCCATTAACTTTCGTCATACGCAGTGTAGATCATTTGAATCCCGTTGCTAATGCAAAAGGGATTCATATCGACTTAAAAACACCACCCGTTATTCCGGAGATAATGGGCGATTCCAAGCATCTCCAACAGGTCATGTTAAATGTATTGGGAAACGCCATAAAGTTTTCCAAACCAGATAGTAAAATAGAAGTCGCCGTAAATCATAATGATAAAGATAAACAAGTTTTATACTCAATTTCGGATAACGGACGCGGGATTCCGAGACCTGAACAAGCGCTGATATTCAATAAATACTACCGCGCCAGGGAAGTCCGCGAGCATATGGACGGAGTCGGACTGGGCCTTAACATATCGAAACAGATTGTCGAAGCTCATGGTGGAAAAATTTGGGTTACAAGTGAACCTGGAAAAGGAAGCACCTTTATTTTTACGCTCTCTCAAGCATCATAGAATTAAAAAAACCGTATGGAAAATAAAAATTACACATTCACTATCTTAATATGGTTGAGTTACCTGATTTTGCTTATTTTTTTGTTTTCGGCGTCAGGGTGCGGCCTGTTAAAGGATCGGCGGATAACAACGAAATACGATGATATTGAACTAAAAGCCCTGGAAGAGGGCTATGAGGCTTTTCGCCGGGGAGATTTTCATCAAGCTGCAAATGTTTTTAAGACCCTACAAAATGCCGATAATGAAGAAATATCTCAAAAAGCGCTATATGCGCTGACTTGCTCACAATTGATTTTAGCCGAAACCCCTGGAATGGAGAAAGAAGCGATTAAGCGGGTAGGAAAATGGGCGGATTCGGGCTCCTTTCAAATGAACGGTAATGACCTTAAAATACTCGAAGTCCTACTGGAACACATGATTAACAATGCCCATGAAGAGAAACGAACGAAAACAGAAATAGATACAACGTGCGAGCATCGATTTCAAATGCAATTAAAGACTAAGGACCAACAAATCAATCAGTTAAATACCAAAATCAAGGCAATGAAAGGGGAGCTTCTCTTATTGAAAAACAAAATCAAATCCATTGAGGAGATTGATCAAAAGATTCAGGAAAAAAAGAACCCATCTCGCGTTAGGAAACTATTTTGAATTCAAAACAAAAAATCCTGGTCGTCGATGATGATCCCAACGTTCTGGAAGTATTAAATGCCCGGCTGACTTCGGCCGGGTTTATAGTTATCAAAGCAGATGGGGCCGAAAAAGCGCTCGAGTATATTCAGGAGAATCAGGTCGATTTCATTATTTCAGACATGAAAATGCCGAATATGGGCGGAATGGATCTTTTCTCAGAAGTGCGAATGATCAATCCCACCCTCCCGGTCCTATTTTTAACGGCTTATGGTACGATTCCTGATGCGGTCCATGCGGTAAAAGCAGGCGCCGTCGATTATCTGGTTAAACCCTTTGACGGTCGCGAGTTGGTCAAAAAACTTAAGGATATTATCGCGGAAACATCCCGGAGTTCCCGTGCAAAAGGTGAGTCGTCCAAAGATAATACATTCTTTATGACTTCCAAAAGTAACGCTATGAGGGATCTTTATGCGCTTATTAAAAAAGTGGCGGGGAGCAACGTTAATGTATTAATCCTTGGTGAAAGTGGTACCGGGAAGGAATACATCGCACGCGGTATTCATCAAATCAGCCTACGCCGTGACTTCCCCTTTGTCGTCGTCGATTGTGGCTCAACTCCCACCGGGCTTCTGGAAAGCGAACTTTTCGGACATGTAAAAGGATCTTTTACCCATGCCATCCATGATAAAAAAGGACTAGTCGACGCAGCTGATCAAGGAACCCTGTTTTTAGATGAAATTGGAAATATTTCACCCGAAATGCAGACGCGTCTGCTTCGATTCCTAGAAGATTACAAGATAAGGCGAATCGGAGAGCTATCCAACAAAATAGTGGATTGTAGAATTATTTCAGCTACTAATACGAACCTTCTCGATGACCTTAAAACCGGAAAATTTAGAGAAGATTTGTATTATCGCCTTCGTGTGGTCACGTTAAAGATACCCTCGCTTCGTGACAGAAAAGAAGACATTCCCGATCTGGTCCGTTTATTCCTGACACGATTCTCAGAAAAAAATAATATGACACCAATAAAGATTCCATCGGAAACGATGCGATGGCTTTGCGATTACCCCTGGCCGGGGAATATCCGGGAGCTTAAAAACGCGTTGGAAGCCGGCGCTGTTTTCTGCCAAGATAATACTTTAAAAATCGAAGACCTGCATCTTACCGGCCTCCCCGAGATAGCGAGAGCGGCCTCACATGGGGAGGATACATTATCTTTGGAGGAAACCGAACGAAATACAATCATACGCGCGCTTGAGAAAACAAAGGGTGTTCAAAACAAGGCCGCCAAATTGTTGGGAATCAGTCGAAGATCAATCCATTATAAGATAAAGAAGTACGGTATTGATGTAACCGAGATCCAATCGAAAATAAACAAATCCACCGATGGTCAATCCTGAGCTGAGCGAGCTTAGGCTTAGGCCCGTCCGAAAATAACTGGTACCCTAAACGGATGTTCCACATACCGGATTTAATGCATTTCCTGGAACGCGCATTTTACCCCGGCAGGAAAAACTTATAGAGAGCCTTGCACGATTTTTTATACGCACTTTGTTCTCCCAGGAGCGCATGACCTACCCGTCCGGCATAGCCTCGGCTTATGTTGGTTTGTAACCTAAATTCCCGTTTTTCATCGCTTTTAAAAAAAAATCAGCTTGACAGTATTATCAGCATTCGGTATTTAAATATTGATTGGCGGGAGGTGTTAGAAAATTGAGGTCTCATCCGTTGCCAGCATAGCCTGCCTGCGCAAAACCTACCGGCAGGCATAATATTTCTCATTTCCCGTCGATTCTCATCAATAGCGCTTTGCGTTTTTCACTCTCAAAAAGAAAATTTTTGTCCTTATTTTTTTAGGGCAGGAGGAGGGAAATATGAAGCAGCTAAATTTCCGCATCTTTGCCGCGGGTTTATTCATCGTTCTTTTCCTTGGAATCTTCTCTCTCACCTTTGGGGATTCGGAACTATGCCAGCCATGGGTGGGCCAGCTTGTTTCCCGGCAAGGCGCCATTGAAGTACGCAAAATGGGACACTCCCAGTGGCAACCGGCCAGACTCAATGATACATTTTGTCCGGGAGATTCGATCCGTGTCGGTCAACTGGGCCGCGCAGCGGTGCGCCTGCCCAATGATACCCTCCTCAGACTCGACGAGTTGACAGCGATTACCTTTCCCAAGGGCGATAAAGAAAAACACACATTGATTGAAATTCTGAAGGGTGCCGTATACTTTTTCAGCCACCATCCCACCGGCCTGAAGGTCGTTACCCCATTTGTTAGCGCGGCCATTGAAGGGACCGAATTCTTGGTAAAAGTAGAGAAGGCTCAGACCTTTCTTTCGGTTTTCGAAGGACGGGTGGCCGCCGCCAATCATTTGGGAGGCATTGCCCTTGCCAAAGGACAATCCGCAATCGCCCAGGCAGGTCAAGCACCTGAATTGCATATCGTGGTTCGTCCCCGGGATGCCGTCCAATGGGCATTGTATTATCTGCCGGTCATGTATGTTCCGCCCGGACAAGCCCCAAAAGAAGATATGAGTGATCCGCGCTTTTTGGTCCATCGCGCCTCACAGCTTCTGGCTGTAGGTCGCGTGAATGCGGCCGGTGCCGATATCGAGCGGGTACTGAGCTTAGACCCAAAGTACAGCGACGCCTTTGCGCTTCAATCGATCATCGCCCTGGTGCAGAATGAGAAAGATAAAGCCTTCAGTTTTGCCCAAAAGGCAGTTGAGGCCGGACCTCATTCAGCTACGGCCCGCATCGCCATGTCCTATGCTCAGCAGGCCCGCTTCGACCTGGAGAGCGCACGCGCCAGTGTCGAAGAGGCGGTAAGACTGGAGCCCGATAATACCCTGGCATGGGCCCGGCTGGCAGAGTTGTGGTCTTCATTCGGCAGACTTGGTAAAGCCCTGGTTGCGGCTAAAAAGGCGGTTGAGCTGAACCCGAGCCTTTCGAGAACACAGATGGTTTTAGGCTTTGCCTACCTGACGCAGGTAAAAACCACAGAGTCCCGGACCGCCTTTGAAAAGGCAATCGAGCTGGATCAGGCCGACCCTCTTTCGAGACTGGGCCTGGGTTTGGCAAAGATCCGCGACGGCGATCTGCAAGCTGGGGGCAGGGAGATCGAAACCGCTGCCAGCCTGGACCCCAACAACTCCCTTGTTCGCAGCTATCTGGGCAAGGTTTATTTCGAAGAGAAGCGGCCCGGTTTGGATGAGCGCGAGTATGCCATCGCCAAGGAGCTGGATCCCAACGACCCCACACCCTGGTTTTACGATGCCATCGCCAAGCAGACCACGAACCGGCCGGTGGAGGCCTTACATGATCTGCAAAAAGCCATCGCACTCAACGACAACCGGGCGGTGTACCGTTCCAAGCTGATGCTCGATTCGGACGAAGCAGCCCGCAGCGCCTCGTTGGCCCGGATTTATAGTAATCTGGGCTTCCAGCAACGTGCTCTGGTAGAGGGATGGCAATCGGTTAACACAGATCCAAGTAACTTTTCCGCCCACCGGTTTCTCGCTGATTCTTACGCTGTTTTACCCCGGCACGAGATCGCCAGGGTCAGCGAGCTGCTCCAGTCCCAGCTGCTTCAGCCCCTCAACATCACCCCCATCCAGCCCCGCCTAGCGGAAAGCAACCAGTTTCTCATCAACGCCGGCGGTTTGGCAGGCCTCTCCTTTAACGAATTTAATCCGCTGTTCAATCGCAATCGTACAGCCTTCCAGGGCAGCGGGCTGGCAGGTAGTAACGATACCTACGGTGGCGAAGGTGTTGTGTCCGGCATCTACAATCGATTGTCTATGAGTGCTGGCTACACGCACTTTGAAACCGACGGTTGGCGCGATAATGCCGACCAGACAGATGAAATCGCTAACATCTTTGCCCAATATGAGCTCACCTACAAAACCAGCATTCAAGCTGAATATAGATATAGAGACAATAAGCATGGTGATCTACAGCAGAGGTTTTTTGAAGATGAGTTTCTGCCTAACTATGAGGAAAATGAAAAAAAGCGTTCAGTACGTATAGGCTTTCATCATGCGTTTGCACCGGGTTCTGATCTAATCGGCAATTTTCAGTATGCAAAAGACGATTTTAGTCTGCATGATGAAGCCCCTGATCCTGATTTCACATTTCCCATCTTCAACTTCGACCTGACGGCTGATGATGTCGAAAATTTTGGTAGCGAGCTTTCGTATCTATTTCGATCGAAACACCTTAACCTTGTAAGCGGTGCAGGCTACTTTGACATAGATTCGAAAGATGAAATTACATTCTCTCTCGAGTTCCCCGCTCCTCCTCCGCTTATCCTCGATCAGTTCGACGCAGACAATGATGTCAAGCATACCAACCTTTATGCGTATTCCTATGTTAAGCCCATGGATAACCTGACACTGACTGTCGGTGCAAGTTATGACGACTTCAACCCTGAGGATGATGATGAATTTAAAGATAAAAACCAATTCAACCCCAAATTTGGAATTGCATGGAATCCATTTCAAAACACCACCCTGCGTGCCGCCGCTTTCAGGGTTTTAAAGAGAACCCTTATTACGGATCAGACCCTCGAGCCGACACAGGTGGCCGGTTTCAATCAGTTTTTTGATGAAATTGGTGGAACCGAATATTGGGTCTATGGTGGGGCTCTCGATCAAAAATTCACCAAGGTTTTTTTAGGTGCAGAGTACACACACCGGGATCTGGATGTCCCCTTTAGGCCTGCTACAGGACTAACAACTGTGGAATGGGATGAGCAAATATTTCGCTCCTACCTTTTCTGGACACCGCATAAATGGCTGGCACTAAACGCCGAATACATATACGAAGATGTTGATAGGGATAAAAACTATAATCTCAATGCAAAAACCGTCGAAACCCATTATTTTCCCTTGGGTATAAATTTCTTCCATCCCTGTGGTATAAGCGCCTCCTTGAAAGGGACCTCTGTAGATCAAGAGGGGAGTTTTAATCGATTAGAAGCTCCAAGCGGAGTCACCGAAAATGGCCAAGATGATTTCTGGTTATTCGATGCGGCCATCAGGTACCGTTTTCCCAAGCGATACGGTTTCTTAACAGTCGGCGTGAGTAATTTAACTGACGAAGACTTCGAGTATTTTGATACAGACCGAGATAACCCACGTATACAGCCAGACAGATTCTTCTTTGTAAGATTGACCCTGGCGCTTCCATGACAACCTGAGAGGGTATAAATCAACTATTTACCAAAATATAAACAGGTATATAATAAGAAGGGGGTGATAGGGTAAAAATTATGGTCTTATGAACCTTTAAGCGTGATTTTAATTAAGGAGGAAAGTATGAAAAGAAAAAAACTTATAATTTTATTCCCAGTAGTGTTTGCCATGGTTTCAATATTGGTCTCTTGTAGCTCTGTCGGATTCGCCCAGGAAAAAATGTCTATCTATTATTCCCAAAAAATCGTAACTCCCGAATGGTCGCTTTGTGTTGATTTAGACCCGATAACACAGTGTCCGGAAGTAATTAAAGATTGCAAAACAAATAATAGAATAGAAGGCTTTGATAGAAAAGTTTTTGATGATAAAATTAAACAGTTTAAGTTTAAACAGATTGTAGGATCTATTTGTAATAGCTTTGTAGTTGATGTTGAAGGAAATACTAGGTATTATTGCACTCCCTGGAAATGTTATCCTTAAAGCTTTTGATAGCTTGGCGGTTTGCTAATTGTCTTCTGGTGCAAACATGATTTAGGTTGCTAATTTGAGAAATGGAAGCTAGGGCCATTTCCACCCCAGCTTTTTTTAGAATTTCGGGTCACAACATTCTGTGGTCTAAATCCGACTTACGTGCATTTTCAAAAGCCATTCCCCTCCCCTGGTGGGAGGGGATAAAGAGTAGATGGGAAAAATACATCGCTTCGCACAAGCGACAAATGGAATTTTATTTGCGCTTTACGCTTGGTCCTCCTACCTTTATCCCTTTTTTTTTCACTCAAAATTAAATGGATAAGAGGTTGCGAATCCATTACGATTGAAAAAATTCAGCCAGGTAGGATGGACACCACCCACCACAAATGCTGCACAGCCTGTCTGTGCAATGCTTACAGATAGGGACCCAGTGTGGAAAATCCGCCTTCGGTTTTGATTCTTCGGCAGGACAAGTTACATCAGAGGCGAGGATTTGTGTGCCCCTGGCGAATTATCTCCTTCTAACAAGATCCATTAACGATGATATATTATTTCTCTATCGCCGTAAACCCGGATCGGGCCACTTCAACGATCTTGTCCCGGCCCAGTTCGTGTAGAAAGTCGTCAATTTTTTTGGATGTGCCGGCTACCTGGATAATATACAGGCCATGGCTCATACGGTTGAGAATTTCAAAGTTAAACTTTCTTTCCAGACCTTTAATTTGAGATTCATCCGCTTCCGTCTTCACCATGGCCACCTCTCGCCAGAAACTTTGATCGATATCAAGTTCTTTGGCGGAGATCACTTCGGTCACCTTTTCGATCTGCTTGATGACCTGGTTCATTTTGTCGGCCCGGTCCTCCCGCAGGGTGAGCGTGATACGGCTGATACCGGGTCGTAGATGGGTTTTGCAGGCCGTGATAGTCTCGACATTGTACATCTTGCGGCGAATCAACATCGAAATTTTATTGAGCACGCCCTGCCGGTTTTGGACAAAAACCAGGATTGCCCGCCGTTTCATCTGTGTCGGTGTCGACATCTTTATCTCCGTATTGTTTGCATCAGCTTGATGGATTCACCGACAGAATCATATCGCCCACCCCGACTTGGGGGTTGGCCGTTGACACGGATGCACGCGATACACCCTGGGCCATGAAAGCCGCACCCTGTTCATGCCGGGACATGATAAATGAGAAGACTTTTTGCCTTTCCATCTCGTCCAATACCGGCATGATCGCACCTCCGGTATATCCAAAGACATATCGGACACCCTTGTCTTTAAGTGCCTTGACGACTAATTCTTTACCTGTCATTTTTAATCTCTTCCCATTCTGTTTCATATCCAGGTTGTGTGACCAGAACCCATTGGAAACACATCTAAATATCGTAATCTAGATAAACCCGGTTTTCGGAATCGTTTTCAATGGCTCTGGCCGGGGTGGTTTGTTGTCTACCTGCCTAAGACCAGTCGGCAAAAACCTTTTCCGTGCCGGATCCATTTTTAGCAAAATGTGTTCCCCTCTTTTTATACAGCCAGCAATTCAAAGCGGAGTGAAACCGTCAATATATGATGAAAAATCTTCGAATCGGAAACGTAATTTCTTATATTAACCCCCGATCCTTGGCCAAATTCAGGTAGGTAGCCACCGTATTGCGTGGAGGGACATAATGCTTGGCCGGGTCTGTTTCACGCAAGGTCATGGCTTCAAAATCGCAGGTGGGAACACACAGGCCGCAGCCGATACACCGGTCGGGATCGACATGGGCGGTGTCATCAACGGTGATGGCATCCATCTGGCACCGATCCGTACAGACTTCGCAGGCGGTGCAGAGATCTTCGTTTACAACGGCAACCCAATTGGTGGACACCACTTTGGCCGGCTGATCCAGCGTTTTGAGGTTCTTCAGGATCTGACAGCAACATCCGCAACACAGGCAGATATTGGACGGTTTCTGGGAATTACCCGGCTGTAGAACCAGCCCGGCCTCAAACCCCTGGTTTAAAATATCCCGGGCCTCAACCTTGGTGATGGTGCGCCCCAATTTGTTTTCCTCATAATAATAGGCACCGGCACCGAAAATCAGGCAGGCTTCCATGGGCTTGCCGCACCCTTCTCCGATCAATTCATGTTCCTTACGACAAATGCAGGGGGCCACGACAATTTTCGATTGCCCATTGATAATTTCCTCAGCTTGCTCGTAAGGCATCACCTTCATTTCCGCGGACACGCTTTTTTTTACCGGCACGACCCGAAGCTGCTTGGTGGGGTGTTTTACCCATTCTTTTTTCATCAGGTGAGGGATATATTCGTTCATGTCCCGGATCAGGTCTTCAGACAGGTCGTTGACATGATATTCCCAGATGCCAACCACGAATTGGGCGGCGCTGTACTGGGTTTTGCCGCCTTTGGTCGAACGAAAGATCAATCCTTTTTTAGACATCTTTTCGAGTAGCGCCGCCATCTCATCAACATCCCGATCAAGTTTTTCGGCGATGGCTGCCGGGTCTTCCGGTAGCATGGTCAGAGCCAGAGCGATCGCCGCTTCTTCTTCCGAAAACAAACGCTTAAGAATGCGCAGTTCCACGCCGGTTTCAGTGGCGGGAAATCCTGCCGGCAGATGATCCAGATGATGGGCCAGCTTCTGATATATGTCGGTCATGCGTTGCTCCTTTGCTAAACAGCAATTTCAATTTGAATATCATTCTAATCGAAAAAGACAGAATTATCCAGGTCAAAACACGCTGTTCTTGATTTTTGTAACCGGCTTGCGTCGTTAGCTTGCTTTTGTTAGAAAGTTCCGGGAGAGCCATCATGGCAGCCGTTCAGCTACCGATTGAAAGGAGCCAAGTCCCATGAAAATAATCGATCTCAGAAGCGATACGGTTACCTGTCCCACCCAGGCCATGCGAACCGTAATGGCCGAAGCCGAGGTGGGCGACGACGTTTACGGCGAAGACCCCACGGTAAACCGCTTACAGCAGCTTGCTGCTGAAACCATCGGTACCGAGGCAGCCCTGTTTGTTTCTTCCGGCACCCAGAGCAATCTGCTGGCTTTGTTCAGTCATTGCCGGCGAGGCGACGAGTATATCGTAGGACAAGAGGCCCATACCTATAAATTCGAGGGCGGCGGTGGCGCCATTCTGGCGAGTATCCAGCCTCAGCCCATTCATTTCGAAACAGACGGGCGGTTGGACCTCGACAAAGTGGCCAGCATGATCAAACCGATAGACGACCACTTTGCCCGAACCCGGCTGTTGTGCCTGGAAAATACCCACAACGGCAAGGTCCTGCCCCTCGATTATCTGGAATTGGTGCGTCCGTTTGCCGATCAACACGGCTTATCTCTTCATCTGGACGGGGCGCGGGTTTTTAACGCCGCCGTAAAACTCAACATCCCGGTAATGGAAATAACCCGTTCTTTTGATTCGATCTCTTTTTGTCTGTCCAAGGGATTGGGGGCGCCGGTAGGCTCGGTATTGTGCGGAAGTGACAATTTCATTCACCGGGCCCGGCGGTGGCGCAAGGTCCTGGGCGGCGGGATGCGCCAGGCCGGAATTCTGGCGGCGGCCGGGATCCATGCACTGGAGAATCATGTTGATCGACTGATTGACGATCACGAGAACGCCCGGATCCTGGCCGAAGGCCTGGCCAAATTTCCTGCTCTGACGATCGACCCGAATACGGTCCAGACCAATATGATCTTCTTTTCTCTCGATCCCCAGAGATCAGAAGCGCTGAAGACCCATTGTAAAGCGCAGGGAATCCTGCTCAGCGGTCGGGGTGAATTCCGATTGGTCGCCCATCTGGACATTACCGCCGAGGATGTTCAGAATGTAATCCAAGTATTTGAAATGTTTTTTGCTTAAAGCCGTGACAAAAGCCTGAATGATTAAAAATGGGGATCAGGCCTGATATTAACGAAACGTCTTTAATCGCAAGTTTAAAACCTAAAAATCACAGGGTCCTTTTTGCCGGTGATTAATATCGTAAATTAAGTAATTTCCTTGTGGAAAAATACCCGGACAGATTTCATTGTGACATTCTAAAGTTTCCTCATCATGGTGCTGAAGGATTTGCTTCGGATAAATTCATACGCGCGACCCAAGCAAAATACTTTTTGGTGCCGTGTTCCGAATCTCTTTGGAAGACAAATCGTTGTGACCGAACCCGTAAAATAGGGAAACAAATGAACGCGGAGATTTACGTCAACGGGACCCATGGACATGTTGCGGTTCTTTTTAAAGAAAATGGCCTTAGAATCTTAACCGAAAATGAAGAATCTAATTGAAATGATATTTTTTTGTAAAATGAATCCACCATGACCGACCGAGCCCAAAAAATTCTGAAAACCGTTTTTGGATATGATACCTTTCGCCCCCTCCAGGCCGAGGTCATTAATAGCATCCTGGAAAAAAGAGATACCCTTGTGATCCTACCCACCGGCGGCGGCAAGTCCCTCTGCTATCAAATCCCGGCCATGCTGTTTTCCAGCTTAACCGTGGTGATATCGCCATTGATCGCGCTGATGAAAGACCAGGTGGAACAGATGCAGCGCGTCGGCGTTCCGGCGGTGATGTTAAACAGCGCCCTGGAAACGGGGACTTATCGCCACAACGTCGCGCTAATTAAATCCGGTGCGGCCCGGCTTCTTTACGTGGCGCCGGAAACCCTGATGATGCCGAGAACAATGGGTCTGCTGGCAGGCACCGGTGTGGATTGCCTGGCCATTGACGAGGCCCACTGCATATCAGAATGGGGGCATGATTTTCGTCCGGAATACCGGCAACTGGTTAAAATACGGAAACAATTTCCCAAAGCCGTCTGCGTCGCCGTGACCGCTACGGCCACGCCCCGGGTCCGCCAGGATATTCAGGCCACCCTCGGGTTCAAACACACCGATACCTTCATCGGCAGTTTCAACCGGGAAAACCTTTATCTGCAAATTGTTCCCAAAGACAATTCCATAGCCAGGGTTCTGAGGCTGATTCAAAAATTTCCCGATCAGGCCGGAATCATCTATTGCGCCACTCGCCGGCAGGTGGATGAATTGGCCCTTATTCTTCAAGATGAAGGTGTCAGCGCCCTTCCTTACCACGCGGGTCTGTCCGACACGATGCGTAAAACCAACCAGGAACGTTTTATCCGTGACGATACCTGCATCATCGTAGCCACCATCGCCTTCGGTATGGGGATCGATAAACCCGATGTCCGTTTCGTCATCCATTACGATATGCCCAAAAACATCGAAAGCTATTACCAGGAAATCGGCCGGGCCGGACGCGACGGTCTGCCCGCGGACTGCCTTTTGTTATTCAGCTACGGCGATGTTTACAAAATCAAACATTTTATCCAACAAAAAGCTCCCACCGAGCGCCGTGCGGCCAACACCCATTTAAACGCCTTTTTGCGGTTTGTCGAATGGCCAGGCTGCCGCCGCATTCCGCTTTTACAATATTTCGGTGAAGCCCCCGCGAACGTACAATGCGGCCAGTGTGATAATTGTCAAAAGGGCCAAAAGGAACAGATCGATCTCACGATTTTTGCCCAAAAGTTTCTATCCTGTGTCTACCGGACCGGCGAACTTTTTGGGGCCGCCCATATCATTAACGTGCTCCGGGGGTCCAAGGCCCAGCGGGTCATTCAACTTAATCATCAACGTCTTTCTACCTACGGTATCGGCCGGGATTTATCTAAAAAACAATGGCAGGCGCTTTCCCGCCAATTCCTCCATCAGGACCTGCTGATCGAAGACACAGACTACGGGGGATTCCGGCTCGGACCCAATGCCCGGGATGTGCTGAAAAACAAAAAAAAAGTTTGGGGATGGCTGGATGATGACCCTGCCGATGAAAACGATAAGGCGGCATCACCGGACCTGAAAAAGAGGGATGTTCCGGGTTACGATCGGGATTTATTCCAATTGCTGAAAGAAAAGCGCAAGAATCTCGCTGACCAGGAAAAGGTGCCGCCTTATGTTGTTTTTGCCGATAAGACGTTAATGGAAATGGCGGCTTATTTTCCCCAAACAGAGGCGGGCATGCTCCAGATTCACGGTGTCGGAGAAACCAAGCTTTCGGTTTACGGTTCTGAGTTTCTGAATGTCATCCAACCATTTTGCCGGAAGCAGGGAATACCGGAAAAACCGAAACCGGTGACAAAACCGATCCGAAAACCACCCGCCCGGGTTAAAAAGAAACGTCATGAGGTCATCGGGGAGACATTTAGTGCCGGTCGCACTGTGGTGGAAATAATGGAAATGTTCGCCGTCAAGCGGCAAACGGTAATTGATCACCTATACCACTATTGGTGTGAAGGCAATCCGTTGGAAACCGATAATTTTGGTATCCATCTCAACCTGTCCAGCCAACAAACGGACTCGGTGTTCACATATTTTGAAAAACTTGGCATCCGGCGCCTGAAACCGGTGTTTGATGCGTTGGCGGGTGAGATTGATTATCCTGATCTTTTCGTGCTGCGGTTAATGTTTATCGCCCAAAACGCCCTGATGGTCGATGAACGAGTCCGCCAGTGAGCCAGTCGGCCAGATGGCCGGTTGCGATCCCGCCCAACGGGTTAAAATGACGAACCCTTTTGACTTAATTACAGAGAATGCCTAAAATTAGCTCGTTTCCATCCATAAATGGTCTTTTTGCCCAATCTCGGCGTCAATCGGCGGAATCGCTTGTGCGGCGTACCACAGACTGTCTCCGCGCAATCCCTTGATTTTCTTGACCTTGGACAAAAATCCTCATTTCTGAATTGGAAAGGTCTCAAGGTGCCCATCTTTAAAAAAACAATTAATGGATGCGCACTAGCTCACTGAAACTTGAACCCAAGTTGAATATAAAGAAGCACACTCGATTTGGCTTACCGGCCGCCTGGCCAACTGGTAAAGGGATATGAATACCTACTTATTTTACGACATCGAGACCACCGGCCTGAACCGGGCCTTTGACCAGGTCCTTCAGTTTTCCTCCATCCGCACGGATCTATCGTTTAACGAATTGGAACGGCACAGCATCGACGTGCGGCTCAGACCAGATATTATCCCTTCTCCCGGGGCCATGATCGTCAATCGAATTGACATATCCAGGGTGCTCGATGGGCGATATGAGCTGGAGGCCATAACCGAAATTCACCGCCTATTTAACCGACCGGGGACCATCAGTCTCGGGTATAACACCCTCGGATTCGACGATGAATTTTTGCGGTTTTCATTTTATCGCAACCTGCTGTCGCCTTACACCCACCAGTATCATAACGGATGCGGCCGGATGGACCTTTTCCCCCTCACCATTCTCTACTATCTGTTTAAACCCGACATACTGAGGTGGCCGGAACAAAACGGCAAACCGTCCCTCAAGCTGGAAACGTTAAGTGCGCTCAATGATCTGTCCCAAGGCCAGGCTCATGACGCCATCGTGGATACTGCCGCCAGTCTGGCCCTGGCCCAACACCTGTCCCGGCAGGAAAAGATGTGGGACTACGTCAGCGGATATTTCGACAAGGCTATTGATGGAGAACGGATCGATGCGCTGCCGGTCTGGTTCCAAAGCACGGCCGGACCGCATCGGCTTGGGCTGATGGCAGATGGCGAGTTTGGCTCCGAGTCGCTTTTCTTCGCTCCGGTGATCTCCATCGGCCAGTCGATTCCGTATACCAATCAAACCCTCTGGTTGCGACTTGACCGCCCGGAAATTCAGGAAACCGATTCTGATACGGTTGGTGAAACGACCTGGACCGTTCGAAAAAAACTCGGCGAACCGGGAATCATCCTGCCACCCCTTGAACGGTATTGGCAACGAATCGATGCTGAACGGCGGTCCCTGGTCAAGGATAATACAAAATGGCTCCAGACGAACGAGAACCTAATGCTTGAAATGATCCGTTACCATCGGGAATATCGTTATCCCGAGGTACCGGATGTGGATGCGGACGCCGCCTTATACGATATCGGATTTATGTCCAAAAAGGATGAAGAGATATGCCGACAATTTCACTTGGCCGACATCAGTGAAAAGGCGCGTCTCATCAAACGGTTGACCACGCCTACCCATCAGGAACTGGCCCAGCGGCTGATGGTTCGAAATTTCCCGAAGGATGTATCGACTCAATTGACGCGTCAATTTAACCGGTTTTTAAAACGGGTCCACCCGGCCACCGACGAAGACGCTCTGGTCGATTACCGCGGCCAGCGGCGACTGACGCCCGCTGTCGCCTTGAAAGAGATTCAAACATTACGTGAGGAAAGGGAATTAGAAGAAATTCAAGAAAAAGCACTCGACGGTCTTGAAAGGTATCTGATAGACAATTTTGCGGTGAATCCTTAACTTTCGTATCATAGCGGTACCTGTCGACCGAATGTACCGATCGGCAGCCGATTGGTTTTCACTTAAGAATTATCCTCTTTTTCGATCTGTTCCGGTTCTTTGTTTTTTTTATCGGGATCAGATACGCCTTTTTTAAAATTTCGAATTGCCTTGCCCATACCGCCCCCGATTTCAGGAAGCTTTCCGGCCCCGAAAATGATCAGGACAATAACAAGGATAATGATTAATTCCGTTGGTCCAAGTCCAAACATGGATCCTCCTATGCTTCCGGATGAGTCTGTCTAATCTCGTCGAGGAGTCGGTGAAACTCCCTGGACTTTAAATAGCGGTTTATGGCCTTCTGGTGATCAATCCATAGCCGCCATTCATCAAACCAGGCATCATTGTGCCAGTAATAATCCGTATCGCCACCGCCGTTCAGGCGGTCAATAAAATCGTGATATTCTTCCACGCAGCTTTCGCAAAACCGGTAGGATACTTTGGGGTCCGGATGGCGGCGGGTTTTTTTCATCTGGGCATCACTTATCTGGGTGCCACATTTGTCACACTTGAAGGCGCACCGGGCGCACTGGAAAATCTTGCGCACCGCCAGCACCTTCCGCTTCCGGATGATTTCCCTCTTTTTATCCTCGGCCAATTGACGCCGGTTATCGATGGGTATAACTTCGGCCATTGGTTCCCCCAAACGGTAAAAATCCGGACACTCTTCATTAAAAGATATCACCAGCCCTCTGGAGTGTCAATCATTTACGTTATTCGATCCTAAACTTTCAATTGATTGTACGTTTCACCGGACGGCGATTCATAACGATAGGGTTAGTATTTGCTTGGATAAACAGCATATGTAAAATTGATTGTGCCCGGAGCACATTGCCGCTCCGTGCGTAAACGATGGTCGGACTTGCAATTCGTGTAAAAAATGGCATGATTCAAAAAGCACCCCTTATGGTTGAGAAAGATATAAATGCCCTACACCATATTTCGCTTTTCTATCTGAGCAATTCGGTTTGTCCTGTTCGGATTGCATCGATAACCAATTTTCCGGTGACTTTTAATTTTCCCAGCCTCCCTTTTTTATGGGACATAATAATATCGTAAAGATCTTCCCTCGTTTTTGGTGGCCTTACTTCTGTGGACTTTTTTTTCAAAAATAGGGCTCTTTGGGGGCAGGTCGGTATACATACACCGCATCCGATACAACGGTTAAGATCTATGAAGGATTGCTGCTTCTTTTCGGATACGCTCGCCGCTCCGACTTGACAACGTTTTTCACAGTTACCGCATCCATCGCATGAATCAGTATCTACCACCGCATAAAAATTTGAGGCCCAGAAATCCACCGGTTTAGGTAGGCTTTTATGCATTCCGAGCATTCCACAACAGCATCCGCAGCATGAACAAATGAACTCGGCCGTTTCCGTATTGGATGGTTGAAGGACCAACCCCTGTTTTTGATTTTGTTCAAGGATCGACATAGACTCATCCAGCGTAATTTTTCTCCCGAGACCACTCCGAAGGAAAGCTTGGGCTATGCTGCCAACGGCAAAACAGGTTTCTTTTCGGTCTGTAACTTGACAGGGGTCGCCCCCTATGGCCTTCTTTTGGCGGCAGATGCAATCGAAGATAACAAAAGGTGCTTCCGCCTGTTGCAACAGTTTTGTCACTTCATCGAATGTACTTACATTATGTTGCGGTTGGATACTTTTGGCTATAGGAATGGTGCGCATCTGGGGGAGTTTCGTACTTAAAAATTCTATTCCATATTTTTTATCCGACGTGTATTCACTGAAATCTTTTATAAAATTAGGGGTAAGTTTACCGAGTTGAAATTCATACATCCCCACCACAAGGGGGGCATTACAATATAATCTTTGGCCACCTTTGGTTTTTGATTCAATCCCTCCATTTTTTTCAATACGATCAAGTAGCTCCGCTAATTTTTCTGGTGATTCAACTATATGCCCGGCTTTTTTAAATACCATTTCAAGCGGTTCAAACTTGTAAGTCAAACATGTGGCGATCTCAGCCTCTTGGGGTGTAAAAATGTGTTTTAAAATCCTTATCTCAGAACCTGACTTAGTAGCGGGAAATCCTATCGCTTGACGGTCTAAGTGGCGTTGTAGGTTGATATAAACCTGTTCATTCTTTTCCAAAATGCACCCTCTTTTTTATATTTTCATCAAGATGAGCATGGCAATGGATTGATTGGGCCCCCGGTATGCATTTTGATCTGAATATCTCTTTCGTGTATGTCTTTAGCAACATGGCTTGATATCCCGGATCTTCACGTTGATAATTTAAGGCCGACGATAACGGTTATATTAGCTGCGGCCAATTTGTTTCTTGAATCCTTTATAAGGTTCAGATTCGTACCCTAACGATCTGTAGAATTGATACGCTTGTGTGCGGTCCGCTTCAGTAACGAATATTATCTGGCAACAATCATGATCCGTGGCGCATTTTTCCAGTTCCCGCATAAGTGCAGACCCAACGCCACTTCGCTGCTGGGCATTATCTACGATCAGATCTTCTATCACCATAAACGGCTTGCAATCCCCATAGAGCTCTTCACAGATAATACCCATGGCAAACCCGGCCAGCCGACCATTCTGTTTTGCCGCTAAAAGGATGTAAGCCGGGTTTGCGGCAAGCCTGGAGAAGGTTTTTCGCATCTTCTCCAGAGACGATTTTTCACCCCAGAATTCTTGAAACATTTCCGCCAGCGGGGTGAGGTCATCATCGGTTAACCTTTCGATGTTCATACGTCATTCCTTTTTTGCCGCGTGGGGAACATCAGGCCGTTTTGATTATTGAGTGCTCGGCACATTCTTTTATGATGTTGAGCATTTTAATACGAATGAGCCCACTAAATGGCCGTATCATCGCCCAATAGATGCTGAAAAATATTTTTGTCATCATTGTGATACAATAAATGCGGGTTTCGGTACTTAAAAGAACTAATCCATGATCTATTTCGTTAATTTTAAAGTTCCAAATGACTTTTAATCTTTTTGATTTATTGTCTATGGCAAACCGACCCCTGTCCAGTATTTTTTCAATCTTCTTATTTGCCCAAAATCCGATGACAAACTCGTCATTTTGGATTTCATCAATGAGGGTAAAATTAACCCGGTTAATAAACCCCATCAGGGTCAGATCATCAGTGGGCAGGCCTCTCATTTTAAAAAGAAGCCGAATGGTTCCTGATTTCGAAAAATCGAGTTTTCGGGCAGCTTTATACGCCTGCTCTTTTGAACAGTTTATTTTAACCTGATGATATTCGTTAAATGTGTATTTTGGCAGATATTTGTCGAGTAGCATTCAAATTTGTTTAAAATCTATGATTTTAAATGTTTGTGTCTATTTTAATATCTTACTGGTTTGAACCCAAAACCAAATGCTGGCAACCAGAAAATATATGGCGACGATTTCAAAAACCAAATAGATGCAGTAGTACCAAATCCTATTAAGCAGTCCAAATGGATCTGAAATCAGAATTGTTTATTGACTCCATCAGAGTCGCCAAACCATCCCGATACCTTACTGCGTTGGTCAATTATACGGTCGAAGTGCAATAAGTTTAAATATCGGCGCTTCCCTTCCAAAATCATCTGGGAAACATAGTTTTGTCCTTTTCAATTGACGCTCTTCTCAAACAATTCTTTTATTAATTCGGCTCGTTTCTTATTAACGCCTAAATCGCTGTACCCGACTCTGGATGCGGAGCGAACATGGATGACATTCTGCGTGGAATCAACCCTGGCTTCAAAATCATCTGTAAAGCCAAAAACTGATGAAGTAAAGGAGGCTGAAAGATATGTATCGGTTTCGGTTTGAACGACGCCGCCTGAATCTTGGATGACCTCTTTTAGAATTCTCAAAGTGTCTTCCGTATTTTCCCGGGAAAGGATGATCGGATCAATGTAATGGTCGGTATCCTCTTTTTGTTCACTGCATACACAGTTCGGCTTGGCAGGGCATTTCAACAATTTTCCCTTGACCAGCCCAGCCGCATTCCCTGACTTGGAAATCTGACCAAAAACCAACAAGAGGATCACAATCGCAATGATGATGAAAATAAAAATGAGTAAACCTTTTTTCATATAATTTTTCCTGCGGAGGTCAATATTTTTTTCATCTTTTCACCTTTCGCATGTGCATCTCAAAGGGTGTAACGAAAATCACATAGCGAGGTCCCTTCCATGATTGTCCGGGTACGGCCCAATTTTATTTCCGGATTAAAGCCCTCGATAAAACCAAAGTCCCTGCAGCAGGATAGCGCCGTACCCATATCCCTGACTCACAGATTATCGTACGCCTCGGCAAACCGGCAACGGGTGACATTGAAGTAAAATTTGTTTTGGGTCTGTTTGATTATTTCTACTTCCAAAGCATCACCGGCGCTCCATTTAATGATTTCATCGGCTAGATCGGCAAGGGTAGTTGATCCCGATTGCCTTCCCAGGTCGCGGCCGTGTTGCTGCGATGTCTTCCTGTTGGTATCCGTCACCAGGTCCCTCACCTTTTCTAAACCCAGTTCCGTGATAACTACCTTAAGGATTGGTGCCAGTGCCTCGGCTTCGATGATTCGCTTTTCCAGTAGAGTGGTATTCATACGAAGGCCTCCTGTTTTGTTTTAGACCGCCTACCCACATAGTTTTTGATACCTGAGATACCATGAACCACTGGATCATCGGGAAATAGGCTGTCGAGTTTTATTTTGAAAACAGCTAGAGCGGGTGCGGATTCAAAAAAAACAAGGTGGGAGGGGCAACGGCAATCCGATGACCCGAACCCGGGCACTGAAATCGATGCGCCTTTCTTTTCCGCGAGAACACGAGCCCAGTCGTGTTCGCGACGAATGGATGATACCATGTACCAGATAGCCGTCAGCCGACATCTTCGCCGCAAGTAATCAATGTGCCAGTGGCAGGTTTTGTTTACTTTCCGATGCCGCTCGACACGACTGACCAGCCCGCCAGGACCAAAGGCGCTGCCCACATAGACATAAAATCCAGGATTGAATTCGAAGGCTCCCAGTTTTCCAATCTGCATCTGGGCCGGCTTTCCAAGCCGCAGAATCAGAATATAGGTCCCTTTTCCCGACTCTTTGAGGGCGCGCATCTATAAACCAGAAAATATTGCAGAAAGACAAATTGGAGACGGTTTCACAAAAAGTTCAAGATCAAAGCGCGGTTTATATCGTTTTGTGAGGCGTACTTATGTACGCTGCAGCAAACACGAAATGAGGCGCAACGCAGATATTGGGCTTTTTACGGAACCGTCAAAGTTTATCATCGCCGGGAAACTGTATAAGCTTCCCACCATAAAATCCGGCAACTGCAGCAGCAGTCATGACAACCGTAAATACCGTAATATAAATCAATCGACCGGATGACCACGGTTCCGCCACATCAGGATCTATCAGGTGCCAGACGACCAGAATCAAAGTTAAACCGCTTACCATCGCACCACAAATCATCTTGACCTTAATCACCCGTGTCATGGCCCCGCCGAGACGTATTTGCCAGTCGTTGTATCCGGAAAACAATACCAGCGGCATGGCCAGCAAGACAAAAACCAGGTTATAGTGGGAAACGAGTAACAAGGTTTCGCTGCCAAAGACGATCCCTAACAGGAAAAATAAATACGCGACGGGTAGGACCCCGTTGGGGATGTGTACGGAAATGGGATGACCGTGTAATTTAGACATCTGCCTCGTGATAGTCACGTAAGCGTGTGATAATGTCGATGGTTCCGATATCGGCTCCGGCATGGCGGCAGCACCTTGTGGGGTCGCCCCAGCTGCCGGAGTAGATTTGGTTGATTGTGTTTTTTCCGGGGCCGACACGGCGGGTTTTTTTGTTGATTCCGTTTGATCTGATTCCAACAAAACAAATAAGCTGGCATCGGCACCGCAAACCGGGCATTTATCCGGTGGGGTCGGTCCGACATGAATATAGCCGCAGACAGTGCATTTCCATTTTTGATCGGGTGCATCCGGATCCACGGATTCAGTCTCGACAACATCGGACGGTGAAGTGACGACCTTGAAGCTTTCACCTCCAGCCCCGCAAACAGGGCATTTATCCTGTGGATCGTCTTCCCGATGGATATAGCCACAGACGCTGCATTTATGTGTTTTTTGACCCGTGGGGGGCGCTTTTGCCGTCTCCTTTAAACCCGCCTGGGTCTTTTCATCTTGTCCGCCTATCAATTTAAATTGATCCCGATTCATACCGCATACCGGACAACTTTCCGGAAGTTCATCACCCGTATGAATATAATTACAAACCTGACACTGCCATTTTTTCATTTTTTCTTTTTCCCAATTCGTTTTATTCACATCAATATCACCAAGACCGCTGCAGCCGGGATCAAAGGGAAAACTGCCCAGCGAACGCCAACATCAATAGCAATAAAAGATGAACAGAGTCAACGTTTTGAAATGCTGCGATCATCAAATTTCAGGCCCAAAGGGAAAACCCAGCACCACCTGGGTTCCTTCGCCGGTCTTGCTGAAAATCTCGATCTCTGCGTTGTGGGCCGTCATGATCGTTTTGCAGAGACTCAACCCCAAGCCGTACCCCCCGGTTTTGCGGGTTCGGGAATTATCGGCACGGTAGAAAGGTTCAAAAATGAAAGGAAGTGCGTCTGCGGGGATTCCAATCCCCTCATCCGCGATGATGATCGTAAGATAACGGTTTTTCATCTCCATGGATACCACCACGGGCGCACCATCGGGGGCTGAATACTTCAACGCATTGTCTAAAATATTCCGTAAGACAGTCTCGATTTTTTCCGCATCGAGCATCAATTCGTTTTCGAGCAGGTTTTTTAAAACCACTCCGGGCGGGCGGTTTTCAAAATCCGGTATGACAATTCGGATCAAATCGGCTGCTTTTATCCGGGTAAGGTTCAGGGATGCCACCGACTTTCTGATTCTGGCTGCCTCCAGGATTTCGGTGATCATGCGTTCCATCTCATGGATATCTTCTGTTAGAGATGTCCGCGTTTCACCTTCGGGTAAAAATTCCAGCCCGACTTTCATGCGGGTTAAGGGTGATCTGAGCTCATGGCTCACATCTAAAAGCAGTTGCTCTTTGATCATTAAGAGCGCTTCCAGTCGCCCGGTCATCCGGTTAAAAGCCGAAGCCAGATCTCGCAACTCATTGTCACGGCCCAAGGGCACCCGGTGGGCCAGATCTCCGGTGCCGACCTTTTCGACCCCCTCTTTTAAAAGTCGAATCGGTTTGAGCACCCGGCGAATATAAAAATAAGCACCGGCCAATATGGCCATAAAAACAACCGACATCATAGCAAACAGCCGACCCATCGTTTTATGGCGATCTGCCTCCCAGGGAAGGATAAAGGTCAACTGGTCACCGTCCTGACGAATCTGTACAAAATGGTGTCCCCGATAAAAACCGATCTCTCTGCCGGGGTTCCGTGAAAAAATACGGGCCCGTTCCATCCGTAACGTTGCCGGGACTTTGGCGGTCTCCCATCGCTGCCGATCGTTTTTAAACTGGATGATCATCCCGGTTCGTTGGGCGATCATAGTGGCACTGGCAGGATTCGGCGGGTCGCCCAATTCAGTAATCAGGTAATCGATATACACTGCCAGGTTACGGTCAAATGCTTCGAGGGAGTGTTTCCTGAGCGCCATAAATCCGCCGATAACCACAATGGTAATTGCGATACCGGCAATTATAATGGTCACCAGCAGTCGGGTAAAAACAGAGTGGAAAATGCGTTTGAATGGTTTTCGCTGCATGATGATTGGTTTACCCGTTGGCCGGTTAGCTGGTTCGCCCGTTGGCTCCCACAAATTGTAGGATTTTTTATGGAAGGTTAAGGACGGTCAACAAATTAGTCGTTGCAAATTTATCGATATCGTATTTTCTCCGTGTTAAACTGAGAAGCGGGCTAACTGGTAAACCGGCTAACCAATAAAAACATATCCCGCACCCCAAACCGTCTTGATAAATACCGGATCTTTCGGATCGTCTTTCAGTTTTTGGCGCAGACGGCTCATGGTGATATCCACCGATCGATTGAAGGCGTCGCTGTCCATCCCCCGCAGGGTCTGTAGAATTTCGTCCCGATCCATCACCCGGCCAGCGTTTTTTACCAGAAGGGCCAAGGCGGTGAATTCATTAGTGGTCAGAGCCACCGGTTCATCATCCAGTTGAATTTTCCGGCCGGCGAAATCAATCGTCAGCCGGCCGTAGGTCTGGACCTGGCTTTTACCAATATTTTGTGACCGGCGAAGCACTGATTGGATTCGGGCCACCAGTTCCCGGGGTTCAAAGGGCTTGGGCAGGTAATCATCGGCACCCAGCTCAAGTCCGACTACCTTGTCCATCAGTTCTCCCCGGGCAGTTAGCATTACGATGGGGACCGCGCTGAACTGCCGGATTTTTTTACAAACCTCAAAACCGTTGATATCCGGCAGCATCACATCCAAAATGATTAGATCCGGTGAAAACCGCCGGATCTTTTTAAGACCGTCTTCAGGGTGGGTTGCCATGTATACCATGAAGCCGAAATCGGCCATAAACTTTTTTAGCAGGCGGTTCAGCTTTTCATCGTCATCGATGATCAAGAGCGTCTCAGCCATCCGTGCCTCGCTTTAGGGGTAGGTAAACGGCGATTGACTTAGCTAGTGTCGATCCATTAACGGCATCTTTCGGCTCAGAGCTGCGTTTTCGCTTTTTTGCAATCCTTAGAATAGGCCCACTATGCCTGCGGTTGCATAAACGCTCAGGCCTTGCTCTGAACCAATTCGCCTGAGGCGGATCTGGATCGACACTAACTAGTGTCCATCCATTAATTAGTTTTTAAAGATGGGCACCTGGTGACGTTTCCAATTCAGAAATGAGGATTTTTGTCCAAGGTCAAGGAAATCAAGGGATTGCGCGGAGGCGTACCGTGGTACGCCGCACAAGCGATCCCGTCGATTGACGCCGAGATTGGGCAAAAAGACCATTTATGGATGGAAACTAACTACTATTTTCATGTCTTTCGGGGATTTGTCAATGTCCACCGCCATCATGACAAGCGTTGAAAGTATGATCTTTTCGACAAACATCGATACGGAAGGACCGATGCCGGGAAAAGCCGGTAACCATGACAGTCAATCGCAAAAGGACGATAAGTGCGAATGCCTGCCAGAAGGTAATTGCGGTGATACTGAATAATCCGGGTAATACAAGGTTCCAGGTCAGCTTGAATACCAGGCACACACCCAGCCATGCTGCTACGCGTCTTATAAAATATCGAAGATAAAACTTACCGTGTAAGTATCGTTTGAACCGGTTTTGTAGGTTTTTATCGTTATATTCACCCATACTTTCTCCTTTTCAGGTTAATCGTTTTGATCCATAGCGCGCCGAGACCCCATCAAAAGAATTGTTCGGATTGACTTATATCCTTTCATTCGGACTCGACGCGCCATGTGGAAACATTTGGTTGGATTTCACCATTTTTTATACCGGCAACTGCGCCAGTGACCGGGTTCGTGCTTTTCGATTTCTTCAGCCAGTTTCTCGCGTTGTTCCGGGGTTAACAGGGCGTGAAAATCGATAACCCGGTCGCTTAAAAAAGCAACCACCTTTTCCATGTGCTGCCGATGTACGTCAACCAACCGGTCAATGTCCTTCTGCTCGATCTGTGTTTGACGAACCAGGCTGATAACATCCTGTTGCGCAGATTTACGCCACGCCCTACCCTCCTCACGCTTTTCGTGTATTTCAGTAATCATTTCTTCCAGGCTGGCTTTCTGGTCTGCTGTCAGTTCCAGCCGATCAGCAATCTTTTTACTGACCCATTCGATATGCTTCCCCGAATCTTGAGTTCCGGAACGATAGGAACGATGCCCACATCCAACGAAGATACCGGATATTAATGCGAAAACGACCACGCCAGTCAAACCGGTCACGATTGCACCTTTCATCAAGCTTTTCTTTTTCATGTCGGCCTCCTTTTTGGTTGCACTTTATTTGGTAATGAATTGCCTCACCCTGAACCAGACAATAAGGTAGAATTTATCACGATGCTTTTCTCCCGCGTAACAAGTTGTAACAAATTGTAACATCAGGGGCCGGACGAATGAATACGGCATCTTTTGGCGAGATCTATGAAAGCATATCTCTTTTTGAAAGGAACAAGCTGAATTGATTCTTAATAGTCCTTGACAGGCTATACTGGATTTGCCATATTTTTGGTATTGGAATCCATTTCCTTCCAACGATAGTTTAATTCAAGACATAGTCGATTAAATTTTTATTATTTAACGCGGCGTCTAATTTTCTTGTTACATTGAGGACGCCGGTAGAATTTATTCTGCTTTTAAAACGCTTCGATTCTGTAATCTCGCTCGGACCTGTCTCATTGAAGAATGATGGACTTAACCCTTTTACCTTTACGTCGAAAATTGGATTGGATCTTTCCAGCAAATTTAGATAGTTTCCATCAAATAGTTGTTTTTTTAAAGATCGGCACCTGATAACGTTTCCAATTCAGGAATGAGGATTTTTGTCCAAGGGTGAAGGAAATCAAGGGATTGCGCGGAGGCATACGGTGGTATGCCGCACAAGCGATCTCGCCGATTGACGCTGGGATTGGGCCAAAAGACCATTTATGGATAGAAACTAGATAAGTACTGTTGGGATATAATCATGTCTTAGTTGATCAATGTAGCGGATTTCGTGAAAATCCGCTTTTTTGTTTGTGATACGAATGAGTTGCCATGTCCAGGTTTTTCAAAACGCTGCTTCTGGGGGCAGGAATAATGATTTCGGGAACGATCCTCTGTTTGTCCCCGGCAGGACGGTACCTTGAAGAAAATCTGGGGTTGAGTATTCTCTTTAAACTCCGGGGTAACCGAACACCGCCATCGGATGTGGCAATCATAGCCATCGATCAGGAGTCCTCCCGTCAGCTGAAACTTTCATCCAGATTTGAACAATGGCCCCGATCTCTCCATGCTGAGTTTCTCAAACACCTTGCCGGGGTCGGAGCGAAGGTCATCGCATTTGATATTATTTTCAAGGAAAAACGAGATGAAAGCCAGGACCGGGCTCTGGCCGAGTCGATAAAAACAGCCGGCAATGTCGTCTTGGTCGAGGTGATGCAAAAAGAGAAAATACCGGTCCATTCGGGTTCCAAGCAATCGACCGAACAGCTTG
>Ga0316198_10000011_pt1 | contig 71230 bp, 45 predicted proteins | sample OudBieAanoxic_MG_FD_204935 | JGI IMG/M metagenome (GOLD analysis project Ga0316198, IMG submission 204935) | Coastal sediment microbial communities from Oude Bieten Haven, Netherlands - site A anoxic | ecosystem: Environmental > Aquatic > Marine > Coastal > Sediment | place: Netherlands... | reverse complement strand
CCAGTTCCCACATGGTTTTCGATGCCAGCGCCCCCCACATAACCCCGGTCCCGCCGATTTGGGCTTTTTCTACCACGCAGACCTGCTTACCCAGATCGAGGGCCCGCATGGCACCGGCGAACCCGCCTGGGCCACAGCCAATGATACAAACGTCATAGTGCGAGGATTGCGTGCGTGTCATATCAAACAACCGTGTGTTTCTTTGCTCACCCGGGGTCGATGATGAGGTTTTTCGGGCGACGCTGAAATCATTTTAATTTTTTGTGTGGTGACTTTCCCTTAACGCCCAAATTTGTTACAATCAGTTTTGTTTGTATAATGACTAATACTCCAAACGAGCGTAAGCAAAATGAGAAACTCAACTTAAGTATTTTAATTTGTGGTATAAATCTTCAATTCGGTTAAAGTTCCATAATGCTTCAATGGATGTGATAGTTAATCATAAAACAATCTCATTTTGTTGGCCTTTCGGCCCCCGCGATAGCGGTCCGGTGGGAAAGCCGATCATACCCCACCTGCGGCGTTATCAAGGGTTTGCGGTAGTACACTGCAGCGTCACCCTTGATGCCTTGTATCTGGGGCAAACTCGACTTTCGCTCAATCGGGGTAATACCTTTCAAAGGTCATACCACCGTCCAGCTTAAAAATCCATGGCCCCGTCACAAGAAACCATCTCCCCTGGCCGGATGGCTATGATCCATGAAGGACTTATCCGTCGACAGGTCGACACGTTCGGGCTGGTATTGTCATCGGCGAATATAGAATACCGGGCTGTGCGGACTTCGGTGGGATGGCAAATCTGGGTACCGAAACATGTCGAAACCGGCGCGGCTAGCGCCATCGCGGCTTACCTGTCTGAAAATGACAATACCGATAAATCGTCCCTTTCTTCCATCTGGCCGGTTACCCGCACGTGGGCAGGCGTCTGGATAGCGTTGATCCTAATGACGGTCCATATAGCCGTCATGGTCGCTGGGCATATGGCGATCCTGCGGTGGACCTACGGGGCTTCGTCCGAAAAGATTCTCAACGGGGAATTGTTCCGCATCACGACCGCTTTATTGCTCCATGCCGACAGCCTCCACCTGGCAGGCAACATGGTCGGCATCGCATTGTTTGCCACAGCGGTCTGCAGTACGGCGGGATTCGGCGCCGGTGGGTTGATGATACTTCTTGCAGGGATGACGGGTAACTTACTGAATGCCCTTTTATTCAAGGCCGGTCATCACTCCATCGGTGCTTCCACAGCCGTTTTCGGTGCCGTCGGCATAGCGGCGGCCCATCAACTCGTAACCAAATGGCGGAATAGCGGCCAACGCTTTCAAGCCTGGATTCCCCTGGGAGCTGGCTTGGCACTTCTCGGTCTAATGGGATCAAGTCCAAATACCGATTTAACCGCTCATTTTTTCGGGTTTACGGCGGGCGTTCTGATCGGCCTCGTTTTCACTGCCACACGTAAAGGTCCGCCCGGAAAATCGGTACAATACGGTTGCCTCCTGATAGTGGCGGTCCTGGTGTCGGCGTCCTTAATATTGAAGCAATAAACCGAAGAACGTGCCAACAGATTCCCATGGATAAGAATATTTCCCCATCCACATAGCGGTTAAATACTTGCCAGCCTATTAAGAAGTTATTTTAAAACCTGGGATCAGGTTCAAGGACAAGGCGCCGGCCGACGAAAAAGCGTAGTCCGCCTTAGACGGATGAGCATTTTAGTAAGCCGTACAATACAGAGATGGCGCTTTAGGCAGGGTTTTGGTACCGCTTCTACTCGTTCTGGTAGACAGCATATTCCGTCGGTTCACCCAGGAGCATGTCGATCTTGGCCTGGATGACTTTTCGCTGGTCATTGTTGATCCATCGTTCCCAGTCGCCAAGGGTCTGCCAGGTACTGATCACCAGGTATTCGCCCCGGCCGTCAATCCGTTTGAGGGTTTCTCCGGAGAGATAGGCCGTTTCCTTAGTGGCCAATGCCCTCAAGTTTCTAAGCAGGGGCGATAATTCCTCAGCTTTATTGGCCGGCACATACCTTTTAATCACTATTTTAACACTCATCAAGGCCCTCCATTATTATCTGATACCGGTCAACAACCATACTATAGAATCATATCACTTTCAACTTGAAGTGGCAATGGGCTCACTTAAAAAAAACTTTTCTTCTTGGTGCTGAGATGTCCTCCACGGCCACCTTAAGAATAAACGAAATATGCCGGATATTCATAAGTTTTCACGTATTGCCGGCCGAGTGTCTCAACGCCTTTAATTGCGAGCCTGCGTTTCGTAAACCTTAAGCTGTTTCAACAATTCGACGAACCGATAAGACGGGACAAAGCGTTCGCCGGACGACCCGGTCCGTAGTCGAACCGATGAACAGCTTTTCCACCAGACTATAACCGCGAGCACCCAAAACAACCAGGTCGATCTCGTTACGCTCGGCGTAATGCGCCAATACTTCGTAAGGCAATCCCTCGAGCAAGGATATCCGGGGCTCGCACCAGTGTCGTGCTTCCATAGGCACCAGCAATGATAATTTCTGATTCAATCGATCTCTTAAGCTCTCCATATGTTCGGTGTCGATAGCGGTTCCCGGCATATCCAGGTCAACATAGACCGGTGGCTCGATAACATGCACCAAGTGCAATTCGGCTTGAAACTCCTGGGCAAGACTCAAGCCGTATTGAAAAGCGGCCTCGGAATCCGGCGAAAAATCGCATCCGACCAGAATCCGTGAAAATTTCAACTGGCCTCGGGCCGGACGCGTGATTTTATCCTCCGGCCCACCAACAACCAATAAGGGGCAAGGTAGGATACGCATCAGTCGTTCAGTGACCGAGCCAAGTAGTAACCGCTTGAGGCCGGACCGGCCGTGGGTGGCGGTGACCACCAGGTCTAAATCCTTCTCCCGGGTCAGTCGGGCGATTTCATCGGAGATATGACCGATAGTGATCAAGGGCTCCCAATCCACGGAGGACCCCTTCATCATTCTGTCAAACGTATCCGTGACCTGATCTCTGATTTGACTGGTCGCTTTTCCGGACCCCTCATCGCCGGTATATCCATAATAAGTCGCCATGGATGGCAGGCTAATAACATGGCAGGCATATAATTTGGCATCAAATACCCGGGCCAGTTCCGACCCATATGCCAGCGTATAATTGGAGAAATCGGACATATCCGTCGTACATGCGATTTTATTAAACGCTACTCTCATACGTCATTCCTCCTTCCTTTCAGCCATTGCTTATAATTTAATATAAAAAATCTGACTGGGCCTAATTCCTTCTATTAACGGTCCTATTCGTAAATACGATCATGATGAGGACGTTAAAGTACCTGACCTGCAATACTTGCGGCGGACAAATACCCCGCGTGTTCACCCGGCAAGTAAGATAGCCAGGCAGGATGCCTTCGTAGCCGAATGTTACCGTATTTACCCTTAGGGCCACTTAGTACAGGTTTGGAATCGAGTTGATCGGAAAAATGAATCTCAGTTTTCATGGGCCAATCTCCAATATGGGATCGAGGCCGGATTGGCGTCATATTTCGATCCATATCTTGACCGATATACGAATGAAATATTCATCACTACAATTCGTGCAACAGGAGGGATTTATATCTATAAGTATGATACAATACTTTTCGTTGGTTGTCAATTTTGAATAGAATCTGGAAATATCGCCGTGGACCATTTTGCGTTCGAAGTGCTTCCAGGGCAGGCTGAAGAAAACGACGCAGTCGTGTTGATCACCCATTGAGGTGATTGACGATCAAGCACCCCATATAGCGCTTGAATCCAGACGGAATTGAGAAGTGGACATGCCCAGAGTTCCGCATTCTTTAGCACCCATTAGTAGTGAGCTTTTCAAGACACTGGCACGGGTATTTCCGGTGACATCGGCCAGTGACGAATTCCACGAATTTCCCCAGGTATTACCTGAAAAACCCCAATGGGACCGCTGGGATTGTTTTTCCATAGACCATGTTGAAGACATTTCCCGGAAACTGTCCCATTGGGAAAACCAATTGGCGCTGCCCATAACCGATACCGAGCCTCCCGACCCAACCAGCGAGACCGGCAGGTCGACTCTGGCTGATCGGATCGATCGCACCCATTTAATCAATGCCATCCGTATCCTTCGAGAGCACTTGGCGATCATTCGAAAATGGGAGCGCCAACCCACCTTCTATTTGACCATCGCCTCAATCGGCATGGCAGAGGCACTGGCCGCTCCGGATCCAGCCGCCCCACATGATCGGGCCATAGGAATAGCCGCCTTGTTCGATCAGGCGGCAAAAAATCTACTCCATGTACCCGCCCTTTTTAAAGACCTGGGCCTCGAAATGATGGTGGGTGTGGGTAACTACTTACGCCGACTATCAAAGTCGATCCCTGAATTGATACCGGCCCTTTCGGCTTTGGACCGATTTGAGTCGACCTTGCGACAGCTGCCGGTTTCTCGCCGATTTCACCTGCCGGCAGAACTGTTCGACCGGATAATCCGTTTCCATATGAACACCGGCATGGGTGTGGAAACCATTGATCACCACCTGGACCTGGAGATTCAAGCGACCCAACAGTTGCTCGACCATATTATCACACGTGATTTCGATGGTATATCGTGGGAAGCGGCTTATCAGCAGATTCCGCTGCCTGAAATTGGCGCCGGTGGCCTGCTCGGTCTTTACAAACGCCAGGTCGACGAACTCGCCGCGCACTTATTGGATATGAAAATCCTTAATTCTGAATGGGAAGTTACTTGCCCGGTGCAGGTCAAACCCGTCCCCGGCTTTTTATCCGCCACCCGAACAGCCTCCAGCTATAGCATCCCCCCCGGCCATCCTCCGACCGGCGGCACTTTCTTCATTTTCAATGCCAATGATCCCGCCGAGGCCGAACGCGGATACCAGAGGGAATATCGGATCCTTTCGGCCCACGAGACTTATCCGGGCCATCACCTCCTCGATTCATCTCGGTGGCGGCTCGAAAACCCCATCCGCCGAGTCATCGAACAACCGCTTTTCTATGAAGGCTGGGCCTGCTTTGCCGAGGAATTGATGTATCATACCGGTTACCTTAAAGGTGCCAATGATCTTCTCATGCTGACCCGTCGTGGTTTTTGGCGGGCTATCCGAGGTAAGGTAGACTTGGGACTGCAAAGAGGGACCATGAATCTGGAAACAGCCGCAAAAACCCTTCATCAGGCCGGCCTTGCGCTTACGCAAGCCAGGATGGTTGTGCGTAAGTACGCATTGAATCCCGGATACCAGGTATGCTATACTATCGGCTACCAGAAGCTACGCGACCTATTTAACAAGTATGGCCGGCAACGCTTACCCTGGTTTGTCCACACCGTTCTGTCTCAGGGTGAAATTCATTTCAGGGATTTGGCGGCCGTTTTGAGAGAATCTTCACAAACGCAATAAAAGGGAGGCCGTCCATTCAACCCATCACAACAGGAGTCATCCCATTGCAATCGGGCAAATTTATCGGCTACCATTCGGAATGGAACCTTGGCAGCCCCGGAGGCTGGGATTATCAGCGCATCACCCAGGAGATCGGCCAGGCGGTCTGGGCCCACCTTCAACAAAATGGTGCGCTAGACCTGAAACTCAATTTCCGTCATCCACTTTTTTCACCCGTCGATAAGTTTATCGATTTACTGGCAGGTGTCCATCATGCTCGTGAGGGAAGCAACCCCGGTCTAATTGCGGTAGTGGCCGAAGAAGAAACCCTGGATGAGGTTGTTGAAAACAAAAACCTGGCGCGGCGAATCAGCCGTATCGACGGTTTGGAAGGAATTCTCACTGCACCCCAAGGTATCGAACTTTTCAACGGTCGCGTTTGTTGGCGGGGTCGACCCGTTTCGGTCATTTTCATGGATTTCAATACCGACGTGCTCCTCTATCTGCATCGTAAACACGACTTGACACCGGTACTGCAGGCCGTGCAGGAGAACCGCGTTGTCAACCCCCGGGGCACTGAACCAATCAATGTGAAAAGTGTCTTCGAACTGATTACCGATCCGGAAAAAAACCACCCTTTTTCAAAATCAACCGTGGCGTATACGCCCTGGACTCGGCGCTTCTTTGACCGCCGCACTACCGGCCCGGAGGGTGAGCCAATCGCCGATTTGCTGGAGTGGACCCGAACCAATTGGGATCGCCTGGTTTTAAAACCAGTAAGGGGATATTCCGGCAAGGGCGTCCAAGTAGGCGGCGTCCACCCTGATGGTGATGCCGCTATTACGACCGCGCTTGAAGCGGGCGAATACATCGTTCAGCAAAAAGTCCCGCTCTCTCTTTGGGCAGAGGAGATGCCGGAACTAGACCCAGAAACCCAACGAATATCCCTTGTAAAATACCAGACCGACTTTCGATGCCTGTTTGGACCAGCACACCTGGTGGGATTCGTAAGTAGATATGGTCAGGTGCCCACCAATGTTGGAAGCGGGGGCGGTTTTCAGCCACTGGCAGTACTGGCTTCCGATATGTCCGTGGCTGAAGCCACCCGACGAATCAATAACGCCATCCTGACCATGACAGATGGGAACGCCCTGGCAGCCATTGATTTGCAGAAAAAAATGGCGATGGCGGAACAATTCACTTACCTATTGGGGCCAGTCAAAATCGCTCTAAGGCCCCGATTGCTGACAGCAGCCCAGATGGACTCTTTGGCCGACTATTGCGCCGCTATCTGGAAGGACTGCCTTACCCTGGAAAAAATGTGGATGGACGGCCAACTCGACGATCTGGTTCATATCGAGCCGGAAGAACTGGCCATTGCCAGATCCCAGCCCTGGAACGGGTCCCCCGCCCTTTTGGCTTCGGATGGGATTTTCAGTTTCGGTGCTCATCTTGAATCCCCATGACGATCAAGGTCGAAAAAGATTGGTGGAAAACCCTTTTCGACGAGGTGTATCTTCAAACAGACGCCCGCTCGGTTTGCGATGAGGAATTAACCCGTCAGGAAGTCGATTTTTTAATTCGAAAGCTGGGCCTTCTTAAAACAGACCCCATCTTGGACCTTTGCGGGGGCCATGGGCGTCATGCCCTGGAGTTCTCCAGGCAAGGGTTTCAACGGGTAGTCCTGCTAGACTATTCCGCCTCTCTGTTGAACCATGGTCACCATGCAGCCCGCCTAAGCAAGCTCGACACCGCCTTTATCCAGAGCGATGCCCGTCGTCCTGGACTCAAAGATCAAACGTTTAAAGCGGTTTTTATTATGGGATGCTCTTTCGGTTATTTCATCGATGATGCCGAAAACTGCAAAATCCTCGAAGGCGTCCACAGGATGCTCAGGCCATCAGGACATGTGCTTCTCGACTTACCCAACCGCGAATATGTTATCAAACATTTTACGCCTGAGATTCACCATAAAGCCGACCACGACCTTGAGATCATCCGCAAGCGCGAGTTAAAAGATGATACCATCTACGCTCGGGAAAAAGTCGTTTCCAGTATCCACGGGTTAATCCGGATCAACAATTATTGTACCCGGCTTTACGATTTAAACGAAATCACAGGATTGCTTGTTGAAAACGGATTTGGTGATATCCATTCCGAATCTGACTTCATGGACCGTTCAGACAGGGGAAATTACGGCTCCATGACCCGTCGTATGATTGTCATGGCTAGAAAAAAATAGCGGGAGAATTTCGTATGATCGACGTTCAACGCCCACCCACTACCTCGACTTCATGGCGCCAATGGCTTTATGAAACGATTTTTGAAACCGATACCTTTGCCGGTCGATGGTTCGACATTCTTTTAATCGTCAGCATCATCCTCAGTGTCATCGTTGTCATGCTCGACAGTGTAAACTCCATCCGTGCGGACTGGGGTCGTTTATTATACATCCTGGAGTGGGGCTTTACCCTGCTGTTCACAATCGAGTATGTACTGCGACTCATTTCTATCGGGAAACCGGTCAAATACGCCACGAGTTTTTGGGGGATCATTGACCTTTTGGCCATTATCCCCACCTATGCCAGCCTGATTATCCCGCACAGTAAGTTTTTGCTGGTTATCCGCATCATCCGGCTGTTGAGGATATTCCGGGTATTAAAATTATTGCGCTACATGAGCGAGGCCAATCAGTTACTGGCCGCCATGCGGGCCAGTCGCCATAAAGTGGTTGTTTTCCTCTTTACGGTCATGGCACTGGTTATTATCTTCGGTTCAATCATTTATATTGTGGAAGGCGAAAAAAACGGATTTACCAGTATCCCCCGAAGTATCTACTGGGCGATCGTTACCCTGACCACTGTCGGTTATGGCGATATTTCCCCTAAAACCGATCTGGGACAAATGATTGCGGCTTTGGTAATGATTCTCGGTTACAGTATCCTTGCCGTCCCTACCGGTATTGTCACTGTGGAGATGACCCATGCCATGAAGGATAAAGCCACCGGCCAGGCCTGCCCTGACTGTAGCGCTCAGGGTCATGATCGCGATGCGATCCATTGTAAATATTGCGGCACCAAGTTATAGAATCACCCCAGCTGATGGTATCCGGCTGACATGAAATCAACCTTGCGGTATATCGGTTAAGACCTTTCAGAAACGCATAATTTAATTTATATGGTAATTTTACCTTGACAATCATCATTTTCATTTTAGCATATGAACAATTGATCATATATTAAAGGCGAACACATGCTTTCCTTTCCTGAAACTTGCTTTGAAGAAGATGATTTATGTCTTGTCCGGCATATTCATCTCAACCGCGTTCGCGAAGCACGCCGTGCCAAGCTGGCCGACAAAGAGATCGGCAGGTTGGCCGCAATTTTTAAGGTCCTCGGTGATCCCACCCGGCTTGGAATTGTCACAGCGCTGGGCGACGGGGAGATGTGTGTCTGTGACCTGGCGGCAAGTTTGAGAATGACCGAATCGGCGATCTCACACCACCTAAGGCGGTTGCGGGATCTGGCCTTGGTCAAAAACCGACGGGAGGGCCAGGTACTTTATTATTCCCTGGATGATGACCACGTTCAGGCACTTTTGGATTTGGCCCTGATCCATGTGAGGGAATGATTCAGTCGGCCAGTCGACCAGTCGACCAGTGAATAAGCAGCCGTCAATTTATGGCCTGGTCGATCATCAGATTACCTTAGCCGATAACATTTTAAACGATAAATCAGATGATAACCAATGCTCAAAAATTCTGTTTGATAGGGTGACCGGCCACTGGGTAACCGGCCAACTATCAAACTGGTTCACTGGCAGACTGCAAGACTTACTTAACAATGACGCTATTTCTCAACATTTTCCTTGAAGCCTGGTATCTACTCACCGAATCGGCAATATATGTGCTTTTTGGATTGCTGGTAAGTGGTTTACTCCGTATGTTCTTAAGCCCTGGAATGGTGGCAAGACATCTCGGGAAGGGGCGTTTCAGCTCGGTATTTAAGGCTGCCATTATGGGTATTCCCATCCCCTTATGCTCCTGCGGCGTCCTGCCGGCCGCCGCTTCGTTGAAAAAACAGGGCGCCAATAACGGCGCCACCACGGCCTTTTTAATCTCTACTCCTGAATCAGGTGTGGATTCCATGGCTATCACCTATGCCTTGCTCGATCCGTTGATGACCGTGGCACGACCGGTGGCGGCTTTTATAACAGCCACGGTAGCCGGCATCACCGAAAACCTGTTCCCCGGTTCCCAAACCGCCAAAACAACCCCAGACCTGTCCTGCCCGATTGACGGGTGCTGTGATGGCAAAGACTGCCCACCCGATATCCACAAAAATCATCACAGCATGGTTGAAAAAATTCGATCCGGATTCGTTTATGCCGCTGTGGATATCTGGGGTGATCTGGCCCGCTGGTTCTTCCTCGGGCTGCTGCTGGCGGGTGTGATCAGCGCCTCTATCCCCGATACAATTTTCGAACGCTACCTGGGATCCGGCCTGCCGGCCATGTTGATCATGCTCGGCGTCGGGATTCCGCTCTATATTTGCGCCACAGCTTCCACCCCCATTGCGGCCGCCCTGATTTTAAAAGGCGTCAGTCCCGGTGCCGCCCTGGTTTTTTTGCTGGCCGGTCCGGCCACCAATATCACCTCCCTAACGGTACTAACCGGTATGCTCGGCCGACGGGCCACCGCCATTTATCTAACCGCCATTGCCGTTATGTCGGTCGTCCTCGGACTGGCATTGGACCAGGTTTATTCGATCGCCGGCATATCCGCCCAGGCCGTCGCCGGCGCGGCCGCCGAGGTCGTTCCCGCCTGGATTGAAATCCCCGCCACCTTCGTCCTTCTGGCCCTATCTGTTAAACCGCTGTTGGGTGGTTATTTGAAACGCTTTTTATCCGATCATAGTCGTGATGATTACAATGGTAACACCCTTAATTCGAAGCATTGCACCGAATCTACCGGTTCCACCTGAGGCCATGCCTAAGGGTTCGGTCGAATCTCAATATTTACAGGGAAAATGCCATTGGAAACCTATGTGGATTTAAAAGCTCTTGTCGACAATCCCGGCTTTGAGATTCAACGGCAGGCAGCCTTAAACCAATATGCGCTTGCAACCATCGATCCTCCCCTGGTTGAAATCATAGAGAGATTTATGAAACAACCGCATTGTTTTACCCTGCAAAGCTGCTACGGCCATTTTCTGTATCCGGGCCAAACGGATCCCAAGAATACGGTAGCACTACCTGTTTCAGAAAAAATAAAGGATGCTGATTATCGTATCGCCTATATCGCCCTGTGCATTGAAAACAGTCAATCGGGAAGAAACCTATTCAGAAAGTTGAAGAAAATCCAGCCCATTGATCGCGACTATATCCAGTTCGGATGCGCCGACTGGTTTTGGGAAAGACAAGTAAATTCTTTTGTCATCCAGGTCGAACCGGGACGGTACAAGACCAAAGACCGGGTGATTATCGAGTACACGGAAGCACAGCACATTGAGCAATTTAGAAATGAAGTATTTAAACAATTGAGAGAAATCGGCTAACGGTAGCGAAAACGAATTGAAAATGTTCGGTGAATGTATTATCGAACACCCGGAAAAATTAGGATTCGATCAGGAAACCGTCAATGTCGTGAGGCCCCATGCCAGAACTGCCTGAAGTTCAAACCGTCGTAAATGATCTGATGGCCGCCGGTCTTCCCAGTGGTAGATTGACCCGCGTGGAGGTGCGCTATCCGCGAATCATCGCCGAACCGTCAGCGGCCCAATTTCGTCGACGGATAACCGGAAGAACCATCACCGCTATCGATCGCCGGGGAAAGTATATCATCCTCGATTTATCCGGACCGGTCCACCTGCTGATTCATCTGCGCATGACCGGCCACCTCTACCTGGCAGAAACAGCATCGAAACGGACTCCCCATGATCATGTGATCCTGCACTTGGACGATGGTCGAGAACTGAAATATCGCGACCCACGCAAATTCGGCCGGTTTTTCCTGGTAGACCGGACGGAAAAAATACTGGGAAAGCTGGGACCTGAGCCATTATCAAAATATTTTAGCGCCAATACGCTTACCCGGCTTCTATCGTTGCGTAAACGGATGCTGAAACCATTGCTTCTCGACCAGACCTTTATCGCTGGAATTGGAAACATTTATGCGGATGAAGCTCTCTGGCGAGCACACCTTCACCCTTGTCGAAACTCCGCGACGCTTGATGGACCGGAGATCAAACAACTCCATCGCGCTATTCGTTACGTGCTGCGGTGGGGAATAAAAAATAACGGTACCAGCCTGGGCGGCGGTGAAACGGGTTTCAGCTCCGCTACCGGACGCAGAGGAAAAAACCGCAACAATTTAAACGTATTTCGGCGAGCCGAATTACCCTGTCCACGGTGCCGGACACCGATCCGACGACTGATCGTGGGGCAGAGAAGCACGTTTATTTGCACCAAATGCCAGCCAATTTCATAAGATAGCAAAAAAGGACTAACCATGGCCTGGATTTATCTGACGATTGCCGGAATTTTTGAATGGGGATGGCCGCTGGGGCTTAAGCTCGGCTGGTCTGATAAAGGTGCTCATTATGGCTGGATTACCTTTTCCATTCTTTGCATGGTTTTCAGCGGCGCCCTGCTGCTCATTGCCCAGCGCACTCTGCCCATGGGAACAGCCTACGCAGTTTGGACCGGGATCGGTGCAGTCGGTACCTTTATCCTCGGTATCTTTATTTTTGGTGAAGCGGCAACGGTGGTCCGTTTCTTTTTCGTTGGCCTTATTATCACAGGAATAGTTGGACTGAAGCTGGCCGCCAGTCACTAATATTTTTGAGGGATTTGAAAGGTGCTATAATATGCTCATCTCAAAGGAGGAGAGCATATGGCGGGCACAGCAGGCGGTTAGGAGCTATCGGACAAGGCAGGCAACCTTCTTTCAAGGACTGGTAGGCAGAAGATCGGTAGCAGGCCCAAGCGGTGGTGTTTCTCTTTGGAACTTGGTTTCTCCGTGAGGCCTTTGCACAACTCCTTCATAATCGTCTAAAATGATACAATTTTACCGAAGCTGGGTTTCTCAAATCAAACTTTATCAAGATAACAATAATATAATTGTTAATTAATTGTTTTTACTTGTAATATATGTTAATTGATGCCATACCTTTTACCCACAATATCAACCGACTGGAGGATGCGTAGGCGACCTGAGTACGATCTGCCGGGCCAACGGGCATATACGCGCCCGGAGATCAAAACCCGTTGAGCACTTCAAAAAAAACCTTTTTGCGAGGTGGGTTGACAGCCAAAGCATCGCCGATCAAACAGTTTTTAGGTGTGCTTATAAAAAATCAAACACACATTTTCGAAAAATTTGACAAAACTCATTTATTTGCAAATATAAACGGTTTTTCAAACATCTATATCCAGAAATAGGATAAAATTTAAAATGCCCGCTAAACCTGAGTCGACAACACCACTTCACCCACATCATGCTCCGGAATTTTTAACCGACACCCGTTTGGATTCGTTTGATTTGCCGACCGAGGTGTTGAATGGGCTGCAGGATGCCGGATTTACGTTCTGCTCTCCAATCCAGGCCAAAGTGCTCCCGTTCTCTCTTAAGGGCCGCGATGTGGCCGGTCAAGCCCAAACCGGCACCGGTAAAACCGCCGCTTTTTTGGTGACGCTTTTCACCCGCTTATTATTGATACCACGCAAAAAAACGAAAAATCCCCTCGCTCTCATTGTCGCCCCAACCCGTGAGTTGGCTGCCCAAATTCATGATGAAACCAAATCCATCGGACGCCATACCCATTTCAAAACGATCCAGGTTGTGGGAGGGGTTGACTACCAAAAACAAGCTGATGCGCTGCGAAACGGATGCGACATTGTCATTTGCACGCCGGGACGGATGATTGATTATTATAAGCAACACATATTCAAACCCAATGACATCAATGTCCTGGTGATCGATGAGGCGGATCGATTGCTCGACCTCGGCTTTGCCAAGGATATGCGGTATATTTTAAGCAAACTGCCATCGTATGAAAATCGCCAGTCCATGCTGTTTTCGGCTACGCTCTCCTATCGCGTGATGGAGTTGACCTATGAATACATGAATATGCCTGAGTTCATCGCCGTGGCGCCGGAAGCGATCACTGTCAAGGGAATCGATCAGGAACTGTACCATGTGGGAATACACGAAAAACTGGAACTGCTTTTGGGCTTTTTGAAACAGGAAGAATGGACCCGGCTGTTAATTTTTGTCAATACCAAAGCCGGGGTCGAATGGATCAGTCAAAAACTTAAAGGTAACGGCTGGCCGGCTGAAGGAATCACGGGCGATATCCCCCAGCGTAAACGTTTCAGGTTAATGGACCAGTTTAAAAGCGGGCGATTGAAAATCCTGGTGGCCACGGACGTCGCTTCACGGGGTCTGCACGTTGAAAATATCAGCCACGTGGTCAACTACGATCTGCCCCAGGATGCTGAAAATTACGTTCACCGTATTGGCCGGACGGCCCGGGCCGGAAAAACAGGAAAGGCGATATCCCTGGCTTGTGAAAAATACGTCTACCATCTAGACCCGTTGGAAGAAATGCTGGGATATAAAATACCCGTCAAATGGCCCGAGGAGGACTGGTTCGAAAAAGACCGCTGTGGACCGGTGACCACTTCCAGAGATCTCCTCAAGAAACGTTCAATGCGTCGACAAACACGAACCCAAAAACCAAAACCGGCCCCATCCCGGTACCGTCGGGCATTTTCAGTTTCCAGGGGAAATTTTCCAGGTAGTTTCTTTGGTTTCAAGCCACTTGAGACCACTGAAATTATAGAAAAAAGTAACGATCGAAAGCCGGGCCAAAAGCGCCCGCGTCGCCGAAAAAAGAAAAATGTCCAACCCGTTGCCAAACAGCCGGTTGAAGAGAAACAGGTTTAAATCCTTTCATAGACAAGCAAAAACTTGATTGAAGATTGACCATTTACAGAGAATTTAAGCCGATATGGGATATGTGTTCGATTATAAGGATGCGAAAGATTACCATCAGTGGCTCCAGGATTCACGGGCGCAAATCATCATCGATCTGGAATCCCGCCTGATGCTTAACCTGCTGCAACCCCGTCAAGACGAAACGGTGCTGGATATCGGCTGTGGCAGTGGCCTGAATCTTGGCCGGCTGATTGATCACGGGGTCGACGCGACCGGCATCGACCCCTCCATTTACATGCTCGATTTTGCTAAACATCATCTCGGTCATCGGGCCGATTTGCACTACGGAAGTGCTGAGGACCTCCCTTTTGAAGACAATTCATTTAACCACGCCATTTTCATGACATCTCTGGAATTCGTTGAGGACCCGCGTCAGGCTATCTCCGAAGCCTGCCGTGTGGCCAAGGACAGGGTATTTATCGGCACACTGAACCGGTACGCCATCAAAAGCATTCACCGGCGTATTCAAGGCATATTCCGTAACACCATTTACAATCGCGCAAAATTTTTTAGTATTTGGGAATTAAGAAATATCGCTCACGGGATTCTGGGCGACGTGCCCATGAAGTGGCGCACGACTTGCCAATTTCCCTCGGTATCGGACGGTTGGAGCCTTTGGCTGGAACGATCTTCGCTGGTGCAACATTGTCCTTTTGGTGCCTTTATGGGAATGGTCGTCACGCTGGTACCTCGCTTCAAAACCCGCCCCCTGTCCCTTAAGATTCGCCCCAAACGTGCACCTAAAACCGTAACGGGATGAGAAACTCATGGAGGCTTATCTTTACAAATCCGTAGAAGATCGGAAGATAAAATGCAATTTATGTCATCATCGCTGTCTTATTAAGGACGGGAGGCGGGGGATTTGCGGTGTCCGGGAAAATCGCCAGGGCGCCCTCCAGGCGCTTGTATATGAAAAACTGATCGCGCGGCATATCGATCCCATCGAAAAAAAACCGCTGTTTCACTTCCTGCCGGGTAGCCTGTCCTATTCCGTGGCTACCGTCGGCTGCAATTTTAAATGTCGGTTTTGCCAGAACGCCGATATCGCCCAGATGCCGTCGGACCGAAATGGGGTAGTCTTGGGAGACCGCACAACCTCGCAAAAAGAAGTTGACGCTGCCGCCAAAGCCGGTTGCAAAAGTATTGCCTATACCTATACCGAGCCCACCGTTTTTTTTGAATTTGCCTACGATACGGCAAAACTGGCCCATGCGATTGGCATCAAAAATGTATTTGTCACCAACGGGTACATGACTCCAGAAGCCCTTGACATGATCAGCCCCTGGCTCGATGCGGCCAATGTCGATCTAAAAGCGTTTACGAACGATTTCTATAAAAAAATGTGCGGGGCTCGATTGCCGCCGGTGTTGGAAACTTTGAAAGGGATGAAAGCCAAAGGAATCTTTTTGGAGGTCACCACCTTATTGATCCCCGGTTTAAACGACGATACGGATGAACTAAAACAATTAGCCGCCTTTATTGCCAATGATCTCGGCATTGACACACCCTGGCATGTCAGCCGGTTTCATCCCACCTATCGGCTCACCGACCGTCCGGCGACACCGCTTGAAAGTCTTTTAAATGCCAATAAAATTGGGAAAAAAGCCGGCCTGCGGTATGTTTATACGGGCAATGTGCCTGGGCAGGGGGGCGAAAAAACCGTTTGCTACCAATGCGGCCGGGTGGTCATCGACCGGTGGGGATTTTCCATCAGCGAGTATGCCATCGATAACGGAAGCTGCCGCCATTGTGGCACACCCGTTCATGGGGTAGGGATGTGAGTGTCAGGCGGCCAGTTAGCCGGTCAGCCGGTTAACCTGTTGGGCCTGAAAAGGAGCTGATTCAATCTTTTGGCGGTCTTTAAAAGCTGTCAGCAACCCAACGTTCTGGCCGATTGGCTGACTAATACGCTAGTGCTCAGAAAAGTATTTAGCGGCACCCGGATGTAGTTGGATCCCAGCGGCACTCTTTTGGGCCGTATCAACAGAAAACAAAGATAGCGCCGGATGGGCACTCGACAGACGCTTTTGATTGCTGCCAATCGCATCGATGATCTTATAAACCGTTTCTTCATCCAAATCTTCGGAGGCAACCAGTATAGCTCGAGTTCCAAAGGTTGTCACTTCTTCCGGTTGAGATGGATAGGTATCAGCGGTGATGTTGATTTTCCAAAAAGCCGGATGATCGTTGATCAGTTTCTCAATGTCACTGTCATCCATATCCACCAGATCGGCCTTGCAAAGTTTAAACAACTGCTGCAAAGACGAATCCGGATGGACGCCGATATGCACCATCGCCTGCATGGTGCCGTGGCAGAAGGCCATCGTATCCTGTGACTGGGAAGGGGGGAGTTCGCCGACGAGACTAAAATCTTTTTTCGACCAGTTCTTCGCTTGCATGATCGTGTCCACCGCCAGGGATTGAATCGATCGCGGTGCGCCGGCATTTATTCGTTTTCCCTTCAGGTCTTTCAATGACGCAATCCCCGCATCATCACGGACAACCAGAGTGATAGGAATACTGTAAAGCGGGCCAAGGGCGCGTAGATTTTCGTAGCCGATATCGAGAAATTCGAAATGACCGGTTTTGTTGATTGCATCAAGTAGCATGCGCGAATCGACCAGACCGATATCCAGGGAGCCACCCCGGAGGTTGGTTAGATTAAATACATCGTCAGGCGTTGACACTATTTGACAGTTCATGTCACTCGCGTGACTGTTAATTACCCGACATAGTGTCCGGCCGGTAAAGTGAGAGAAAGTTCCGGGCGCTCCGGTGCCTAAACGGATATCGAAAGCGTTGGCGGAAAAAGGGAATATGCACGCCCCGACAATTAAAACCAGGCAAATAATCGGCACTCGCCTGAAAAACAAGAGCGTACGGAAATACTTTGTGGTTTTTTGAGCAGTCATGCTTTCCTCCTCGAGAATTGCAACTGATAAATTACCAGAATGACTCAGTCGAGGTATCGTTGAACCAATAATTAAAACTTTCGGCCCGTGTTATTATGCAGGTCCAATTTTAGCTCGTTTAGGACCTTACGAGTGTAAATGTCATCTATGATAGTACATTCCGCAACCGTAACACGGAACAGTTCGCATTATCAGAGACACGCTGGGAACAGGAACCGCTAAATACTTCGTTAATTTCACGGCGACGATTGTGGTAGACCACGATCAGGTCGGCCTCCCATTTAACTGCGGCTTTGATGATCTGTTCCCAGTTTTTTCCGGTTCTTACTCGATATGTGACCGTTTCGTTGCAATTGTCCTTGACGAATTTCTCCAAGGATTCTTTAAAGCGATGTTTCGCCTGTTCGCGGATCTCATCGGGGATATAGGACGCAACAATCGGCATACCGAAACCCGGCATCACACTCACCAGCCGAACCTCAGCGTTGTTCAAACCGGCGATAGCGACCGCTTTTTGGTACACAGCGGCCGCCGTCTTGGGATAATCCACATCGATGGGGACAAGAATTTTTTTAAACATAACCTGCTCCAAAAGGGTAAAGTTCGTGGCAATTGCGATCAATAATGTCCACCGGTACTCCTAATGATTTGATAACAAACTACAAAAAACAAACTGAATCAGAGCCCGGATCGGCAATGCCTCATTCACTAGGTTGCGGCAACGCTCTCCAGCTTCTTTTTGCGCCCGCGCTGGACAAACCATACAAACGCATACAAGGCTATAGCCGGTATAAACATCAGCTGTTTTGGCGGCCGTTTGGTAGGCATCTGGAGGTTCAATACCTCCTGATCAAAATCGATGCCGGCTTTTTCCGCCGCACTGGAAAATACCACATTGTCAATCAGTATTTTGCCTTCTTCATCGCGCGTTTCAAGTCCGATGGCGGCCAATCTTTCGGCACCGGTCTTTTCGTCGCCCACGGGCACCATCACCGTCTTGGTGAATTCACTCCCGTCCATCTTCTCGCCTTTGAGCATGACCCTCAATTGGTCACCGGGGGCCATCGTTTCCACGACCTGTTCAAGCTTGGCAGCCGGCTCCTGGGTAAGCGGCGGGAAAAACTTGTCCCACACGAATCCAGGGCGAAACAGGATAAATGCCACCAGTATAAGTGCCGCCGTTTCCCAGATGCGACTTTTAGTGATGAAATACCCTTGCGTACCCGCGGCAAAGGCCAGCATGGCGGCCACCGCGGCCACAATCACAATTAACAGTTGGAACCAGTTGGCCACGCCGATCATCAATAACTGGGTATTGAAAATAAACATAAACGGCAACACCGCCGTGCGGATATCATAGGTAAACCCCTGAATCCCGGTACGGATCGGATCCCCGCCGGATATGCCCGCCGCGGCAAAGGCCGCCAGCCCCACCGGGGGGGTATCATCGGCCAGGATACCGAAGTAGAAAACAAACAGATGCACCGCGATGAGCGGCACAATCAAGCCGTTTTGGGCACCCAGTTCGACGATCACCGGCGCCATCAGGGTAGAGACCACGATGTAGTTAGCCGTGGTCGGCAGCCCCATTCCTAAAATCAGGCTGATAACGGCAGTAAAAAACAGGATCAACATCAGGTTGCCGCCGGAGATGAACTCGACAAATTCGGTCATGACCAGGCCGATACCGGTCAGGGTCACGGTACCGACAACGATGCCGGCCGCGGAAGTGGCCACACCGATACCGATCATATTGCGAGCGCCCGAGACCATGCCGTTGATCAAATCATCAAATCCATGCTTGAAGGAGAACTCGTCTCCTTTCATTTTTCGGAAGACCCCTTTTAACGGCCGCTGGGTCAAAACAATACAGATCAGGAGCACCGTCGCCCAGAAAGCAGACAATGAAGGGGAAAGCCGTTCCACCACCAGGCACCACATCAGCACCACGATGGGCAGCAGAAAATAATATCCGGCCTGGGCCGTTGGGCCCAAAACGGGCAGTTCATCGATCTCCGTGCTGGCATCCAGTTCCGGTACTTTGCAGGCCACATAAATTAGCAAAATGTAGGCGACAGCCAGCAGGATTGAGACCACGTAAAGGGTCGCCCCGCCGGCTACGACTTTGATCCAGCCCAAGCCATAGTATGTAACCCCACCGATGATGATAATAGACAGAATCGTTATGACAAATGAGAGCAGTTTCTGGTTCAGGGTTTTGATCACCGGTTTTTCCATGCCCTTCAAACCCATTTTGCATGCTTCCAGGTGAACAATGTACACGAGGGCGATATAAGAGATAATGGCCGGTAAAAAGGCGTGCTTGATCACCTCCACATAGGTGATGCCGACATATTCGACCATCAGGAAGGCGGCGGCACCCATCACCGGCGGCATGAGCTGCCCATTGGTTGAGCAGGCCACCTCGACCGCCCCGGCTTTTTCCGGCGAAAAGCCGACTTTTTTCATCAGCGGAATGGTGAATGTGCCAGTGGTGACCACGTTGGCGATGGATGATCCCGATACCAGGCCGGTCAATCCGGATGAAACCACCGCGGCTTTGGCGGGTCCGCCCCGTAGATGGCCCAATCCGGCAAACGCGGTCCGGATAAAATAGTTGCCGGCCCCGGCCGATTCGAGCAGCGCACCGAACAGAACGAACATGAATACCATGCCGGTGGAAACCCCCAAGGCTACACCAAAAACACCTTCGGTTCCCAACCAGTAGTGGGACATCCCCTTGGAAAGACTGGCGCCTTTGTGTGCAATCACAGAGGGCATATAGGGACCAAAAAAGGTATAGATGATAAATACAGCGCAGACTACCATCAAGGGTGGACCCAGCGCCCGGCGGGTGGCCTCCAGCAGAAGAATCAGTCCGATAACGGCAACAATCAGGTCGATCTGAGTCGGGTCACCCGGACGCGAGGATAAGCTTTCATAAAATAAAAACAGATAGGCCGCGCAGAACGCCCCCACGAGTCCCACAACCCAATCCTGAATGGGAATATAATCTCGGGGCGATGATTTAAGCGTGGGATAGGCCGTAAAGGAAAGGAAAATGGCAAAAGCGAGGTGGATGGCCCGGGCTTCCGTTGAATTAAAAACTAAAAAATTAAAGATAAACGGCAGAGGAGATGCGTACCAGAGCTGAAATAACGTCCATGCCAGCGGTACGTAAAAGAGAATTTTTTTCGGAATCGCGCCGGTTGGATTACGGGCCCCAGTATCTGACTCGGCAATCATCTCCTGAAGCTGTTCTTCGGATTTCAGGCTATCTGTCGATTCGGTCATTGCGATGATTCCTTTTGTGAGGATAATGATATCGATCTATGTATTCACAGCAGGTTTTCTGCCGGAAGCGAGATACGATGTACGCGACAACGTCAATGTCAGGGAGCGGGCAAAGTGCGCCGTTAAACCGACGCACCTTGTCTGACTGTTTGCTTATATTAAGCGGTTTATCGTTCAGGGTAAAAGGCTAAAAAGCCTTGTTATCAAACCTGAACCTTGAACTTTGAACTTAGAACCGCTCAATTCAGCTTGATAATTACATCAGGCCCGCTTCTTTATAATATTTTACCGCACCATCATGTAGGGGCGCTGAGAGCCCATCCTTGATCATCTCTTCTTTTTTCAGAACGACAAAAGCCGGATGGAGTTTTTTAAACTCATCAAAATTCTCGAACACGGCCTTGACCACATTGTAGATCACTTCATTCGGCACCTTGGCCGAGGTCACAAAAGTGGCGCCGACGCCAAATGTCATGGTGTCTGCATCCGTTCCGCGATACATACCGCCGGGAACGGTGGCCATGCGATAATAGTCATTTTCTTTAACCAGTTTTTCAACTTCGGGGCCGGTTACATTCACCAGGACGGATTCACAGGAGGTGGAGGCTTCTTTGATGGATCCACTGGGATGGCCCACGGTAAATACCATGGCGTCAACCTTGTTGTCGCACAATGCTTTGGACTGCTCAGCGGATTTTAACTCAGAAGCCAGTTTGAAATCATCCTTAGTCCAGCCCAATGCGCCCATCAGTATGTCCATGGTGGCGCGCTGACCGGAACCGGGATTGCCGATATTGACCCGTTTGCCCTTCAGGTCCATAAAGTCTTTGATACCGGAATCCTTACGGGCAACCACGGTAAATGGTTCGGGATGAACGGAAAATACGGCCCGCAGATCTTTGTTAGGGCCCTTTTCTTTGAAACTGCCTTGGCCATTTAAGGCATAGTACTGCTGGTCGGATTGGGCAACACCCATGTCCAGCTCGCCGGCGGCAATGGTATTTAGGTTATAAACGGAGCCCCCGGTGCTTTCCACCGTGCAGCGAATGCCGTGCTCTTTCCGGGTTTTATTCACCAGGCGGCAGATAGCCCCGCCGGTGGGATAATAAACGCCGGTAACGCCGCCGGTACCGATCGTAACAAAAGTCTGGTCCGCGGCCTGGGTCGGTGTTGCACCCATTAAAAGAACCAGCCCAAAAACTACAGCCATGCTAAATATAAACACCTTCTTCATTGGAATCCTCCTCGTTACTGATTATTTGGTTTCAAGACATGATCTAACAACCATTGATGTGACAAACGAATGTATCCCCCCTTTCCTTGATCGAAATGATTTATGAAAATAACCTCTGCCGAAGGGATGGAGATGATGGGTCTATAGCAAATGAATATCAATTATTTTACTATACCCATTCGATAATTACAAGCAAAAATTTATTCCTTGGCGGTTTAGTTATCTCTACCCTCAAAAAATCCAACGATTACTCGGCAAATTGAGACCATCGAATCGGCAATAGTTAGTAATATAAGAGGTATTTCTATCCGCCGAATTGTCATTCATCTGATTTCAAAATAACCCTGACATCCACAATAGTTAACCCCTTTTCATGAACGATGACGGGATTTAAATCCATTTCACGGATGTCTGGATACGACTCAATGATTTCGGAAATCTTAGCCAGTAGTGCTTTTATAGCGGCCTTGTCTACCGGTGGATTTCCCCGCACCCCGTCCAGGAGGGCCCTTGCCCTGATCTCGCCCATCATCTCCCCGGCTTCTTCCAGTGTCAACGGCAGCACCCTGAACGCAACGTCTTTGAGAATCTCCACCAGCACGCCACCCAATCCGAACATAATAATCGGCCCGAACTGGTCATCGGTTTTGGTCCCGACAATGATTTCCATACCCGCTTCGGCCATGGGGGTAACGATCACCCCGTCAATATCGGCTGTGGCGTTGTATTTATTTGCATTGGTAAGAATGTCGTTGAAGGCTTTCCGGATCTCAATTTCCGTGGATAGATTCAGCCGAACTCCGCCGGCATCGCTTTTATGCAGGATGTCCCGCGAGACGATCTTCATGGCGACCGGCCCGTCAATTTTTTCCGCCACCACCACCGCCTCGTCGGCGGTCTTGGCCGGTGGGCTTACAAAAACCGGAAGGCCGTGTTCGACCAATAATTCTCTAGCCTCGTGTTCAAGAAGGACGTCACGGCCTTCTTTTCGGGCCGTCTGTATGATCTCGACTCCTTGTGGAGTCGCCTTCGCTCCCCAGTTAAGCGTTAAATCAACGTCGATATGCGAAGAATTCAAGTAAGCACCGTATTGGGCCAGCGTACTGATACTCTTGCAGGCGATATCGACAGAATCGTATACAGGAATCCCGTAAGATCTCAGGATATCAAGGGCCGGTGGCCTGGCCGAATTGAAAAGGCTATGCATGACAATCGGTTTGTTTAATTTTCCGACCAGTTTTCCCATTTTCCGGGCGGCTGCCTCCTCGATAACCGCCAGGCTTTCGGCGAATCGAATCCCGTAACCGCCGAAAAGACCGACCATTAGCAGCCCACCCACGGTTGGGTCTTCCAGTATGATCCGGACGCATTCGGCGAAGATAGCCGGGTCGGCATCGCCACCGCCGGCGACGTCCACCGGGTTTGGTACCGAAGCGGCAAAGGGCAGTATCTTTCTGAGCTTTTCCTGGGTTTCTTCACCAAGAATGGGGATATCCACGCCCATATCGCTCAACAAATCCGAGGCGATGGTGGCGTGCCCACCGCCATCGGCTAAAATGGCCACTGCGTTGCTTTTAATGGCCGGCAGGCTCGACAGGGTTTCGGCCACGGGAAACAACTCGTCGCTGTGTTCAAGTACAATGATGCCGGCCCGTGTAAAGGCCCCCTTGGCCACCTCGGCCATGCCGGCCAAAGCACCGGTATGGGAACCGGCCGACCGTTGGCCGGTGACCGAACGCCCGCTCTTTAGCAGGACAATCGGTTTCTGCCGAGTGGTTTGATGGGCTTCGGCTAAAAACGACCGACCATCCCGCATCCCTTCGACATACATCAATATCGCTCGTGTATCCGGATCGCTTCGGAAATATTCCAGGTACTCGTGAAAATGTATATCCGCCTCGTTCCCGACCCCCACATAATACGAAAATCCTTTTTGGCTGTAGATTTTTGCCTCGGTGATCAGGGTCAGGGCCATATTGCCGCTTTGGGTCAACAGGGCGATATCTCCCCTGGGCGCATCGCGCATGCCCACGAGATTCAAGTTCGCTTTTAAATTCATCATTCCCGACGTGTTGGGACCGATGAGCCGAATACCTTGTTTCCGGGCCGTTTGGGCAACCTCATCCTGGAGTATCCGCCCTTCTTCACCCAGCTCGCCAAATCCGCCGGCAATGATCACCGCACCTTTGACCCCTTTTGCGCCGCAATCTTCCAAAATGGCCGGAATGGACTGGGCCGGCGTCGTAATCAGGACCAGATCGACCGGGCCCGAAATGTCCGAAACTTTCGCATGACAGGGTAAACCCTGAATGCTTTTTTCTTTGGGATTGACCGGATAGATCTTACCCGCATACTTTTCCGAAAGTAAGGTCCGAATGGCTTGAAAGCCCCGCTTGGTTTCATTTTTCGAAGCGCCGACAATGGCCACTGACCCGGGGTTTAGTATTTTTTCAAGGGACATCTTGCTTCCCTCCTATTTCTTTCGATCCGCGAAGTCTTGCAATGATTCCTGACGTTCTTTGGTCGATACACAGGCAAGACAGGCCTCGACTTCAAAATCCATCAGCGCTTCCAGGCTGACGTTATCCTGGGCCATCAGGAGACCCTTTTTTATTAGTTTAATCGAAAATGCCGAATTCTGAACAATTTTCTCCGCCATATCGCGGGCTTCAATCATCAGTCGCTCCAATGGCACGGCTTTATTGACCAGCCCGATCCGCTCGGCTTCCTTGCCGTCAATATACTCACCGGTAAACAGAAGCTCCCGGGCTTTTCCCGGTCCAATCAGATCCTGGACCAGCCGCATGGCCCCACCGGTGACAGAAGACGTTACCTTTACTTCCGGCGACCCAATTTGAGCCTCTTCGGCGGCAATTCGAATATCACAGGCCAGGGATAGCTCGTATCCGGAGCCCAGCGCATAGCCGTTAATGGCGGCAATGGTCGGTTTTTCGAACCGGATAATGGTCCGTGAGGTTTCCTGCAATGCTGTCAAATATGCACGATATGCGCTAAGACTCCGCCCTTTCGAATCTTTCAGATCCGCACCGGTGGAAAAAGCTCGTCCCTCGCCGGTAATAATCAAAACATTAATCTTTACATCATTTTTAGCGTCTTCCAGAGCGGTCTGAAAATCAATCCATAACTGCTGGTTCATGGCATTTAATACTTTAGGCCGGTTAAGCTTGATGGTCGCAATCTCACCCTTTTTTTCATAAATAATACATTCGAATACCATCGTATCTCCTATTACCGATAAATAAGAATTCCAAATTCTTAACGATTGATCCAGGCTGCAAACGCCCCCACTATTTTATAAAGGTATCAAAAATCTCAAACTCTTTTTCGAGCCGGTTTAACATGGGAATTGCTTTGTCCTTCTCCCGTAGTGCAATGAATGTTATCAGTGCGTTCAGCAAACTCATCGGCGTCGTGTACGATTCAAAATAGGCGGGAATTTTGGTCTCGGTGATGAGCGCCATATCGCTCAATTGGGCCGTGGGCGAAAGTTCGCTATTGGTTATCGCAATGATGAAATATGTATTCGGCAACCTTCCGCCGGCTGGGAGGAAGGGATTTGTAGGATGCCGAAATTTGCTGAAAGAGCTCTTCCATCATCACAGACTTATTGAAGGAAAATATTCTTTAATTATATTAATGATGAATTAATTTCATAAATTGCATCAGCCGTCAATCCAATAATCAACTCTATTGTATATATTTTCGAAAATTTTATTCTTGGCAAATCGATATATAGAATATAATTTGTATACATCTAAGATATATTTAGAAGATGTCCAGATACTAAGAGCATAAGCTAATTGAAAACTAAGATATCATTTCAAACTTATGTAAAAAACCGGATGGGTGTTGCCCCATGATGAAAAAAACCATACTGATTATGTGTTTAATTTTCTGTTTCCACGCCTTACCCCATCTTGCATGCGCTGATACGAATTCTCAGATAAACATCGCCATAAAAGAATTTCCCCCTTTTGTTTTTAAGGAGTTAAGGGGCTTCTGCATCGATCTGGCCAAGGTCATTTGTAAAGAAAATAACCTGACTCCGAAATTTGTCAGATATGATACGGTCCCGGAGTTGCTTGATGCGGTCGAATCCCAAGAATGTCATATCGGATTTTCCGGCATCACCATTACTGCCGATCGAGAGAAACGGGTAGACTTTTCTCAGCCATTTTTTGATTCCGGTTTATCCGTTGCCGTTAGAGCGAAACAAGCCAGCGGCCTTAAAAGTCTTTATCAGGCAATACTCAAATTGGTTGGATATTCAGCCGTTTTATTTTTTATCGCGTTTACGATCGTTGCCCATATTATCTGGTTTATTGAAAAAGATGACAACGATCCTAAAAGTTTTTCTACTCGCTACGTCCGGGGGATCTTTGGTGCCTATTGGTGGTCGGTGGTCACGATGACAACCGTCGGATACGGGGATAAGTGCCCGAAAAAGATCAGCGGCAGGATCATTGCGTCCATCTGGATAATTACTGGAATCATGTTTTTTGCCGGGTTTACCGCCACACTTTCATCCGTATTGACGGTAACAAGGATGGAGCATGCCGGGATCAAAGGCCTGGCGGATCTCAATAATAAGCATGTCGCGGTGATCAGGGGTACCACCAGTGAAAATTATCTTCGCTTTCATAATGTACAGATACTGCTGGCCGACAATTTAGATGATCTAATCAGCATGTTAAAAACCCAGAGTGCGGATGCCGTTGTTTACGATGCCCCGGCGCTAATGTATATTTCAAAAAATGACCCATCCATTAAAGTCGTGGGAGAGATGTTTGATAAGCAACGGTACGGGATAATCTTCCCCCAAAACGGGAATCCTTATTACAAAGAATTATTTAATATCGCCATTATCGACATGCAAAAAACCGGCGTGTACCAGAAAATTTATAACAAATGGTTTTAACCTGAAACCAATCCCGGATAGCCAATAATTAAATGAGCAGGATTAAAAGATTTTTGTAAGTATCATTATACCCACATATAATCGGGGCTGGATTATTAAAGAAGCCATTGATTCAGTTTTGGCGCAAAACTTTGATGATTACGAACTCATTGTTGTGGACGATGGGTCTATAGACAACACACCTGATCTGCTTGCGGCCTATACTGAACAAATTATCTATATCCAACAGACCAATCGCGGGGTTAGTGCGGCCCGCAATGCCGGTATTCGAGCCTCCCGGGGTTCCTTGATCGCTTTTCTAGATTCAGATGATTACTGGCTGCCGGATAAACTGGCCATCCAGGCGGCCTTTTTTGATTCCAACCGCAAAGCTAAAATCTGTCAAACCGAGGAAATCTGGGTCCGTAACGGGGTTCGCGTCAACCCAAAGAAAAAACATGCCAAACCATCAGGCGATATATTCGAACGGTCTCTTTCTCTATGTCTGGTCAGCCCGTCGGCGGTTATGCTTCGACGGGAGTTATTTGACGATATCGGGCTTTTCGACGAAACCCTTCCCGCCTGTGAGGACTACGATATGTGGCTGCGAATCAGTCGCCGGTATCCGGTCCATTTGATCGATAAACCGCTAGTCATCAAAAACGGCGGACATCCAGACCAGCTCTCCCGGCAACCCGGCCTCGATAAATACCGAATTCGATCCTTGTTTGGATTAATTAAAGGCGGACGATTATCGCACACCCAATTATCACAAGCCGCCAAAATGTTAAAAGAAAAATGCGTCATATATGCAGCCGGTTGCCGCAAACACGACAAGGAAGATGAGGCCGTTTATTACGAGCATTTGGCCGACCTGTAGCCGTTACACCATCCGCTCAATCTCGGCCAGCTTTTCCTTAAGCGCTTTGGCTGACACTGGCTGGGAAATTCTGAGCTCCTGAGCGAAAACCGAAACCTTGTAGGCTTCAAGCCGCCAGAAATAGGCTTCGAGAGTTCGTCGTTTTGCCTCAGAGGTTGCCGGTGACAGCGTGGCCAACAACGCTTCCAGATGTTCAGAAAAAGACCGAACTTTTTCGGCCTTGCGCCGATCTTTCTCAAGATCTATCACGGCCCGCTGAGTACGAACATTAATGGCGCTAATAAATAAAGGTAGGCGATCCAATCGATCCAGGTCGTACAGGCCAATAAACTCTTTCGGGATCAGCCGGTTTAGATCGTTTAAGCGCCGATCGATAAAGCGCATTATGGATCGATTCGCGACATGACGAGTCTGCAATTCGGCCAATTGGGTCCGAACACCATGGTATGCATTCAGAACCGGTTCCACGACCGCCAAAAGGGACTGCGCAGTTTGATGGAGCTGCGGTTGGGCGGCATTTAGACAAGCGTAAAACGCCTTTTCAGTCCGGATATTTTTGGCAAACAAAATCGTCGTGATTTTGTCGAATAACTGCCGCTCCACTTCGGCTGCACCCCCGAAAAAGGAAGTTTTGGACACTGCTACCCCAGGGATTTTAAATACCCTTTTTAGGAACTTCATCTCTTTGCTTAGATGCAGGGTCGCCAGGGTTTTTACACCCATGATATGCGCCCTTACAGCCCGATTCCAATATTGATATAAACGCAAGCTGACTTGTCCGGGGTTATCCACCTCGACGGTTAAGGCCGGGTAAGCGATCAGCCCAGGCCCACCGGCCTCGGATAATTCTAAAACTTTCGGTACGTCGCCAAAATCCCACCGGGTGATACCACTTTGTTCCCAGCATTTTTTGTGTGTGTTTAATATCTCCGGATCGATATTCGACGGAATAATTCGACGCAGAACGATCGGATTCTGGCTGCTTTGAATCTCTCTGCCTTTTGTATCCGTAAGGACTAACCGCATTTTCAAATAGTCCGGCAAAGAATCCATCGGCCATTTAGTAGCGGGAATATGAACACCAAAGCGCAGATGAAAAAATTGTCCCAGGATATTGATTAACGGATCCGTATGCGCGGGTTTGGGCATCTCTCTGGTGATCACTTCCAACACTTGCGGGATCGCTCCCAACCGCCGGCGATAGGTTTTGGGTAATCCCTTCACCAGGGCTTTGATTTTCTCACCGATCAAACCCGGCACGAGCCAATCCAAGGCACCAATGGGGACAGAGGCGGCGGCACTGGCCGGGATGCTCACACTCACACCGTCCGCCGATCCGCCGGGCTCATAGGTGTATGAGCACGAATAGATCCCTTCCCCCAACTGGATGGAATTCGGAAAGCCGGCCAACTCCATTTCTTTGGGTGGATATCGAAGCAGATCCTCTTTTTGCATCCGTAAAAACCCATCGTCGCCGGTTGCCTTAATCTTTTGTCTAAGTAAACGGACATTCCAAACACCATCCAGTCGTTGGTGGTAAAAAGCTGCCAGGGCATCATAACCGATAAATAAATCCCGCCGGCGCAACCGGTTTTCCATATCCAGAACCTGCTCGATCAGGCCTTGATTGTGAAGAACAAACGGAAATGGTTGCTGAAGATCGCCTTCCACTAAGGCGTTTTCAATAAAGATAACAGACGCCTTCTCCCTATCGATCCGCCCGTAAACCACGTTGCGCCGGGGAACGATAACCAAGCCGAACAAGCTAACCTGTTCGCTGGCCATCACCGTCTCCCTTTTCCTGTCCCAGCGGGGGTTCGCATATGTATATCGGCATCGATCCTTGGCCAAAGATTCCAACCAGCCGGGATCAATGTGGGCAACGGTACGGGCAAACAACCGGGACGTCAGCACCATCTCGGCCGCCACAATCCACTTTCCCGCCCGGTTGAAAAGACCGGAACCCGGAAAGATCATCACTTCTCTTCCCTTGGCGGCGGAATAGATATTCTTCTCCTTTTTACAGGCAATGTTCGATAAAAAGCCACTTAGAATCGACTGGTGGACAGATGTGTAGCGGGGCGAAAACTCTCCGCTCGGGCCGTTGGCAAAGATCCCGGCTTCAGGCAAGGAACCGACACGGATACCCGACTCTTTTAGCACGATCCGAAGCTGATGATGGATATCCTTCCATTCCCGCATTCGCCGATAAGATAGAAAGTGATCCCGGCAGAACCGTTTTATCTTGCGAAGGCCTTTCCCCATCGATATTTCTAATTCAAACCGTCTCCAGATGTTCAGCAGGGTAACGAAATCCGATTCCGGGTCTACCCAGGCGGCATGCACCTTATCCGCCTCTTTTTGCACCTCATGCGGCCGTTCCCGGGGATCCTGGATACTCAGGATCGCGGCAATAATAACGATCTCGGCCAGGCAGCCACGCCTGCGAGCCTCGATCAACATGCGGGACAGGCGCGGGTCAATGGGTAACCAGGCCATCAGTTTTCCATCGGCTGTCAGTCGGTATCGCAGGTGGTCTTTTTTACGTTTGGGAGTAGGTGAAATCGCACCCAGTTCCAGGAGCAAATTATAACCGTCCTGAATACTTTTCGTTGGAGGTGGATCAATAAATGGGAAATCGGCCACATCACCCAGCTTGAGGGCGATCATCCGCAAAATGACATCCGCCAGGTTGGACCGAAGAATTTCAGGAGGGGTAAACAGCGATCGGGACAAATAGTCTTCTTCCGAATATAACCGGACACACACCCCGTCAGCGACCCGGCCACAGCGCCCTTTCCGTTGGTCCGCACTGCTTCTTGAAATAGAATCGATGGGCAACAGCGTGCACCGGGATCGAGGTGTATACCTGGGAATCCGCGCCAGACCTGTGTCCACCACATATTTGATCCCAGGAATCGTGATGGAAGTTTCAGCGATGTTCGTCGCTACAATAATTTTACGGCCGGAAACCCTGGCAAATACTCTGGATTGCTTCTGCCCGGCCAGCCGGGCAAATAGCGGCAATATCTTCGTGTGTTCACCATATCGGCCCTCAAGCAATCGACATGTATCGCGAATATCCTGCTCGGTGGGCATAAAGACAAGGATATCGCCTTTCGGGCTTTCCCGCCCGAGTCGTTCTACAGCGTCAATCGCCATATCGACCGGGGATGAATCCATCCCATCGGCCATCGTAGCCGGTGCCTGGTAGCGAACCTGAACCGGATACATCCGGCCGGACACCTCGATGATCGGTGCATCGTTAAACGCGCGGGAAAATTTCTGTGTGTCGATGGTGGCCGATGTGACGATTAATTTCAGATGCCGGCGTTTGGAAAGCAGCTGCTTGATAATCCCCAAGGCTAAATCAATATTCAAACTTCGTTCATGGGCCTCGTCGATAATCAGCGTATCGTAGCAGTTCAAAAAAGGGTCCGTCTGGATTTCGGCCAGCAAAATCCCGTCGGTCATGATCTTAATAAATCCGTCCGGTGACGTTTTGTCTCGAAAGCGAATCTTGTAGCCGACCATTTCACCCAACGACTGGTTCAGTTCTTCGGCGACACGACGGGCCACGGTAGTGGCAGCGATTCGACGTGGCTGGGTACAGCCGATGACCCCGTCCAAGCCCTGACCGGCATCCAGACAAAATTTAGGGATCTGGGTGGTCTTACCGGACCCGGTTTCACCGGAGATGATTATCGCCCGGTATTTTTCGATAGCGGCGACAATTTCGTCTCTTTTTTCCAAAATAGGGAGATTGGTTTCCGGATATACAGAAACCGGGCGGTGGTGCTTGCGCCAGATGCGCTGTTTGGCTGAGGTCTCAATCGCCTGTTCGAGATTTTTCAGACGGTTCTCAAGGGTTATCTGGTGTCCGGGCCCGGGCTTGAGGTGCTTGATTCGGTTGATGCTGCGCTTCAGGGTGTGGCGATCGGCACCATAAACAGTTGATAGCTGGGATCGCGCCTTACGGATTCTCTGATTGATGGTTGCCTTGGCAGAATTAGGCTCCACCGTTTTTTATCTTCTCCATCTGCGAATCTGGAATGCCGAGAAAATAGAGCAGTCCGGAAAGATTGTCATTGCTAAGCATGCCATCGCTGTATTTTTTCAGCGCTTCCTTGGGACTAAAGGCAATCGCCAAGCCGGCATTTTGCAACATAAAACGATCATTGGCGCCATCTCCCACCGCGACGATCTGGTCCAGGGAAATGTTTTCCCTCTGGGCAATCTCGTACAGAATATCGGCCTTGGATTGGGCATCGATAATTCGACCCTTAATCTCACCGGTGACGATGCCGTCCTTTATCTCCAGCTCGTTGGCAAAGACATAGTCGAGATTCAAACGTTTTTTTAAATAATCGGTAAAAAAGGAAAAGCCCCCCGAAATCACGGCCACTTTATATCCCATAAAGTGCAAAGTGGCGATGAGATCTTCCGCTCCCGGTGTAAAATGAACACTGCCAAAGATCGACTCAAGCTGGATTTCGGTGATGCCCTTTAACAAGCGGATACGCTCCTGGATCGCCTGAATAAAATCAATCTCTCCGTTCATGGCCTTTGCCGTGAGGTCTTTAACATGGGCCCCCACCCCGGCGATGTCAGCCATCTCGTCGATCACTTCCTCTTGAATGAGGGTACTGTCACAGTCAAAGACCACCACCCGCTTGGGCTTATTAAAGACATCCCCATCCCGTAAGGAGACATCCAGTCCGGTCTGTTCTGAAAACGTATAATATTCTTCTCGAAACAGTGCCACTTCATTCAGGTCGGACCCGTCCAGGGACAGTTCCATGGCGATATAATCGCCCCGGGCGATCATTTTAATCGACTCGATATTTACCCTGTTGCGAGCACATATTTTGGAAACAGACGCCACGATACCGGGTCGATCGTGACCCATTACAGTTAAAATCATCGGTTTCTTGTTGGGATTGCGGCGCCCGGCCTTATATGGTTCCACGCGTAACCCCAACTCAAACCTGGATTCAAGAGGGGTCATTTTAGCCATCATCTCCCCGTAAGTAACGCTGGATGTGCTTAGATCGACCACCAGGAACATGGAAAAATGGCCCCGCACCGAGCGGGCATCGATATCCACAATATTGATATTCATACCGGCCAGGACCTGCGACACGCTATGCACCAACCCGGGCTGATCTTTGGCGACTGCTGAAATGACATATAACGAACTCATTTACGCTCCCATTGTCCAGAAAAATTAAAAAAGCGCCCACCGTACAGCGCTTTTTAAAATATAACACAAATAAGGGTTAGTGTATACCGTTAACCGAATCTGAGATATTTGGATAATGTCATTTTATTTCAGGTTACAGTCTAAAATCCCGGACCTTGAGCGGGGGCAAGAATAATTATAACTATATGTATATATTAAATATTTCTATGGTTTATTTTTACACCGGGCACTCAAATTGGGCCAAAAGGGATGGTTTTTTATAAAGGCCCGGCCTTGTTAGCCCGCGATGACCGCCTCCTGGCTATCCAGTACCTGCCGAATCGAATCCGACAATTGTTTCAGCATCAGGGGCTTGGAAAGAAACGCCCGTATGCCGGCTGATTCAATCAAATCAGCGGGTATTTTGTCCATCATGCCCGAGTAGAGAATAATGGGTATATCCGGCCGAATTTTTATTAGTGCCTTGCTCAGTTCAATCCCGGTGAGCTTGGGCATGGTCTGATCGGTAACGATTAGGTCAAACTTTTTCGGATTCTGCTTAAAAGCCTTCAAGGCACTAGTACTGTCAGTTTCCATGTGCACCTGGTAACCGATCCGTTGCAAGCCTTCCTCGGCCAAACTAACCAGGGCCTTTTCATCGTCCACGAACATGATACGCTCTTTTCCCGGTAATGGATGATCATATTCTGACTCCTCTTCTTGGGTCACCCCCCCCTCATATACTGGAAAAAGAATTTCAAATTCCGTCCCCCTGCCCGGTTCGCTTTCCACCCTGATGGCCCCTTCACATCTTTTAACAATCCCATGAACCATCGCCAATCCCATGCCGGTTCCTTTTCCCGGTTCTTTGGTCGTGAAAAACGGCTCGAACACCCGATCGATAATTTCTTTATCGATCCCCTCCCCGGTATCCTTGACGATTAATCGCAAAAAATGTCCGGGGGTAATCTCCGGGTAGACTTGTCGATTCTTTTCGTCAACCGTAAAATCTTCCAATCGAACTGTTAATATCCCACCGGTCTCCATGGCCTGGGCGGCATTGGTACAAAGATTTATCACGATTTGATGAATCTGGGTGGGATCCGCTTCAACATAGCTGGACGCATCCTCCATTTCCCTTCGAATTTCAATGGTGGACGGCAGGGTAGCCCGCAACATTTTAAGCGCTTCTTTAGCAATGATTTGCAATTGAATGGGTCTGGCTTCCTGATCGGTTTGACGGCTAAATGCTAGGATTTGTCTAACCAAATCCTTGGCCCGCTTGGTCGAGGTGATCACCCGCTCAAGGTTTTGATGGACAGGGCTTTCCGGAGGTGACTGGAAAGTAGCCAATTCCGTGTACCCCATTATGGCAGCCAGGATATTATTAAAGTCATGCGCAATCCCCCCGGCCAGGGTACCCATGGCCTCCATTTTTTGGGCCTGGCGAAGTTCTTTTTCCATCTGGATTTCGACGGTCACATCCCGGGCTACGGAAACAAAACTGATGATATTGCCTTTTTCATCTTTAATGGGTGAGACGGTGACTTCCAACTCACGAATACTTCCGTCTTTCATTTTACTGGACATGGGCCCGCTCCATACGTCACCTGAGGATATCGTCTTCCACATTGTTTGGAAAAGATTACCCCCCTGGCTGCCGCTTCGAAGGACCCGCGTATTTTGTCCCTTGATTTCTTCCCGGCTATAGCCGAAAATTTCCTCACACGCCGGATTGACATAATTAATGGTTCCATCCAATTCGGTAATCATTATCCCTTCGGCAGCCTGTTCCAGCGCCGTGGCCAAATGCAGTAGTTTCCCTTCGGCATTTTTACGAACCGTTATCTCCTTTTTCAAGCTTTCGTAGAGCAGGGCATTGTCCAGCGAAATGGCTGCCTGAGCCAACAGGATGTTTAAAATTTTAACGCGTTCTTTAGTAAAAACATTGCTCGCCAGATTGTTCTCCAGGTATAAAACGCCAATGGTTTCCTCTTTCAGGAGAATCGGCATGCAAAGAATGGATTTGGGCCGATTTTCTAAAACGTGATTATCGGTGTAGAACTGATCATCCTCGGTGGCTTTATGAATGATAACAGGCTCTCCGGTTCGTTCGACGTACCGAACAATGTCAATGGACAACGCATCGCTCTCTTCCAGCGGCAGCGACTGGTAGGCATTAACTTCATCGGAGTCCACCATCACCGATGCTTCAATCCACAATTTACCCTCTTTTTTTAGGACTAAAAAACCCTTTTGGGCGCCGGCATTTTCGATGATGATCCGCATCAATTGATCCAGTAATTTTTCAAAAACAATTTCACTGGATATGGCCTGGGTGGCTTTCATTACCGCAGCCATATCCAGGTCTTTGTCGGTACCCGATCGATTTTTATCTAAACTACCAAGACGGACTTCTTTTTTGGTCTGGGTGTGGGGATGACGGTCAACCAGCAAAAATGCGAATTCCTTGTCAAGCGCCCGGACTTTGGCCATGGCCCCCCATCTTTCATAGGCGGATCGGGCGCTCAGCATGGTGTCGGCGGCCAATTGATTTTCTCCTGTCCTCGCATAGAAAATGGCGGTTCGTTCAAGAATCAGGGCTTCTTCATTGTGATACCCATGTCGCCTAGCAAGCTCAATGGCCCGCTGGTAATACTTCTCTGCACCCTCTTTTAACCCTTGGACCGCCAGGCGTTCTGCTTCTACCAGGTCGTATTTATGCTGATGATTCATCGGGGCATGTTTGGCCCAATTTTTCATCTTTTTTTGATTTTCTGTGATTTTTCTTAAAATCTGGTCTTGTTTGGAAGCTTGAGCATCGATATAAAGGGCCAAGTAGGTCAGGGAGCTATAAAAATATAAAAGTGGAGTACTAATCGCTCCAATCAAACCATCTTTGTTGGTAAACGCCAGTTCAGCGTTTTCCGCTGCATTGGAATAGTTACCAAAAAAATAGCTTAGGTAAAGCTTAATTAGATAGATCGTTGATAACGTGGTTTTGTCTACCGTCTTTTGAATTATGGGCAATTGCCTGGTTTCGTCGTAATATTTGCCATATAGACGGGATGGGTCATTAACTTGATCTTGTAAATTAGCAACGGCTTGACGAAGCATTTGATGATAATGATCGGTAAATTCATGGTTAAGTCGGCCAATAGCATTACTATATTTAGTATAACGTCGTTCTACTTCAGGCAACTCAATGCCAGCAAGAAAGGAATGGTAGCAAAAAAACAACGCTCCATATCCGCCATATTCAAAATCTCCAGTCTCTAGACCTTTTTGATATACAACTTTCAATGGTTTTAGTGTCTCTCGTATATGTACTTTCCAGTGCAGAATGAAGGCATTGGTCATGAAACCCGCTTGAGGTTCCAATTTGTTCAAATTATATTTTCTTATTAGTTTTAGAGATAGTTGGCCAGATTTGTATCCAGTATTGATATCATCCATCACTCCGCAAAGAATTAACCCGTAGGCAGCATACCAAATAGCTGATTCCGGTGCGTTCCCGTACTTGATCGATAACTGGACGGCCTTAAACGTAACTAATGCCAATAAATCCTGATTGGCAAAATAGGCGGCTGATCCGACACGCGTTAATACCTGCATGGCTGCCAGTATGGTCGGGGCCGTCATCTCTTTCATGTAGACCAGGTTTTCAACATCTTTCCAAGCTATGGTTGATTTGGCTCCGATGTACCCTTTAAACAATTTCCATTTACTCGCCTTGTCGGGTAACCGAACATTGAGTTTCCGAAGCAATTCAACAGCGATATTTATGGCATTTTCCAGTTGATACCGGGCAATATGGGAATTGATGATTGTTTCATGAACATTAATCGTGTCCAGCAATGAATGTGAGCATTCAAGCACTATTGAGGCCAGACGATCCATTTCGTCATAGTAACCGCAGAGGTAGGCGCTCTCAGCGGCTCTTTCATAAAGCGCTTTGGTTAAATCGTAAGTTTTTTCCCAACAATTACCATCAAGCATCCGAATACCATGTTGAAAATAATTAAATGCCGGGAAAAAAGCAGCAGTGGTCTTGGCCTTCATTCCAGCATCTATATTCAATTGGGCCAACTCGTCTACCTTCAGCATTGAGGTTACCTGATCACCGCCCGCGTTCAAGTGGTTGACAATGGTGAATATATGATCCTCTTTTTCGGCAACTGGCAAATGCCGCACCAAATTTAAACCGATTTTGGCATGACAATACTGCTTTTTATCGGCCGGCATTGAGGCATATACAGCTTGCCGAATGCGATCATGGGCAAATCGATAGCGACTGTGGTTATTTTTTTTATTTCGTGTAATACCTCCCTTTACTTGCCAATAAGTGGGGTCCATGGGTATGATTAAGCCTTCGATCACGGCCTCTTTTATCAGAATGTCCACCTCGTCTGACTTTTCTTCGTAAATAGAAATAAGATCTGTCAAATCAAACTCACCCCCGATACAGGACGCCCTTTTTAGAAACTCCTGGGTGTTTTCGCTCAAACTATGAATCTTTTTAACAAGTAAATCGACCACATTTTCGGTAATTTCCAGCTGGTTAATGCGGGAAATACTCCACTGCCATTTACCTTGGCTCAAATTGAAAGCAAGCAGATTTTCACTATGCAGGGTTTTCAGAAACATCTCGATGAAAAATGGATTTCCATCCGTCTTTTGAAGGGTCAGAGCCCCCAAATCACTGACCTGGGATTTATCAGCATACACCGAATCCGCGATCAATGATTTAATGGATTCAAGTCCCAATGAAGCCAGCCGCAGTGAGGTCGACCGCACTTTTCTGTTTTTCAATGCATCCAAAGTCGCATGGATGGGATGATCGGATCCGACCTCGTCATCACGGAAAGCAGAAATTCCCAGGAAATAGTGTAATCCGTCGTCAGTTAAAATCGTTTCGATTAATTTCAGGGAAGCGGTATCTGCCCATTGGACATCGTCAAAAAAAATAACCAAGGGGTGATACGGCCCGCTTAAAGCGCGAACAAAGTTCTGAAATAACAGATTCAACCGGTTCTGGGCTTCCAACGGACCCAATTGGGACACCGCTGGCTGCGGGCCCATGATGAGTTCTATTTCGGGAATAATATCGATAATGACGCGTCCATTACGGCCAAGCGCCCTATTCAGTTTATTTCGCCATTTTACAACCTCTTCATCGCTTTGAGCCAGGATCTGACGGATAACATCCCTTGCAGCCTGCACAATCGCACTGTAGGGGATATCACGATGAAAGCGATCAAACCTGCCAATGCCCATGTGAATGGTTGTCTTGGTTTTACCAGTGGTAATCTGTTGCAAGGCTTCACGAATCAGGACGGTTTTACCGATGCCTGCGTATCCCGTTACATGTACATGTTCCAGGCTTCCATTTTTAGCACGAGAAAAGGCCTTTTTTATAACGTTTATTTCTTCAAACCGGCCGTACAACTTACCGGAGATTCTGAACAGGTCGCTGATATCACGTTCCTGCAATGAAAATGGCCGTATACTTCCTGTATTCTTGTACTGATCCAAACAAATACCCAAGTCGTACCAAATACCTGCGGCACATCGATAACGATCCTCTGCTTGTTTGGCCAGTAATTTCATGATGATATTCGACAGAGTCGTTGGAACCAGAGGATTCGCCTTATGAAGAGACATGGGTAAGATAGCGATGTGGGAATGGATGAATTCAAGTAAATCCTTGCCTTCAAAAATCTGCCTGCCAGTGAAAAGCTCATAAAGGGTCGCCCCCAGGGAATATAGATCCGACCTATAATCCAGAGGGCGATTCATTTTTCCGGTTTGTTCCGGCGCAATATAAGCCATTGTTTTCAAAGAGACTTCGGAACCATCCGAATACAGCTGATCAGAAACCAACTGGGTGACCATTTCAAAGTTGATCAACTGAACTCGACTGGTTTCTGGATGATATAGAATATTGGCGGGGTTAATGGACCTGTGAAGAAAGCCGGCCTGATGAACCTGACCCAGCGCAGCGGTTATCCCAACGGCAATAGCCAGACGCTCGGCCATGGAAAAAGCCATTTTTCCCATTAAATTCTCGAGTAACTCGGCGCCAATGTCCTCATAAATGAGAACAATTTTTTCCTTATCGGTTATCAGGTCAAGGGCCCTGACAATACCTTCTCCCTCCAGAGACCGCAGGACATTAAATTCGTGTCGGTATTGCTCAAATCCTAATGCTGAAGGATCTTTTGTGTGCAACATTTTTAAGATGACAGGTTGATCATCCCCTTCACTGAACCCACGATAAACCGCATAGGTTTCACATTTATAAATTTGATTTTTTAGCTGATAGCCTGGAACTGTCTCCATGGGTTTCACTTTCTTTAACCGTTCACGGACTCAGAGTTCATCGTACAGGGTTATCTACTTTTTTTCGTTCATCTTGCGAGTTAGTGCCCATCCACGGTTTCATTAAGAGCACTGATAAGTTTCCGATCCAAAAATATGTAATTTTTCACAAGTTCAAGAAAATTAAGGAATTGCGCGGAGGCATACTCCTGTATGCCGCACAAGCGATTCCGCCGATTGACGCCGAAATTGTGGAAAAGGGCCATTTATGGACGGAAACGATTTAGGTTTCAGGCCAACTACCATACTTCAATGTCTTCAAGTCGATCTATTTTCATGCCTTCTTATTTCAGAAATCACGAATCAACAGTTCAAAATATTTGTTAATCTCCAAACAATTAACGTTTTTATTTTATATATAAGCATATAGCCGTAATCATTAGAGATGAACTATGACGTTTACTTGCAAGTTAGATGCCACATGAAATATAAGGAAGTTGAACTCACATCTCTGATCCAATATCACTTTTTTTAATAAATTTAAAGGGGTTATTTAATATATAATTTTCAAAAAAATTGTATGAGAATTAAATGAAAATAACAAGTGAAAACACACCGCAATAAAAAGAAAAGATGTAATTGAAATTACGGTGATTGTGTTTAAAATCAGAGCACTTATTCAAATTAAGAGCCCAAAGCACTCCTGGCGTCTTTTTTTCTGCCAAGCCCCCTTGGATAGGGAGATCCAAGGAGATTTAAAACAACTCCAGCAAAACTCCCAATCCCACTTTATCAAATGGGCTGCTCTTTTTACAGCCTTGACACAGTGGTTTTTTCGGGTGGAATGATTATAATTAACTGATAATATTAAATATCAGATATTGAACAAGGGATTTCAGATTGATGAAGCTTTGCTTCGATATTCGTATTCCTTGTTCTACATTGTGCTATTTATAAAATATTTTTTAAATCTAAATATTTACATACCTATGCTTTCAAGTGTGTGCACGATTTGGATCAAATGCGAGATTAACGTTGTCATAATTCTATTGTCGATCTAAAATGTTAACCGGTTTTCCTATTGTACTTGTAGAAGAAATTGACGTTATCTAATTGACAAACCAAAGAATCCGGATTATAAACCCAAAAATATTCTCTGCGAATAATCAATTTGAGGATGAAGCCCTTGAAAGGGAGTGATCCCCATGGAGGAAAAGAAGCCAATTTGTCCAATTGCAGTCATCGGATTGGCCTGCTGGTATCCCGGCGCCCGTAATGCTGGTGAATTGTGGGAAAATATCCTTTCACGACGGCGCCAGTTCAGACGGATGCCGGACCGGAGAACACCGCTTAGCGACTACTACCACCCTGATCCGGAAAAACCGGACAAGACCTACCTGAAGACCGCTGCGCTTATCGATGGGTTCAACTTCGATTGGAAAAAACGACGAATTCCCTTTTCCACCTACCAGTCCACGGATATCGTCCACTGGCTGGCCCTGGAAATCGCCATGGCCGCTTTGGCAGACGCCGGTTATCCCTTGGAATCGCTACCCGGCCAACACACCGGCGTAATCGTCGGGAATACCCTGACCGGTGAATATTCCCGGTCCAATACCATGCGCTTGCGATGGCCGTTTGTCCGGCGGGCGCTGTATGCCGCTGCTGCAACCGAAAGGATTCAAAAAGACGAAGTAGCTAAGCTCGAAAGAAGCCTGAAAAAACACTACAAGTCAATATTTCCGCCGGTGGATGAAGATAGTTTGGCTGGGGGACTTTCCAATACCATCGCCGGCCGCATATGCAATTATCTAGATCTGGGGGGGGGCGGATACACCATTGATGGGGCTTGTTCCTCATCCCTGCTTGCCATTGCCACGGCCGCCACCGGTTTGATGAATAAAGATCTGAATCTTGCCTTGGCCGGAGGCGTGGATGTGAGCCTGGATCCATTCGAAATTATCGGCTTCGCCAAAGCCGGTGCCTTGGCCACGGATGATATGAAGGTCTACGATCGCCGAGGGGACGGCTTTCTTCCAGGGGAGGGTTGCGGCTTCGTAGTGCTCAAACGGCTGGAGGATGCCCGTCGTGACAAAGATTATATTTATGCGGTCTTGCATGGATGGGGAATCTCCTCCGACGGTCGGGGGACAGGTATTACGGCCCCCAACGCCAAGGGGCAAGCGATGGCTATTCAGCGAGCCTACGCCCGAGCACCATTTAAAATCGACCAATTGGATTTCATTGAAGGACATGGCACCGGCACCGCAATTGGCGATCAGGTAGAGCTTCATGGAATCACTCGATCAATCGAAGATACTTCACCGTCCAGCCCTGACATTGGACGTTTTTGCGGAATCACTTCTTTAAAATCGGTTATCGGTCACACCAAGGCCGCCGCCGGCATCGGTGCGTTCATCAAAGCAGTGATGGCGGTCAACCGACGCATACTACCGCCCACCGCCGCCTGCCGCTATCCTCATCCAGCTTTCAGGGCCGAAGCCAGGGCCCTTTACCCAATCCTGACCGGAAAAATTACTGCTCCGGATAACACCCTGCGGGCTGGGATATCCGCCATGGGGTTTGGGGGGATAAACTGTCATGTCTGCCTGGAATCCGCCGACCCACCCAGTTCGAAACTGACCCGGTCTATAGCAGAACAGGCCCTGTTGGCCTCGCACCAGGAAACCGAGCTGTTTGTTTTCAGCGATCAATCATCGACCGATTTGATCTCGCAAATCGAACGCATGGGCCGGGAAGTCACCGAGATCAGCATTGCCGATTTAACCGACCTGGCAGCCGATCTGTCACAAAAATGTGATAGTGCTCCAGGATTACGGGCAGCCATCATCGCCAATCATCCGGACCAGTTGGCAGAACGACTGAATCGGTTGTCAGCTATCCTCCGAGAAACACTACCGGATCTCGGGAGGCAGTATCATGATGTCAAAAACCAGATCTGGGTGGGCAACCGGATGACCACACCGCGCATCGGGTTTTTATTTCCCGGGCAAGGGGCCCAGCAATTGAATATGGCCAAACGCCTGATCGATCGGTTCGAATGGGCCCGTAATGCTTTAAACGAAGCAGATCGTTTATTAACCCGGGACGGGCATAACCCCATTGGCCCAATTGTCTTTCATGACTTGGATCAAGCCTTTGGGTCGGATTCAGCCAAGGATTGGGCCAGAGATCTGGCCCGAACAGAAAATGCGCAACCGGCCATTTGTCTGGCCTCGATACTCTGGCTCCGATGGCTGGAAGAAGTGGGGGTCCGACCGACAGCCGTCGGTGGTCACAGCTTGGGCGAGCTGACCGCTTTTCATGCCGCCGGTGCCTTTGATACCGACACACTGGTCCGTTTTTCAGGATACAGGGGTCGGATATTTGCAAATCAGGCGGAAAAAAAAGACGGCGCGATGATCGGTCTGCGGTGCTCCAAAAAACGGGCCGAAAATTTACTTAAAAAAGTGGGGCACTACGCGATCATAGCCAACATTAACTCTCCCCGTCAGGTCGTGATTGCCGGCAAAGAACTGGCGATAAAACGTATTTCCATACTTGCAACTAAAGCCGGCATACCGGCTTATCGCCTGGCGGTTTCCGGCGCCTTTCATACCAAGCTGGTCGCCGAAGCCGCCAACGCAATCAAAAAAGTGACGATTTTGCCACCTGTCCTGACCGAGCCCTCCTGTCAAATATACAGCGGCATGGATGGTACCGAAATCAAATCAGGACGGATATTGAAAGACTACTTTTCCGATCAGGTTTTGACGCCGGTGAATTTCACTTCCCTGGTTCAATCCATGTCTGAAAACTGCGATCTTTTCATCGAGGTCGGCCCGGGCCAGGCCCTTTCCGGAATGATTAATGATGTTAATGGTGGTACCGGGCCACTCTGTCTACCGGTCGAATCAAAACCAGGACGGGATCGGGATATCAATCAACTCCTGGCCACTCTATTTGTTCGTAGCGCCGATATTAATTGGGACAGGGTTTACGAATCTCGCCTGGTCCGGCCGTTTATGCCCCCTTCTGAACGTCTCTTTTTTGAAAATCCCTGCGAACGGCCTTTCGAAACTACGGTTTCAGTTGAACCATCAATCGGTTTGCCCCCCACCGAGTCATTGGAAACCCTGTTTGCCGGTCTTGGGAACATTTCTGGTGAGAAGATTGGCAGTTACCTCAAAACCCGGGGCGCTTTTCTCACCCGCGTGATCCAGGCGGATATGGAATATACACTGCCCGATACAGATTGGGTATCACCCGCAGAGACAAACGAACCTGCGGAGGTAATCGAACCCGATGAAACCAGGGTAGACCGCCAGATTACGGATGAATCGATCGATTCAATATTAATCGACGCTCTGGAATCAATCACTGGTTTTTCACGAGATACCTTAACACCGGACATGCGGCTGTTGGAAGACCTGAATCTTGATTCCATTAAAACCGGCGACCTGTTGACCCGGGTAGCCAAGGCCGTCGGCTTGATCGGCGAAATTGCCCCCCTCGATTTCGCCAACTTAACCCTCGAAGAGATTGTCAATAAGTTTAACCTGGCCAAAGCTAGAAAAACAAAATCAACGGGATCGGAAAAACCGGACATTTTAGCGGCAATACTGGATCAGGTCGCTAAATTGATCGGGGATTCATCCGTGGAGATAAGTGCGGACGCAGTGGTGGAAAACGACCTGAGAATCAGCAAAGGCCAGTTTAAAAAGATACTGCCGGGTTTATCCCATCGTCTTAAGTTGGATATTCATGTGGACCTGGACCCCTTGTTAAAGCGAACTTTGCGGCAAATCGCATCCATCCTGCAACGGATTTCCGACCAGCAGCAGCGGAAGCCGTCCTTTTCACATGAGACAGACCATCCTCCCTGGATCCGGGAATTTCATCTTTCGATGAACCCACAGCGCCCGCCCAAACTGATTAAAGAAAGTAAACGCCGGGAAGATGACTGGCAATATGCATATGCCTTGATTTTAGCCGACAAACCCGAAAATAATGTGGCCAGGGCCGTCGCCGGCAAACTGTCCGAACTGGGTGCCCGGGTTGATGTGAGCACGCATACCACGGCCCTGGAACAAAACCTGATGGCACAGAGCGATTATTCTCATTTTTTTAATATTCTCCCAACTCAAATTGAGAATGCGCGACCCCATTATGATCATACGAACCTGAAAGAAATCGTTACCCGGCTGGCAGGCGTCGCCACAATTGCTCCTGCGTCCCGGGCTCCCCGGCGACGGAATACAGTGGCCTTTCTGCAGTTTGGAGGCGGATATTTCGGTACCCGGCCGGAAACCGCCTTTTTACACCAATGCGGCGCTACGGCACTGGCGGCAAGCATCCATCAGGAACGTTCCGATCTTCGGGTCCGGGTGCTCGATTTTTCATCGGAGCTTTCATCGAATAGCGTCGCCGAGAAGACAGTTGAGGAAATCATTACATCAGATGCATTTGCCGCCGTGGGATACGATCAAAATCTGACGCGACGAGAGCGATATCAGCGTCTCATGGAACCCGGGACGTATAAAGCCCGTTCATTTACCTGGAATAAAGAAGATGTAATCCTGGTTACCGGCGGCGCCAAGGGAATCACCGCTGAATGCGCCCTGGGTGTGGCCAGGGCATGCGGGGCCCGCATGGCACTTGTGGGCCGATCACCCCACCCGGATCCCGATAAGGATAATTCAGCGGATGTTGAAATCTTTGCTACCTTGAAAAAATATGCGGATCAAAACCTGTCAGCCAGGTACTTTACCTGTGATATCGGTGATCGGAATAAGGTTAAATTATTAGTTGACCAGATCAAAGAAGAAATGGGTCCAATTTCCGGTGTAATCCACGGTGCCGGACTCAATATCCCCAAAAACACCACCCAGGTATCCATTGAGGAAGCTATCCGGGAAGTCAGCCCAAAAGTCCTCGGTGCGCTGAACATAATGGCAGCACTAGACCAGATGCCGCCCAAGCTTTTCATTGGACTGACATCCATCATCGGCGTGACCGGCCTGCCGGGTAATGCCTGGTATGGTTTTTCCAATGAAGCTCTCGACATTATTCTACAACGGTTTGAAGCGGATCATTCCGGTACACGGACACTTTCGGTGGCCTACAGTATCTGGCAGGATGAAGGCATGGGTACCCGCATGGGAAGCGTCAATGTCCTTAACAAGCAGGGTATTTCGGCCATCCCGACTGAAGAGGGTGTAGATCGGTTTATCCGCCTCTTTTTTAATGATCCCGGCGCCCACCAAGTGATCGTGGCTGCTCGACTTTCCGGTTTAGACACCTGGCGGTTTGAACCAAAGCCAATCATCGAGAATGCGCGGTTTCTGGAACAACCACTCCATATTACACCGGGCGTTGAATCCGTTTTTCGGGTCAACCTGACATTTGATAAAGACCCATATATAGAAGACCACAAATTTGAAGGATCCTACCTGTTTCCAGCCGTATTCGGTTTGGAAGCCATGGCCCAGACAATCGCCCATGTCACCGGTATAGATGACTTCAGCCGCGTTCGAATTGAAAATATTCAACTGACCCGGCCGATTACGGTGGACCCGGAGGTCGGAACTGATATTTTGGTTTGGGCCGAAGTAGACGTTCAAATCACCGACTCTGGACTAACCATTGTTCGTGCAGGTATCTATCAACCTGGCATCGGTGTAGACTCCGATTCTTTCTCCGCCACATTTTTTTTAGGTCTGCATAATAAGCGGCCTACATATCAGATCTGCTTACCGGAAAAACCACTGGGAATTAAGCCGGTATCCGATCTTTATTGTAACACCCTGTTTTTCCAAGGACCTCGGTTTCAGCGGATTAAAACCATTTGGAGCCTCGAATCCGATAACTATACTGCTACGTCATCTTTTACAACTGATAAAAAAAGTAAAAAAGAAACAGTATCTCTTGCTTTTTCGGATTCTATTTACAAAAAAATGATACTCGGTGATGCATTCTTTAGAGACTCACTATTACAGTCAGCAGCTATTTTAGTCCCACAAGGCACCTATTTACCGGTGTTTATTGACCGTCTTGATATATATCCTGATAAAACGGTTGAAACCGAAAGTAGTACAATAAATCTGGTCGCCAAAGTCGAATTATTGAGTAAAGACGAAAAAGAGATTAAAACGTTTGTTGTTGCTAGTAAACCAGACGGAACCGTTTTGGAGCGTCTTGAGGGATACCGTTTACGTTTTCTGTCTCACAACGATGACTATCCAACCGTTGCTGACTTAGTTGATCCCGACATGCGTGACAGCCATCTAGTTCAAACTGCATTGAAACACTGGGCTCGCACCTTAAACATCCAAGTTCCCCATGCCCGAATCGCATATCTACCCGGTATGCACTCTCTCTCAAGAAAGTCACGGCATCAGCTAGAGTTGCCACTTATTTCCAAAACTGTTCGGCAAGCAATTGAAGCAACTTCCACGCCAGCGGAAAATTTCGAGATTCAATGGCATGCGTCGGGTCGTCCCGTGGTTACAGCGAGGGAAAGGTTAGATTTAGAGGTTTCCCTTTCCCATGACGACCGCTTATGCTTGGTCATTGCCGGGAAGGGACTACAGGGATGCGATATATCTGAAATCATTTCAAAATCACGCGAGGGCTGGATTGAGATACTTGGAAAAGATTATAGCTCCCTTTTAGAATCTCTGACAGATGGTGAAGACTCTCTCGATCGGGCTGGCATAAGAATCTGGTCTTGTTTGGAAGCTATACACAAAACAGGTAGGAATGGTGATAGCGATCTTAAAATTATAGAAAAATTTAACGATGCAATCTTATTTGAAACAAAGCAGAAAAAAGAAAATTTGGCAGTCCTCACTTTTCCTTTGAGGTTCACGCGAGGCAAAGAACGAATGCTTGCTTTTATTGCCATAGCGCCTCGCGATTCGAGGAACTTGGGTGATAACCTGACAGACGTTGTGTTTGATGGCTATGAGGAAATTTTTAACATCCCTAACTACCAACTCGTTTCGAGCGGCCCCCGAGGACATTCCGTCTATATACATCGAATACCACTTGGGTTTAAGCCGAGCGCTCAGCTTAGTCGTAAAGTATATTTTTCGAACTATCTTTTTTGGGCTGGGGAGGTACGAGAAGTATCAGCTTGGCCGGTGCTTGAGGATATTGCAAAAGATTTTTCATCAGGGCGCTGGGGAGCTGTTACCAATAATACATACCTCCGAGTCCTTGGAGAGCCAACTACCGGCGATCAACTAGAAGTTCGAATGTGGACTTCAGGCAGAAGTGGCCCATTCAACGCAATTACGGATTTAACTTATGACTTTCGTAAAATGCTCCCTGGTGGCGGATATGAGCGAGTTGCCTGGCTTGAGCAACAATCCACTTGGGTCGAAATCCTTGGACATGGGATTGTCAAACCGGCACCATTTTCGAAATATTATACGGAATTTATGGACAACATGATTCCTCTCTCTGAACCCTCCAACATGCCGGACTTCCTACCAGAATCTCTTGTAAACCTACATGAGGTTGAAAAAGAACAGATACTTTTCCAAGCAAAAGTGGGTCCAAATATTCTTCCCATCCTATATGAACAATTTGTTGAGACATCATTGTGTGATAGCAATATCGTTGGTAATATTTATTTTGCAAGTTATCATTCATGGTTAGGTTTTACTCGGGACCAATACTTTTATCAGCTCGTGCCGGATTATTACCAAGGTATTGGGGAAAAAGGCGAACTGCTTTGCATAGAATGCAGAGTGAACCATTTGCGAGAGGCCATGCCCTTTGACCGTATTGTAGTAACAATGGCCCTAAAAAAATTAACTCGCGCACATGTCTTTTTGTATTTCGGATTTTTCCGACAGGAATCAAATGGTCAACGAACCAAGCTGGCTTTTGGAGAACAAACCAATGTATGGGTGAAACGGAACTCGAAAGGAAAACCTGAAGCAACTCCGTTCCCAAAGCGGGTGAGAAAAGCTTTTTACCAAGCAATTTCCGAAAGTGCTCCCAGTGCTGAAGGATCCTTCAAGTAGACCGAATAATCTCCGCTTGAATCGTCTCGCTGGTTCCACTTTTAATCCCGCATGACGGTTGTAAGGCTTTTTACAGGCCCATCTTTACTCGGAACTAAGATTAACAACCACCCGACCTTTCAACTTTCCTTTTAAGATCAGGTCGATCTTTTCATCCAGAGCATCCAAGGTTATTTCAGTCATGAGTTTGCCGAGATTTACCTTCCATGGCTCGGCGAGATTTTGCCAGATTTGCCGGCGGATACTCATGGAACAGTTCTGGGAATTAACTCCGACCAGGCGGACACCCCTTAAAATAAAGGGGAATACCGTTGTATGGAGTTCATGGGAGGCAACGTTGCCGCAGCAGGTGACTGTTCCGCCCATTCGTGTCGATTTAATGGCCGTTGCCAGAATATCACCACCCACCGTGTCCACCACGCCGGCCCAGCGCTCTTTCATTAGCGGCCGACCGGATGGGTCGATAGCCGCTTCGCGGGTAAGGATTCTTACTGCACCGAGATCGTGAAGAAATTGCGCTTCCTTTTCCTTGCCACTCACCGCCACCACCGGATAACCCAGCTTGGCCAGAATCGAAACAGCAATGCTTCCTACCCCTCCCGACGCGCCCGTTACCAGAATCTGTCCTTGCTCCGGAGCACCGTGGTTATTTTCCAGTTCAAAAACCGATAGACCCGCTGTAAATCCGGCCGTGCCATAGACCATGCTCTCTTTCAGGGTAAGATTTTCCGGGAGCCTGACCACCCAATCGGCCGGTACCCGGATATACTGTCCAAAACCTCCGGATGTGTTCATCCCAAGATCGTAACTGGTAACGATCACCTTATCACCCGGGGTAAAATCCGAATTCACGCTCTCCGCCACGACTCCGGCGGCATCGATACCCGGTGTATGGGGATATTTTCTGGTAACACCTTTATTACCTGAGGCTGAAAGTGCATCCTTGTAGTTCAGGGATGAATAGTTGACCTTAACAAGAACCTCCCCTCCCGGCAGGTCATCAATTAATCGATCGGTAATTTTACGAACATATTTTTTTTCTTGGGTCTCTTCCACCACCATCGCTTTAAAACGGTTCCTTTCCATCGTGTTTTCTCCCTTTAAGTTTGACTAAATCTGTGTCAATCTGTGGCTCATTATAAAGTGTAAAAATATCAACCACGGACTCACACGGACAAGCCCAGATTGGTTATTAATAATCCTATATACTTGATTATTTTGTAATAAACTGTGCGAGCCTATGGCTAATCATCGGATTTTATGGAAACTTCAAAATCAATCCGGCCCGGGTTATTATTACCATTTAATTATAGTCGAAAAATTGATATAAGTGTCCGATATATCTATTTTGCAGAAAACGGTTTTCAGCAAGCAACCAACTGACAATTAAAAGAGTATAAACGTAAACGTATCCAATGGAAAGACCTGTTCACTTTAAAAACCCGCAAGGGGAGCAATTGGCCGGTACGTTGCATCTTCCCGATACAGCCACAGATCGAGGAATCGTTCTGGCGCATTGTTTCACCTGCTCCCGTCACACGGGTATTTTACGACAACTGGGTCATGATTTCGCAAAATCCGGTTTCTTGGTGCTTCGATTTGACTTTTCAGGAAACGGTCAAAGCGAAGGGAATTTTACCCAGTCAACCTATACCAAACAAATCTCCGAGATGAAAATTGCCTGCGATGTTATTTCCTCCCAGGGCGCCTCCCGAATCGGCCTGGCAGGACACAGCATGGGGGCCGTCATCGCCTTGCTAACAGCTGTTGAAATAAAAACGGTCAAAGCCGTCTGCACCATCGCCGGTCGGTTATCCGGGATGAATGCCACGCGTTTTCTAAATAGAGCCCAGCGGGATGAACTCGATCAAACCGGCCGGGTTGATTTCACCAGCCGCGGGCGACAATTGATGCTGACACGGGACTTTTTTTCCGATGCCGGCCGATTCGATCTACCGGCACTCATATCCAGGTTAAAGATTCCCCTCTTAATCGTTCATGGAGATCAGGATGAAATTATTCCGGTTGACGAAGCCTACATTGCCCAGAAACCAGGCCCAGAAAAAACAGACATGTCCATTATTTCCGGTGCAGACCACATGTTCAGCAACAGGGATCACCGTGAAAGCGTATCGAGGCAAATAGTCACCTGGTTTGATACTCAAATTTAAGCAGGTATTAAGGAAGGAGCTACCATTAAAATGAATCTGCCTGAAACCTTAAACGCCGAGTATATCGACAGCCAGTATCAACGCTGGAAAACCGATCGGAATTCAGTATCAAGGGATTGGCAGTTTTTTTTCCAGGGCTTTGAAATGGCCCACGCAGGGAAACCATCGCTAAATCTGGTTCCCGGCGATTCGAACCGCGCGCTGGAACACGCCCGTGCAGCCGAACTTATCTATCGCTACCGGGACCTCGGCCATTTGCTGGCCTGCATGGATCCGTTATCCCCCTGCCCCACCGACCACCCTTTTCTAAACTTGAGCGCCTTTGATTTTTCACATGAAGACTTGGGAAAAACATTCTTTACACCTCAATTTTCAGAAACATCCGGTATCACGCTAAGCGATATTATTAAACGCCTTAAGGAAACCTACTGTCGATCCGTGGGCGTTGAATATATGCACCTTCAAGACCCGGAGGAACGCCGGTGGCTGCAAGACCGGATGGAGCCGGATCTAAATCGACCAGATCTGAATCGTGACGACAAAATCCGGATCATAAAAATGCTGATTGCGTCCTCACTTTTTGAACAATTTTTGAATAAAAAATATGTCGGCATTACTCGGTTTTCCCTTGAAGGTGGCGATGTCATTATCCCTCTGTTGGATACACTGGTGGACCATATGGCGGATAGTGGTTGTCGGGAAATCATTTTGGGAATGGCCCACCGGGGACGACTGAACATTCAAACCAATATCCTTAAGAGGCCTTATGAAGAAATTTTCGAGGAATTTGAAAGCTGTTACGATCCGGACCAATTGATGGGAACAGGTGATGTCAAATACCATAATGGGTATATCGCCGATCTTGAAACCGCCAATCACCACCCCATGCGCATCTTTTTAGTGAATAACCCTAGCCATCTCGAAGCGGTCAATCCGGTGGTGGAAGGGTTTACCCGGGCCCGACAGGATATGCTTCGACAAGGAAAAAATACGGTCCTCCCGCTCTTGCTACACGGGGATGCGGCTTTCGCCGGCCAGGGAGTGGTCACGGAAACGTTGAACATGTCCCAGCTGGCGGGATACCAAACCGGTGGCACCATTCATGTCGTCATCAACAATCAGATCGGTTATACCACCCTGCCGGAAGATGCACGTTCCACGCGCTATTCCACCGATGTGGCTAAAATGCTCATGGTGCCAATCTTCCATGTTCACGGTGAAAAACCCGAAGCCGTTGTCCACGTTACCCGGCTGGCCGCCGATTATCGCAATACATTCAATAAGGATGTGGTCATCGATGTCATTTGTTATCGCCGTTTTGGACACAATGAAGGCGATGAGCCCTATTTTACCCAGCCCACCATGTACGACCGCATTCGAACACGGCCTTCTCTGGACCGGTTATATGCGGATCAACTCCTTGAAGAACAAACGATTCAAAAACAAGATGTGGAAAGTATAGAAAAAGAGATAAAAAATAAACTGGATGCCGCTTACCAGGAGATTCACGACAGTACCTGCGCTTTTCCCGAATCCCGTTTTTATGAGAATTGGGACGGAATCCACGATGACTATTCTCACGAGCCGATAAAGACCACCGTCACCAAAACCCGTCTCATCGATCTGTCCCGCCAGCTTAACCAGGTCCCCAATGATTTTAATCTCCATCCCAAACTCAAACGGTTGCTGGAAAAACGACTGACCACGGTAGAAAAAGGGACCGGGATCGATTGGGCCAATGCCGAGGCACTGGCATTTGCATCGTTGTTATCCGAGGGCGTTCCGATCCGCTTAAGCGGCCAAGACGTGGCACGAGGTACCTTCAGCCATCGCCACAGTGTGCTGACCGACGCTAAAACAGGAAGACTGTTTACACCTTTAAACGCTCTCGGCAATGGTCAGGCCCGGTTTGCCGTCTATAACAGCCATCTGGCCGAAGTCGGCGTGCTCGGTTTTGAATACGGATACGCCATTGCCCAACCCCATGGACTCACCATTTGGGAGGCGCAATTTGGAGACTTCGTCAACAATGCCCAGGCGACCATCGATTTGTTTATTGCCAGCGGGGAATCAAAATGGCAGCGACTTTGCGGTCTGGTCATGCTCTTGCCCCATGGATTGGAAGGCCTGGGCCCCGAGCACTCCAGCGCACGACTTGAGCGCTTTCTGCAATTGTGCGCGGAGGATAATATCCAGGTTTGCAACCTCACCACCCCGGCACAATATTTCCATCTTTTGCGACGCCAGGTAAAAGCTGAATACCGAAAACCACTGGTTATCATGACACCCAAGAGCTTGTTGAGGCATCCCCTGGCCGTCTCGAATCTTTCGGAAATGACCACCGGCTCATTTCAGGTGGTTATGGATGACCCGGTTAAACCTGAAAAACCGAGTCGCATGCTATTATGCAGCGGCAAAATCTACTACCAGCTCGTCCAGCGACGCCAAGAGATAAATGCAACGGATATTGCCATTATCCGTCTGGAGCAACTATATCCCTTCCCTGAGGACCGGATCAAACAATTGACCAAACGATTTAAAACCGTGAAAAATTGGGTCTGGGTTCAGGAAGAACCGGAAAATATGGGCGCCTGGCAATTTGTCCGTTCACGCCTGGAAAACATCACTGGAAAACCGCTTAAGTTTATCGGTCGGGCCGCCGCAGCCAGTCCGGCCACCGGCTTTCCAATGATATACAAGCAAGACCAGGCGACCATTAGCGACCAGGCCGTCGGTAAGCAGAAAGGGTAACTACCCCCATATAGTAGAGGATGGATGGAAATTATAGACACCTTTGCGATTTGCACTGGTGGCTATGCCCTAACCGAGCTGCCATCTGATAGACCGGCTGGAACAGTGGAATAACCCAATTTGCCATTATTTTAATATTCCATTATTCTCTCCCGCTATATAGGGATAAACAAAGCAAATCTAATTCAGGAGTCATCATGGCTATCGAGATTAAAATTCCTAGTGTCGGTGAATCAGTCCAGGAAGCGGTTCTGGCTGAATGGTTTAAGCAAGACGGTGATTTGGTTAAAAAAGACGAGCCTCTATTTGTTATCGAGACCGATAAAGTGACTCTGGAAGTGGCAGCCGAGACCAATGGGTTACTAAAAATTATTGTGCCCGAGGGAGAAACCATCGCCATCGGCACGGTGGTCGGCACCATTGAACCCGTCGCGGTGTCCGATGTGAAGAAAGAGACGCCCCCGGCCGAACCGGAAAAATCAGAGGCGCCCGTCGGTAGGGAAGAACCGGAATCGGTACCTACGCCGACACCTGTATCTCCTAAGTCAACGATACCCATCAAGGTCGATACTTCATCGATTCCCCTGGCGCCCTCGGTGCGACGGCTGGTTGCTGAAAAGAACCTGGATATATCCAGAATCATCGGGACCGGCCCGGGCGGGAGAATCAGCAAGGGAGACATCCTCCTCTATCTGGAGAAAGCACCCGCCGGGCTGCCGGACAAATTGACTCCGCCAACCATGGTTGACGTACCGCCGACTACTCCGGATACCACCATGGAAGTACGCAAGCCCATGTCCCCGATTCGAAAACGGATTGCCGCCCGACTGCTGGAATCCAAACAAAATACCGCCATGCTGACCACGTTCAACGAGATCGATATGAGTCGGTCCATGGCTGTCCGCTCACAATATAAAATGGCGTTTGAAAAAAAATTCGGGGTGTCCCTGGGATTTATGTCCTTTTTTATCAAAGCCTGTGTGGAAGCCCTCAAAGAGATCCCGGAAATCAACGCCTTTATCGACGGCAATGACATTATCTACCATCAATACCAGCATATCGGTGTAGCCATCGGATCGGACCGGGGCCTGGTGGTTCCGGTTATCCGTCATGCCGAGAAAATGAGTTTCGCTGAAATTGAGCAGGCCATTATCGACTATGTGGCCAAGATAAAGGAAAATCGTCTGGAATTGGCCGATCTGGAGGGCGGCACCTTCACCGTCAGTAATGGCGGGGTTTACGGATCCCTTCTCAGTACGCCGATTCTCAACATGCCTCAAAGTGGCATTCTCGGTATGCACAAAATCGAAAAACGGCCGGTAGTGGTGAATGATGAAATCCTTATCCGCCCGATGATGTATGTCGCTCTAAGCTATGACCATCGCATCGTCGACGGCAGGGAAGCAGTAACTTGCCTGAAGCGTATCAAGGAGTTTGTCGAAAACCCGGAACGGATCGTACTGGAGGTGTAATCATGGCAGCAGGAAAAAACTATGACCTGGTAATTATCGGTTCCGGCCCCGGCGGGTATGTAGCGGCTGTTCGAGCGGCCCAGCTGGGATTGAAGACGGCCTGCGTAGAAAAATCTCCCCGGCTCGGGGGTGTTTGCTTAAATGTCGGCTGCATTCCCAGTAAAGCCCTACTCGATTCCAGCGAATATTATCATCTGGCCAAGGCGCATTTTGCTGATCATGGCATCAAAACCGGCCGCATCTCTTTGGACCTGCCCACGGTTATGGCCAGAAAAGAAAAAGTGGTCAAAGAATTGACTGAAAATGTCCGCAAGTTACTCGACGGGAACGGCATCGACATTATCCAGGGCACGGCCAGCCTGTTCGGAAATAATCAGGTGAAGGTTGCCACGCGCGGGAAAAGATCGAAAACACTGGAAGGGAAAAACATTTTACTGGCCACCGGCAGCGCGCCTATTGAGGTCCCAGGCCTTCAATTTGACGGAGATCGGATAGTCGACTCCACCGATACATTAAGTTTTACATCGGTTCCCAAGCATCTGGGAATTGTCGGCGCCGGATATATCGGCCTGGAGCTGGGCTCGGTCTGGCGACGATATGGGGCCAAAGTCACCGTGATAGAAATGCTTCCCAAAATTGCCACAACCCTGGATGGCCAGGTCGCCCGCACCCTGGATCGAATCTTGCGTAAGCAGGGATTCGAATTCCACTTGAACACCAAGGTCGCTAGCGCCAAGGTGACTAAAAACAAAGTTCAAACCGTCCTGGAAGCCAATGGGAAACCATCCAAATTAACGGTTGATCGGCTCCTGGTATCCGTGGGACGTCGTCCGCTGACTGCAGGCCTGGAGCTTGAGAAAATGGGGGTGACTACAGATACGGCTACCGGGCACATTCTGGTCGATGAAACCTATCAAACCAACATTTCCGGTGTTTATGCCATTGGTGACTTGATCCCGGGCCCAATGCTGGCACATAAAGCCTCCGCCGAAGGGATCGCGGCGGTGGAATGTATCGCCGGGCATGCCGGAGAAGTCAACTACGATGCCATCCCGTCGGTGGTCTACACCTGGCCGGAAGTCGCCAGTGTCGGGTTAACCGAAGAACAGGTAAAAGAGCGGGAAATTCCTTATTGTGTCGGCTCCTATCCTTTTTCAGGGACCGGCCGTGCCCGGTGTATGGGAGAAACGGACGGCTTTGTCAAGCTCATCGCCCATGGTAAAACCGATCGGATCCTGGGTGTTCATATTATCGGACCGCGGGCGGCCGACATGATCGCCGAATGCGTCCTGGCCATTGAATTCGGAGCCAGTTCCGAAGATATTGCCCGGACTATCCACGGTCATCCGACCTTTGCCGAAGCCCTCCAGGAAGCGGCCATGGGCGTGCGGGAATGTTCCATTTACGCGTCTTGATGATGGTAAGGTAGGAAACAGCGACCCATGGAAATTAAAGTCAACAGCAAACATCTGATTCATGCCGGCCGGGTGTTCAATCTATATTCGGAAAATATCAGCACGAATAGGGGCGTTACCTTTGACCTCGAGTTGATTCATCATCCCGGCGCAGCGGCTATTGTTCCCATGCGAGATGACGGAACAGTTTTGCTCCTGAGCCAATATCGTCATGCCGTCGGTCAGCGGATTTGGGAGATTCCCGCAGGCACCCTCGATTTGAAAGAAACGCCCGAAGCATGCGCCCGGCGAGAATTGGTAGAAGAAACCGGTTTTGATGCCCACCGGTGGAAAAAACTGGGTGAAATCACGCCATTGCCCGGCTATTCAGACGAACGTATCCATCTCTTTTTAGCTGACAAACTCAACCCCGCCAAACAAGCCCTGGATGACGATGAAATACTGGAAGTTCGCCCTCGGCCATTTACCGAAGCCCTTAAAATGATTTACACTGGACAGATCCAGGACGCCAAATCGATTTGCGGATTACTGTTTGCCGCACGGATTATGAATAAGCTAGATAACCGGTGATTCCATTTTGCATTCAAGATGAAACCAAGCCGGCCAGAAGAAGGCGACACAGGCGTACTGATCCTACGCTTAGGAAGCCGGCGACGCAGCGGAAACAGGAAGCGCTTGAATGCAATTTGGAATTAGTGACCGCAGCATCCGTCACCACACTCGGCGACCTGTGCTAACCCCTGCACGACTTCTCTGCCGGTTGCGTCGTGGACACTATCAACCCGCACATTCAGATGAAGCACTTTCAGATCGGCTGGGAATAATATCGGCGGAAAGGATAGGTGGCCGAGGAATTGCCTTTGCTCCTCCAAAGAAATCCGCATACTTAATTTATCTCCCGGCTTTTTATCTACCAGCATCTGTTCGAAAGGACTTAGACCGGTTGTGCCAAGACCATGGATGAATTCAAAACGAAACGGCTGCGGGGTTAAATCCATATGCCCTGGTGTGGTACCCACCACCATGGACAAGACCACCTTTTTTAGCGGCTCAATCCGATCGGGTGATTCAATCATGGTGTTTGCCATGCTTTTCGCCTTTCTTTTTTACCTGGACATTAAACTTTTCAGCATCGATGATAAACCGGTCGTGAACACCTTTCGAGATCGTATCGACCCCGTCATCGGCTTCAAGAGAAAACGTCAACTTGCGACCCTCTACATGGGTTAATGTTCCTTTGACCGTTACCGTAAAATTCGGCGGGGTCGCGGCCGTATGATCTATCTGAATACCGATACCCACGGTCTGCTCCCGAGGCCAGTCGATATACGGATTTATCGCTTTGATACAGGCGAACTCAAAAAGTCCCACCAGAAATCCCGTGGCAAAAACTTCTGGCATTGCCTGGGCTTCGGCAATGTCGGGAAATAGATGGGGGACCGTTTTATCTTCAGGAACTTTATATTTAAACTCGAACGTCATACCGGGTTTTAATGGTTCCTTATTCGTATTCACTTGGCACCCCCCATTTCTTGATAGTATTGTAAAGATCCCCTTGGCAAAAACAAGCTCACAATTGCACCCGCTTTAGGAGACCTAATACCATGACTAAGGACAAATCGAAAGATCACTTAAGACGTTTCTGAGCGGCTACCCGGAAGCCGATGCGATATTTTTATATAGAGGAGCAGAGATACTGATTGTTGATGACATTCTCTGTTGGCCGGTTGACAATTTTCTTCTTCAACTTAAACCGAACTGCTGGCCGTAGATACGATTTAAAGGTCTTCCCGAGCGATGCGTTGTCCTGTCGCCACCGAATCGATGGAGAAGATAACCAACGCAATCCAAATTGTTATAAAAGTAAACAATTGCGCCCGTTCAAACGGCTCTTGGTATAGAAAAACTGCTAGCATAAACGCGGAACTCGGCATAATGTACTGCAAAATACCGACGGTGGAAAGATTTAGTCGGCGGGCACCAAATGTAAATAGTAACAAGGGCGGGGCGGTCGGCAGGATTGTTCCGATTAAAATCATGCTTACCCGCCACCCGTCGCGCCAGAAAAACCCAGCGCCGATGCGATCAAGGTAAAAGAGGTAAACTACGGCGGGAATGAATAGCAGCAGCGTCTCCACGGTCAACCCGACCAAGGCTCCGGTAGCAATCGTTTTACGAATCAGACCGTATAGGCCGAAAGATATTGCCAGGGAAAGGGCCACCCAGGGAACATGACCAAAATGAATCGTCAAGTAAAATACGCCCATCGCCGCCAAGACCACGGCCATCATTTGGACCCGCCGCAACCGTTCCCTTAAAAATATCACCCCCAGCAGGACATTCACTAGAGGACAGATGAAGTAACCCAGACTTGCCTGAAGGACCTGGTCGTGGGTAACTGCCCAAATGTAAATCACCCAGTTCAGTGCCACCATGAGCGTGGACCCGCCCAGCATAATCAAGCTGAATCTATCTTGCAAGGTCGATATCAACTCTTGACGACATCTGATCAGCACAAGGGGGGCCAGGAAAATAAATGACCAGACAATCCGGTGCATAAGAATTTCCAAGGCCGGAACATCCCCCAGCAATTTCCAGTAAATCGGGCCGGCACCCCAGATTAGAAATGCGGTTGCCGCCGATATAACGCCAATTGCGACTGTTGATGGGGGCGGTGTTTCAGGACCATCCGTCATAAATCTGTTCACCTTGAAATTTAATAGGTAAAAATCTACATATATCAGACTAACCTCATGCGACAACCCGGAAGAATAAAAATTGATTAACTTCAGGACCCAGGACGCTTACCCGTCCGATATCGCTGTCTGCTACGATTGTAGACGAAATAACCCCGAAGGATAACAAATTCGATTTTAGTGAGATGGGACGGAGGGCACCCTGCATTTTACGCCCGAAATCCATCATACCACCTATCAGGAAACTGCGCATACTTGACGATTATCGTATAATGATCTTGACGGTTATCGCAGATCATTTCCTGCTTTAAAAGATGCGGACCGTTTTCGATTTGAATTAAATTTAAAACATTGGCTTATGTAGACGGTTCGTCAGGAAGGAAAAAAGGCCCCGGCAAATGCACGGGGCCTTTTTAATTACTTAATTTAAAAATAAACTAGAACAATCCGGTTACTTTGCCGGTTTCCGGATCCACATCCACTCGCCTAAAGGCCGGGTTCGAGCCGGTACCCGGCATCAGGCTGATGGTGCCGGCGCAGGGGCACAGAAACTTTGCGCCGGAATAAATCAGCACGTCCCTGACGGGCAGGGTCCAGCCTTTGGGCGCACCCTTAACTGTCGGATCGGCACTCAGGCTGAGATGGGTTTTGACCATCATGGTGGCAAAATCGGCGTACTTGGGATCGTTCTCGAGCATCTTGGCTTTGGCTTCCGCCTCCGGCGTCCAGGTCACGCCATCCGCACCGTATACTTCCTTGGCGATGATATCGACGCGGTCGCGTAGCTTCATCTCCAGAGGATAGAGGAATTTGAAATCGTTTGCCTCTTCACAGGCATCGACAACGGCATCGGCAAATTCCAGTGCGCCTTCTCCGCCCAGTTCCCAATGTTTGGACTCGGCGCAACGTGCCCCGGCAGCCTCGGCGGCCGCGCGGACCACTTTACACTCCTCATCCGTATCCGTGTAAAACCGGTTGATGCATACCACTGGGTTGATGCCGGCTTTGCGAATGGTGTTGATGTGATGCACCATGTTGACGCAGCCCTTTTCAACCATTCCCACATTCTCTTGGGTGTACTCATCCGGCATGGCGATCCCCGGCGTCACCTTCGGTCCGCCGCCATGGCTCTTAAGCGCGCGGATTGTGGTGGTCAGCACCGATACGTTGGGTTTCAGTCCACTGAAACGGGATTTAACGTTCCAGAATTTTTCGAAGCCGATGTCGGCACCGAAACCCGATTCGGTGACGTGGTAGTCGAACAGTTTCAACCCAACACGGTCGGCAATAATCGAGGACTGACCGACGGCGATGTTGGCAAACGGTCCCGCATGTACCATGCAGGGGTTATATTCGGCGGTGCACATCATGGTGGGGTTAATGGTGTTGCGCATGAAAGCGGTCATGGCGTTACCCACTTCCAGGTCACCCGTCGTGATGGGTTTGCCGCTCTTATCAAAAGCCACCGTAATGTTGTTGAGCCGTTCTTTCAGATCGGCCAGGTCGCGGATAACCGACAGGATGGCCATACATTCGGAACCCACGGCAATTCCGAACTTGGACTGCATGGTGAAACCATCAAAGCGGCCACCGATACCAATAATGATATTGCGCAGGGCCTGGGCACAGAAGTCAATGATCCAGCCCATCTCTATGCGGGTGGGGTCGATGTTCAAACGCGGCATACCGGTCAAACGATCCAGCTGCTCATCAGTGTAGTTGCGTTCATGCTGCATCCGCGAAGTCAACGCCACCATAGCCAGGTTATGGGCATTCATGATGTCGTTGATGTCGCCGGTCAGACCCAGGGAGAATTCGGTCATGGGAATCAGCAGCGAGTTGCCGCCGCCGGCAGCGGTCCCTTTGACGTTCATGGTGGGGCCGCCAGAAGGCTGGCGCAACGCGCCACCCACGTTCTTACCGCGTTTGCCGAGACCTTCCATCAAACCGCAGGAAGTGGTGCTTTTGCCCTCTCCAAGTGGGGTCGGGGTAATGGCAGTGACTTCGATGTATTTCCCGTCCGGCTTGTCCTGAAGCCGGTTAATGATTTTCAAAAAATCCAGTTTGGCCAACCGACCCATTGGAAGAATTTCATCCTTCTCGAGGCCGAGTTTGTCGCCCCATTCCTCCGGTGTCGGCATGTTCGGTTCAGCCGCTTCGGAAATCTGCCAGTCTGCCATTTCAACTGCATTGTAAGCCATTGTCGAATCCCTCCTTTTGCTGATTGTTAGATATTGTTATTGTACGACGAGCACACGTCATTTACTGCATCATCGGTTAGTGATCTGAATGTTGACCCATCGGCATGGGTTAAACTTGCTAAATGAAAGCAACCATCTTTTCATTAAAATCGAAATAAATCTCATACCAGTTGCCCCATTTTTTAGCAAGGAAAAAATGGATTTAGCGTGGAACCGATTCCATTAAGAATCAATTCTGTAATTGACCGAGTCGGTAGTAAAACCCCCTCAGTCGGATCAGTTCCTCATGGGTGCCGGTTTCCACGATCCGGCCTTGAATAATTACCACGATTCGATGGGCCTCACGGGCCGTCGAAAGCCGGTGGGCAACAATCAAAGTCGTTCGATGACGCATTAACATGTTCAGCGCATCCTGGATATGCTGCTCGGTCTCAGAATCAATATAAGATGTCGCTTCATCCAGAATTAACAGGGCAGGATCCCTGGCAAACGCCCGGGCAATGGAAATCAACTGCCGCTCCCCGCTGGAAAGCGCTTCCTTACCTCCGGTCAGGACGAAGTCGAGCCCACCGGGTAATTTTGCGATAAGATCCGTACAATGGGCATTCTTTATCACCTGCATCAAATCGTCTTGGGATAACGACGGATTCCCAAACCGGATGTTCTCGGCAATCGTCCCGGAAAATAATAACGGGTCTTGGGTGACCAGGGCCATCCGACGGCGGACCGCTGTTATGTCTAATGCAGTCAGGGGGCGATTATTGATCAGCACCCGGCCATGTGAAGGATCGTAAAAACGCACCAATAGATTAATCAGCGATGTCTTGCCCGATCCGGTCGGACCGACAACGGCCACCCGATCTCCTTCGCTAATTGATAACTGAATATCTTGAAGCACCGATGTACCCGGATGATAACTGAAAGTCACCCGGTCAAATGTAATGCGACGAATTCGACCCGGATCGGTCGGCACCCGTTTTTCTTTGGGCGGGAGCGGCATCCGCTCGGTACTGTTCAATACGATAAAAAGTCTTTCGGCCGATGACATGGCGTTTTGGAGAATATTATACTTTTCGGCGATGTCCCGGATAGGTCTGAAAAACATCCGGACATACGAAATAAACGCTACCAGAATCCCTAAGGTTATGCGATCATCAAGAACCCGGCCTCCCCCGAAATAGATCACCACCGCCAGCGCCACCGAGCTCAGTATTCCGACAAAAGGCATAAAGATCGCAAACACATGCATCTGTTGCATCCCCGCCAGATAGTTTTCATGGTTTAAACGCCTGAATCGATGCTCGCTGGCCTTTTCCTGCCGAAACAACTGAATGACCCGCATGCCATTAATGGTCTCGGTCAGGCGGGCATTGATTTCGGCTACTTTAATCCGTAAAACCCGATAGGCTTCCCTTGCCTGACGCGCAAAATAAAACGAAGCAAGAATGACTACAGGAAAAACGGTAAAACAGGTTAGCGCCAGCTGCCAGTCGATACCGAGCAAAACAATACAGATGCCAGCCAGTAAAAAAAGATCTTTAAATACAAAGACGATCACGGCGGTGAACAATTCGTTCATGTTTTGGACATCATTGGTCACGCGTGTAACCAGTCTTCCAACGGGGTTCTTCGTAAAAAAGGGAACAGATAATGATTGGATGTGGGTAAACAGCCGCAGCCGCAAGTCATGCATGATCCTCTGGCCGGTATATTCCATAATCAACTGCTGAACAAAGTTAACCACCAGGCCAGCGGCGATGAGAAACAGAAAAATCAGTGTCATCCACCCGATACCGGTCAAATCATGCTTCCTGAGGATGACGATATCCGTATTTGGGATACCGGCCAGATCGGTCCACCGGATAACCGTTCGATTGCCGGATTGCTGAAAGCGATCCCGGTATTTCGTTACAACGGCCTGGATAGCCGGATCCGAAATATCCACCTCAATCAGCCGGTCATTTAAGTGGTTTTGACCATCACTGTCGGGTAACCGGGAGTAAGCGTCGCCCGACACCGGAACAATGTAGCGATCAATGGCCACTTTCGTGACATAGGGAACGGCCAGGTCAATAGCGGTAGCGGCTAAAATAAGGACAACCGCCACAGTCAGGTAAAGCCCGTAAGGGCATACAAAAGGAAATAGCTGTTTCATCAGCCGGGCATCGGTGACTTTGCCAACTTTTTCCTCGGCGAAATAGTCGCGATTAATGCTCATAATGACCTTCTTCCCAGGTCTGAATCGCCGCCGTGCGAGCATAATATCCGCCGGTAGACACCAATTGTTCATGCGTACCTGCTTCGGCCACGCGACCTTTTTCCAGGACAACGATCCGGTCGGCATACTTCAGCGCCGAGAGCCGATGCGAAACCATCACGATGGTCCGCCGGCCGTTCAAGCGTCGGAGGGCGCGAATAATGGTGTCGGCCGTCTGGATATCCACCTGACTGATGGGATCATCCAGGAGCAAAATAGGCACATCGCAAAAAAGCGCTCTGGCCAAAGCAACGCGTTGTTTCTGCCCACCGGAAAGGATCACGCCTTTTTCTCCCACCAGCGTATCCAACCCGTCGTCAAACATATCGATAGTCTGATCCAGGGCCGCCGCTTGGAGGGTGGCGGCTAATGCCTGTTCGTCGGCCGCTTTATCGTCGAAAACGATATTTTCATAAATGGTTCCCGAAAACAGAAACGGTTCCTGGGGAACGGACGCGATGTGCATGCGTAGGTGTTCCGGATCCATGCGGCGAATGTCCGTGCCGTCAATTCGGATGACCCCACTCGTCACATCATAGAGTCGGGGAATCAGATTCAACAGGGTGGTTTTACCGGATCCGGGTGGCCCCACCACGCCCACTGTTTCTCCAGGTGATACGGATAGATCAATACCGTTTATGGCATGAATCGGATCCTGTTTTTGATTACCCGAAGGATAGTGAAACCGTATATTTGACAGCGTCAATGCCCCCTGGATCCTTGCCGGTGGTATTGCTCTCGGTCCCAACTGGTTATCCGGCTGATTATCCGACTGGCTATCTGGCCGGATTTCCGGCTGAGTCTGGATTATCGCGTTGATCCGATCCAGAGATGCCCTGCCCCGTTGAATCAGATTGGTCAGCCATCCCAACGCCATCATGGGCCAGGTCAAAAGACCCAGGTAGGCGATAAAGGCGACGAACTCACCCGGAGTGATGGTCGCCGTGATGGTTTGCCGGCCACCTAAAAAAATCACCACGGCCAGACTGAGGTTGGAAAAAAAAATCATCAACGGAATAAACATTCGCGTTATGCGGATCAGTTTCAAATTCAAGTGGACATAATCGCCGGAAACCTTCTCAAATCGACGGGCGGTTTCGGGTTGTCGGTTGTGTACTTTAATCATTCGAATCCCGGCAAAAAGTTCCCGGACCGTTTCGGTCATGGTCGAAAATCCAGCCTGGACATCCTGAGACCTGCGATGAATTTTTTTCCCGAAAAATTTGGTTGTCAACACAATGGCCGGCATGGGAATCAGTAAAAAAAGCGTCAGTTGAACATTGATGTACGCCATGAAACCTATGGCGGCGATACCCAGGACAACAGCGTCGGTAACAGCCACCAGTCCCATGCCGGTGGCCATACGAATCTGTTTGATATCATTGGTGGCCCGGGCCATCAAATCTCCGGTGGGTGTCCGGTCGTAATAGGCGGCTGACAAGGCTTGAAGGTGGATGAACAATCGGTTCCGAAGTCCTTCCTCGACCCGAATCGCCAAGCCGATCAGGCATCGGCGCCACACGTAGCGAAGACAACCGATCCCAACGGCTAAAAAAAGAATGATCAGCGCAAGCTGTAAGAGTGTTGGTAAATCGGTCCGGTAAAGCGTCAATCCGTCTACGGCTTGTTTGACCACCCGGGGGATATACAATTGCATGAAGTCGACCGCTATCAGACAACCCAGACCGAGGATGATCCGAAGCCGATATTTACTAAAATATGGTTTGATGAGATGAAACGATTGGTTCAAATTGCTCCCCTGGTTCGATATGATGTCCTCAATTCTCCTGCGATGCATGCTAAAACCGAACGTCTATTTATTGACTTTCCAACATCCGGCTGGTATACTAAGCGGTTATGGAATCCGGAAACATCGTGGAATATATTGATAGCCAGAAGATTATCTGCGCGGTGGTGCAACAGGTCAAGAAAAAACGGCTACGACTGCTGGCTGAAAACAACCGGGAGGTGAATTTATCGATCACCCGGGTATCCCACCAAAGCGACAGTGATCTCGATACCGGCCTGAAGCGGGACGAAATGGTGACTGTTTTAAAAAAAATCGCCGAGCATCGCCGTCGTCTGACCGATCAAATCGATGTTAATAAACTATGGGAAGTTCTGAATACCGAACAGGAATGGATCGACCTGTCCACCATGACCGGTCTTTGTTTTCCGGACAATTCCGACAGTGATCATCAATCGGCCGTGATTCGGGCATTCTTTGAGGATCGGCTCTATTTTAAGTTTGGCTATGATTGTTTCTTTCCACATACCGAATCCCAGGTTAAAGAAATTCTGGCTCGTCGTAAAGAAGAAAAACGCAGGGGGCAGCTCATTAAAAATGGCGCCGCCTGGTTGAAAAAACAAATCGCCCGGCAAGATAAGATTAAAACCAAGGGCTTATCCGAGAAAGAAAAGGCCATCGCGGACATTCTTTATGATTATTACCTGTTAGGCAAAGAGAGCCGTGACGCCGATATTGCCAGAGGGATCCTTAAAGCAACCGACCTGGACGGAGAGAAAGACCTGTTTGATATTCTGGTTCATATCGGTATTTTTTCCAGGGATGAAAACGTTGAGCTGCTTCGTTATGATATTCCGGTCGATTTCCCCTCGGACGTTCTGAAAAGGGCCAGAATCCTGTCGGCCGAACCGTTTACAGACACCCATGCGGACCGCCGGATGGATCTGACCCAACTACCCTTGATGACCATCGACGGCCAAGCAACCCTCGATTTCGACGATGCCATCAGTATCGAAAACCAGGGAACGGATTTTCGGATAGGGATACACATTACTGATGTCGCCCATTACATTAAAAAAGGGGATCCCATCGACACCGATGCCAAGGGCCGGGCAAGCTCTATCTATATGCCGGACCGGAAGATCTCCATGTTTTACCCGGGTCTGTCTGAAGGAATGTTCAGCTTAAAAGCCGGTGCCGTCCGCCCGGCAATCAGTACACTGGTGCACATGAACCCCCAGGGAGATATCCTTGATTACGAAGTCGTGCCCAGCCTGATCCGGGTAACATCTCAATTGTTTTACCGGGATGTCAATTTATCCATTGACACCAGCACTTCCCTTCGATCCCTTTGGAAGCTGGCCGGAAAATATCGCGACAAAAGATTTGAAGCAAACGCCATCCAAATCTCCCTGCCGGAGATTTACTTGTGGCTGGATGAAGCCGGCGACATTCGTTTTAACCGGATTGACCGGGAAAGCCCCGCCCGGATGATGGTATCTGAACTGATGATTTTAGCCAACGCCATGATGGCCCGATTTCTGGCCGACAATGATATGCCGGCAATCTTTCGGTCCCAAACCGAACCTCAAAAACGACTTTATAAGGATCTAGAGGGAACCCTGTTTCAAAACTGGATGCAACGCCGTCATTTGAGCCGCTTTATGCTGGGTCATTCGCCGGAAAAGCACACTGGTCTCGGCGTGGACGCCTACGTCACCGCCACATCACCGATCCGAAAATATACTGATCTGGTAACCCAGCGTCAGATCCGCGCCGTCCTGGGGCTCGAGACGCCTTACCCGGCGGAAGAGATCGATCGAATCATCACCCTTATCGAGCAGCCCTTGAGCCAGGTGACCCTGGTCCAAAGAAAACGCCATCGTTACTGGCTGCTCAAGCACCTCGAAAAACAGATCGGCCAAAAAACACAAGCCCATGTCTTGTTTAAACGCCGGCACAGCTATCAGATCCTGCTTAACGAATATATGATCGAATGCCCCCTGTCTTTATCAGATAGCATCACACTCGTGCCCGAGGACATTATCGAGGTAACCCTCCAATATGCCAATGCCCGCAAAGACAAGTTATCGGTTGCTCTGAGTTAAAAACCCATCCGGGAAAACAATAAGTGGTAGGCCCGCATTGGAAAATGGTGGCCGTTCGTGACCAAGTCTCCTACGAATTTCCGCGAAATATAATCTTGCTCTCTTTTTCCCGGATATAGTGGATAAATAGGTTCCGAAAGAATTTTGCCTCATCCGTCGTCATGCCGGACTTGATCCGGCATCCAGGGGCGGGACTGGGTGCCGAGCCTCCTGGATTCCGGCGTCCGCTGAAATCTTAACGGTTTTTTTGCATTAACCGTGGATTAACAGAGCATACGCCAATCGGAACATTATTCTGACAATCGCTCTAGGTTTTCGAAGGGCAGCACGGCAATGCAGATCAAATAGTAGGTTTGAATCTTTCAGCGGTTTTTGAACCTATTTATATTATCCGTCTTTTCCGATCCAGGGTACGGTATTGAATTGCTTCGGAGATATGTGCGGCGGTAATGTGTTGTACTTGCTCAAGGTCCGCGATGGTTCGGGCAATTTTAAGAATCCGATTGTAGGCACGAGCTGAAAGGCCCAGCTTGTCTATGGCCGTTTCAAGCAATCGGTCCGACGCAGCATCGATACGGCAATGGGCTTTGATTTGGCGGCTGGTCATCTGACCGTTACAGAAAATCTTTGAGCGGGCAAACCGTTTCTGCTGCTCATTTCGCGCGACTGTAACTCTCGCGCGAATCCGATTGGAAGACTCGGGGGATGATTGCTGCAACAGGTCTCTGTAAAGGACCGCCGGTACTTCCATGTGAATGTCAATCCGGTCTAACAACGGCCCGGATATTTTAGAGCGATATCGGAGGATCTGGTGATGGGTGCAATGACAATGATGCTTGGGATCAGATAGATAGCCACACGGACAGGGATTCATGGCGGCAACCAGCATAAAGCTGGACGGATAGGTAATGGTTGAAGTTGCCCGGGAGATGGTGACCCAGTGATCTTCCAACGGTTGGCGAAGCACCTCCAGGACGTGTTTTTTGTATTCGGAAAGTTCATCCAAGAACAAAACACCATTGTGGGCCAGACTCACCTCACCTGGTCTGGGAATATGCCCACCACCGATCAGCCCGGCATCGGAAATGGTGTGGTGAGGCGCTCTAAAGGGCCGCTTAGTTACCAGGGCCTGGTCTTTTTCAAGCATTCCGACCACGCTGAAAATCTTGGTTGTTTCGATGGCCTCTTCAAACGTGAGGGGCGGCAAAATTGTTGGCAGCCGGCGTGACAGCATGGTTTTGCCGGATCCGGGTGGCCCGATCATGAGAAGGTTGTGCCCTCCGGCCGCAGCCACCTCTAGAGCCCGTTTGACATGCTCCTGGCCCATCACTTCGGAAAAATCAACGTCCAAGGCGCCTTGTTCAGAAAATATGGCCTCGATATCAATCTTTTCAGGTTCAATGGGAGAGAATCCCCGGAAAAAATCAACCACCTGGGCCAAGGTCCGGACGGGATAGACACGGATGCCATCCACAACCGCCGCCTCCCGGCGGTTGTCTTCCGGAACGATGATCCCTTTGTACCCGGCCTTGGCGGCAGCCAGTGCCATGGGTAAAGATCCTTTGACCGGCTTGACACGACCGTCTAATGACAATTCGCCCAACATGAGATACTTTTCGATTAAATTCTGTGGAATAATTCTAGTGGCAGTCAGGATCCCCACCGCCATAGGCAGATCAAATCCGGTTCCCTCTTTTTTAATGCCGGCGGGAGCCAAGTTCACGGTGATCCGATCGTCGGGAAACGTATAACCGGAGTTATTGATGGCCGACTTGACCCGCTCTTTACTCTCTTTGACCGCAGCCTCGGGTAATCCCACTGTAGTGAAAGTGGGGAGCCCGGCGGCGATATCCACCTCGACCTCCACCACATATGCATCGATACCGATGACGGCACTGCTAAGCACCCTTGCCAGCAAGTTTTCCTCCCACTTTTGAGTCGTTATACAATCCGCGCAAAAAACCGGATGAACGCAAAAAAGCCATACCAAACCATTCAAATCGGTACAATCATTTTATCGATGGCGGGTCAAGCCTGCGCCCTAAGTTACTATTAGGCAACATCCAGCAATAAAAGTGTGGCCTTTCAACCACATTACCGGGTGACCTGGTTATCAAAAAATACCCGATCACAGGCAATTTTTTTGAACTGATCTTTGGTCAATGATCGCAAAAAGAACCATTCATGTCGTGATTTTGTAATAAAAATAGCATTTTTTAGGTTTTTTAGTTTTTGAGAGGCAAAACGGCATCAATCTTGCGGTATAACGCATGATAGTTCCGTAAACAGTTTGGAACTCCTTAAACAATCGTCATTCTGGCTCTGCTCATGGTATAGGATTCACTGAGACCGGAATATGGATAGTGTCCATCCATTAATTGTTTTTAAAGATCGGCACTTTGCGATGTTTCCAATTCAGAAATGAGGATTTTTGCCCAAGGTCAAGGAAAAGAAGGGATTGCGCGGAGGCGGTCCGTGGTTCGCCGCACAAGCGATCCCACCGATTGACACCGAGATTGGGCAAAAAGACCATTTATGGAAAGATACGAGTTAATCAATTGGCTCTGAATGCCGAATCAAGCCAGGCATGACGGTTGGGTGAATTTTTTGTTAATTCATCAACCAATAGCGCTATTATTAGTTGATAATTTTTTTGGATTCAAATATACGCGAACATATCACCGGGGATACATTGATAAGAGCCAATGGAACCGTCAACCAAAGGAGACGTGTTGAACACTGATGTTTTGCAGCCACTAACTGGAAAACCATCCAATGGTAATGGATTACATACAAACCAGAGAACGTTGAAAAAATGGGTCCATTGCACCGGCACCGGTATCCATTCCGGAAAACAGGTCCACATGACAATCCATCCGGCCCCTGTCAACCATGGAATCAAGTTTCTCCGCACCGACCTTCCGGACCGACCGATGATTAGGGCCCATTTTCGCAATGTGGTGGATACCAGTTTGGCCACAGTCATCGGACAGGATGGATTCATTCTTTCCACCATCGAACATTTGATGGCCAGTTTTTATGGTATGGGGATCGATAATGCGCTGGTGGAGGTCGATGCACATGAAATTCCGATAATGGACGGCAGCGCCTATCCGTTTGCGGAAATGATCCGATCGGCCGGTATTGAAGCCCAGGGCGGAACAAGGTTTTATTTCAAGGTGAAAGAAAAGATCTCCCTGTCCCATGGTAATCGATCCGTCACCGTTTACCCAGCCGATAAATTTAAAATTACCTGCCGTATTGCCTACGATCATCCTCTGATTAACGAACAGTCCTTGTCGGTGACCATTACCAACGGGACTTTTGAAAAGGAGATCAGCCAGGCACGAACGTTCGGTTTTCTTTCTGACTACGAGCTAATGAAGCGTTACGGGTTATCTCTAGGCTGTTCGCTCGAAAATGTGGTTGTCATTGATGACACTTCGGTAATAAATGACGGCGGACTGCGATTCAATGATGAGTTTGTCCGGCATAAGGTCCTCGATTGCTTGGGTGATTTTTCATTGCTGGGCATGCCGCTGCTGGGGCATGTCGTTACCGATAAGGCCGGACATGCATTGAATCATACATTTTTGGAAAAGTTCCTTTCTGAAAAACAATGCTGGGAAACCCACGCCGTTTCGCCTTAAAACTCAATAGAGTTATGTAACCGACGAGCTAAAATCAATCCATTTATATGAAAGATAGATGATGAATAAAAACCTCTTTATCATCAGTCTTCCCAACGTGATTACCGTTACCCGGATTCTACTTACCCCGCTTTTCGTCATTTTTCTCCAGTCGGGGCTGCATCTTTATGCCCTGCTTATTTTTGTCGTCGCTGCTATCTCCGACGGCCTGGATGGATTCCTGGCCCGGTATTTTGATCAGCGGACTGTATTGGGAGCTTACCTGGACCCTTTGGCCGACAAGTTGCTTTTAATCACGGCATTCATCGGCATGGCGGTTTTGCAGCTCATTCCCGCCTGGCTGGCCGTGATCGTGATTAGCCGGGATATCTTGATTCTATTGGGAATCGGCGTATTCACCATTTCCCAAACCAATTTTGAAATCCAACCCAGCCTCTGGAGCAAAATGACCACCTGCACCCAACTATTCACCATTTGTCTGGTATTACTGTCTCTAATGGTATCCGTTCCAAATGGCCTAAAATCGTTTTTTTTCTTTCTGACAGCGATCATCACAATCATATCGGGTGGTCACTATCTCTTTGT